>Ga0070761_10002836_pt1 | contig 10533 bp, 7 predicted proteins | sample HubBroMetageREF1_FD_66724 | JGI IMG/M metagenome (GOLD analysis project Ga0070761, IMG submission 66724) | Reference soil microbial communities from the Hubbard Brook experimental Forest, New Hampshire, USA - Hubbard Brook CCASE Soil... | ecosystem: Environmental > Terrestrial > Soil > Temperate...
GAGGAATTGCGCGATTGCTATGTCAAACGGTCCTATTCATCTGAACGCAGACCAACTGCGTCTCGCGCGTCCGCAGGACATATTGCTTAGCGATATGGATTTACCGCTGAGCAAGACATTCTTTCCGCTTGGGTTTGCGGTGGTCATTCTGACGAATCGGCAGGAGGTACTAGCGGCAGCGGAGGCGAGCTTTGGCCATAGAAGGCTCCAGCATGGCGATGCACATCTTGAAATCAGAGTCGGCGTCAGCGAAGGCAATAACGGGCCGACTCCGCCACCGCCGGTACGCCGGGAGTACAACCACCTATACTCCATGGTGGCCGATATTGAGAATCAAGCCGTTCTCGACCTTCGCACCGGATCCAATTTTGTCTGGTTAAACGAAGCCGTAGTGAGAGACCCACTCTACATGCGTCACAACTTTCTCGAAAAGGTGGTTTACCTATTGCTGGGCGCCTCGGTTGTTACGGACATTCATGCTGGATGCGTCAGCAGGCAAGGCAAGGGCATTCTTCTATGTGGTGATTCAGGAGCCGGCAAATCGACTCTTTCTTACGCTTGTGCGCGCGCCGGATGGACTTACACTTCCGACGATACCTGCTATCTCCTCAATGACTGCAAGGCACCACGTGTGATCGGACACTCTCACCGGGTTCGCTTTCGACCAGAAGCAGAGGTTCTTTTCCCCGAGCTTTGTAAGCATAAAATCACACCACGCATGGAGGGAAAACCTTCCATTGAGGTTTCTGTCTCCGACTTGCCTCCTCTCGACACATCAAACGAAGCCAGCGTGAGCGCAGTGATTTATCTGCGCCGCTCGCCACTCGGAGGATCTGCCCTGATACCACTTCCTTATGGCAGTGCCACGCGGCTGATGTCGAGAGAGTTATATTCCGCCGGAGAGATTCGCACGAAGCACCAGAAGATATTAGAGAGACTCGCCGGGACTCCGACATTTGAACTGCACTACCAGAGCCTTGAAGAGGCTATCGGTCAGTTGGACCGTTTAGCGGCGTTACTGTAGTGCGAACACAGAGGCCGAAGTCTGTCTGTGCTTCGCCAGTGCTTTTTCGATGATGGAAGCGGCCTGCGCAGCACCGTGAATCGATTGAAGCTGGGCCTGCACCGCCTTAGCTGCCTCCCGATGGCGACTCTCCGTGCCGAGTTTGAGCAACGCAGCGCGAATTTGGTCCGCCGAGCGCTGCCCTGGAGCTAGAACCTTTGCAACTCCTAGCCTTTCAAGGTGGGCGGCAACTGCTGGTTGGTCCAGCGCAACTGGGAGTGCAAGCATTGGTTTGCCGAACAGTAATGTTTCGAGCACTGTATTTGGTCCTGCATGAGTGATGACGAGGTCAGCTCGTTTGAGCAGATCAAGCTGCGGTGCACTCTCCACGACCAAGGGAGTCCCGGGCAGGTCCACGAACAATTCGGGGTTGCGCCGGCCACCCAGTGTAATAACGAGTTGCAGATCGAGCCCAGCACATGCTGCCGCTATGCGCCGGTACACTTCGGGGTCAGCCTTCCGGGTAGTTCCCAAAGAGGCATAAACCAAGGGTTGGTTATTGAGTCTATGCCAAGGAAATTCAACCAAAAGGCGTGCACCGGCGTCGACAAATGGACCCGTATAGAAGAATCGGTCGGGCACCTCCTGCCGCGGCGTGTCGAGACATCTCGGCCATTGTGTGATGTGCGCCAGCTCAGGGAAGGTAGTTTCTATATCCGCAACCGGTCCCAACCCCGCCTGCTGGCGGTGGCGATCGAGAATCCGTCGCACCGGACCTCTCATGCAAAAGATCGAAACCTCAAAGATCCTTACCTGGAATTGTTCCTGCCACGTGCGATGGGGGAGGAAGGATGCTGGCGCACTCCAGCCGAAGTTGTGAGGAATCGAGGTTGAGACTACGAAATACGGCGTGCGCAGGATCTCCGCTACGGTGGGCCCCGCAAGTGTGATCTCTCCCATAAGAAGCGCGTCGACTCCCGCAGCGGTGATGGCTGCGAGATATTCGCGTATGTACGCGCCGATCTCCTCGTCGAGACGGCTAAGTTTGGCGCGTGTGTCTTCAATCCAATTGGGCTGCGGTTGAAGGGCTGCTCCCTGGCCACGAGATGTCGGCTCGTCCTCCAGCACATCGATAGGAAAGAAATCTAAACCTTGTTCGCGAATCCGTGCTTCGAACTCACGAGATAGGAAGAAAGTAACTCGGTGACCCCGCGATGCCAGCTCACGAGACAACACGACGAGAGGGTTCAGGTGTCCGGCACCCTGATAGCTAAGAACACCGAAGTGTGCCACTATGGCCTCTCCGCAACCCGGAACGATGTCTGATAGGCCGCCGACGGAGGGACCGGAATGACGGAGTCCACGAATCGAATGGCACGGTCACCCAAGCGCACCATTCCCTTTCCGAGGACTGCTTCAGCCTGTTGCACGAGTTCGCGAACTGGTGCGCGTAACCACCGGATATATCCGTCAACCAAGAGCGGCTCCATGCCCTGTCTGGCCGTGAGCGGGAGGAGCCGCCACACATTTTCCGATGCTAGCTGTACCCTGCCTGCAACCATTACAAACTCTACATCCCGCCAGGAGAGGGTAAGTAGTCTCTTATGAGGCGGATCGCCATTGTCACGGACCGCGATGAAGTCCGCGCAGCCTGATTCGCGGATATGCCCCTCCCCGTTGGCGAGACGCAGAATGGCTGCAGGTAGATTAGTGAGCATCTGATAAACCTTATCCGAGGGAATCTCAGCATTCTCGATTGCGAACCGAACCTCATCTAATAAATCTCCGGCGGCAGTGAGCGGCGAGTCGTTTCCCAAAGCAACGTTCGTCACCGTGCGCAGATCCTTCATGTCTGGCAGGCTCTCATATAGAAATCGATTCGAGGATAGGCAAAGAATGAGTGACGCTTCACGTCTCTGCAGGAGCGCAGCACCCGCTTCGTCCATCGCTAAGCCATGAACGATAACGGTCTTTGCATCAAGCATTCCCAAAGTGTCCAGTTCAACAAGTTCACGCCGTGCAAGCTCGTCTGTGCCCTCACCTACATGCACAAAGAAAGAGCAATCATCTGGTGTGGCAGCCCACCTTTGTCCAATATCAGGGGCAAGTTTGACCGAGTGCGCCCACCCATAATTGGGTAGCACCTTGATCGGATAATCTTCAGCATGCAATACAGGCCAGAACCGATCGTGATGGCACACTGTGGTGACGCCGCACAGAAGGTTGCGTATGCCACCCCACAAGAGTCGAACGTCCCTCGGTACGGACTTGTAATGAGAAATCACCGAAGGCAGAGTGGCGTGGATATCGTCTCCCCACTCAACATAGTTGCTGTATGGAGGATGTCCCAATCTGGGGTGAAGTGCGTACTGAAGATGATCGTGTGAGTTGATCAATCCAGGCAGCAAGAGAAATCCCTCGAGGTTGATTTCACGTGCCAGCGCGGACAGGACTTCTGGCTCTGAATATAGACAATTTAGCCTTTCGGCGAATATCTGAAGAGAACCGCGAACCGCCGTGTGCGGCCCTGTCGCATAACGTGCGCCGGTGATTGCAGTGACGGAAGCGCTCTTCTGACCGACAGGACTAGTGGTCATCCTTCCTCGCGACATAGATACGAAACTGCGACGGCTCGCGACGTTGGCGCAGTCTTGCGACCCACGGCCGCATAGCCCATCGCCATCCATGCCACGGACGGTGCACAGTCCAGCGAATGGAGAGCGCATCTCCAAGACTACGTAAGCGTTCATCTGTCAGGAACTCTTGACTCTTCACGGAGTCCGACGTGGTGTGGAAGCGATCGCAGAAGTAGGCACGTCGCTCCGCAACCATCTGCCTTCCGCTCTGTTCTCGCGAGTACCAGGGAGTATCGCAGATAACGACAAACCCGTCGGACTTAGAGCACCGGAGAGCTTCGAGCAGCGTCGCCTCATAATCTTCGGAATAGTGAAAGGAAGCATTGAAGATCACGGCATCAAACTGTCCGTCCTGGAAAGGGAGACAATCCAGCTCTGCCTGGAACCGAGGGATGGTTGAACCGAGGTCGTGTTGATAGTGCGTCGCGGCCCCAAGCCCATCCTGCGAGTTGGTGAGCAGATCGACTGCAACAGGTCGATACCCTTGCTGGGCAAGCTGAAAGCTCAACCAACAATTACCTGCTCCCAGGTCGAGGACAGCATTTCCGGCCGCGAACGGCTTGAGCACCCGGCGAATGAGGTAGTCGTAGCTCCTTGCCCGAATCTTCCACTGGCCACTGTTATGCCCAGTCGTGTCTTGGTAAGGCAGAGCAAGGTAGTAGCTCTTGTCTTGGCTACCGCGACCTTCGGCGGCTCGAATGTATTCGTAGTCCGCAATGAAATTGGCATAGTGCGCCAGCCGATCCGGAGGGAGCGCGAGGACGATTCCGTCCTTTTCGCTCATCAGAAAGTCGCAGGAGTCGCATCTCCGTTCCTCAGCGAGACGCCCATTGCATAGAGGGCAACGCAGTCGAAGTACGGAATGATGATCTGGATGAACTGATCGAACAGTGTCTAGGAATAGCCCACTTTCAGCCGCTCGTATCATTGCTGGGATCCGCTCGATGAGATCAGAGAGTCTATAGAAACGAACATCGCAGAGGATGCAACCTCTACGTCTGGTGAAAAACGAAATGCATCCGACAGGCGGTTGCTTGGCTCCATATCTTCCACGATCTGCCACAGAGCGTCAGTATTGGGCCGGCCGCCATCACAGCTGGAGGCGGTCCATGAGTCCACCTCCGCGTGCAGCGCCTCACGAACCGCGCGGTAAAAGTCCGTAGTGTATGCGGCCTTGAACATGACACAGAGGTCGCTGCTGTCGGTCCAGTTACGCTTGGTGCCGAGTTGTGACTGCACGCGCTCATAGAAAACCGTGCCCGGCAGGGGATACGAGACGGAGATGCCGATGTCATCGGGGCGCAATCTTCTCACCAAGCCGATGGTCTGCTGAAGCTCGGTCCACGTCTCACCCGGATAGCCAAACTGAAGGAAGAAGCAGGCTCGTATCCCGGCAAGTCGAAGTCGCTCGCGCGCGACCTCGACCTGATCGAGAGTGATGCCTTTATCCATAGCATCGAGGATGGTTTGCGACCCGGACTCTACTCCCATCCAGACCTCCGTACAGCCAGAGGCTTTCAGATGTCGAACAGTATCCTCACGCATAAGATCAGCGCGCGATTGAATCTTGTACGGGAGAGCAGTATTTCGCTGTGCCAACTCTGAAGCAAACCGCTCAACCCAATGGTGATTAAGCCCGAAGATATCGTCGCCAAACCAGATATGTTCAGCGCCGGCTTGCTTAAGCATCGCCATCTCTTCGGCCACCGACGAGGGGGCCCGAAGCTGGAAGTGATTGCTAGAGATTGGCTTCGCGCACCAATTGCATCGAAACGGACATCCACGGCTCGCAACCATGTTTGTCGAGAAAAAACCATGCGTACCCATCCATGCCATACGGTAAGGGTCCAGATTCACTAGATCGCGCGCAGGAAATGCAAGCTGTGACCAGTAGGGATTACGAGCCAGTTCTTGCGAGCGGCGCAGAAGCCGTCCCGAAGCTCCCTTTCGCACTAATCCATCCCAGAGAGGAATTTCGGTGTTGTCGAGCACTGCTCTGCAAAGATCGGTTAGAAGGTTTTCCGCTTCTCCACAGAGTACAAAGTCAAAGCCGTTATCGAGAAAGAGCTCTGGGCTATCTGTCGCATCCGATCCGTGGACGACGGTAATAGCGCCCGCATCCTTCGCAGCGCGTGCCATGCCCCATGCGACCTCTCGCATGCGGGTAAGACACATCTTCGACAGAAAATTGAAATCGTCTTCGTAGACAACAACTATCTTCGCGCCAGAGCGCTGAAGCGCCATAATGAAACCAGGCTCGGGAGCTTCGAGCATCGCATCGAAGACAATGCTTGAGATGCCTTGATCCCGCAAGGCTGTAGCTGCATAGAGCGTCCCCAGCGGAAGGTAGGGCTGCATTTTCTGCGACTGCTTGGTGTCGTAGGGAAGATGATACGAGTGCGTCAATAAGACATCGGCCATGACTCACTCCCTCCCGCCACTCCCGCAGACCCATGAGAGAACAAGTCGATGCAGGCTCAAATGCAAAGGCGAACTTCCGCCTCTTCGCGACCTTAGCAGCGCGATATAGCAGGGTTGTCTCAAGAATGTAACCCCAATGTCACCCCTTCTGTCTTTTCACCGCAGGGGGCAGGCGCCGATGTTTCTTTCGTCTCTTCGTTTGCGAGATTGCACGAGATCTGAACCGAAGGATTGGAGCCAGTGAGGTGCCCCATTTTGTCGCGCTTGGTTGCAGAATAGCGAGCTGCATGAGGACTAACAAGCACATCCGCGCTGATGCGCTCCGCGATGCAGACATGAGAAGATGCAACTGCTTTGATCTTTTCAGGATTGTTTGTCATTAACCGGACCGAGGACACCTTGAGGAAGCGAAGTATCTCGACGGGCAATCGATAATCACGAAGATCGGCCTCATGGCCGAGATGCAAATTGGCCTCGATCGTATCGAGTCCGGTATCTTGCAGTTCGTAGGCGCGAAGCTTTTCCATCAAGCCAATGCCCCGCCCCTCCTGATACTCATAGAGCAGAATGCCCGCACCCTCTTCCGCAATGCTGTGCAACGCGAGATGCAGCTGATCGTGACAATCACAACGAAGCGAGTGAAAGATATCTCCGGTGGCGCATTGCGAATGGATGCGGACAAGCGGAGACCTCGAGTGAATATCCCCAAGAACCAGCACGAGTGCAGTTTCTGAAGGTTTATGTCCCCGGCGCTCTTCTCGCAATTCGAACGCTAGTAGACGGAAGGGCGCCCAGCGAGTGGGAAAACTGACTTCTGCGATCTTTCTCAACTCGGTCAATGCGTATGTCCCTCGGCGTTGCACGTAAGGATCATCCTCTTCGGCGGAATTGGTAGAGGATGTGATCGCCTAGCGGCGCCAGCGGGCGAGCCATCATACGATCAAAAGCGGCCATACTAGCCAGTAGACGAGGATGTAGCGAGATCCAGGGCTCCGCGGCGCTGGGGGGCACAGCAATGCCAATACCGATCTTCTGTTCGAGGTCAAACCATGGCCGGAACGCGCGCCGCAGATCGGAGCCTCGATGATAGAAGACCTCAAAGTCGCGCTTCGCAAGCCTTGCAGGCGCCGCACCGCGATTGAAACGCCTGAGGGCATTCTGCGGACGCCCGCGCAGAGTTTCTACAACCAGCTCTGCTGGACAGCAGGTGCCGAACAGCACCAGCATGGCGACGGCGCCCGGCTTGAGAAGTGACGCAAGCCCCTTGGCTACGCGACGAATGTCTTGTACGCAGTTGAGCGGTGCGAAATTGGAGAAGGCTCCGTCGAGAAGCGGTTCTCCAGCCGAGCGACGCTCCTTTGCAAAGAGCTCCAACTCTTCGCAAGCAACGACCTCGGCACAAGAGCCCAACGGGGAGAGCTTCTGTCTGGCGATGTCGACCATGGCCGGAGAAGCATCCGTGAGAAGTACGCGAAAGCCGCGTTGCGCAAGGAACGCTGCATCTTCACCTGTGCCTCCGCCAACTTCCAGCAATTGCCCCCGCGCAGGGAATCGCTCGAGAAGAGCAACTCGAACTGCACGGCGCTGTGTCGCGACGCTCGCCCACGCACCGAATCGATCGTCGAAGGTAGCGGCGATCGCTTCGAAGGCAAACGCGGCGGGACGAAGTGATAGGTCGGTCACGGAAGATCGCTCCTGAGCCGACGCCAGCGACGAGATTCGGCGACGAAGCGAAGGCCTTCTATGAAGTGAAAGCGCAAGCGAGAGAGGAGAAAGCGAATCTGCACGCAATGCCGCGCAACTCGCGTCGAGAGCGTTTCTCCCGGCGCGGCTTGAATCACGGCATGAGGCAGGCTGAAAGATAACAAGAATAGTTTCGACGAACTCTCAGATGTTCCGGCCGCCCCCTCCAACTCTTGTCGTAGTCGCAGATATCGTTTGTTTCCTGGAGGAACTTGATAGATGGCAGCTCGTCCATAGAGGTCCAGCCAAAGCTGAACAGATGGAGGAAGCCGCTCCACGGTCCACGAAGTCAGCGCTGGTGGAGCAAAGTTGCCCCAGACAGAACTAACGAGGTACGTCACCAACCCAATTGAGAGACGTGCTCGCTGGTCTCCGTAAGCCAGTTCGCGCAGTTTTTCCCAGAAGCGGCTGTCCTCGCGCCGGGCGAGCACATGGCGATAAAACTCGAGGAGGTGCGAGGCACGAAGGAAGGGACTTGAGATGTCCTTTGACGCGTGCATTGCTTGCCCGACAAAAAGATCGACGGGTGAAAGCATAGGCATCATTATGCCCTGTAATTCTCTGGACACCACCCGATCCAACCTCGTCGTCACACCCAGAGCATTGGTTTCGAGGTGCAGTTCCACACCACGGTAGGGAAGGTCACGATAAAGGTCCTTTGCGGCTACGTGTGGGGTCTGCCCTTTTTTGAACTCCCAGCTCTTTCCACTGATGGCGAACAGCGTGTAGCCATGGCGCTCAAGAATCTGCCTTGCGACAGGAGCATCGCCGCTCGCAATAAGGAAATCGACGTCGAACTGATGTCGCAGCTCAGGACGCGTCACAGACACGGGATGGAGGGAAAGGCCCTTCATGACGGCGTAAGAAAGGTTCGATGATTGGAAGTCCCACTGTAGTTTGACTGACTCATCGGTGAGGCCCTGCGTTCGCCGGCGGTTCTCTTCTAAACTGCGTTCCAACCGATTTGCAATGGGAACCGGAAGTGAGCCTTGCTGCTCGGTCTGGGTCAGCCGGTCGAGAAAATACAAGGCGAGACCACTCACATCCAGCCACTGCAGAAGCTTCCTCCACTCTCTAGCGCTGAGACGATATGTGAACGAATGCGAATACGAATCTGAAAAGCAGAGAAACGCTGCTTCGCGGATACGCTGGTCGCGGGATAACGGCTTCTCGCTCACTACCTCGCTACGCCGAGATACGCGGGCACTTCTAGCGAAGTCGGTGGGCACACCAGCGTCACTGAGAGCCATGCGATCAGCGCTTTGTGCCCGAAAGAACTGCATCGTGTGGACTTTGTACCCCTACTCTTTCACCCTGACTTATCAACCTCTTTGCGCACAAAAACGATATGACGAGCGTAGAGGGTCAAGGGCGTCAGATTGTCAGGTGAGGGTCAGATGATTGTCACCGCAATGTCGGCACGGGTGTGCCCGGCGGGTTCTTGAGGCGTGGCGGGTGTTTCGCCGCGGTCGATGATTCACCGCAAAGGGGAACAAACGCTGAAGAGCTAGTGCGATGACTGGTCCGGGTAAGCCGGAAGGGCAACATCCGTCTCGATACCAGCGATCCTCATAATTTCCTGTGCGTCCAGGGGCCATGCATTGTCTTTTATCAAATGATCATCGAGGATGAGATCGTTCTGGTAGTTGGTCCACATGCCTCCAATCTTTGTGCCATCGTGCCAGTTCTCGACGGCCGTGTTGTCTGGAGAGATACGCATTGGATAAGCCGCACGCATCGTGTTGATATTCAGCCATTCGCTTCCAGGATCCTGCACAACATTGCGGCGGACCGTTAGGTAGCGCGACCCTTCGTCCAGGTAGATCCCGATCATTGCATGATTGTCGTAGATGTAGTTCTCGGTAATCAGAGTTCCTGGGCTCGCTGAAAGGTTATAGATAGCTCCGCCGTCGTGGAAGAAGCTCTTCGCCCCGTGAATCCGATTGCTCGCGACAACGACGTCTCGGTGAGTCGTCGGTGTCTGATAGATCGGATTCTGCTTCCAGTCGTAGGTGTGGAGGCGGAAGAGATAGTTGGGATTGCCGCCGGGGTCTTGAATCCCCCAACCGAAGCCGATGTCAATCGCGTCGTAGGGCACATCCGAGATGTCATTGTGCAGAATCACAGCGCCAAGCACATAAGTGCTGAGGATCGCACTGTTGTCGCGATACTCTTCGCTGACAGACTGAATCTTGTTGCTGCGCACGATGAGCTGACGGTTCGTCTGCCGCGGATCGCTTGGATGATGGGCGTCACGTTGTACACCGCCTGCCAGAATTGCGCCGCCGGCAACATCCGTAAACAGATTCGCCATGACTGTAATGTCTCCGGTGGCAAGCCCAACGCCGGAGAGCATCGCATCCGCATCGTTACCGATACCGAGCGCATATTGCCCAAGATGAGCAAAGATGTCGTCTTCGAATCGAATGCGTCTCGCTGCCGAAACCTGAACAGCCGCGGGCATCTGCTGCCACTGGTTGCGCATGCTCTCAAAGGCGCCGCAGCCTTGTGCGCAGGTACCGATCGGGTCGGCTGGATAAGCGGCAGCCTTTCCCGCGAGGAACGTTCCGCTCTGCTGGCTGGCGTAGCCGTCGTTGCTCGAAGGGCCAAGCCAACTGGAATAGGAGAAGCGGATACCAATTATCGAGAGGTCCTGCACAGGGTCGTCAAGCGTTCCGCTGATCGAGACCAGCAAAGGCAAACGCGGTAGCTCCACATCTGCCTTTGTGA
>Ga0070761_10002839_pt1 | contig 10521 bp, 3 predicted proteins | sample HubBroMetageREF1_FD_66724 | JGI IMG/M metagenome (GOLD analysis project Ga0070761, IMG submission 66724) | Reference soil microbial communities from the Hubbard Brook experimental Forest, New Hampshire, USA - Hubbard Brook CCASE Soil... | ecosystem: Environmental > Terrestrial > Soil > Temperate...
GAGCTCGTAGCTCAGTTGGTAGAGCAACGCCCTTTTAAGGCGTGGGTCCTGGGTTCGATTCCCAGCGAGCTCACCATTCATTCTGAATGGTTTAGCCCATCTTTAGGTCGCTTCCCCGCACCCGCGATTCACCCGTGATCGGCAATTACAAGAGGAATGCGACGCGCAAAATTTGGGCGTGGAGAAGCGCCTCTTGGGGTTTACCCGTCAGTAACGAAGTAGTATTTGACGGATGGCCGGTGACTCGCCCCGAACGCCGAAATCTGGCGCGTGACGCTCGACTTAAGCCTCGGCGATGATGCGTTAAACGAGCCCTAGCGTCAGCAAGCGAGTTTACGGATGCAAATTCGAGAACGCCCTCGGCAGGAAATTGCGGCATTTTCACTCGCGCCGAAACCTGACCCCTCATTTGGTCCTTACACGCCATGATTGCCTGCGAGTGCCTGGGTCAACTTCTTACCAAATCACTCGCCATTGAGGGCCTTAGCCGCCATGGGGGCTCAGGATTTCGCCTGCGGAAGCCCTGGACTATCGAAAGGGCGTTATCTACTTACCATACATAGGTGGCTACCACACGGGGCGGCCCGGGCTTGCCGTCAATGATCTGGCTCGTAACGACGGCTTCGAAGTTCTGATCAGGACCAGGCAGGCGATTGGCCTTCTTCAAGTCGTTGAGATATTTCTCACCCGAAATGAGGCGGCTAGCTGCCACTGTACCGTTTTCTCCAAGTCCGGCGACCACCACCACCAATTGTCCTGTGGTCGGATCGTGAAAACGTGCGACCAACCCATAGTCGTAGCTCATTTGCGCGAACGAATACGAAGTGTCTACAGACCAGCGGTTCGATGTTGGGTTGGTGCGGTCCTCGATGGAGTACACGCTGGTCGAATTGTGAACAAAGTGGAAATGGAGAGGATCGGTGATGCGCATCGTCCACGGGTTGTTGAAGCCCGAGATGAGAATATCCGGCCCCTTCTGCAGGTCGGAGAACGATGTGCTGGTGCAGGACTGAAGGGTGCTGGTCTTGGAGCGTTCGGAGAGCACCTGCTGAATGCTCGACATTGCCTGCGCGTCGGAGACGGCGATGGGATCGGATGCCAGCGGATGACCGCTAATGGTGAACGGAGCAGGCGCAATGGCGTTGCTGTTGACCATGGCAACGACATTGCCCACGGAGATAAGGACCGTCCCATTGGCCTGGATTACGGGCTGCCAGAAGGCATCGACCGAGGAGCGCCGGCCGATTCGCGGAAGGATGGCCGCAGTCATCGCGATCAGCAGCGCGAGGGTGAGTAAAACAGCTGCGATTCTCCACCGGTTGGGATAGCTTTCCTGTGGTGCTATGGCGACCGAAGTGGCGAAGGCAGGTGGTGTCTCCACGACTTTGCGTGGCGTTAATTCAACGGTAACTGGAGGCAGAACGATGGCACTATCGGCGGTCTCTTCGCCAAGATTGTGCGTTTCCTTGAGGTAGAGGAAAACAGGTACGTACGAGCCGGGATGAAGCTCGATACGCAACTCGTTCTGGTGGGTTGGATCATAGTAGTACTGGGCCAGCCGCTTGCGAACTTCGCCAGCCGTGACGCGCACGATCGGGTCGGCATTGAGGTCGTACTCGGCCGGGCGGCCGAACGCCTCGACTCCCACCAACCGTTCTTTGAGCTCGTCCTGATGCCCGTCAAGGGTCTTGCGCACGACGTAATCGAGGAAGCTGGAGCACCTGCGCCCTTGGTTGAACAAGGGGCTGTCCTGAATCCTCCGCAACTGCATCTCGATCAGCTTCGGTGAAATGCCGTGGATTTCGCTTCGCATTTCGGCAGAAGTTCTCATGATGCCAACTCTGGGAGTAGCATACTCCCACTGCACTGTCTATTCTACCCGGATAAACCATTCATTAAGGAGAATTTGAAAAAGGACGGACGTTACATGCAGTACGGCACCTATACTGTTCCCTTTCCACGAGCATAGGCTTACGCTCGTTTTGTGTTAATCGCGCATCGGGTACGAAAATTTTGGAACTTAGGGCCGATAGAGCATCGACGGCGGTCAGCAGAATGTACGGGATTGGCAGCATAGAGGTCAAGGCCGCAGTTTCTTCGACAGCTCGGTCAAAGCCCACAGGAATTCTGCCGAATTGGAGGATCTCTGCGCTCGACCATGGCCCAGCGTCGTGTGTACGAAGCTGGGCCTCATCAATCATGCTGTTGGCGATGAGCGCTTTCATGCCGGGACTGCTTCCGGTCTGCCAAGCTCAGTCGCCGTGGAAGCTGGTCTGGAGCGACGAGTTCAATGGGCAGCGGGGAGACTCGCCGAACCCCGCAAACTGGACGTTTGAGACCGGCCCCGGTGCGAAATTCGGCAACGACGAAGCGGAAGTCTACTGCGCGTATGGCTCGAAAGAGTCACCCTGCAATGAGAATGTACCGAACGCCTATCTCGATGGCAAGGGCCACCTGTTCGTGGTCGCGGTGAAGACGGGAACGACGGATACGGTTGGACCGAATAAGACGGTTTCGCCTGTGTACACGTCGGCTCGGCTGAACAGCGTAAAAGAATTTCGCTACGGCAGGGTGGAGGCCAGCCTTCGTTTGCCGGTCGCCGAACCCGGGGTGTGGCCGGCGTTCTGGGCGCTGGGCCGACAGACGGCTACCGTGCATTGGCCGGCGGACGGAGAAATCGATGTAATGGAGCAGTGGAACCCTGTGGCTGGGCAGCCGGACAAGTTGGACCCATTGACGGTGCATGGATCGACGCACGGGCCGAAGGCGCCGGGCAGTGCACAAGGGTATTTAGACCAGACTGATACTTATGCGTTTCTCGGGGCGCCGTCGAATGGTCTCCACCAGTTCGCGGTGGAGTGGGAGCCGGGTGAGGTCGATTTCTACGTCGACGGCTATCTATATTCGGAGCACTCGATGGGATCGCTGACTGGGACCGAAGTCTATGAGCTGGACCGTGGTCCGTTTTCGCTGCTGTTGAATCTGGCCATGGGTGGCGGGTTTTTCGGCTATCCGACTGCCGCGACCGGGCCGACGCCGACGCTGGTCGCCGACTATGTGCGGGTATTTCAGCGCGATCCCAGTGCACTGCCGCCGGGTTGGGGCAACTACGATGTGGGCGGACCGAGCGAGGCGGGCTCATCGAGATTCGTGAACGGCGTCTGGACTGTGTCGGGTGGCGGGTATGGAATTGCCGGACGCTTCGATCAGTTTCAGTTTCTCTACCACTCGCTGGGGGGGGACGGCGAGGTGAGCGCACACGTCCTCGATCAGACGAGCAGAGTGCAGGAGGCGAAGGCCGGCGTGATGCTGCGCGAAGGCCGCGGTGCGGCTTCGGCGTTCGCCATGATGTTCGTTTCGCCCGACGGCTCCACGCATTTTCGCTGCCGCTTGAATAAAGGGGAGATCCCGGATGAGGTTTTGTATAAAGGGCAGGCCAACTGGCTCAAGATCAGTCGCGCCGGCGACACGTTTACGGGTTACGCATCGGCAGACGGCAAGATCTGGAGTGCGGTCGGCAGCGTGAAGATCAGCATGAGTTATGACCTCGACGCCGGGTTGATCGCTACTTCGCGGGACAACGGAACGCCGAACACTGTGCGCTTTGATTACGTCGATGTCACGAGGACGGATTCAGCGTATGACGGACAGGCAGCGCGAATCCCGGGCGTGATTCAGGCGGAACGGTTCGACACCGGCGGCACGGGTTACTCATACAGCGCGGAGTTCGGCGACAAGGGGCCGAAGGTCGAACAGATGCCCGACAAGGCTGGAGAGGAGGACAGCGCCGGCGGATATTACCTTACCGACCTGAAGGGGAACCGCTACATCAACTATTCGGCGGACGTAACCAAGGACGGCAGCTATGTGTTTGTGTTGCGCGCCGCCTCAGCCGGTCCGGGTGGAAGTTTCCACTTCAATGTGGATCAGAAAGCACAATTTGCTCCGGTGTCGATTCCAGATACCGGCGGAGCACTTGCATGGAAAGAAGTGAAGACGCAGGCCGTGCGCCTTACGGCTGGGCACCATACGATTGCGCTGGTTACAGATGCGGCGGGCCCAGGAGGGCGCGTCGGCAATATCGACTTATTCGCGGTGCGACCGCAGTGAAGGGCCGTCGGCGGGGTGGACTTCGAGTAAAACACCCTTGAAGGTCTTCCGGACTCAGAGGCAAGAACGCCGCGGCATTGTGGGGAGGCAGTGGATGCACTATTCCAAGTCACGCATCGATGTCTGGCCAGCTCGCTTGAATGCGCCGGGAAAGAGTTGCTGGAGAGGGTTGGCGGTACTTCTGGCGGCGGCAAGCGTATTGGCGGCGGTACCGATAGCAGCAGTTGCGCAGGGAACCACGGCCACGCTCGGTGGCACCGTGGTGGACCCTACGGGCGCGGTGATTCCGGGCGCGGAAGTGACGCTTGTGAATCAGCAAAACGGCAGCGCGCGCAACACCAAAAGCAATGCAGACGGCTTCTTCGTCTTTGCCGCCGTTCCTTCGGGCGACTACAACGTCACGGTCTCCTTTCCGAGCTTCAAGAGCAACCTGGTGAAAGGCATCCATCTGGACCCGCAGGACAACAAAGATTTGTCGCGGGTCGTGCTGCAGATCGGTGAGATTACGCAAGTGGTCAACGTGACAGCGAGCGACGTGGGCCTGATCAACGGCGGCGAAAAAAGCACGCTGATTGGATCGAGCGACATTACGAAGCTTTCGGTGGAAGGCCGCGACGTAGGCGAGTTGGTGAAGACCCTGCCGGGGTTCGGAATGGCACAAACCTCTTCGGCTATCGATAACTCCGCATACGATCCCTCGCAAGTGAACATAACCGGTGCGCTGCGTTCGTATGCGTCGAACGGTAATTCCGCCAATGGCGTTACGCTGCTTTCCGATGGCGCGAATATCACCGATCCAGGCAACTATGGCGATTCAGTGCAGAACGTGAACAACGACATGGTGGAAGAAGTGAAGGTCCAGACCTCCAACTTCAGCGCCGACACGTCGAATGGCCCGATTGTGGTGAACGCGATCGGCAAGTCGGGCACGCAGACGTTTCATGGCGAGCTGTATACATATTCCCGGACATATCAGCTGAATTCACAGGACTGGCTGCAAAAGTATGAAGGACTGGAAAAGCCGCAGGACCGATACCTTTATCCGGGCGGCAATATAAGCGGGCCACTGTTCATTCCCGGGACGAAGTTTAATCGGAGCAAGAAGCTGACCGTTTTCGTGGGCGCGGAAGATTATTCGCAGCGCAACATCTATGCGTACGGCAGCGCATCGCAGGCCATCGCGCGATCGCTGGTGCCCACCCAGGCCATGAAGGACAGCGGCAACTTCACCTGTCCTGAGTTGCAGACATATCTCGGAGCTTCGGTCATCAGTTGCAACCCGAACGGAACTTCGAACATTCTGAACGCGTCGTACGCCAATATCGGCAGTGTTCCGACGACGCAACGTAACGGCGATACGATTTCGCTGGGCACGATCCCGTCAACAGCCTTCGATGTGAACGGCGGACAGGCGCTGCTGAACTTGCTGCCGCTACCAAACCGCACGAACCCTGGCGATGGTTACAACTACATCGTCACCAACCTGGTGAATAACGACATGTGGCAGGGGCGGGCGAGGGTGGACGACTCGTTTTCAGACAAGGTGAAGTTATTTGCTACTTATAACGTGGAGCGAGGCCAACAAGGTGTGCCCGAAGTTCCATATTATTCACCGGCCAACAGCGGAGCCGACATGGGCGGCGTCGATACTCCCGGCGGCGGCATCCTGAGCACGATCGACTCGCAAACCGGTGGGCTGAACCTGACGTTGATTCCATCCGCGCGCCTGACCAATGAAACACAGCTGAACCTGACCTACCTCCATCAGGCATTCGTTCCCAAAGACGAAGCTGCGCTGCAAGCCAGCACGATCGGCTATATGCAGCCGGGAATTTACAACAACAAGAGCACCCAATATCCACAGCTGAGCGATTACGGTCACGACGGCATTCCACTGGCGCTGTTTCCAGACTTTTCGACGGGAATACCTTACGCGAACAAGGTGCTGCCGTCGCTGACGGACAATGTGACCTATGTGGTGAAGACGCACACCATCAAACTCGGCTTTTATGGACAGAGAGTCACGAATAACCAGCGACTGCTGCCGTCGAATTCCAGCACTAACGGGCGAATCGCGGACTACTACTATGGAACGACGTTCACCGATCCGGACGGTTCGACGGTGTTCGCGAGTGGAAGCAGCGGCGGAAACTATCTTGCGAACCTGCTGATGGGCGAGATTGAGCAGTACAGCCAGCAGAACGGTCAGCCGCCTCAGGACCTTTTCTTCTGGAACATCGACTGGTTTGCGACCGATTCGTGGAAGATCTTTTCGCGGGTCACAGTTGATTACGGAATGCGCTTCGAGCACATAGGACCGTGGCGCGACGCGCACGGTATCGGCATCGCGGTCTTCGACCCCGGCACGGCGGGCGATACGTCCAGCGCGAACCAGGGTTTTACCTACCACGCAATCGATTCATCCGTACCGGACTCGGGCGTGCGCGGGCGATTTGCGTTCTATGAACCGCGATTTGGATTGTCGTGGGATGTTTACGGCAATGGCAAAACGGTGGTGCGCGGCGGATGGGGCGAGTATCGCAATCACGATAACTGGAACGTGGTGCAGTCGGCGGCTGCGCAAGCTGAGGGCGTGCGCATCACGGCGATCACCGGCGGCGCGGGCATCACGCTCAATGAGCTAAACAATCCGAATGCGGTCAATACTGTCGGCGCAGGCAACTACTCCGTCGGAGGAGTCAGTACAAACAGCTATGTGCTTGCTCCGGGCGACAATCAGCAGCCGCTTACTTACACCTACAGCTTCACCGTCGACCAGCAGATGCCCGAAGGGTCGAAGTTGGAGATCGGTTATGTAGGCAATCACGGCGAATATCTAACATCCCAGGACGTCAACAATCTGGCGCTTTCAGTTGAGAACATCAATCCCGTGCCGCTGGGCGCGTTCTTCCATCCTGACCCGGTGACCGGCGCGGTGGTCTCGATCAACCAGATCGATGCTCTCTCGACGGCGCAGGTGAACGACTACCGTCCCTATGCAAAGCTCGGCGATGTGTATGCGCCGCGGCACATCCTTTATTCGTACTACAACGGTCTGCAGACAAGCTGGAACAAGCAGAGCGGCAAGCTGAACTATGGGATCAACTACACGTGGAGCAAGGCCCTTGGCATCAAGGACGGCTTCTATAACGGCAACGCCGTGGACGCGACCAACCTGCGCAACAACTATGGCGTGCTTGCATTCGATCACAGTCAAATCTTTAATGCGACTTACTCCTACGACGAAGGCGCTGCGTACCACGGAAGCAGGCTGCTAATGGGCGCGCTGAATCACTGGGCTTTCTCCGGCATTACCGGCATTCAGAGCGGGCCCGACCCACAGGCGACTTACTATGCCAATTTCAACCTGACCGGCAAGCTCGGCGCCCCCACCGATCCCGTAGAACTCAATGTCGATAACAAGACGTTCCTGGGCACGCCCGATGTGATGCTAATGCCGAAGTTGACCTGCGTCTCGCCTTACGATCACACGCTTAACAGCCAGCAGTTCATCAATCCGAACTGCTTTCAACTGCCGCAGATCGGACAGAACGGGCCGTTCCAGTACCCGTACATTCATGGGCCGGCGTACCTCGACACCGACCTGACCATCATGCGCAATGTGCCTCTGCCCGAGTCGCGAAACCTGCAGTTCCGGTTTGCTGCATTCAATTTCATCAACCATCCGCTGGAAAGTTTCTCCACGTCTTTCCCGGCGCAGATTCAGCTGAACCTCAGCAATCTGAATCCGGGCGGAGAGTCTGCAAGTCCTGCGTTGGCCACGCCGGCGCCTGGGTTCGGCAGCACGGACATTAAGGAAGGCCGGCGTGTGATTGAGATGGCATTGAAGTACACGTTCTAAGGCAGACGGAGATGGAGAGGAAGGTCATGCAACACACTTTGACAGCGAAACTCTCTTTGCTTGCGCTTGGGCTCAGTATGAGCACATTGATGGCGGCAAAAGCCCAGACTTACACATCGCCGGCGGTGTCGACGGTTTCGCAGGCGACCGTGGTAACTGGCCTCACGCAGACCCAGGCGGTCGCCGTGGATCCGGCAGGCGATATTTTCTTCTCCCAGCCCGCTACGGGTAGCCTGGTGGAACAGCCTGCCAACAGCACCACATCTATCACTCTTTATACAGAGGCTGCGGGAGGCGCTGCGTATCCAAAGGGTGTGGCGGCAACCAGCACGCATGCCTATTTGAGCTCCTATAGCGGGAACCTTTGGCAAGTGCCGGTAGGCGGTGGAACGGCGACGGATATTCTCACTGCTTGCAGCAACCTGGACAACGGTTATCTGGGGACTATTACCGTCGGAGTGGACGGCTCGGGCAATGTTTATACCTCGGGTTTCAACGAAACAAACATCTTCAAGATCACGCCGTCGGGAAAGTGCTCGATCGTGAGCGGCGTAACAGTGAGCGCGGACAACAACCAGTACATCGGCGTCGATGCGGCAGGCGATCTGGCTTACGCGACCGACAGTGTTCTGTACAGCCTGCCGGCGGGATCGTCGACGCCTACGCTGGTGGGCGCGGCATTCAAACCAATTACGGGATTGCGCTCGGATAGCTTCGGCAATGCGTTTGTGACGGCAGGCAGCTCGATTATTGCAGTTCCGTTCGTGAACGGCACGCTGGATGGCACGCTGGCGTTCACGGTGGTTCCGGCGGGCTCGGCAAATTCCGTCGGTGTTGGCGTTGATGGAAGCATCTACATTACAGACGGCTCGAACATCTATCGCGACTTCACAGGCAGCGTAGGTTTCGCGGCCACTGCGGTGGGAACTGCATCAACCGCGCAGACGGTGACGGCGATGTTCAACGGCGCAGAGACATTGACCAGCATCGCCGCAGTTTCCGGAACGGTTGCGTCGACCGAAATTGCCAACACCGGCAGCGGCAATTGCGCGATCAATAAACCTTACATCGCCGGCTCCACCTGCACGGTGACGCTAACGTTCACGCCGGCGGACATAGGACTGCGCCGCGAAGCTGTGGTCTTTTCATCGGCCAGTGGCGTAGTGGGTTCGGTGACGATCACGGGACAAGGTTCGGGCGCAGGCCTGGTCGTCGATCCGGGATCGCAGACCGTGCTCGACAGCGGCTGGACTGCGCCAGACGGCGTCGCGGTTACGCCTTCCGGCGCGCTGTTCGTGGTGGATAAAAGCGCGGATACGGTTTCGTATTTTCCGGCGGGCAGTTCCACTGCAACTGTGATTGCTACAGGACTGTCGAGCCCGAGCGGCGTGGCTGTAGATGGTGCGGGAAATGTTTATGTGGCCAATACCGGCGCAAACGATATACAGTTCGTGCCGTTTTCAAATGGAACCTATGGGGCGGTCACCGAAGCGGTTTCGGGTTTGACATCGCCGACCGCGGTTGCGTTGGGGCCGAACGGATCGTTGTATATCGCCAACACCGGAGCAGGAACAGTGCTGCGCGTGCCCAACCAGGGCGGCGCCTTGAATGTGCTGGATAAGGCCACTGTAGGCAACGGATTCACATCTCCGGACGGCATTGCGCTCGATGCTTCGGGCAACGTCTACGTCTCCGATGCCAGTACGGGAACCATCACGCAAGTGGGAGTATCTACGAGCGCGGCCATCGTCGCGGGACTGACGTCACCCGGTCAGATCGGTGTCGACGACTCGGGTACGCTTTACGTGATCCAGAGCGGTGTCGACAGCGTTCTGCGGATTCCTTATGCCAACGGCGCGTATGACGCCAATGGCACGACCAAGCTGGGCAGCGAGTTCACAATGCCCTCTTCACTGGCCTTGGACAGCGCGGGTGATGTGTTTGTCGCCGACGAAGGCGCACCGTCCGTGGTTATGATCCAGCGTACGGCCGGCTCGCTGAATCTGGGCAAGGTCAATGATGAGAGCTCGAGTGCCGAGGAGAGCCTGACGCTCTCGAATGACGGAGACCTATCGCTCACGTTCGGCTCGCCCCTCTATACGGGCACGGGCGATACAGGCGACTTCTCGATCGTCACATCCGCTTCTGGCGCGTGCGCAGCAAGCGGTACGTTGAGTGCAGGCAGCAACTGTGAAATCGGCGTTACGTTTTCGCCGATCGCGACCGGTACACTCACGGAATCCTTGATGCTGTCATCGAACGCGGCGAATGCCTCGCCGATTACGGCCACGCTAATTGGCACGGGCGTCAATCTGCCGGGGACCACCACAACATTGAGCCTGGTCTCGCCGGCGTCCGGATCTGTCTCTTACGGCGAACCGGTGACCGTTGCGGCTGAGGTGGCCCCGGCCGCGGGAGCAACAGGAACGCCGACGGGGACGGTGCAGTTCTATGTGAATGGCGTTGCGTATGGCAATGCTGTCAGCCTGACGAACGACTCCGCCAGCATTACGATCAGCGGTTTGCCGGCGACCAGCAACAACATCAGC
>Ga0070761_10002841_pt1 | contig 10519 bp, 4 predicted proteins | sample HubBroMetageREF1_FD_66724 | JGI IMG/M metagenome (GOLD analysis project Ga0070761, IMG submission 66724) | Reference soil microbial communities from the Hubbard Brook experimental Forest, New Hampshire, USA - Hubbard Brook CCASE Soil... | ecosystem: Environmental > Terrestrial > Soil > Temperate...
ACGGCCGCCTCGGTGGTTGGCGATGAGCGTCCAATAGGAGCCGTCCCGAGAGATCTGACATACCGTGCGCGCCGGCATCAACACGATCGCCAGCGGCGCCTCCTGGATGAAGCGGAGATCGTATATGCGCTGATAGATCTGGCGCAGCGTCGCTTCCGAGACCCCATCGCTGGCGAGGATGTTGCGTTGGACGAAGGTCTCGCGCGCGTCCGCCTCCTGCTCGTAAAAATAATCGGAGTGGCACGGCATGAAGTACTCGTTCGTGAACGACGAGTCGTCCATGGGGAGATAATTCTCGCGTGCGGAGATCCAGCACACCTCCCGTGGCGCCCGATCGGGATCACGACTGATGAGCTCGAGAAAGGCTTCGGCGCCGGATTGCCCGCCGCCGACGACGACGATGCGCTTGTGCGCTACGCTCTTGGTCTTCGATGCGAATTCCGTGACGTGAAACTGCGATTCGCAGAGAAGCTCCTCGGCAAAATCGGGAACCGCCGGCTCGGTGCCGATACCGACGACGATATTCTCCGCCCGCGCAACGCGCTTGCTCGTCTCCACGACGAAGTAACCGTCAAAATCGATGCGGCGCACTTCCTCGCCGAAATGAACGTTCTCGTTCGACTCGCTCGCCCACTTCAGATAGTTGCGAAATTCCTGGCGCGAAATGCTGTCAAATCTCGCATTCAAAAAATGGTATATCCTGCCGCATGAATGCAGATAGGAAATGAACGAGAAATAGTTCGTCGGATCGGCGAGCGTAACCAGGTCCTTGAAAAGGCTCACTTGGAGGTTCGCGCCCGGGAACTGCATGCCGTCATGCCAGGTAAATGTCGGCTTCCGATCGAAGAACGCGTTTCGGACGTCTCGGTAGCTGCTGAGGAGCGCGGCCAGACTCAGGTTGGACGGACCGACGCCCACCCCGATGCACTTGTAAGGCGCGAAGTTCGCTTCGCTGTCCAATTGTTTCGGCGCCCTCTCGAATGGATTTGGAGACATGTGTCTCACTCCAGGAGCTTGTTTGATTTGTTGATCAGCACGCCGATCTAGGCATCGTCCCGCGCAAATTGGTGACGGACATGATCGAGGATGAGTCGGTCGTCGCGTTTGCGAGGATGGAACCATGGTAAGAAGTATTCGAAATAACCGCCCAGGACCTTGAATATCAACCCGGGACGGACGAAGAGAAAATGCAACAGCCGCAACTTGTAGCGGCCGCCCGTCGCTGCATCGAGCTGGTCATGCATGTTCCCGCCGACCAGCCAAATGAATGTCATCGTTCCGCGGAGCATCACCGCAGACCGGATCAGCCAGCGTCTGAAGGGACTCAGCTTTGATACGACCTCGACGTAGGTGTCGAACGCGACGGCCTTGTGCTCCAGCTCCTCCATGGCGTGCCAGCGCCACAGCCGCTGCACCTCCGGCGGACTACCTTCAAGATGGATTGGGCGTGTCAGCCATTCGCGCGCCATGATGGCGGTCAGATGCTCGAAGCCCGCCGTCAAGGCAAGTTGACCGATGGGATGAAATTCGCGCGCCAAGTCGAGACGTTCTTTCGTTCTTTTCTCCATGAGTCTCGCCACCGTCTCGCTCCGGTTCACTTCCTCGTTGAAAGTGCCATGCTCGCGCGCATGCACCGCTTCCTGGAACAGGAAGCAATCGATCGATGCCCGCACATCCGCCGAGACGACATCACGAAAACGGCGCACGCTCTCCATGAAGAAGCGCTCGCCCTGGGGAAACGTCGCCGACAGCGCATTGTAAAACGCCGTCGCCACCGCATCCCCCCTCAGCCACCACTGGTCCGGTCGCGCGGTGCGGCGGAAAACGAGATTCCGACGATAGATCGGCTCTGTCGCAGGCACTCGACCGAGGACGCCCATCACTGCTCCTCAGGTGAGCGAACGTGCGGTGTCGCGGCTGTCGTGCGACAGTCTGGGCTCGCCAGCAACATCGGCGGCGCCGGAGTAGGCGCTCAATCCGCCGTCGATGCCGCTTTCGGGGATAGAGATCCGCATCATCTCCTGCCGCAGATAGGCGAGACGCGCCGGACCGCTCAGGCCCGGTCGTGGGTCGCAGACGGAATGCCGCCCGACCGCGAATTCGTCGGTCATAAGCCATGATCGATAAGACTGGCTTTGCGTGACAAGCGTTGGTCGCAGCGGCTGCTCGCGCTGGCCGGCCATCGCCAGAGCCGGTCGCAACTTGTCTTCCCAATAGGCCTTGAGTTCGGGACTGGGGTCGAATGTCGGCGCGATGACGCGCGCGCAAGCGCCGGTCCGGCAGTGACACAGGAACTTCCATCCCTGCTCGTTGCGCAGCGTGCGGTAATCGATGGTCAATTCTTCGCCGACCGCGATGTCGCGCACGGCGATGGAGAAATCCAGGCCGTAGTCGAGCAGACTGGAGTCGCAGGAGTGGTTGAAGGTGTAGCCGGACTGGCACGCCGTGACGATCGACCCGTCGGTCAGCCAATAGCCGAACTCCTCGAGCCATGCCACGATCTCGGGCCGCATTGTCGCGAGTTCTGCCGCGGACCAGACGGCGCAGGCGTGACAGGGATGCCAGACGATTGTCCCTGCCGGAATTGGCCGCGTCGTCGTCATGCCGAAGCGGCTAATTCCACTCCTCGTCGGCCTGATCACGTCATAAAGCATTTTTCGCTGCCCTTTCTGCGGCTGGTGCCCACGGGCTATTTGTAGCCCCCGAAGATGGCGTGGCCCGCGCGCATCCAATAGACGTCAACCTCGCGAAATCCCGCTTCCCGGAGCCAACCCAGCTGGTCGGGCAGGGTCGATGGCTTGTCGAGCTCGTCCAAGGGATTCGTGTACATGTTCCAGCGCTCGTTGACGAAATGGTCGAAGATGCTCGAGTTACCGCGGACCAGCATGGACTGCTCGATCACCGAGCGATCCCACTCCGCGCCGGCAACGGCCTTGCCCATCGGCCCTGCCGTCAGGACCACGTCGGCGAGGACCACGGCGCCACCGGGTGCCAGCATCCGCTGCATGTCGCCGAATAGCTTCTGCTTCTGCCGCGCATCAAGATGGTGAACGGCCAGCGAGGAGACAAAAGCGTGCACGACCCGGGGAAAATGCCGCCATTCATCGGCGGCGATGTCGAATACCCTGGTCTCGAAGCGCCCCGCGAATCCCGCCAACCGACGAGTCGTCGCATCCAGCATCGTCTGCGACCCGTCGAGCGCATGGACATACGCTTGCGGGTGCTTTGCCAGCATCTCCTTCGCCAGCAACCCTTCCCCGCAGCAAAGCTCGACGATCTCGGCCTTGCCATCGCTTGCGGGAATAAGTGCGCAAATGATGCCCATTTGAGTCGCGCGATCGGGCACGAAGTAGGCTCCCCAGTCGATAAATCCCTGGCTCAGCCCTTCGTGCCATTTCTCCGTGGTCGTTTGCTCCGACATAAGATGATCTCCGCCGATACGGTTGCGCCTTACGCGACTCGATCCACTGGCAGGATCGCAGTCGCGCCGTCGCGATTTTCCTCCTTGGGGATCTTCTCCGCAATCAACACGGCGAGGTTCGCCACGGTGAATTTCTGATAGGCAAGCTGTTGGTCGATACTGACCGAAAACATCTGATTGACTTCCGACAGCACCTGGCTGGCAAACACGGAATCGCCCCCGAGCTCGAAGAACTCGTCATCGATGCCGATATCCGTCATGCTGAGGGATCTGGCCCAAAGCTCGCACAGACGCCTTTCGATGTCATTGGACGGTGCCACGTATCGCTTGCTCAATTGGGGCCGGCTGTAGATCGGCTCCCGGCCGCCGTCGCTGCGGATCAGGTTGAGATCGCCCGCCATCACATCCTCGAAGTACAGCACGCCGCCTTTTGCCGGATAATATTGGACGAACGGCTTGACATCGAACGGCAAGGTCGCGATCTGCGCCGTATCCGTCCGCAACAGCGCCGAGATCAGCTTTTGCCCGATGCTGGGGTCGAACATCTGTATGAGCTTGGCAGCCGGGGAATTGGACCGTACCGCGCGCGACATTCCGTCGCCTGCCCAAGGTCCCCAGTTTATGCTCATTGCCGGAACGCCGCGGCTCCGCAGGTGGTGGGCAGTGGCATCAAGCATGGCATTCGCGGCCATGTAGGCGGATTGGCCGGGCGAACCGAGGATCGCCGCGACCGAGGAATACATCACAAACAAATCCAGGCTTCGGTGCTTCAACGCCGCATACAGATTCGCCACGCCCACCGCCTTTGGGCCGATCACCGCCGACACCCGTTCGGAAGTCAGATTGAGAACCGCGCCGTCGTCCAGGATGCCCGCCAAGTGGAGCACCCCGCGCACCGCGCCCATCTCGGCCTCGATGATGCTCACCGCATGCTTCACCGCATCGGCGCTGGTCACCTCGCAATGGAAGTACCGGATTTCCGTCTTGGTGCGGATTTGCCCAATCGCGTCCGCGACGCGCCCGCTTGCCGGCGAGCGTCCCAACAGGGCGACGCCGCTGACACCGGCATCGGCAAGAGCCATCGCCGTCCGCAACCCGAGCGCTCCAAGACCGCCACTCACGACGTAAACCCCTTGGGCGGCAGGAATGCCCCGCCTGACCGCGAGCGACGTTGGATCAATCCGCCGCAAGCGCGGCACATAGGTGGCGCCGGCGCGGAGGGCGAACTGATCTTCTGCGAGGTCGGCGAGGATCAGCGGCAGCAGATTCTCCATGTTCACGTCATCATCGGCGGGGTCACCGAGATCGATCCGCGTGCACCTGATGTTGGGATGCTCGAACGGAATCGCTTTGGCGAAGCCCCACACAACCGCTTGGTTGGGATTTGCCAAGACAGTCTCACCGACCGGCTGCGCCAGCCGCGTCAGAAGATGGAGGTTCGGCGCGTTGCCGCGGCCCACCTTATTATGGGCCTTGAGCAGGCTCATGATTGCCGTCGGACCAAGATCCAGCAAGCCGGGGTCATCTTCCCATGGAGGCGCGTCGAGCGCCCAGCCGTAGAGGATCTCGGTGATAGCCTCATCCCCGTCAACGGCTTCGAAAAGACGGTTCACGTGCTTTTGCTCACCGGGCGACACGATGAACTCGTTCTCGCGCCGCTCGAAGGCGTCGCCCTTTCGAACGAGCGTCACCGACCCGCCGCGACGCTGCAGCTCGGTGACGAGCCTTCGTGTCACGCCGTGCTCATCCGCGAAGACCAGCCACCGCCCCGGGCGGACCTCCGGCGGGCGCGACGGCGACCATGGCTTCCAGACCTGCTGGTAGAACATGCCGTCGGCTGCATCGATTCCTTCGCCCTTCTCTCGAGCGGTGTCGGTCCGCAGGAGCTCCAACGCCTCGATCGTCAGGCAGCAGCCATTGGCGTCATGGAGCGTCAGATCGACAAATATGCTGCGCTCGGCCGTCTGGACGATCTTGGCATGCACCCGGATGCGGCCCCGGGGGGTGTGCCCGAAGTGAATCGCCGCGACACTCGTCGGCAGATACATCCACTTGTCTTCAGCAATCTTGAGCGCCGTGACGGCGTGAAAGCAGGCGTCGAGGACGGCGGGACTTACGTCAAATCCGGAACGCGTATTCGCGTCTTGACTGTCGATCTCGCCGAGCGCTTCCGCTTCGTCGAACCAGACCTCGCGGAGAAGCCGGAAGGAAGGCCCGTATGTGTAGCCCTTCGTCTTCAGGACGGCGTAGAGCGGCGCCCCCTGGTAGCAGTTGAAGCAACGCGCGCGAAGGCCGCCCTCGTCCAGCACGGCGAGCGGCAGCGACGGCGTCGCCGATGCAGATAGAGTCGCCTGCGCATACAACTTCCACGCGCCGGAGCCGAGCTGCGCATTGATCGAAGCCTTGAACCGCGCCGTCTTCTCGGGCTCGAGGAAGACTTGTAGCGGCACGACGTCGTTCGCCACCGGCAGCATCTCCAGGAAACGCACGTTTGAAACGGTCGTCGCGCCGACCGCCTTGCCGGCCTCGACGAAGAGCTCGATGAATCCGGCGGCCGGGAAGACGACGCGGTTGCCGACTTGATGATCGCGCAGAAATGCGTGGCGGTGCGGATCGATGGTGCCCTGCAGCAAGACGGCATCACTCCCCGCGAGGGCGATCGGCGCATCGAGGAACGCCGCGGTGTCGCGCTCGACGGTCGCTTTGTGCTCCGCCCAGAAGCGACCCTGCTTCCAGACGATCGGCGGCATCGCTGCCGGTCTGCCGACATCCTCCTGTCGCAGCTCCACTGCGGTGACGGGGGCGCCCCCGACAAGAAGCTCGCCGAGCAGGGCGCGAAGCTCCTCGGCGCCGTCGCCGTCCTTTCGGAGTGTCGCATATCCCTTGACATCGGCCGCAGCCACCGCTTTCGCCGATGCGCGTATATGCGTCAGCAACACCGGGTGCGGCCCCAGTTCGACGACGTCGCGATAGCCATCCGCCAGTGCCGCCTCGACCGCGCGGCGAAATTCAACCGTGCCCCTCATATTGCCGAGCCAGTACTCCTCGTCGACGTCCCGCTTCTGCAAGACGCCGCCGGTGACCGTCGAATAAACCGGGCACCGGCCTTCATCGCATTGTTGATTTCTCACCTCGCGCATAAAAGCGTCGCTGGCGGCGACCATGGACGCATTGTGGAAGGCGTAAGTTCCGGGGAGCAAAGCCGTCGCAATCCGGCGCTGCTTCAATCGGGCCTGTAGCGCTTCGATCTCGCCGGCGGGTCCAGACAGCACCACCGATGTGGCACTGTTCTCGGCGGCGACAGTCACTCGAGCACCCGCCTTGGCGATCATCGGTCGCAAATCCGCGCGCGCCAAGCTGCTCACGGACAGCATGGCGCCTTCTTCTGATGACCGCTCCATGGTCCGCGCTCGCTCGATCAGGATGCGCAGGGCCCCTTCGGCCTCCAACATCCCTGCGGCATGAAGTGCCGAGATCTCTCCAAGACTGTGACCGATCACGGCCGCGGCGGTCACCCCGCTCGCCTGCAACGCTTTCGCCAGCGCCGTCTGGAGCACAAACAAGACTGGCTGCGCATACTCGGTTCGAGCGAGATCGGCCGCCCTCCCTTTCGAGAACATCAGCTCGACCGGCGACCAACCCGCGAGGCGATCGACGATCTCGTTCAGCCGCAGCAGCTCCTCGCGAAAGGCGTCGCTCTGCTCATAAAGCCGCCGGCCCATCCCCGTCCATTGATAGCCTTGGCCGCTGAAGACGAGGACCAGGCGCTTCCTTGCGGCGGCGCGCGCCGGCCCGACCGCGCCGGGGCACGAGCCCGTCTCGGCCAGCGTCCTTAACCGGTCGACCGCCTCGCTGCGCGAGGAAACGGGCAAAACCACGCGCCACTCGTGATGCGTACGCGCGTCGATGCTGGCGCGGCAAACGGCGGCGAGAGCCGGGTCGGGCGCATCGTCCAGGATCTCCGCGTAGGCGCGGGCCAAGGCGCTAAGCCCGTCAGACTGCCGGGCGGTCAAGGCGAGAACACCGCCGCCGGAGCGCCGCGCCTGGCGCGCCGATACGCTCGTTCGCGACATCGCCGGGGGAGACATGAGCACAGCGTGAGCGTTGGTGCCGCCGAAGCCGAAGGAGCTGACGCCGGCCAGGCGCGGCGTGACGTCGGCGAACCTTTCGGCCAAGTGCTGGCACGAGGTCGGCAACGAGGCCTGGCTTTCGGGCCAACTACCGACCTCGGTCTGCACCCGCGCCCTGAGAGCGTTCCAGTCGACGCGGCGGTTGGGCACGCGAAAATTCAGCGAGGGAACGAGCTTATCGTGGAACAAACAGAGCGCGGTCTTGATGAGACCAGCGACGCCAGCCGCGGCCTCAAGATGCCCGATATTGGATTTGACCGAGCCGAGCCGGCAGTCGTCACCGCGCCCGGCTGTGCCGATGGTGCGCCCGATGGCCGATAGCTCCACGACATCGCCCAGATGGGTTCCCGTCCCATGCGCCTCCAGATACGAAATCGCCTCAGGAGCGACACCGGCCTTCTTGCAGGCCTCGGTGATCACGCGCATCTGCGCATTGGCACTCGGCGCCATCAATCCGTTGCTGCGTCCGTCCTGCGCCAGGGCGGTGCCGAGGATGACGGCATAGATCCGATCGCCGTCGGCGATGGCTCGGTCCAGCGGCTTCAGGACAACAAGGCCGACCCCCTCGCCGCGTACGTAGCCATCGGCGCTGTCGTCGAAGGTCTTGCATTGGCCATCTGCCGCCATGAGGCTCGCCTTCTCGAACGCCCTGGTCACCTTCGAGGATAAGATGATGTTGGCGCCCCCGGCCAACGCGATCTTGGCGTCGCCGCTCCTCAGCGCGTGACAGGCCAAGTCGACCGCCGTCAGCGACGACGAGCAGGCGGTATCGACCGTCATGCTCGGCCCGCACACGTCGTAGAAATAAGAGATCCGGTTGGCGGCGATGCTGGGAGAGTTGCCCGTCACGACGAGCGGATCGAGGTCGCCGGCCTGAAATTGGCGGTATTCATTGGTCGACAAGCCGACGAAGACCCCAACCGGCTCTCCCGCGAGGGTCCGGGGATCGAGATAGGCGTCCTCGAAGGCTTCCCAAGACGCTTCCAACAGCAGGCGCTGCTGCGGATCGACGACTTGCGCCTCTTTGGCCGTGATGCCGAAAAACTCTGCGTCGAAGCGATCAATGCCGCCGAGCCAGCCGCCGCGCAGGCTCTTGAGCTCGGGGGTCAAGCGAATTCTCGCCTCGTCCGGCACCGTGATCCCCGATTTCCCCTGCCGCAGAAAGGACCAGTACTCGGCCGGACCACGCACGGCGGTCGGGAACCGGCAGGCAATTCCGATGACGGCGATCGCTGCGCTCGGCGACGCCGCCGCCGCCGTGGAGTGCCCCCGGTCTTTGCCTTCGGGCGCGTCGCAAAGAGCACCGGAGAGCCGGGCGATGCTGGGAAAGTCGAAGAGCATCGACGGGTCGAGCGACCTTTCGAGCCGATCTTGCAGGAAGCCCAGCATCTCGAGAGCGGCCTTCGAATCGAGACCGAGCTCGGCAAACGATCGATGGTCGTCGACGTCTGCCATCGCGACGCCGAGCTTTGGGGCGAGATGCGTACGAAGGAGGTCGTGCAATTCTGTTCGAGTCATCTTCCGAGTTCCCCGGGGCGGCTAGGCCACGGCCTCACTCTCCGCGCGACGACCTTGGTTCTGCAAGGAGCCGTCGGCGAGAATGGCCTTGCAATGCTGGCGACGCACCTTGCCGCTCGATGTTTTCGGAATGGCGTTTTCCGCGACGATCACCACCTGACCGAGGTCGATCTCCAGATCCTCCAAGACAAGCGTCTTGATGTCGGCGCTGATCTCATCGGTTCGTCTTTTCGTGTGGCGCCGCATTTCGGCAACGACGACGACACGTTCGCCCTCTCCTTGACTCTGCGAAAACGCGGCGGCGGCGGCGACATCGGCGATGTCCTCTTCGATCAATCGCTCGATATCCTGCGGGTAGATGTTGCGACCTCTGATGATGATGAGATCCTTGATGCGACCGGATACATAGACTTCTCCGTCCCACAGAAAGCCCAGGTCGCCGGTGCGCAGAAACGGTCCCTGACCGTCGACGGTTCTGGCGTCGAACACGCGCTCCGAGACCTCGGCCAGGTCCCAATAGCCGTTGCCGATGCTCTTTCCCTTCAACCAGATCTCGCCGATCTCACCCTCCCGGAGCACCGTGCCTGCTCGCTGATCGCATATGACGAGCTCGTGCCCCGACCCGGTCTTCCCGCACGAGACGAGCGTCACCGACGGGTCGCCCGGCCGTGCCACCGCGATTTCGCTGCCGCCATAAGAGCCCGCCTTCACGTCCAGCATACGCGGCGGGCGGCGCGGCGTGCCCGACGCCAACACGGTCGATTCGGCGAGGCCGTAGCAAGCGGTAATCGCCTCCGGGTTCAGACCGACCGGCGCGAACCGGGCGATGAATGCCTCGATCGATTGCGGCGACAGCGGCTCTGCTCCCAGGATAAGGCAGCGCAATGCCGAGAGATCCAGATGCGTGATCTCGCCGGCCGGCGCTCGCTCCACGGCGAGGTCGAGCGCGAAATTAGGACAACAGGTGACTGTGGCCCGATAGCGCGAGAGCATCTCGAGCCACCGCACCGGGCGCTGGATGAAATGCGCCGGACTCATGAAGGTCGCGGGGATGCCTTGAAACACGGCAAAAAGAAAGACGGCCAGCCCCATGTCGTGGTAGTGCGGAAGCCAGTTGGCCAAGCCGGTCTGGCCAACCGCCAAGTTGTCAAGCTCGCGAAGCATGGCTTGATTCGCCGCCAAGTTCTCATGCGTCAAGATCACGCCCTTCGGCTCCGACGTCGAACCCGAGGTGTATTGGAGGAGCGCGACTTGCGATAGCCCAACGGGTGGCAGCTCCGTGGGCTCCTTGGCGTCATCTTCGGCCGCCGCGCAGGTTTGCCATCGGGCGGTTGCGAACGACCAGGAGAATTCCATGAAATCGTTCCGGCGTACCATCAGCTGGTCTGTCGTCAAGACGACTTTCGGCTGACAATTGTCAAAGACGTGCGCCAATTTCCGTGCAGCCGAC
>Ga0070761_10002842_pt1 | contig 10519 bp, 9 predicted proteins | sample HubBroMetageREF1_FD_66724 | JGI IMG/M metagenome (GOLD analysis project Ga0070761, IMG submission 66724) | Reference soil microbial communities from the Hubbard Brook experimental Forest, New Hampshire, USA - Hubbard Brook CCASE Soil... | ecosystem: Environmental > Terrestrial > Soil > Temperate...
TGGCGTAAAACTGGGCGTCAACACCAACTTGACCCATTTCACCGAGAAGCTTTGGCGCCGCATCGGACACAACAAATTCTACACCGTCACGCTATCTGCCGACGGCTGCTCGCCCGAGGTCTACAACGCCATCCGCATCGGGGCCGATTGGCTGGAGGTCGCCGGCAACATGCGCTTTGCCGCGCGCTTGCGGCGTGAAGGCCAGATCGAGTGCCTCGTCTGGAATTACACGGTGATGAAGCAGAACATCGGCGATGTCGGCAAGGCGGTCGCGCTCAGCCGAGAGCTCGGGGTCGACTGGATCCGGCTGATCGCGCAGCTCGGCGAGCTCAACCGTACCGACGGCAACATGTTCGAGGATTATGACCGCACGGCGCTCGACGCGCTCCACGCCGAGCTGGACCGCGCGGGCGCCCTCGACGATCCGCGCGTCTGCATCTCCGAGATCGCCATGCGCGATCGGCGCTATCGCACGCCGGAATTTCGCCTCGAGCTGGCCGAGCACCTCTATCAGCGGCGCAATTTTGGCTCGGACAAGAGCATCCCGCTCGTCGACCGCGACTGGCGCAAATGCCTCAACCTCGTCACCGGCGTCTTATCCGACGTCGCTACTGGCGACGTCGCCGCGCTGCAGCACCTCACCGACGACCATCTGCGTTTTCTCGAGCGCTTTGCCGCGTATACGCAGGAGCGCTGTGGCGTGGGACCCGCGTCGGGCGGCGAGGACTCGCTCGCCGCCGAAGCACGTCGCGTCGCCGGGCGAAGCCGCGCGCTCGTGGCCACCCGGCGCGGCGGCAGCCAGGGCATCGTCCAACGCCTCCTGGCCCGGACTACGGCTTGGTGCAGATCCGTCCGGTGAAATCGATGCGGTGCAGCATCGGCCGCCGCTTCTCGCGCGCGAAGAATTCGTCGGTCGCTCTCCGTGCGCCCTCCCAGTAGCCGTAGTCGTCGATGATGAGGGCGCCGCCGGCGGTCAGGCGGGGATAGAGGCTGACGAGCTCGTGCCGCGTGCTCCGATACCAGTCGGTGTCGAGGCGAAGGATGGCGATCTCCCGAGGAGCCTCGCCCGGCAGCGTCTGCAGCACGTCGCCCTCGACGATGCGGAATCGCTCCGCCGGATAGCCGGTGCGGCGCAAATTGGCCTCGACGCGGCCGCGCGTGGTGATCGCCCAGAACGGGTTCGTCTCGCTGCGCTCGTTGGCGTCGAGGAGCGCGCTCGCGCTGATGCCGGTAAGCGACTGGACATCGATCGCGGCGGGCGGCGGCATGCCGCTGAAGGTGTCGTAGAGCCAGATCGTCCGGTCGCTGACGCCAAACTGCGCGGCGCTCAGTGCCATCATCATCACCGATCCGCCATGCCACACTCCGCACTCGACGAAATCCCCTGGAATGCCGGCGTCGACGACGTGCTCGACCGCCTTGTAGAGCGCGTAGAGGCGCTCGATCGAGGTCATCGTCTCGGCGCGGCACTGCTCGTAGATCGCCAGGAACGCCGGCTCGAGATCGAAATGGGGATTCATGGCGCGGCTCCTCTCACACCCAGGGCAATCGCATATGCTGCCGAGACGCCGATCGGAAAGATCGACCACGGAGACACGGAGGACACGGAGAAGCGAAGACTGGCGCGCGTCGCGCGCCGAGCCCCTCTTCTCCGTGTTCTCCGTGTCTCCGTGGTGAAACCCATATGCGATAGCCCTCTCTCACACGCGCCGGAGGTAGCCGTCGACGTTCCAGGTGACGTTGCGGCCGAAATAGTCGCAAAATTCCCGGTCGACGACGTAGCGCCCGCCAGTCGCCGCGAGGAACTGCTCGATGGCGCGAAGCGGGCCGCCGTCATAGAGCTCGGCGACCTGCATGTCCGAGAGGATGCCGTCCTCGACGACGATGTACTCCCCGGGCCTGAGCCAGCGGTCGAAGAACGCCAGAACCGCAAGGCATGTGCCGAACCGATGGTCGGAATCCTCGACCACCAGCAGCGGCCGCGGCAAGGCGGCGACGCGGTCGTCGCCGAGAACCGTTCGGAGGTCCCTGGCGTCGCCGCGCAGGAAGGTCACCTCCGGATGGTGCACCCCGTCGACTTCAGCGAGATCGATCGAATGGACGTGCATGGGGAAACCCAGTGCCGCCGCCGTGTCGGCGAACCACAGTGCGCTGCCGCCCTGATGCGAGCCGATTTCGATCAGCGTGCGCGGCCGCGCTTGCGCCAGCAGCAAGGGATAGAGGGCGAGATCGAAAGGGTTCTTGAGCATCGCCACGCCGCGATAGCGATGCGCCATGGTCGCCTTCTGGATCGACATCAGCAGCGGATAGGGAATATCCGACGTCATCTGAAGCCCGGCTCGCGCTCGGCCGCCAGCATGCCGAGGAAGTGCTCCTTGGCCGCGACGAGCATGTGCCGCTGCTCGCCGGAGAACCGCGCGGCGGCACGGTCCATAAGGGTAGCCTTCTCGGCATCGCTCAACGATGCCACGGTCTTGGGCTGGATGGCGCGCCGGCCGAACTTCTTGGTGTGAAGGAAGACGACGGAATTGTATGTCGTATCGAACAGCATCTCGAAATGGTCGCGGTAATACTCCATCGTCACGTGGATCCAGGCGTTCCAATGGTGATAGAGATAGTCCTGCTGAATGACGATCGACCGTCCTGGGATGAGATGGCGAAAGAAATTCGCGCTGAGCCAGTCGCAGACCGTCCAGTGCTTGGCGACGTCGACGAAAAGAATCTCGATCGGCGCGCCGATCCACGGGGCCGCCGTGATGTTGCCGGGATGGACGGCGACGAGATCGGCAAAGTCGGCGATGTTGCGGTCGAAGATGGGGCGGAAGCTGTCGCCGGCTTGCGCGGTCTCGGGGAAAAAAATGCCGCGCGTCCACTCCTCGATCGCGAAGATGTCGTAGGAATGGATGAGGTGCTGTTCCCGCCGCCGGCGCCGCGCCAGGTTGCGCCGCAAAGCCGCGGCGAGTGCCACGGTCGAGCCGCCGACGAAACAGCCGGCATCGACGATGACGCCGCGCCCTTCGTAATACGTGTCGGCGAGGAAATCGAGCAGCCGCAGCTCGTCCGGGAGCAACATCGTCTGCACGCCCGCGCAAGCCGCAGGGACCGCGCGCTGCCGCCACTCCATTCCGCTCAGCTCGGCGATCCGCGGACGCCGTTTGAAAAACATGCCGCTTCCTCGTCAGGGCCGCACCAGGACGACCTGGTAGGTATTGGCATTGCGCCGCAAGCCGCGATCGGTGCGGCACCAGAGCCGGGTCGCGGCGAAGACGAGCGGCCATACCGTCCAGCGCAACAACCTGCTTTTTTTCTCCAGCGCCAGTTCCCAGGCGATCCAGCCCAGCGTCTGCGCCATCGAATGCACCGGAAGCACCGCCACGACATCGAAGCCGGCGGCCTCGCCCAACGCCGCCAGCCCGTCACCGGTATAGCGCCGGAAGTCGATGGGACATTCATGGAAGGGTTGCAAGAACGGTACGGCGAGGACGAGATGCCCGCCGGGCCGCAGCACGCGCGACAGTTCCGCCATCACCGCCTCGGCCGAGGCGACGTGCTCGAGCACTGCGTTGCACAGGGCTGCGTCGAACTGACCGGCGGCGAAGGGCATTTTCTCCAGCGGTCCCAGCACGGCGTCCGGCAACGTCGACCGGATGTCGTAGTTCGTCAGTCGCGTGACGCCGATCCCGGCGAAATAGCTCCCGAGATCGCGGTCGCCGCAACCGGCATTGAGCAGCGCGCCGCCGAGATAGCGCGCGACCGGCTCCAATTCCCATTCCAGGGGTTGAAAATGCACCGGCCCGACGCGGGCAAACGCCGGCTTGACCCTCATTCATTCGCCATCGCGCCGGCATGGCCGCGCCTGAAGCTCTCATAGCTGCGCGCGAGCGAATGATCTTCGACCACCCGGGCGCGCGCCGCCTCGCCCCAGCGTCGGCGCAGCGCCGGATCGGCGGCAAGGCGACGGATCTCCGCGGTGAGTGCGCCGGGATCGCGCGGCGGCACGGCAACCCCGGCGCCGGCCGAGAGCAGCGCATGGTCGCCGACATCGGTGGTGACGACCGGCAATCCGCAGGCCATCGCCTCGGTCATCGCCAACGACCGCCCCTCGCCGAAGGCCGAGGCGAGGACGAAGATGTCGGCCGCGTTGAAGATACGATGCAGATCGCAGCGCCAGCCCAGACGGATGAAGCCGGACTGATCGGGCAGTGATTCCGTTCCCTTGCCGACGGCGAGCGTCACCAAGTTCGCGAGCGGCCGCACGGCGGCCATCAGCGTGCGCCAGTCCTTCATCGCGTCGACGCGTGCCGCCGACACGACGACCATCGCGTCCTCCGCGATCCGCAACTCGCGGCGCACTTGCGAGCGCAGCTCTGGATGAATCCCGAAGAGGCTGGTGTCGACGGCGTTGCAGAGGATGAGCGAATGCGGCTCGTGAAACCCGATCGAGCGATGATAGTCGCGCGCGCTGACAGCGTTGTAGAAGATGCCGGCCGTGAGACCGGAAAGGCGCGCGCTGAGCCAGAGCACGAGGCGAAGCCTCCAGTGGCGCTCACCGGAAGTCATCGCCGTGCAATAGAGCCCCCAATAGAGAAATGTCCGCGACCACCGCCCCGAAAGCATCAGCCCGATGCAGGCCACCAGATTCCCATGATACATCCATCCCTGCACCACGGTCGGCTGGTGGGCGCGCAACAGCGCGACAAAGCGCAGCAGGCCGGCGAGCGAAGGAACACGCCGTCGCATGCCGAGATCGCACACGGCAATGCCGGCCGCTTCCAGACATGGACGGAACTCGCCACCGGGGAGAAGGCTGACCACGATAATTTTCTGCGCCGCCGCGAGACTCCCAAGCGCGATCGCGGTCAACAGCCGCTCGGCTCCGCCGCCATGCAGTCCGCTGATGACATGGATCATCAGACCACCCGACATCCGTTGCTCGTTCGGCATCGACATGTGAGCGGGGCGGAATCTGCCGAGCCCCGCGCGTTGCTCCGTTTCAATATGAGGGGATGACAACCATATCACGTTCTCAGGGTTGGCCTTGTCATTGATGTTGCACACGACCGTACGATCGCGCAGCGCTGAGCCGAGGTATCGCGTGCCTGATTCGCGCTCCTTGCCCGAGACGTCCAATGGTCTGCCCGCCGGGGATTACGTCTCGCCCGGCCTCGAGATCGTCCGTCCCGACCATTGCTTCCCGCACATGGCCGCCGGCGACAAGCTCTCGCATCCCTGGAAATATCTTCGGCGCGAAGTGCCGCATAACTGGTACTCCGACAAGCGCAAGCCGCTCATGGGTTTCATGGATCGCGATGAGGCGGTGCTCCTCTACAACATCGCCAGGGAGTTTCGCGGCCGCCCTGCGCTCGAGATCGGCTGCTGGTTCGGCTGGTCGACCTGCCATCTCGCACTCGGCGGCGTAAAGCTCGACGTCGTCGATCCGATCCTTTCCGATCCGCTGCACCGCGACAGCGTCGAGCACGCGCTCCGTTGCTGCGGCGTGCGCGACGCCGTGACGCTCCATGGCGCTGCGAGCCCCGCCGCCATCGCCGCGCTCGCGGCCAAAGACCGGACGGTCTGGGAATTGTTCGTCGTCGACGGCGATCACGAGCCGCCCATGCCGGAACGCGATGTCGATGCTTGCATCGCGCATGCCGCTGAAGATGCGGCCTTCGTCCTCCACGATCTGGCATCGCCCGAGGTCGCCGCCGCGTTTCGGCTGCTCGAGGCACGCGGTTTCAATGTCATGGTCTACCAGACCATGCAGATCATGGGCATCGCCTGGCGCGGCCGGGTGACGCCGGTCCACCACACGCCCGATCCCGCGGTCGCCTGGCAGCTGCCGCATCATCTCGTCGGCTTGCCGGTGTCGGGCGCGGCATTCTCCGGATATCCCGCCGATCTGCGCGCGCGAGCGATCCGGCAGGAGCAGGAGATTCACCGGCTGGATCGCGGCGGCGTGCAGCGGGAGACGGAGATTCGACGCCTCGACGAGGAACTTCGGCAGCGCGATCGGGACATCGAGCGCCTGAGCGAGGAAACGCAGCGGCGGGATCGGGACATGCAGCGCCTCAGCGAGGAAGGTCAGCAGCGCGACCAGGACATGCGGCGCCTGGCTGAGGCGATTCAGCAGCGCGATCGGGATATCGAACGCCTCGGCCGGGAACTCGCCGCGGCGAACGCGCGATTGACGCACCGGCTCTATCGCCGGCTTCGCCGGCTGCTGTCGCTTGGACAGTGACCGGCTGATGTACAAGGATTTCGCCGGCCTGCCGAGCGTGCCGGCGAGCGAGCGCAGGCCGACGGTGTGCATCGTCTCCGGCGAAGTCGTCGGCCCGTTCAAAAACGGCGGCATCGGCACCTCGATGACCGGCTTGGCGGAGAGCCTGGCCGGCGCCGGATTCGCGGTCAGTATCCTCTATACCGGCGGCGTGTGGGTGCCCGATGTCGATCTCGGCGAGTGGCGCGAGCGCTATCGCGGCATCGGCATCGGCTTCACCGCCCTCGGCTTCGCCGACATGGCGCGGCTCGACGGCCCGCTTCGGCAGCGCGGCTTCGGCGTCCCTTTATTGGTCTATGACCATCTCCGCAGCAACCGTTTCGACGTGGTCCATTTCAATGATTGCGTCGGCGACGGCTACTACTGCCTCGTCATGAAGCGGCTCGGTGTCGCATTCCAGGACAGCCTGCTTTGTCTCGCGCTGCACAGTCCGTCCCAATGGGTGCTCGAGCACAACCAGCGTCTCCCCGACAGCATCCTCTACGCGGCCTACAACTACGCCGAGCGCTTGAGCACACGCGCGGCCGATCTGCTCTGGGCGCCGAGCCGCTACATCATCGAATGGGCGAAGAGCAAAGGCTTCGTGCTGCCGGCGGCAACCTATTTCCAGCAATACGTCATACCCACGGCCGACCTCTTCCGCGCCGATCCCGAGAAATTCACCGCGAGTCCGCCGCGCAGCGACGCGATCGTCCATCCGAAGGAGATCGTCTTCTTCGGCCGGCTCGAGGAGCGCAAGGGCCTTCGCGTTTTCTGCAATGCCATGGAGCGGCTCGATGGGGTGCTGGCGGCAAAGGATATCGCCGTCACCTTCCTGGGAAAGTCTGCGCCCGTTGCCGGGACGGACAGCCTCGACTATCTCGCGCGCCGCGGCGCCGGCTGGCACTTTCGCTGGCAAACCGTGACCGACCTCGGACAGCAAGAGGCGATCCGCTACATGCTGTCGCGGCCGGCCTTGGCGGTGATGCCGTCGCCGGTCGACAATTCGCCCTGCACCATCTACGAGGCGCTGGGTTTCGGCATTCCGTTCATCGCCGCGAGAACCGGCGGCATTCCCGAGCTCATCGACCCCGCCGATCGCGACGAGGCCTTGTTCGCAAGCTCCGCCACGGCGCTCGCGGACAAGCTGGCGCAGGTCATCGCTCGGGGCGCACGCGTGGCGCGTCCGGCGATCGCCCAACGCATCGCGCGCCGGCGCTGGGTCGACGCCCACCGCGCCTGGCGGACGCTGCTGCCGCGCCCCGAACGCGCCGCCGCCGCCGCCCGCGGTCTCGTCGCGATCGTCGACCACGGCGTGGGGAGCGACCTGGATGCGACGCTCGCTTCGCTCCGGCGCCTCCCAATGGTGCGGCGCATCGTCGTGCTCAATCGCTCCCCGGCGCCTGTCGCGGCGGCTCTTCCCGATCCGCGGCTGCGCGAGATCAGCCTCTTCGTGGACGAGCCCGACACGATCTTCGCGGAGCTTCCGGACGGCGATGCCGTAGCGGTTCTGCTGCTGCAATCGGGCGTCACCGTCCTGCCGGAAGCCGTGCCCGAGATGTTGACTTCGCTCCAGCATGAGGAGATCGACGGCCTGGTCCCCGCCGCCCGGGTCGGCGGGAGCGGCGCCGGCACGATCGTGCCGCCGCTCGGCGGCAGCCCGGCCTTCAGCTTCTTCGAGGGTATCGGCTTCACCGGCGGCCTCGTCATCAAGGCCGAGCGTTTCCGCCGGGCAGTGATGGGCAAGCTGCTCGCTCTCGAGACGGAGTTTCTCGGCCTTGCCGATCACGCGGTCGCTGCCGGCCTCGAGCTCTGGCCTTATGTCGAGCCGGTCTTTTGCCATCCCGAAGGCTATCAGCGGCGACGGGCAGGCTTCGGCGCGCCGGCTCGGATCGCCGCCTATGACCAGGTTTCGCCCACCGAGCGCTATTACATCGCCGCGCTGGGCTACGCCGCCGTCGAGCGGCCGGGGCCGCCCGCGACGGCGTTCAGGCGCGAGGTCAGGCTGCGCCTCGCCGAGCTGCATCTCGGCTGGCTGGTCGCCGTCGCGCTGCGGCTCCTCTCTCGCCGCCAGATCGACGCGATCGCGCCGCGGCTTCGGCGCCTGCGCTGGCTGCTGCCGAAACGGCCCACGCGCTCTTGAGGGCAGGATTGCGCCCGAGACCGCCATTCGGACGCCTTGGTGCTTTCGGGAAGCGGACATTCAGCGCGGCGGCGGCTGTCGCCTTCGCGCCCAATCACGCCGTTCGATTGCTCACTCCAAGGGGCTGTTGAGAAATAACCGCTGTGTTCTCGTCATCTTTGCGAAAGCGGGGATCTATAGTTGCCGCTGGATTCCCGCTTTCAAACGGCCGTCTCGGTCGGCCGTGACATCGTCACCCTGTTCTTCACGCTGGGACGCTCCTGCATCTTGCCGTACCACGCTTGAAGAGCCGCGCACGCCGCGGGCACCGGCAGCTCCAGAAGTCCCGCAAAGATCAAACCGCCGATGACCGTGATGTCGGCCATCGAGAAGACCTCGCCGGCGACGACGGGCTGTCTTTTTAGAATGGCATCGAAGTAGTGCATTCCCTTCAAGGCTTTGTCGCGCTGACGGAACCCCCACTCGGCGTTCTGATAAGTCTCGACGTCGGGTCCAAGCCCCGGCGTCGCGTGGTGGAAATAAACACTGATGGCGTCGAGCAGCTCCAACTCGGCGCGCTTGGTCATCATGTGGATCAAGCCCTTTTCGCGCGCTGTCCTCCCGGTGAGCGTGGGAGCGCCATCGAGCGCGTCAAGGTATTCGGTAATCGCCGTGCACTCGGCAATGAAGGTCCCATCATCGAGCTCGAGCACCGGCAGCGTGCCTGAGTAGTTCTTGGCGAGGAACTCGGCCGTCTTGTGCTCGCCTTTCCAGAGATTGACCCTCTCGAACTGGACACGCGATTGCAGGTTCTTCTCGGCCACAGCGATACGGACACGCGCCGGATAAGGGCCGGTCGGCCAATCGTATATCTTCATCATCCACCTCCTTCGCCCGGCGAGCCGGTCAGCCGCCCCACGCATGCGCCTGGAACGGCGCCTCCAACGGCGGGTTCGTGACGCTGCCCGTATAGTTGGTGATGGTCGAGGCGGCGACCACGGCGATCACCTCGAGCAGATGATCTTTGCCGAAGCCGGCGGCGAGGAACTGCTCGGCCTCTTGATCGTCGATCCGTCCGCGCTTTTCGATCAGCGTCCGCGCCAGCGTCGAGAGCGCGCCGAGCTTACCGTCTTTCGGCGAGCGGCCGGCGCGCATCGCGTCGACATCCGCTGGATCCAGGCCTTGCTTCAGCGCCAGTGCGGTATGGAACGCGACGGCCCAACGGCAGGCGTTCGTCACCGCGTTGGTGAGCAGCAGGGTCTGGATCTGCGCCTCGGTGAAACTGCCGCCATGGACCCGGCCGAACAGGCCGACGAGGCTGTTGATCAGCACCGGCGATGTCGCCATGGCACCGGCGATGTTGGGGACCATCCCGAACGCCGCCTTGAGGTCGCGCAAAGCGGGCTTCGCGGCGTCCGGGGCGGAGTCGATCGTGTAGACGGGAAAGGAGACCATGTGATTTTGCCTTTTCGAAGGGTTGAGCAAGCGCGACGCGCCTGACTGCCCCTTACCGTCCGCCGCCGTGTAACCGCGACAACGGCCGAAGCGATATTGGGCCGGCACGTCTTACGCAGTTTATTTGGGCCTGCGCGGCGATGTGTGCTCGCCAAACTCCCCACCTTCTGCGCCACGGGGCGTCATCGGCGTCCAGGGCGACCAAATCGCGCGACCGCTACATGCCGAAGCGGGCGCGATAATCCTGCGGGGTCGTCGATAGCAGGCGCAGAAAGCTGCGCCGCATCGTCTCTTCCGTCCCGAAGCCGCAATGCTGCGCGATGCGCTTGACCGGGACCTTGGACTCCAAAAGCTGCTGCCGCGCCGCCTCCAACCGCAGCCGCTCCACCGCCCGGGCCGGCGTGAGCCCGGTCGCCTCGGTGTAGTGCCGGCTGAAGCTGCGCTCGCTCATCCCGGCCTGAGCGGCAAGGACGGACAGCGGCAGATCGCGGCTGAGATTCGCGTTGATCCAGTCGTGGAGCGGGCCGAACCGCTCCTCGCCGGCTTGGAGCGAGAGGGCCGCGCTGAACTGCGCCTGTCCACCCGGCCGCTTGAGGAACATCACCAGGTACCGTGCCACGGCCAGCGCCACCGTTCGGCCGAGGTCCTTTTCCACCAGTGCCAAGGCAAGGTCGATCCCGGCGGTC
>Ga0070761_10002843_pt1 | contig 10519 bp, 8 predicted proteins | sample HubBroMetageREF1_FD_66724 | JGI IMG/M metagenome (GOLD analysis project Ga0070761, IMG submission 66724) | Reference soil microbial communities from the Hubbard Brook experimental Forest, New Hampshire, USA - Hubbard Brook CCASE Soil... | ecosystem: Environmental > Terrestrial > Soil > Temperate...
CCGACAGCCGAAGCTTCATTGGCCGCGATACGGGCGCGAAGCAAGTTCGGAATTGCGATGGCCGCGATGATCAAAATGATCGCTACGACGATCAAGAGCTCAATCAACGAAAATCCCTTCTGTTTGCTAGGCAATTTGCTACTCAATAGCGTTTCTCCTGGATACCAAGGCTGCTTTCGAATTCGTAATGGTGTGCAGGTGGGAGAGTGCAATGCGAGCGCCATCCCAGCGAGACTTTGCGGGAGCGAATTAACACAAGCTTATCGACATAGCGCATAAGGAGATATGCGGAATGGTGCGAAAAAGCTGCGGTCGCCGGAGTGCGAGGGAGGGGGCGGAAGCTCGGATATGGACTTTAAATGCCTCTAAATGTGACAGTTAAAGTCCATCGGATCGAGGGCCAAAAGACGCGTGGCGAAGGCAATACGAATGGGCAGATCGCCGCAGATAGGGAGCCGTGCGGGCCGAGATTGACGCACTTACCGGAAATCACTGATTCGCTGCCTGCGCTGCGCCTTCACCAGCTTGACTTCATTCCTCGGCGCGAGTACTCTTCCGCCGATCCCAGCCAATTTACATTTTCCCGCGCGGGGATCTCCGTTCGGCCTTTCCACCCTAGTAGTCCGCTCCATTGTCTCCGCCGAGGAGGTCGGCACAAAATGAAAAGAGTTGTGACCCTATTGCTGGGTGCCTGCCTGTGTCTCGCTGCTGCCACCGTCGCAGCGGCGCAGAACAACGGTGGAATCAGCACACCGCCGAAAGTTTTGGTGATTAACCGCGAAGTCCTGAAACCCGGCAAGAGCGGCGCACTGCACCAGAAGACCGAAAGCGCTTTCGTGCGCGCCATGGCAGCCGCAAAATACACCCACTACTATCTCGGCATGGATTCCCTCAGTGGTCCCAGCCGCTCGCTCTTCTTCACCGGTTACGATTCCTTCGCCGACTGGGAAAAGGACGCCATGGCCACCCAACAGAACGCCACGCTTTCCGCCGCGCTCGATCGCGCCGCGGTTGCCGATGGTGACCTGCTGCAATCCTACGAGACCAGCGCCTACGTCCTGCGCGACGATCTGAGCCTCAACGCCGCAACCGACCTCCCGCACGACCGCTACTTCGAAATCGGCGTCTTCCACGTCAAGCCCGGTCACGATGAGGACTGGAGCAGCATCATGAAGCTGGTCAAGGACGCCTACGCGAAAATTCCCGACGCCCAATGGGCCATGTACGAGCGCGCCTACGGCGGCCCCGAAAACTATTTCATCTACATCACGCCCCTGAAATCCGCCGCGGAAATAGACCGCAATTTCGCCAACGGTCCGAAATTCGTGGAAGCCATCGGCAAAGAAGGAATGCACAAACTCAACGAACTAATGTCCGCCTCGGTTGACCAGGCCGAAATCAATCTGTTCGCCCTGAATCCAGCCATCAGCTACGTCGGCCCGGAAATGATCCAAGCCGATCCCACGTTCTGGAAACCCGCGCCAGCCGGTGAGCCCAGAAAGAAAGGCGAAAAGGCCGCGCAGTAGCCCGCAATCAGCCGAACCGCAACAAACCCAGCGCCCATCCGTCTCGCGTTCGTGGCGGATGGGGCACCTGCATTTTTTGCGCGTCATTGCACTCGTATCACTGCCTCTGCCGACATCATCGGAATACTCCGCTGCTGCGAATCCTGCGGCAGTGCTTCTACGATCTGGATCCGCGTTTCGCCCGACCCCACAGCCCTCACCACCAATCCCAAAACTGTTCCGCTGCCATTCACTCCAGCCGTGTGCGGTCCGCGCGTGCAGGAAATCATCACCTCGCCCTTCTGCGCGTCCACGCGTTGCACAATTGCGACGGTTTGCGTCCCGCCGGAAAGAAATCCGCCATCGCGCACCTCCGTAATCTGAATCACCGCCGGGTCGTACTTTAACAGCAAGGGAATCGAGAACAGGTCGCTCACACCTGAGACCGAAATGCCCACAATTTCTGAATCGCCGCTCCGCAACGTCGCGCGCTCAGGACTGAACCGAAGTTGGGCCGCACCGCTCGCGTCACCAGTGGCCGGGCCGACCGCATACGCCGCGGCAACCGCAGCAGGTTCGTCGAGAGGTTGCGCTCCCAACGGCGACGCCGAATGGGGCGCGTCCGGATTCGCCCCGGATGTTCCGTCCGGTCGATTATTGTTCCGCGCATTGCCCGCAGCCTGCCGCAACACCCGCACATTCGAGTCCGTCCCCGCCGCCAGGCGTCGCAAATTCTCCGCAGTGATGCTCGGAAATCGCAAAATGTGCGGCGTCAGCACAATCAGCACCTCGTCATCAATCCCTTCCTTGCTGTCCTGCGAGAACAAATACTTCAACCCCGGTACGCTTGCCGCCCCGGGTATTCCATTCAAATTGTCGTTGTCGGTCCGCTGGATCAGCCCGCCCAGAATATTCACTTCGCCATCTTTCAGCCGCACCTCGTGCTCAATCTTGCGCTGGCTGATCACCGGCTCTTGAATCCCGCCGATCGTCTGGAAGCTCGCCACCGATGAAACTTCCACGACCAGTTTCATGCTCACGTCGCCATCGGGATGCACCCGCGGCTGCGCCTCAATGTTCACACCCACATCAATGTACGTAAACTGCGTGTTCACCAGCGAGCTAAGCGCCGCTGAAGCAGCGACCCCTGTCGCCGCCTGCGTGCTTCCTGTCGCCACCGGCACGCGTTGCCCAATCTTCAAAATGGCCTTTTCGCCATCCGTCACCCGAATCTCCGGGTCCTGAATGATCTTCGTCTTGTTGTCCGTCAATATGGCTTCCGCTGACGCCCCCGGCAAAGTCAGGCTGTAATCCGCGCTCGCCAAATGCTTCAAATTATTCAAAGTGATCTGCAGCGGCGAACTGCTGGAGCTGCTCGAGCTGCTCGACGAACTGCAATCACTACTCGCCGACTGTACTGAGCATCGCGGATTAAATGCTAGCGCCACAGTCTGCCCCGGCAAAATCCCCAGCTGCCGCATGCGATCCCGATCGGCGGACAGTACCTGCACGTGCAGCAGCACTTCCGGCTTCGCCTTGTCGATGTCGCGGATAATCTTCCCTGCCAGGTCCAATTTGTCCGGCGTATCCCGAATCACAATCGCGTTCTGCGCGTTCACCTGCTGCAAACGGTGCAGGTCCAGCAATTGCCGCAATCCGTTCACGATCTCCGTCAGATCCTGCGGCGTCAGCGAATTCGAAATATAAAATGTTCCCACCACCTCATCTTCAATATCCTTCCGCTTCTGCGGATTGTCCGGCGCCACCTCAATCACGCTGCTCGTTAATGGCTTCCAGAAGGCCTTGCTCTCGAACGACACTGCGTCCAACCCCTGCTCTAGCGTCACTCCCGGTAAATCCACCGTCACGCGGTGGGACACATAATCCGGGTCGAAAATCACGCTCAGCCCCGCAAGCTTCGCGATCGTTTCAAACACCACGCGTGAATCGTTGGTCATCTTCAGATTGAGCGGTTCCAGTGAGAGCGGCTTCAGATTCGGCGGCCCGGCCAACATCTCCTTTTCGTCCGGCGAAGAATCATCGGGCTTCTCATTCGAAACGTTGTTAACCGCCGTCAGCAATTCCGCCGTGCTCTTGGCCTGCTGTTCCGCTGCCTCATTCGCAGGATCAATCGCCTCCGCCTTCTCGAATTCCGATAGCGCCAGCTGCAGATCGCCCTTCTGCGCCGCTTTTCGCCCCTGCTCGAGATGGAAAGATCCCGCCACATAACGCATGTGCATTTCGCGCAGTTTGTACTCCGCGTCGGAGGGGTTCGCCAGCGCCGCGCGATGGTAGTGCACCAGCGCCGTGTCGTAATCCTGCATCGCCTCGGCCTTGTGTCCGGCCGCAAATTCCGAATTCTTCTCGTGGCATGCACAAAGAAAACTCGTCACGACGACGAGCGTTGCCAAACGCGCGCCGCATCGACGGTGAGAACTCAGCATGTGCTCAAGATCCCGCGCGTCGGATCGTGCGCCACAGCAAAGTTAGATTGCCAAGTCACATTTGTCTCCACGCCGCTTAGACGCGCCTGGCACCGCGCGTGTTAGCGTGGAATCCAAAACGAAATTTCCAGAACGTTTCTAAACGCAGGATTTCTTTCTGAGATTTCGCGCGTCTAAGATTCAGACCGCGCACCCAACATTCGCGACACGCCATGTGCTACAAGCCATGGGCGAGTCGCGCTATGCGATGGATCTAGCATTGTGGAATTGGTGCGCGAGTTGAATCAATGATCGTTCTGCGCAGCGCTACGCCTGCGGAAAACAGACTGTGGTTGTCCTCCCGAAGCCGCGAAGCGGCGCAGGGATCTGCTTCTTCTCTGCGTGCTAGAAGGAATCGAAATTCGCAGCGCGATCGAGCGCCGTAGGTGTGACGCAAGCCTCGCACGTACGCGCGACAGGGGCGATGGGAGGTGCGACACGCCGTGGCCGGTGCCCCGCCGCAATGATCGCGAGAAGAGAGCCTCTACCCAGCCGCTCTCTCCAGTTCCTTGCGGTCCCACTGCGCAAGGTCAGCCGCTGCTTCGTAAGTGCTCTGCAAGAACTCCAGCAAAGTCTCCCGTGGCGAAGCGGCCATCCGCACATCGTCATACATCAACAAAAACTCTTTCAGCTGCGGATGATAAAAAGCCTGCGCAGGCCGCACCGGCGCCTCCCCGAAACCCGCCGGCTCCGGCGCCGCATACGCATAAAACGCCGCACCCTTAATCTCGCCGCCTCCCGGCCAGAATCCCGCGCTGCTCACCTCGTGCGAATACGCTTCTCGCGTCACCGCATCCGCTCCAGGACGCTCCGGCGCGCGCCGCCCCGAAAATCTCGTCGCCGCCAGATCAAAGCTCCCCCAGAAAAAATGCACCGGGCTCGCCTTCCCAATGAACCGCGCGCGAAATTCCTGGAACACTTTTTCGCTGCTTGTCAGAATCCGCCAAAACCGATTCGCATACTCCGCATCGTAAGCAGCGTGCTGCGTATCCTCGTCAAATGGGATCGGGTTCGGAATCTCCACCGGCATGCGCCAGATTTTCACCGCAATTCCCAAAGACGCCAGGGCCGCCATAAAGTCCTGGTAGAAATCCGCTACCGAGCGAGGCCTGAGCCCCAGCGTCGCTGCCGTGCTGTGATTGGTCTTGATCGTCAATCGGTGATGAAGAAAATCGAATTCGACCTCGAAGATCCCGTCCGGGTAGGGAATTGCAGAGGTCGTCAGGCCGTTCGCGCTTACATAGAGCGGCACTTCCCACCACTGATTAATCCGCGGGCTTAGCGCGAGCCGCACTTTGCCTACAATCTGCGACCACATGTGCAGCGTCGCATACGTTTCCTGCCAGGCCGCCAGTGGCAGCTCCGGCCAACCCTCCTGCGTGTCACGCGCCATCGTTGCGCTCATCGTTCCTCCGCGAAGTCCGCCATTCGGCATCCTAGTGCGGCGCGTAACTGCCGAATCCCATCAGCACCACGACGGATTTACCATAAGACACCGACGCGGAATTCTGGCTCATCCCGATCACCCGGTAACCCTTGCTCGCAAAGCGATTGATCTCGTCCTGATGCTCCTGCTCCGCATCGCCGCTAACGAAAACGTACGGCGTCGGATTTTTCTCGTCAACTTCGTTCGCGGTAGTCATCGCAGCCCTCTGACGAAGACTATACCGCCACGATTGCGCATTCCACAACTCCACTCGCCCCCGCTCACTTTCCACTAATTCTCCCAATCAACATGTCCACAAACTTTCGCGAATCCGCCCCCACCGCCACATGCACATTCGGCTCGACCGCTTCCAACCCCATTGACTGCAAATGGTCCCCTTCCGGTACATTGCGCTCAATCGCGTTCTTTCGATTCGCCACCGTCATGCCGCGCGTAAATTTCCCGTCCGTTTCAATGTCCACGCGCATATCCTGTGTCTTCAAAATCGTGCCATCAATCACCTGTCCCACGGCCATCGCATCATGCACCGCGCCACCGTGAAAGATCCCGGTACCCTGATAAGTCCCGATCTGGAATCGCGCCACCGCCGCCGCAAACGTAGTCTCCGGCCCCGGCTTGCTTTCCAGCCGCGCCACATCTTCGTCGGTGACCAAGGTAATTTCCGTTACGTCCAGTCCCACCATCGTGATCGGCCAGCCGGCATTAAAGACGATCGAAGCCGCCTCCGGATCGCTATGAATGTTGTACTCGGCCACCGCGGTCACATTCCCGCCGGTAATCCCGCCGCCCATCAGCACCACCTCCTTCACCAGCGGCACAATCGCCGGATCCTTCGCCACTGCAATCGCAATATTCGTAAGCGGCCCCACCGGTATCAGCGTGATCTGGTGCGGATACTTGTGCACCAGCTCAATGATCAGGTCAGGAGCAAAGGCCGCGCCGGCCTTGCATTTCGCAGGCGGCAGCTCCGCACCGCCCAGCCCATTCGCCCCATTCCAGAATTTTCCGGTGTTAAGTTCCTGCAGCAACGGACGAATCGCGCCCTTCGCCACCGGCACATCGCACCTACCAGCCAAGCTGGCGATCTTCAGCGCGTTTTCGAAGCCCGCATCAGCCGTCATGTTGCCCGCCACCACCGTGATCGCCTCCACGTGCAGCTCCGGCGAATTAAATGCCAGCAGCATAGCCAGCGCATCGTCGGTCCCAGGATCCGTATCAAGGATCACTTTCGTCGGCTCGCCGTGCTGCTGCCCCGAAGCCGCTGGCACATCGCATCCGAAGCACACGAACGTCATCACCACGCAAAGGAAAGCCGTTTTTCTTCCCAAGCCGCGCGCGAAGACCGACTCCGTCATCGGGAACACTCCTTTTACCCTTGTGATAAACCAAGCGGGCAAGCCGCCAAATTTTTCGAGGCACATACTAGCACGGAGCTCTGTAGCGGCCGCCGTCAGCGCATGTATAATGCGCGCGGCATGAATTTCTGAGACTGCTCCCAGCACCAGCCCGTGCAAACCCGCAGGAGGGCTATTTGCAAAGACCAGGCGCGCTGCTCATCACGCTGCTCCTGACGCCAGGGCTCGCCGCACCGCCCGCGCTCCTCGCAGATTCAAAGCCGGTCCACGCCCCGCACGCCATCGTCGTCAGCATTGACGAACTTGCATCGAAAGCCGGCGTCGAAATCATGCGCCAAGGCGGCAACGCGATAGACGCCGCGGTGGCCACCGGCTTTGCACTAGCGGTCGTCTACCCTCAAGCAGGCAATCTCGGCGGTGGCGGCTTCATGCTCATCCGCATGGCCGACAGCAAGACTCATTTCATAGATTTCCGCGAACAAGCTCCAGCTGCCGTCACCGCTGCAATGTATCTCGACGCGCAAGGCAACGTGATCCCGGGCGCCAGCGAATACGGCTACAAAGCGATCGGCGTCCCCGGCTCGGTCGCGGGCCTGGTCTACGCCGCAAAGAAGTACGGCAAGCTCACGCTCCCGCAGCTAATGGCTCCCGCGATCCGCCTGGCCCGCGAAGGGTTCGCACTCCAATGGCAACAAGCACGCGATCTCCGCGAGGACTCGCACCTCGCCGATTACCCCGAATCCCGCCGCATCTTCCAACGCAACGGCAATTTCTACAAACAATACGAAATCTTCCGCCAGCCGGACCTAGCTCGCACGCTCGAACGCATCGCCAAAAATCCCGATGATTTCTACCGTGGCGCCATGGCCCACGAACTCGCGGCCGCAATCCAGAAGGGCGGGGGACTCATCACGGTCGAAGATCTAGCTCACTATCAGGTGAAAGAACGCGAGCCGGTGCGCGGCACCTATCGCGGTTATGAAGTAATCAGCGCGCCACCGCCATCGTCCGGCGGCACAGTGCTAATCGAATCCCTGAACATCCTCGAAGGCTACGATCTCGCCAAAGCCGGCAGCCGCTCCGCCGAATCCTTACATCTCACCGCCGAAGCCTTCCGCCGCTCATTTTTCGACCGCGCTGAATTCTTAGGCGATCCCGATTTCTCCAAGCTCCCAATCGCCCAGCTCACCGACAAAAAGTACGCCGAAGCCTGGCGTGCCACCATCGTTCCCAATCACGCCACTGCCAGCAAAGATCTCGAGCGTCCCGCAATTTTCAATACCCTCGCGCCAGTAGGCCCGCAGCAAACGAACCAAGCCCGATCTGAGTTAACGCGCGAATCCACACACACCACGCATTACTCCCTCGTAGATGCAGACGGCAACGCCGTAGCCGTCACTACAACTATTAATGACTGGTTCGGCTCCCGCGTAACCGCCGAAGGCCTCGGTTTCCTCCTTAATGACGAAATGGATGATTTCTCCGCGAAGCCCGGCGCTCCAAACGGGGACGGCCTGATCCAAGGCGCCGCCAATTCCATCGGCCCCGGCAAACGCCCGCTCTCTTCCATGACGCCGACCATCGTCTTGAAAGACGGCAAACTGTTTCTGGTCCTGGGCTCGCCCGGCTCTTCGCGCATTATCACCACGGTAGCGCTAGCCATCCTGGGCGTAGTCGATTACGGCATGAATATCCAAGAAGCGATTGATGCCCCCCGCTTCCATCAACAATGGATGCCCGATGTGCTCTTCGTGGAATCGTGGTTTTCTCCGGACACGATCCACGCATTAGAGAAGATGGGATTCAAGATCGTCGTCGGCCAACACGACGGCACAACCCTGTCGCCCTACTGGAGTGACGCCGAGTGCATCGCCATAGACCCGCAAACCAACGATCGCCTGGGCGCCAGCGACGGCCGCAACAGCGGTAAACCCGTTGGCTATTGAGCCGGCAACGTGCGCCTCCGCTGTAAAGTCGTTCGATGGTAAAATCGCCTGACGCCAAACTAACTGGGGGCACCAACCATGACCGAACCAACCAAAGAAGAATTGCTCGCGCGCATCGCCGAACTGGAAAAGAAAGCAGCCGGCCCCAAACGCAGCGGCGCTCTCGAATTTCGCGTAGGAGAAAAGGGCGGCGTCAGCGTGTACGGCCTCGGCCGTTTCCCAGTCACTCTATATTACGAACAATGGAATCGCCTGCTGGGAGTCGCCGACGATCTCCGCACCTTCCTCGACGAAAATAAATCGCGCCTGAAGCTCAAGCAGCCTGCGGAATAGGCGCGAAACGCCGCAGCTCACGATCCCCGCTGCCGCGACTGGAGCCACTCGAAGTTCGCCGACGCGATGGCGATAAACAAGAACAAAAGCCCCGCATCCAAAAAGCTGCGCACGTCGATCCAATTGCCCTTCGTCAGAATGCGCACAAAGACGATACCTAACGCGTCGCAAATCCGCCCCAGCACCGCCGCCAGCGAGCACGCTACGCCCAGCCAGTAGCTCACGACCGCAATATATTTCACCATGCCGCCCTCCTCTCCCGCTGCCTCGTCAAAATCAGCCCGCGCCGCCGAATCAACGCGCTGAAAGTACATCGCCAACCCAGCAGAGTCAACGCCGCGCACCGCCGTCCGCCCCCGCCCCGAAATCCCGCGATAATAAACCAGTGACAATCCTCCGCATTTCGTTATCATTGAGTCCTCCTTCCAGTTGCTGCCTGCGCTTTTGTCGGCGGGGTATCACCGCTGCGGCCATTACGCTCGGTCCGCAGTAACTGTCAAAAAAAATCCAGCCGAACATCTAAACGGTTGTTCAGGCATTCAGGGGAAACGATGGGCTCAACAGCAGGCGACGAATTTCGCGACCTATTAACTCTGGTGCGGCACAGCGGCCTGTTAGCGAAGCAGCCCGCGTATTACGTCCGAAAGATTCTCCTCAATGTCGCCATGTTCGTCGGCGCCTTCGTGCTGATCGCCGAATTTCATAATCCCTGGATCGAACTTTGCAACGCCGCTTTCCTCGCCTTCGTCTTCACGCAACTCGGTTTCATCGTTCACGACGCCGGCCATCAGGAAATTTTCAGCGGCCCTGCCGGCAATCAATTCCTGGGCCTGCTGCACTCGAATCTGCTTCTCGGCTTCAGCTACAGCTGGTGGCTCGACAAGCATAATCACCATCATTGCTCGCCGAACCACGTAACCGCCGATCCTGACCTCGACCTGATCCCCTTCGCATTCTCCAAGGAGCAGGCCGCCGCGAAACACGGCCTCGCGCGCCTCTCCGTGAAATACCAGCACTTCTCTTTTTTTCCGTTGTCCATGCTCGAAGCCTTCGTCCTGAAATACGACAGTATTCGCTTCCTCCAGCGCCACAAAGTCGCGCATCCCGTCCTCGAAGTGAGTCTGCTCATTCTCCACGCCTGCTGGTATCTCGGCCTCCTCACCTACCTGCTCGGCTTCCCCCACGCCATTCTTTTCGTCATCGCCCATCAAGCCTTCCTGGGCCTGTATCTCACGCTGATTTTCGCGCCCAATCATCAAGGCATGCCTTTGCAGCAAGGCCGCACCGCGATCAATTTCCTTCGCGAACAAGTCCTCACCAGCCGCAACATTAAAAATCACCCCGGAATTGATTTCTGCACCGGCGGCCTCACCTGCCAGATCGAGCACCACCTTTTTCCCACCATGCCCGCCAATAAACTCCGCCAAGTCCAGACCATCGTGCGCAACTA
>Ga0070761_10002844_pt1 | contig 10518 bp, 5 predicted proteins | sample HubBroMetageREF1_FD_66724 | JGI IMG/M metagenome (GOLD analysis project Ga0070761, IMG submission 66724) | Reference soil microbial communities from the Hubbard Brook experimental Forest, New Hampshire, USA - Hubbard Brook CCASE Soil... | ecosystem: Environmental > Terrestrial > Soil > Temperate...
CCGCCGTGGGACGATCCGCCGCCGTGGCTGCTCGGCGCCGAATGACCGCCACCGTAGCTAGGAGCAGAGCGTCCGCCACCGAGACTCGGGGCTGAACGTCCGCCGCCATAAGCACCCCCGCCGTAAGACCGCTGCGTCACAATCGGCTGCCTCATGTTGAGTGGCGGGCGAGAATATCCGCCAGAGCCGCGGTTCGCTGAACCATACCCACCCGAACCATACCCACCTGAACCGTAGCCGCGGGACGCACCGCGGTCTTCTGTTCGTCCGGCCGACGTGCGACCGGCCGACTCACCCGCCCTGCCTGCCTCAGCAGAAGAAGATGATCGCGGAGCCATCGGCGCAAATTTCTGCCAGCCGCCGTTGCTGCCACTCTCGCGACCAGTGGTCGAGCCACCCGAATTGCCGGGCCTTGCCGCCGAACCGACGTTTCCGGGCCTCGCACCTCCACCTTCGCGGCCAGCTTCAGCCGACCGACCATTCGACGCTCCCGTCGCGCCGCGGGCCGTAAAGAAGTGTTGATTCTGCGACACGTTCCGAGTCGTCGAAGCAGCCGCCGGACGTCCACTGGCCGAGAAGCTCTCACGGCTGGGACTCATCGGTAGCTTGCCGGTAGCGAGCCGCGCATTCTGGAACTGCGCATGACTCATTGCCTGAGCACTCATGTGGCCGGTGCCGAACTCTCTGCCCGAGACTGTCGTCCCGCCGCGGAAGTTCGCGTCATGCATCGCCAGGTTCACGTTCGAGAATCGCGAACCCGCGCGCAGCGGAGCAAAGCCGCCACGGTTGAACTCGCCGAAGCGGGCGTAGCCGAAGCCCCCACCCCACCGCCCCCACCAGGGATGGAAAAAGTCACCCGGCCCAAGCGGAAGCCAGCCGACCGATCCCCAGCCGAATCCCAATCCAAATCCGAAACCGCCGCCGAATCCGAAGAACGAAACATAAGCCGGGGCCCAAATCGGACGGTAGAACGGATATCCATAAGCCGGCCCAGGCCACCAACCCCAACCGCCGTTCACATACATCCAGCGACCGTAGTGATATGGCGCCCAGCCCCAGGAATCATAGGAAACCCAGGTCCATCCCCAATAAGGCTCATACACCCAGCGCCCCGCGCGATACGGAGCCCAGCCAACCGGTTCGGTCGGCCGCCACACTGGACCGTAATCCGGAACTTCCGACCAGGTGCCGTGAGCGTCCAGATCTTCGGTTCCAACGTAGTAGTCGTTGGTGCGCTGCCGCGAGACCGAATTGCGGATCACGTTGTCGCGATCCGTGTTCCACTGGTCCCAGTCATCTCGAGCCGGAGCTTCGCCAATCTTGTATTGCGCGTCCGCTCCAGCACCCTGAATCGTAATGAACTGCCCAGCTCCGACCCGCGTGCCGCCTTGCGGAGTCGTAACCTCCACCTCGCCCCTGCGGACCAGCACCTCAGTGTGGTCGTCGGCAGTCACCAGAATTCGAAAGCTGGATTCACGCCGCTCGGTGCGAATGGCAACATTGGGTGTATCGATCTCCGTGTCGGCGTCACTGTTCTTGTAGACAGAGTAGTTCGCCATTCCGTGCCCAAGCTGAATCTGAATCTGCGAGTGCGTCAGCTGCGTAATATTGGCCTGCGAATGCTCCGATAGGCGGAGCATGTTGGCATAGTCGAGCTGAAGTTCGGTGCGCGCTTTGTCGCCGGTAGAAACCCGGTCACCCGCGAGCACGGGAGCGTTAAGCGCAGCCGCCGACCAATCCTTGGAGTCGCCACGTTGTGTGGATACGTCGCCGTGAATCAGGCTGATGCGCGCCACGCCGCGGGTCTCAGTCGGAGCCGGCGCAGTGGAAGTAACCGGGGCGCCTTGAGCGGAGTCGTTGGAGCCGGGGTCCATCGGACCCTGATTCGCCGAACCTTGATCCATGGGACTCTGGTCTACCGGGCCCTGGTCGTTGGGACTCGGCATTTGGATGCTCGGCGACGGCTTCGAATCCTGATCCGGCACCTGGTCGTCCGAGTTCTGAGCGACGACCGCGCCTGGGATCCCGATCATCAATCCTAGTATGGCTGCTATCAATTTGAATTTCATGCGTATCTCCGCTCTTGCTTGGGAACAAGCTTTTGTGTGAAAGATTGCAGGCCTAATGCCAAATGTCAGACGACCGGCGAATATTTCCTTAACTGCTTTATTCACAGCAAATTAGGAAAGACATAAGAGCGAGGACGGCCGGCGATTCACGGGGGGTTCCGGTGGCCCGGTTCCACCAGGGTGGTGCTTTTCGGCCAGGAGCCGTCTACTCCGGTCACCACAGCAAGACTTCCTCAAGAACTTCCTCGCCACTTTCGTCACGGACGATTCAGGCGATATCAGGGCATGTTCAACCGCGAGCTGGCGGCAAGTGCGTCGGAAGACTTCGAGATCGCGGAGCTCTATGAACTGGAACCCGTAGCGAAATGCTCTCCTTTGGCGAACCATCGCGGAGGTCGTCACTGGACCGAATGGCAGCGTAAAGTCCAACTCCACCACTTCGCCAAGGGGAACTTCTATTCTCATCATGGCTGCAATTCCGGATTCGCTGATATCCACGCTATGGCCCTTCAGCACACCGCGGGTTCGGGAATGGATCGTGATGTCTGCGAACTCATTCTCAGCTTCCACTTTCGATTCCCTCCGACTCAATCCGCCAGACACACTACCCGCGCAAGATCGCGTCTGACCTGTATTCGTATCTGTGTTCTCTTTCGGCACAGAGCTGGCCATCCATCAGGCCCGGGAACACTCCAGCCAGCCATCGCTCGCAGATTGTTGTTTATTCGGCTTCGTTTTCATCCTCGATACCGATCTTGGACAAGCGGTATCGCAGCGCATTCCGCGAGAGCCCGAGCAGCCGCGCGGCCTGCGACTTATTGCCCCCAGCGCGCTTCAGAGCTTCGCGGATCATCTCGTCCTCCCATTGGTCGAGCGTCATGCCATCGGGGAGGAAACGATCGCGATCCGACGCAGCACCGGAGGAGGAGAAGACGCGATTGCGTGGCGAGTCGAGTTGTATGTCACTCGCCTCCAGCTGACTGCCCGAAGCGAGCGCGCAGGCGCGTTCGAGAACGTTCTGCAGCTCTCGGACATTGCCCGGCCAATAGTGGCTGACCAAAAGCTGCATGGCGGCGGACGAAATGCCAGTAATCTTTTCCTCTCTTCCGGAATCCTTGGCAAAACGCGCCAGAAACAGGTGCGTCAATCCAGGGATATCCTCCTTGTGTTCGCGCAGTGGCGGGATGTCGATCGGCACCACGTTCAGACGGTAGTAGAGGTCTTCGCGAAACGTTCCATCTTCGAGCGCGGCGCGCAAATCGCGGTTCGTGGCAGCGATAAGCCGAACGTCAACCTTGATCGTGCGCGTGCCGCCCAGGCGCTCGAACTCGCGTTCCTGCAGTACGCGAAGAAGCTTGACCTGGATGGCGGGCGGCACGTCTCCGATCTCATCGAGAGACAGCGTGCCTTTGTCGGCCAATTCGAATTTGCCCGGCTTGCTGCTGGCGGCTCCCGTGAACGCTCCTTTTTCGTACCCGAACAGTTCGCTCTCCAATAAGTTTTCGGGGATGGCGGTGCTGTTGATCTTGATGAACGGACCAGAAGCGCGGCGCGATTTTTCGTGAATCGCGCGGGCGATGAGGTCTTTGCCCACGCCGCTCTCGCCCCCCAGCAGGACGGTGGAGTTCGTAGGCGCAACGCGTTCGACAGTAGCCAGCACTTCCTGCATTTTGGGACTGATCGCAACGATGTTGGGATGGCTGTACTTCTGTCCGAGGGCTTCGCGAAGCGAACGATTCTCCTCGCGCAAGCGGGAGTTATCGAGTTCCTTGCGCACCACCATCCGCATTTCAGCAAGCGAGAACGGCTTGAGCACATAATCGCTGGCGCCAGCTTTCATCGCCTCAACCGCCGTTTCAACTGACCCGAACGCCGTCATGACGACGATGGGCAACGCGGGATTCTGCTGCTTGGCGGTTTGCAAAAATTCGAGCCCGCTCATCCCCGGGAGTTTCAGGTCGGTGAGAACGAGGTGAACGGGTTCGGCAGCCAGCAGCTTCAATCCAGTTTCGGCGTCTCCCGCGGAGACTGTTTTGAAGCCGTCATCGCCCAAGTTGAGTTCAAGCAGTCGCCGCATCTTGGCTTCGTCTTCGATGATGAGAATGGTTGCCATTTGTGTTTAGCGTTCAGCTCGTTTACCGGAGAGCCCAGCCCCGGAGGGGTAAACCAGCTTAGCCCAGCGCTTCAGCGCTGGGGAAAGTGCATGATAATGATTCCAGTCCCGGAGGGACGACCCAATTCTGAGCCCGCGCTTCAGCGCCCGAGGCCTGCTTTCTTGCGTCCCCGATTCTGACATTAAAACCTCTATCCTGCGCTGGTCGCGGTTACTGCCTCCGGCTCGACCGCTTCTTCAAGCGGAAAGAACAGCGTAAACACCGCTCCGCCCTCCGGCGCATTCTCTACATGGATCGACCCATGATGACCGTCTACGATCTTCGAAACGATGGAGAGCCCCAGTCCCACGCCGGTTTTCTTGGTGGTCACAAACGGGTTGAAAATTTCTTCGCGCAACTGTTCTGGAACGCCGGGGCCGGTGTCGGCCAGGCGGAGTTCGACGCCTTCCCGGTCATTTTGTGTAGCGAGTCGAACACTGACCCGCAGAATACTGGCTCGCAAGGTGCCACCGTGATCGCCATCCTGCATGGCTTCGTAAGCATTCTGCACAAGGTTCAGGAAGGCTTGCTCGCACAGACTTTCGTCAAGCGGAACCAGGGGCAATCCACTCGCGTAGTGACGTTCGACGCGCACAGATTTGCCCGGAAAACGCCCGGCGACAACTTGCAGGACGCGATCGAGAAGGGCGACCAAGTCCGCGGGATGCGGTTGTGCGTGCAGCGGACGAGCGAAGTCCAGAAACTCGGTAACCAGGGCGCTGAGCCGGTTGACCTCGGTCGAAATATAGCCGGCTAGCTCACGGGCAAGCTCGTCCGAGGCCTGCAATTTCTGGGTCAACATTTCGGCCGAGCCCTTGATGACTCCGAGCGGATTGCGGATCTCATGCGCTAGTCCAGCCGATAGCTGACCGAGCGCGGCCAATCGTTCCGAGCGCCGCGCCTCAGCCTGAGCCTGCTCCAGGCGGCGATTGGTCTCCGCGAGCCGTTCGGCGAGATCGCGGTACAGCTGGGTTTGATGCTGACTCTGCTGTGCGAACCGATTGACCACCATGGCGGCGAGAAAGAAAAACATGACTCGCAGCGCGAGGAGCCCGAATGCCTCGGGAGTTAGTTCATACTCCTGCATCGCCGGATAGAGATACGAGCAGTAGGCGGCAGATGCAAACAGTGTCCAGAGCAGCGTCAGCCACGTGCCACAGTAAAGCGCCGCGGTGACCACGGGCAGATAATATATAGGGTAGTAGCTGCTGTTGATGCCGACTTCGCCCGTGTGATCGATGAGCAGGGTCGCCAGCAAAATCTTTAGCAGGACGACGTAGGAAACTCCTCGTTTCGGGAAGTGGGAGATCAACCTTGTCTCCAGCAGTTGCACAATTCCGATGGCGAGGAGAATTAACTGCTTGTGCCATTCGAACAGCGGAGGCAGCACCGCGAGTATGGCAAGGAAGATAAGCCAGATCGCAAGCCACACCGCATCGAGGCGGTTAAACCGCCGCGACTCGGCATCGAGTATGGGAGGCGCAGGAGCCACGCAGCTTCCATCCAACCGCAGAAAGCCCTCCCGCGTCAATTGGACGGCAGCTTCCTCCCGTGCTGAAGTTCGTGCGGGGACGGGCGAACCGCCCGTCCAAGCCGAGCGTAGCTCGGTGCCTTGCTGTGCTCAGTAAGGATGCGCACATAAGGATTTCCAATGACGAACATAAATAGTTTCGATTTCCGCAAAGGCCGGGTCAGCGGATATTGTTATCATGCAGTTGTTGGACGTGCCAGGACATTGACCGGGCGAAAGGCGAAAAGACACCAATGATGGTCATCAGCGTGATGGCAAGGCGGACGATGGTGTCCGGGAACGGACGATAATGACGAAGGTCGAAGCGATCATTCAGGTCTCAAAGCTGGATGCCGTAAAGGACGCATTGCACGAGGTTGGCGTCGAAGGCATGACCGTTTTCGAAGCCAGAGGACATGGCCGGCAAAAAGGACACACCGAGTTTTATCGAGGACGCGAGTACACCGTCGACTTGATCCCAAAGGTAAAACTCGAGATTGTGCTGGCCGATGAAATGGTCGAAAAAGTCGTGCAGGCAATCACCACTGCGGCACGCACGGGCAAGATCGGTGACGGGAAGATCTTTCTTTCGCGCATCGATGAAGCGATTCGAATTCGCAACGACGAACGTGGTGACAGCGTGCTGTAAGCGCACGAAGTTTGAAACGCCGATTCGACAGCAAACGATCGACAGCGGGAATCAACGGGCAGGAAAGATCGACATCCCCCTCTTCTGCTTATTTATGAGCAGAGTGGAATGAAGGCTGGAGCAGAAGCTGAACACTTCGGGGAGAGTGTCATCGAATGACCACCGGGACCATCGTCCGCAGCGAGTTGTGGGACCTGTACGGGCGGGAATCCGCCGCTATCGAGCAGGAGTTTTCGGTCACCGGTGAAGGACGCGTGGCACTGGCCAGACGCACGGCGCTGGTCGATTCGATTGTTCAGCGGCTCTGGAACGAAATTATCGTTGGCTCCGGCCCAGCCGATCCAGACAGCCCGAAAAACTTCGCGCTGGTGGCAACCGGCGGATTCGGGCGCGGCTGGCTTTTCCCCCACTCCGATATTGATCTGTTGTTTCTGCACGCCGGGAGCGACTCTGAGAGTGAATTCAAAGATCCCATCCGGCGCTTTTCCCAGGAGTTGTGGGACCTGCGGCTGAAGCTCAGTCCAGCCACGCGAAATCTGGCGGAGTGCGAACGGCTGGATCCGAACAATGTTGAGTTTGCCGTTTCCCTGCTCGACTGCCGCTATCTGGCGGGCGATCGCGAGCTTTTTACCCGGCTGCGCGAAAAAGCTGTTCCGCGTCTGGTCGGGCGTGAGTGCCAGAACCTGATCCAGAACCTGGCCGAGATTACGCGCGCGCGGCATCACAAGTTTGGCAATACCGTCTTTCACTTGGAACCGAACGTGAAGGATGGGCCCGGCGGCTTGCGCGACTACAACGTCGCCAACTGGCTGGCGCTGATTTCCGCCATGGAAAAGTTGAAGGTGTGGCCGGACGAGAAAACGCTGCTGCCGGTTTCTTCGCGAAGGGCATTCGACGCGGCGCTCGATTTCCAGATGTCCGTCCGCTGTTTTCTGCACTTCCGGCACGGGCGTCACGACAACACGCTCTTTTGGGAAGCGCAGGACGAAGCTGCGGCCAGAAAGATCGGCGCCCGCGACGCGGATATTGCGAGCGCGGCGGATTGGATGCGCATCTACTTTGGCCACGTGCGCAGCGTGCACCGCGTCTGCAACCAACTGCTGGAGGAAATTCCGGCCGCTTGGTCGTCCCTATACCGTCAATTCCAGGGCTGGCGGTCGCGGGTCGCTAGCGACGATTTCTCGGTGGTGGATGGACTGATATTTCTGAAGCAAACACAGCCAGCGGACGGCCTGCGAGATCCGGAAATGCTGTTGCGGCTTTTTCATTTCCTGGCCGAACATGGCCTGAAACTGAGCACGACCACCGAATATAAAGTCGAGCAGGCGCTGCCGGCGCTGGCTGCGACTCCTCCGCGGGGCGCCGAGTTGTGGCTTTACCTGCAGGAAACCCTGGTCCAGCCGCATGCTGCCGATGCTTTACGCTCGATGAACGCGCTTCGCCTGCTGGCGCTCCTGCTGCCAGAACTAAAGGGGATCGAGGCTCTGGTGGTGCGCGATTTTTACCATCGCTACACGGTGGATGAGCACTCGTTCCTGGCGATCGAAAACCTGCATCGTCTGAAAGAATCGAAATCAGAATGGGACGAGCGTTTTGCGGGATTGCTGAGCGAACTCGAACAGCCGGAGCTGCTTTACCTGGCGCTGCTGTTGCATGACTCCGGCAAAGCTGTCCCCAGCGAGAACCACATCGAACTCAGCCTGCACCTCACGGACAGCTGCACCGAGCGGCTCGATCTCGATCCGGTGGATCGCGAGACCGTGCGATTTCTGGTGGCGAGCCATCTGGAAATGTCGGCGGCGATGCGGCGCGACGTATTCGATCCAGCGAATGTGAAGTCGTTCGCGGAAAGAATTGGGGTGCCCGAGCGGCTGAAGATGCTGTGCCTGATGACCTATGCCGACATCAAAGCCGTGAACCCCGAGGCCATGACGCCGTGGAAAGCCGACAACTTATGGCAACTGTATATAGCGTGCGCGAATTACTTGAGCCGGAGCGCCGATGAGCGCGTGCACACCGGCAACAACGTCAACGACGACGGCTCCAGCCTCGCGCATCTGCGGTCGCTGGCGCCGGTGGCGGGGAAAAAGATCAACGTTTTTCTCGAAGGATTGCCGCAACGGTATTTGCGAATCCACGGCGCAAGCGATGTTCTGGCACACGCCGAAATGGCCGCCCGGCTGGGGCAGGACGGCATCCAATTAAATCTGAAGCAAGTTCGCCACTGGTATGAGCTGACGCTGATTACCACCGACCGGCCCTTCCTGTTCGCTTCGGTTTCCGGGGCGCTGGCCGCGTGGGGAATGAACATCGTAAAAGCCAACGCGTTCTCAAATGCCGCGGGCATGGTGGTGGACACTTTCTATTTCACCGATCGCTTCCGCACCCTGGAGATGAATCTGCAGGAATGGGAGCGTTTGAAACAAAGCATCGCGGCCGTGGTCAAGGGAGAAGCCGACCTGGCGCGCATGCTGCGCGACCGCCTGAAGTCGGAGAAAGCCAGCGGCACAAAGGTCAAGATCGCGACCCAGATTGAGTTCGACGACGGCTGCTCCGCCCACAGCACGCTGGTGCAGATCCTGACCCAGGATCGTCCGGGGCTGCTCTACCGGATGTGCTCGCAGGTCTCGAAGCATGAGTGCAACATCGAAATTGCGCTGATCGAGACCGAAGGGCAGATGGCGATTGATGTCTTGTACCTGACCTCAGGCGGTGCCAAGTTGAGTGCGGATCTGCAAGCGGCGCTGGGGCGAGCGTTGCACGAGGAACTCGCCGCAAAATGATTTTCTCCGCAGAACATGGGGGAAGATGGGCTCCCCTGTGCTCCCTGTGGTAAGGCTTCTAAATGTCGGGACGAGCAACCTCAATTCTTGGTATCAGCAACGTCGCGATCTGCGTAATATCCGTCTCTCGTCTGCACGGTGAGGTCTGGCTTCTTCACCGCCAACGTGACGTGATGATAACCGGACGCGGTGCTGTCCTTGTCGGGCGTATAGCCCATGCTGTACTGGGTTCGTAGTTCTTCGACAATGCTGTCGTAGATCTCGCCTACCGTTTGCTTCTTAGAAACTTCAAAGAAACGCCCCCCGGTTTCCTTGGAAACCCGCTCTAGAATTTTCTTGCCATCGGTGCGCGATTCCTGTGGCTGTCGCTGCCCTCCGCGACCGCCTCGACCACCGCCACCGCCACCTCCGCCCGGCCATCCCCCACCGCCGCCGGGCCATCCCCCACCCCCACCGCCAGGGTAACCGCCGCCGCCCCGGCCCATTCCGCCGGGCTGCCTCTGGCCTTCGTCACGGCGATCCGCGAAGTAGATGGCATAGATCACCGTGTCGGCGCGTTGAGCGGATTCGATTGCGCTCTCCAGATAAGTCTTGCTGCCGCGGTCGACGCCGTCGGTAAGAACGATGAGAGCCTTCCGCCCCTGCTGCTTTTTCATCAATTCGTTCGACGCCAGAAATACGGCGTCATAAAGCTGGGTACCGCCGCCCGCATGATGGGCGCCCGAATCCGAGCCGGACGGCGAATTCGACGGATCGTTGGGATCGTTCGATCGCTCGCGGTCGGATGGCGTCTTGAGCAAATCGAGTGCCGCTTGCAGCTTTTCATGCGATGAAGTCAAGTCCTGCAGCAGTTCCACTTCATGGTCAAAGTGAATAAGGAAAGCTTTGTCCTTGGGCTGCACCAGCATCTGATCGAGAAAACTGCGGCTCGCGTTTCGCTCTGCATCGAGGACGTTGGTTTGACTGCGGCTCGTGTCGACGAGTAGACCGAGCGTCAGTGGGAGATTCGTTTCCTGCGAAAAATACTTGATGGTTTCCGCGCGGCCGTCTTCCTGCAGCGTGAAATCGTCTTTGGTGAGGTCTTTGACGATCTTGCCGTGTTTGTCGCGAACGGAGACGGGCAGCGTGACTACTTTGACGTCGACCGCGATGGTCGCAGCCGGATCTTGAGCCCACATCGACGGGCCGGCTCCGGGAAGAGCGACCAGCGCAAAGTTCAGCACAAAGATCAGTGCATAGGCAAACGGCTTCGACAACAATGAACCACCGACAATCGTCTCTTTGGCCTTAACTCTGGCTTTAACTCTGGCTTTCACTCTGGCTTTATCACCGCTGGGCCGGGGAATCTCGGGCC
>Ga0070761_10002845_pt1 | contig 10512 bp, 9 predicted proteins | sample HubBroMetageREF1_FD_66724 | JGI IMG/M metagenome (GOLD analysis project Ga0070761, IMG submission 66724) | Reference soil microbial communities from the Hubbard Brook experimental Forest, New Hampshire, USA - Hubbard Brook CCASE Soil... | ecosystem: Environmental > Terrestrial > Soil > Temperate...
AGGTGTCATCACTTATGGAGCGCAAGAGGCGGGTTTGCCAGACTGGGCGAGCGTGACTGCGGGATCCACCGCCGGTGGTGCGGCGGGGGCGGTTCTTACAGCATTTAATTCGCCGACTGAGGAACTCTCCGCAGGTGATATACTAGCGGGCGGGAGCGTTGGAGCAATAAGCGGACTCGCAACAGCAGCCGTCGCGGCGCTCCTTGAAGCTCACAACAATTGTCCTTGCGGCCAGAAATGAAACTCACCAAGGGTCTACTTGCGCTGCGCGCTGCGATTTTCATCGCAGCAGCTGTCTTTGTTGTCGTGAATCTCAAAGGCTATCTCCTCAATAAATGGGGTCTGTCTATAAATCCATCGCTCTACGCGATATTTGGTTTTTTTCTTATGGTGATCGTAAGTTCGCTTTCAGCGCGAAAGTTGCTCCTGGAGTTAAGAGCTGACGCGGACGCAAAGCTAGCGCGAAGGGTCGCCCGGGAGTTGAAGGCGGGCGAAAGTTCAACCGAGACAGTGCATAGGTTTCCGATTCCGTTAAGATGCTTATTCATCATCCTGGGGATTTGTTTCATCGCCCTTCCTTACCTCGGCGCCCAACCCGGCAAATCTATCGCGTTTAGCTATGCTGCATCCTTTGGCTTCGCCTTTTTCGCTTTTGCGATTGCCTTTTATATGTTCAGTTACTCCGTAACGGTCATGCGCAGCGCAATACACGTCAATTCGTTAGGACGGGAGCAGGAAATTGCTTTTTCAGATGTAGCGAACTTTAGAGTCGTGAGTATTACGGGCGGTCGGAAGATTATCGTGACTCTGAAGAATGGCAGAAAATTTCAGATTTGGGGGAGGTTAACTGGCTTCCCCAGGATATTGGCCGCGTTGACGGTAACCCCGCCCCATCCGACCGCCTGATACATTCGCCTGTATAAGTGGCCCGACCACTCCGAGAGCAACTCCCACTCGGGTAGATGCGACGGCATTTCCCGAGCCCTGGTCGTGATTGAGCACGGCGCCAATCTAAAAGGTTGATGCGCAGATAGCGGCGGAGACCGAGGCGCATCGAAGGCGACAATCCGCGGACCTACGTAAATCGCTTCGATGACCCAATTCTCATCCCAGGCGAATCAACGGCGACAATCCTCGGACCTTGGCAAATCGCGCCGAGAGAAAAAATGGCCGATTTCGACTAATCGCCGCGGAAACGGCATTCTCTGGGTCCGCGCTCGATCGCGAATCGCGCGCACACGCGCGCTTTTCGATCGATTCTCTGACATCTCCGAAAATCTGGAGACTGAAATGTGGAGCAGAAGGGATTTGAACCCTCGACCCCTACGTTGCGAACGTAGTGCTCTCCCAGCTGAGCTACTGCCCCATCCTGTGGCGTGATGCGATTTACTCTTGTGAGATAACCGACTTCAGGTAGGCTCGCAACCGGTCGGCCAGGTCGGGGCGCTTCAGTCCGAAGCCGATTTGCGCCGAGATGAACCCAACGCGATCGCCCAGGTCGTGACGGACGCCCTCGAACTCGTAGCCGTAAATCTTCCGGCGCGCGGTGAGCGCCATCAGCGCATCGGTCAACTGGATTTCGCCGCCAGCGCCTGGCTTGCCCGCGGCGAGCAATTCGAAGATGTCGGGCGTCAGCACGTAGCGCCCCATGATGGCGAATTCGCTCGGCGCTTTTTCAGGCGCCGGTTTCTCGACCATCCCGCGCAATTCATAAGTGCGATCGCCCGCCGCTTTCGCATCGACGATGCCGTACTTCGAGATCTCGCTGCGCGCGACCTTCAGCAGCGCAACCACCGGCGCGTCGCGCGTCTCGGCCACGTCGAGCAGCTGGCGCAGGCACGGACGCGGGCAATCGAAGATGTCGTCGGGGAGCATCACGGCGAAGGGTTCGTCGCCGACCGCCGCGCGCGCTTGCAACACCGCATGGCCGAGGCCGAGCGGTTGGCGCTGCTCCGCGATCGTAATTCGCGCAGGGCTGTTGCTGCGGCGGACGAGCTCGAGGATGTCGTGTTTGCCGCGCGTCTCGAGATGCTGCTCGAGTTCGGTGTTGGGCTTGAAGTGATCGACGACGGTGGTCTTGCCGGGGCTGATGACGAGAATGATTTCCTCGATGCCCGACGCGACCGCCTCCTCGACGACGACCTGGATCGCCGGCGTATCTATCACCGGCAACAATTCCTTGGGGATCACCTTCGACGAGGGGAGCATCCGCGTGCCCATTCCGGCCGCGAGAATGACAGCCTTTTTAACTTTCATGGTGGTGCGATTTTCCGGATTGGTGGAGGACTCAGAGCTTTGCTTCGCGTGCTTCCTGCGCGGATTTGCATGCGATGCACAGAGTGGTGACCGGGCGCGCCTTCAGCCGCTCGATTCCTATTTCGCCGTCGCATTCCTCGCATCGTCCGTACGAGCCGTCCTCGATTCGCGCGAATGCCTCGCTGATCTTGCTGAGCAGCTTGCGCTCGCGATCGCGCATCCGCAGCAGGAAATTACGATCCGACTCGAGCGCGGCGCGGTCGGTCGGGTCCGCCGGAGCCTCGTCTGACACGTGATTCATGCTACCGACCGCGCGCTCGGCTTCCTGAAGGATGTCGCGCTTGCGGCCTTCGAGCAACTTTCTGAAGAGCTTGAGGTCTCTCTGCCTCACGGTTGAACTATCTCTCACCAGCCGATTTTTTATTCTATCGGCGCCCTGCTACCATGTAAAGGTTGCGCGATGAAAACGGCTTATCTCGACGCGTTCTCCGGCCTCAGTGGCGACATGATCGTCGGCGCAATTCTCGATTGCGGTGCGAATTTCGACGAGTTCGAGCGCGCGATCAAGTTGATGCCGATCGCCGGCTATCGGCTTTCGACCCGGCGCAAAGTTGTTAGCGGCATCTCGGCGCTCAAGTTCGACGTCGCCGTGACCGAGGCGCAACCGGAGCGTCACTTCGGTGAAATTCGCGCGCTGATCGATTCGTCTCAGCTCTCGGCGACGATCAAGCAGCGTGCAACTTCGATCTTTGAAGTTCTCGCGAACGCCGAGGCGAAAATTCACAACACGACGCCCGACCGCGTTCACTTTCATGAGGTCGGCGCCGTCGATTCGATCATCGATATTGTCGGCACGGCATGGGGTCTCGAGCATCTCGGCGTCAGCGATGTGATCGTGTCAGCGTTGCCGATGGGCAACGGCTTCGCGCGCTCACAGCACGGCGTCATTCCCGTGCCGGCGCCGGCGACGGCGGAGTTGCTGTCGGGATTTCCGCTGAAAATCGGCGACGGTGCGCATGAGATGGTGACGCCTACGGGCGCCGCAGTGGTTCGCGCTCTCGCGCGACCGGCGGAAATCCCGCTCGCGTTCGAAGTCGAGAAAATCGGCTACGGCGCGGGCACTCGCGAGCTGGAAGATCGGCCCAACGTGTTGCGGCTGATGCTCGGGAATGAGCGCGCCGCGTTCGGCAGCGACGAGATGGTCGAGATCTCGGCGAATATCGACGACCTCAGTCCACAAATTTACGATTATGTGATGCAGCGGTTATTCGATGCGGGCGCGCGCGACGTCACGCTCACGCCGACGATGATGAAGAAGGGCCGCCCGGCGGTGACGCTGGGCGTGATCGCCGAGGCCGCGAGTCGCGATGCGATCGCGGAAATTATTTTCGCGGAGACCTCGACGATCGGTCTCAGGTTTCATGCGGTCGCGCGGCTGAAGCTGCATCGCGAGCTTCAGGAAGTCGAAACGCGATGGGGCAAGATTCGCGTCAAGACGTCGGGAGCCAACGGCGTGGCGAGGACGATCTCGCCGGAATACGACGACTGCCGGCGAGTCGCGGCGGAGCATAAGGTGGCGCTGCGGGTCGTGATGGAAGAAGCGCGGGACGCCGCACGAACGCGCGCGGCGACGCCTTCCGGCGAAAAATGAATTCCGAACGCCTGCACATCAACGAGATCTTTTACAGCATCCAGGGCGAGTCCACGCATGCGGGGCGTCCCTGCGTTTTCGTGCGGCTCACCGGATGCAATCTGCGGTGCAAATGGTGTGACACTGAGTACGCATTCTATGAAGGCCGGCGGATGCCGATAGCCGAGGTCGCCGAAATAATTCGCGGCTACCGATGCGACCTGGTTGAAGTGACCGGCGGCGAACCTTTGTTGCAGGAAGGCGTATATCCGCTGACCGCCGCGATGATCGAATCCGGCGCGACCGTGATGATCGAGACCTCAGGATCGATCGACGTAAGCAAGCTCGACCCGCGCGTGATCAAGATCATGGACCTCAAATGTCCGGGCAGCGGCGAATGCGAAAAAAATCTCTGGAGCAACCTCGACCATCTGACGATGCGCGACGAGATCAAATTCGTTCTCGCCGATCGCGCCGATTACGAATGGGCCAGGGACACCATCGTCACGCGCGGCCTGGGCACTCGCGCAGGCGCGTTACTGCTGAGTCCAGTCTACGGACAACTCGAACCGGCCGCGCTCGCGGCGTGGATACTCGACGATCGATTGCCGGCGCGAATGCAACTGCAAATGCATAAGCAGATCTGGCCGGGGATTTCTCGCGGCGTGTGATAGCGCTAGAGCGCGGGAGTTTGACCGGCGCACGATCAACCCTGATACAGTAGCGGCGAAGAAGGAGATCACTCATGCGCGCAGCAATTATGCGAAACAAAAAACTCGTGGTCGATACCATTCCCACACCGGCTCCTGGAGCGGGCGAGGCCCTGGTCAAAACGCTCGCGTGCGGGATCTGCGGATCCGATCTGCATGCGCTCAAGTATGCGGACAAGATGGTCGAGGGTGCGCGCAAGGCCGGCTCGCCGTCCGTGATGGATCTCAATCGCGACATCGTGATGGGTCACGAGTTCTGCGCTGAAGTGGTCGACTACGGGCCGGATACGCAGAAGCGATTGAAGGTGGGAACGCGAGTGTGCGCGATGCCGGTGCTGATCAGTCCGCGCGGCGTCCAGGCGGTCGGCTACTCGAACGATAATCCGGGCGGCTACGGCGAACTGATGCGGCTGACGGAATTTTTGCTGCTCGAAGTGCCCAACGGGCTCTCGACCGAGCGCGCGGCGCTGACGGAGCCGATGGCGGTCGGATATCACGCGGTGCAGAAAGCGCGGCTCGGCAAAGATGACGCGCCACTGGTGATCGGATGCGGACCGGTGGGCCTGGCGGTGGTCGCGGCGCTCAAGCTCGGCGGAGTGCATCCCATCGTGGCGGCGGATTTTTCGCCGCGGCGGCGCGAGCTGGCGTTGCAGATGGGCGCGGACATCGTCGTCGATCCAAAAGAAAAGTCGCCGTACCAGAGCTGGCGCGAGATGGCGGTGTACAGCGATCCGTCGAAGGCGCCGATGTTGCCGCCGTGGATGCCGGGGCCGGCGGTCAGGCCCGCGGTGATTTTCGAATGCGTGGGAGTGACCGGCGTGATCGACGGGATCATGTCGGCGGCGCCGGGCAACGCGCGGATCGTGGTGGTGGGAGTGTGTATGGAGCGCGACCAGATCGAGCCGCTGATGGGAATCAGCAAAGAGCTGAACATCCAGTTTGTGCTCGGCTACGCGCCCGAGGAGTTCGCGGCGACGCTGAGCCATCTCGCGGAAGGAGAAGTGAACGCCGACCCGCTGATCACGGGCAAGGTTGGAGTCGAAGGAGTGGCGAAGGCGTTCGAGGATCTTGCGTCACCGGAGACGCATGCGAAGATCCTCGTGGAGCCGTGGCGTAGCTGACGGCCGGTCACGCTTCAATGAAATAGGCGGTGCGAGGCTAGATCGGCGCCGGCGCGCATCGCGCGCAACTTTGCCCATACGATTTCCTCGGCGACTTCGCCCAGTCCCGCCGAGGTCTCGAAGCCGCAGTCAGTCCCGGCCATCACGCGGCGCGGATCACCGATCGCATCAGCGGCGCGCTCGAGGCGGTCGGCGATGACTTCGTGGTGCTCGACATAGTTAGTCTTGGTATCGATCACGCCGGTCACCAGGCTCATGTGAGCTGGCAGCGGAAATTCCTTGAAGCATCGGTATTCGTGCTGATGGCGCGGATTGGCAGCTTCCAGAACGAGGGCGCCGACGTTGGCGTGGTAGAGCAGCGGCAGGATCTGCGCGAGCGGGACGTCGAGGTCATGCGGCGCTTCGTAGTTTCCCCAGCATACGTGCATGCGCACGCGGTCGGCCGCGATTCCGTGCAGCGCGCGATTCATCGCGGCGATATTCAGCTCGACGTACTCGAGAAAATCGGTGAGCGGGCGATCGGCGTACGACGTGTGCCGCTCCATCGCGAGGTCCGGGCAATCGACTTGGAGTACGAATCCCTTCGATACTATGTACTCATACTCAGTATGTAATGCTTTAGCTACTGCGATTACATACTTCTCGTAATTCTCGTAATACTCATTGAGCATTGCCGAGGCTATTATTCCCGGCGACGGCGCAGTCATGAACGGTTCGGCGAATTTGGTGGGCTGATCGTCGAGGATGCGCAGAGTATCGGCGCACTCGAGATCGACGCCGGCGCGGTCTCGGTACTGAACCTCAGCAATCGCCTTCGGCGCGTGCAGCAAATCGACCATCGAGCGTTGAAACATCGGCGCGATCAGCTTGCGGAAGCTCGGGTAGCGGACGAGATCGCGCATGATGGGGCGCTCGCTTCGTCCGCCGAAGCCGGTCATTCGATGCTGCACGTAGGTGAAGAAACTCTCGCGCGATTGCTCGCCATTGTTGCCGACATCGATTCCAGCTTCGAGTTGCTTATGTACGACGTAGCGAGTGGAGTCCTCGATCTCGCGGAGCATCGCGGCACGATCGACGTCTTCTCTGCGACTGCTTTTAACCAGCATCGCCGTCAGGCTCTCGCGACGCGGCAGACTCCCGGCGTGCGTGGTTAGAATACGGTTCTCGCTGCGAAGCATCGTCTTACCTCCGGGTTCGTGCGCTGGTTCGCGCTGCAACATATTGGTAGATCACGAGCAACGGGGCCGCAATCGCGGCACACTCAGAAGGAGGCTGCCGATGCCAACGTTCAAGCGCAACGACGTGTCGATATACTATGAGGAGTACGGAACTGGCTATCCGATTCTGCTCTTTGCGCCCGGCGGGATGCGCTCGAGCATCGAGTTCTGGGCCAACAGCCCATTCGATCCAACCAAAGAACTCGCGGCCAACTTCCGCGTGATCGCAATGGATCAGCGCAACGCCGGCAAGTCGAGTGGGCCGATCAGCGCCGACGATGGATGGGACACTTACACGGGCGATCACCTCGCGCTGCTCGACCATCTCGGGATCAAGCAATGCCACGTGATGGGCGGATGCATCGGCGGATCTTACTCTCTCGGAATTATCAAGGCCGCGCCGGATCGAGTCAGCGCCGCGATTCTGCAGAATCCGATCGGACTCAGCCCGCGCAATCGCGAGATGTTTTTCAATATGTTCGATACCTGGGCGGACGCTCTGAAGATGGACCGTCCAAAGCTTACCGACACGGCGCTGCGGGAGTTCCGCGACCGGATGTACGGCGGTGATTTCGTGTTCAATGTTTCGCGCGATTTCGTGCGCTCATGCAAAACCCCGATGCTGATTCTTTGCGGCAACGACGACTATCATCCGATGGAAACCTCGAAGGACATCGCCGCGCTCGCACCGAACGCCGAACTGGTCGAGAATTGGAAGGCGCCCGAGGTCATTGGCGCGACGGTTAAGCGCGTGCGCGAATTCCTGATCGCGAACACGCCGAAGAGCTAGCCGCCGAGCTCCAGCTTCAGCCGATCGGCGAGTCCGGAGAATCGCTCGACGCAAGTGGCGATGGCCTGTTTGAGCGTAGATTCGTCGCCGACGATCACGACCGACGTTCTGCTGCGGCTGACCGCCGTGTAGATGAGCTCGCGGGTCAACACCGCGACCGGTTTTTCGGGCAAAACGATCGCGATCGAATCGAACTCGGAGCCCTGCGCCTTGTGCACGGTCATCGCATAGCTGAGCTCGACGGAATCGCGCAGTGCCTCGAATCGGAACGCGACAAAGTTGTCGCCGCGCGGAAAGATCGCCATCGGGATTTGCGCGCCGGCGCCGCGCCGGACCCATAGCCGGATTCCGTTGTCGCCGTTGAAGAGCCCGCGTTCGTAGTCGTTGCGCAGCACGATCAGCGGCTCGCCGACCACGAATGGAGTGCGATCCGCCGCGACGCTCACGGATTCGGCGGCGCGCGAATGAAGCCGAGCGTTAATTCGATCGGCACCGGTTTCGAAGACCCGAGTCACGCACAGGATGCGCGACTTTGCGGCGTGCGCAAACAGTAGGCGCAGCCGCTTGCAATCGGCGTCGTCGAAGTGGCCGTCGCGTTCCACGTATTCATGCTCAATTAGTTGCGCGATTTCCTTTCCGCCGCGCACTCGATCGGCGTACCAGCGATCCAGAAACGAGCCCAGCTCGCGCGGAGCCGCTGCAAGAAATTCAACGCCAGAGAAGGTCAGCTCTTCCGGTGATGAGCGCCGCACGACGATCGGAGAATTCGCTTCGTCGGCCGAGCTCATCAGATCACCGCCATCGTTAATCGTCCGGGCCGCGAGCAAGATCGAGCGACCCGCTGCATCCCCGCTCTTCATTCGATGATTTACTTCGAGCCGCATCGATGCCGCCGCGAGCAGACCAATCCGATTTTCGGCCGACGGAACCAGCGCGCGGAACACGGAACCCGCGGCGACCGACGGCAACTGGTTCGCGTCGCCGAGCAGGATCAACCGCGCTCCCGGCTGAATCGCGTTCGTCAGCCGCTCCATCAATGTGACATCCAGCATCGATCCTTCGTCGACGATCACCACCTTCGCAGAGAGCGGGTTGTTGCGATGATAGCGGAAGCGTCCCGATTCGGGCGAGTAAGCGAGCAGGCGGTGAATCGTCGTGGGCGCAATATGCGCGTCGAGGAGCGCCTGGTCCACATTGTCGCGCCCCTCAATCCGGTTCAGCGATTGATTGACGCACTCGCCCATCCGATAGGCGGCTTTTCCGGTCGGAGCCGTCAGGGCAATCTGAGACGGATCGACGCCGAGGCGCACCATCAGGCGCATGATCGCGACGACGATCGACGTCTTGCCCGTCCCTGGACCTCCCGAAATAACTGTCAGTCCCGCGCGCGCGGAAGCGGTGACAACCCTGCACTGTTCTTCAGACATCGCGATCTGCTTGCCTTGCACGATGACAGGACGGGCGATCACATCATGAAGGGCGCGGGCGAGTTGGTCCGCGTCCGCTCGCTCGTCGGGACAAGTACTCAGAAGCGCGGCCAGGCGAATAGCCAGTTCGCCTTCGCAGCAATAGGTACTCTGATGCATTATATACGGCGCGATGTATAGCAGAGGCTTGTACTCATCCTCTCGCTGACCGACTACAGCCGGCGCGCGGTTCGATTCGAGGAGGACATCGATCGCAGTTGCTATCGTATCGATGGCGCCAGGGCCGAACCCGTCACCACACAGCATACTCAACACGCGACGCATCGGAGCATGGGAAAGCGGTCCGGTTACCGGAAACCGGGTGCTGCCTTCCTGAAGCGCAACCAGAGAAACGAGAATGAGCACGATAAGCGCCATTCGATCATCGGCTTCCAGAGCCGGCTCCAGCGCTGCGAGCTCGGCTGCCAGGTGGACGGTCTCAGGCGCAAGATTGAGTCCGCCGACGGCAAGCTCGAGCGCGCGCATCCGCGCGTCGAAGGAGGAACGGCTACCGGCGCGGGCTGACTCAAAGCGCCGCCACGCGGTATCCATTCCGAGTAGTGAGTATCTGTCGTTCATGTGCGCAGCTCGGGATCAGATTCGCGACTCATCAGTTCGGATTCATAAGTGACTATTTCATTCCACGATGGCCGCGCGAAATAGAATCCAGTCTTGCCGTCACCGCGGTGCGGGACGCCACGAAGAAAGACGTACAGGAGGCCACCGAACTTCGCGTCGTAGTCACGTTCGTTGTGGATAGCGAGCAGGCGCACCACGCCGACTGAGTATATTCGCGCCTGCAACCGGTAGTGGCGTTCGACGTGCCGTGCGACCGCGTCCGGCTCATACGATGGCAGCAAGTCGCCCTTCCAATCGGCGAAGTACATCAGCTGGTCGCGCTTGAACACGAAGTCGATGAATCCCTTGATATAACCGCGTCCGACCGTCCACGCACCGTCGGGACCGTTGCCCAGCAAAGTGTGATGTCTTTCGGGAATCGGATACGCGAACTCCATTTCGCGGACGCCCTTCAGCCGGCGCAGTCCATTTTCGAGCATCGTTTCGCCAAGTGCGACGCGCGCCGTGAGAGCGTTGAAGACCATCTCGCGCCCGCGGTCGAGCCATCGCGGGTCATCCACACCGCGGCGGCGCATAGCTCTGGCAAACAACTCGCGCACGTCGTCACGCGCCATCCACGTTTGCAGATCCGGAACGTCGCCAAAGGAATCGAAATCGAGCTGCTCGATCGCCTCATGCAGAAAAATTCCGACGTGGCGCCCGCCCCGCAAATCGAGGTTGTCGGCGCGTGCATCGATCGCGTC
>Ga0070761_10002846_pt1 | contig 10508 bp, 12 predicted proteins | sample HubBroMetageREF1_FD_66724 | JGI IMG/M metagenome (GOLD analysis project Ga0070761, IMG submission 66724) | Reference soil microbial communities from the Hubbard Brook experimental Forest, New Hampshire, USA - Hubbard Brook CCASE Soil... | ecosystem: Environmental > Terrestrial > Soil >...
TCCTGCCAAAACTTGGTTCCTGCCAACGCCAACATCGCGTTGGCTCGCTTGGCGGTAATGCCTTTCAGCGATTTCGTCAGTTTGGGCAATGCGATGGCTGGCGTAGCCAGCAAATGGACGTGATTCGGCATGACCACGAAGGCATGTAAGGCATAGTGCCTGAGGATGGTGGCGTTGTACTGGATAGCTTCTACGATCATGTCTGCAATTGCCGATTCGCGGAGGTAGAAGGGACCACTGTGGGCTTCATCGAGCAATCGATCCATAGCCACAAACGCCTTGCCGGAACGGACGGTCTCTGCCGGGAAGGCTCGGTTTGGCGGCAGACTACCGTACAGCCGCCACGTAAGGAATACGGATCGCTCAATCTCATCGAGGTGCGGGAGTCGCCTCCGGTAGCAGGTCATACCAGGGAGGTTCCCCGGATACACCGAAAATCTCAAAACAAGCCACAAGCCGACCGGGGGGTCGGCTGCGGACCAGGGGGTCCGCCCCACAATAATCATCCGGCGCCGGCCGCATGCGTCTTGCGGCTCAGGAAGCACTCCCGGCAGTACACCGGCCGCCCCTGTGTTGGTTTGAACGGCACCGTAGTCTCGCGGCCGCACTGCGAACAAACGGTCATGGTTTCCGTTTTGCCGCCGCCCGGTGGCCCGGCCTGCCGCTTGCTCTTGCACGCTTTGCAGCGCTTGGGCTCGTTCTTAAAGTTCTTGTCGCGGAAGAAGTGTTGTTCTCCCGCTGTGAAAACAAATTCAGCTCCGCACTCCGAGCACTTGAGAATCCGATCCTGGAACTCCGCCATAACCCCAACCTGGTTTCCTCGAACGGGTTGTGGAGCGGACAGGTGGAAGCCTGTCCGCCCGTGTTATTCGATTTCCCGGCGTGACTTTTTCCGGTTCCGCTTGCGGGCCAGCGCCTGCTTCACCCGCTTTTTCTCTCCCGGCTTCAAGTAGAAGGAGTGTCTTTTGACCTCCTTGATGATGTCCTCTTGCTGGACCTTTCGCTTGAAGCGCCGAAGAGCGTTTTCGAGCGTTTCGCCATCCTGTAACTTTACTTCAGCCAATTAAAACTACACCTCCAAACCCGACCAAAATTTCCTGCGTTTCGCAGAGAAGGTACTGATATCATTAAAGTGGTTGACTGATAAAGTCAAGCCCAAATTGGCGAAGGCTGTGCCAACCGGACAACCTCGTACGCAACCAATTCTTTTTCAATAGTTTAACTGTATGGAGACCGTTTTAGCAATTTTGTTGGCAGGCGGCGCCGGCGAGCGATTGTCGCCCCTCACCCAGGATACCGCAAAGCCGGCTGTGTGCTTCGGCGGCGTTTACCGCATCATCGACTTCACGTTGTCAAACTGTATTAATTCGGACCTGAGACGAATTTTTATCCTAACACAGTACAAGTCGCTGGACCTGATCCGGCATATCCGCGACGGCTGGAACATCTTGTCGCCGGAACTGGGCGAGTTCATCGAAACCATCCCACCCATGAAGCGCTTGCGCGACGACTGGTATCTGGGCACGGCCGATGCCGTCTTCCAGAATAGCCAGAGCATCGCGGCGGAACAGCCCGCGCTGACCCTGATCCTCTCCGCCGACCATATTTACAAGATGAACTATCGCGAGATGATGGACTGGCACCGCCTGCACGGCGCGGACATTACCATCGCGACGCTTCAGGTGGCGCCGGAGGAAGCCGACCGTTTCGGTATCGCCGAAATCGATCGGGACCACCGCATCGTGGGCTTCGAGGAGAAGCCTCGGCATGGTCGCCCGGTGCACTCGGTTTTCAATCCCGAGATGGTCAGTGCCTCCATGGGAATCTATGTCTTCGATACCGAGGTCCTGTTGCGCCTACTGCAGGACGACGCACAGAATCCCGACTCCGCGCACGATTTCGCCAAGGATGTGATTCCGGCGGCGCTGGAAAACGCCCGCGTGATCGCATACGACTTCCGGGACATCAACGGCAAGCAGGCGCGCTATTGGCGCGACGTCGGCACTATCGACGCGTTTTACGAAGCGAATATGGACCTGATCGCCGTGACGCCCGAGTTCAATTTATACGATCACAACTGGCCCATTCGCACGCGCGTGGTGCAGGCGCCGCCCGCCAAGTTCGTTTTCGCGCAGGAAGGCCGCCGCATGGGATTGGCCGTGGATTCCATTGTCGCCGCGGGTTGCATAGTCTCCGGCGGCAGGGTGATCCGCAGCGTGCTGTCCACTGGCGTGCGCGTCAACAGTTACTGCGAAGTGGAGTATTCGATTCTGATGCCCAATGTGAAGATCGGGCGCAACAGCCGCATCCGGCGCGCCATTATCGATGCGGGGGTGGAGATTCCGGAATCGAGCGTGATTGGCTACGACGAAGAGGACGACCGCGCCCGCGGGTTTACGGTAACCGAATCCGGTATTGTGGTGGTGCCAAGCGGGGAGAGAAGTCAGGAGCCGGAGGACAGGCGACAGAAGGCCGGAGTCGCCGTAATGTTTACCGACTCCTGACTTCCGGCCTCTTAGCCCAGTATGCACTGAAGCCCTGGTACTCCCAATCGAAGTTTGCCAGGATCGTTCGCCGCAGTTCCAACATATCCACTGCACCAAGCTTCCGGTAGACCATCTTTCCATCGGGAGTAATCAGGGCGGTGTACGGCAGTCCTAAGTCCCAATCGGGATCGAAATCGTGGCGTGCGCTGCCGGATGCGAACAGCAGGTTGCGGCTGGTGGCATGCCGCCCTTCGAGCACCTGCTGCACGGCTGCGCGCAACTCGGGAGAGTCCGCTGCCACGGTGACCAGATCCAGGCCTCGCACGCTGTACATCCGGTAGGTTTCCTCAATGCTGGCGAACTGCGCGATACACGGGCCACAACGGGTGTCCCAAAAGCTGACCAGCGTCAGCTTCTTCGCCGGGTTCGCGCGAAGCTTCCGCAAGTCGTCGGCCGTGGCCAGTTCCAGAGTCACCGGCTTTTCCTCCAGCTTGCGGATCGCCTCCAGCTTCTCGGCCTCTTTCTCTTTCCATTTCGTCGAGCAGCCGAAGACGCCCGTGTGCGTGACCTCCACCGGCTTGCCCGCCAGCAGCGCGTCAATAGCATTGCGCGCATCCTGGGTCTTCACCAGTTCCATGCGATAGCTGTTGTCCACTCGGCCTTCGTAGCGCAGGCGCCGGTCGCGGTCGAAGACAAACACGTGCGGCGTGGCCTGCGGACCATACGCCCGCGCGACTGACTGCGTTTCGCCGTCGTAGAGATACGGATAGGTGAGGTGCTTGTACGCCACCCGAATCTTCATCTCCTCCAGCGTGTCGCTCATATCCGAGGAATCCAATTCGTCAATGCGGAGGGCTTCGGGCGCGTTGGGTTGGATGGCGACCACTGCCACACCTTTATCGCGATAGTCCTCGTAGAGCCGCATGATGCGCTGCTCATAGAGTTGTGCGATCGGGCAGTGGTTGCAGGTGAAGACGATGACTAGAATCGGGCTGGCGGTATAGTCGGCGAGCCTGTGGATTTTGCCGTCCACTCCGGGGAGGGTGAAGTCGGGGGCTGGGGAGCCGATGGGCAGTATAGGGTGAGTGTCCGCGCGCAATCCGGACGCCAGAAGTGCGATAGTGAGTAACAAAACTGTGGGGCGGGACTCCAGTCCTGCGGCCGGCGTCCACGCCGGCCCGAGCGGGTCCTGGAGGACCCGCGCAGACCTGGAGGTCCGCCCCACATCACGCCAATTTGCGGGCAAAGGCAACCTCCTTTCGCAGGTCTTCTTCGACCGGGCCTTCCTTCTCGTACTCGATGGCCACCAATCCCCCAAAATTGAGTTTATGCAACTCCTGCATCACCTCCGGAATCTTCGCGATTCCCCGCCCGATCAAAACGTTATCCTCCGCGCCCGACGCCGCAATATCTTTCAGGTGGACGAGTTTCAGATAGGGTCCGAGCTTCCGCACTGCGTCCACCGTGTCATATCCGCAGGAGGCGAACTGGCCCACGTCCGCAGTCGCGCCCACGGTCTTCGAAAGCCCGGCCAGCGCCCGCAGCACGTCTTCGGGGCTTTCGTAGGCAAACTTCGTCTTGAAGAAATGATTGTGGATGCCAAAGCTAAGCCCCGCCTGCGTGCACCTTTCGTCGATGCGCTTCAGCAACGGCCCGCCGGTGGCATCTCCGGTTATATTTCGCGCACCCAGCACCCTGGCAAACTGAATCGCCAGATCGAGCTCCCCTTCGTCGTGGATGGTCGCCGCGTAATAGGACACGCAGCGGATCCCCGCCTTGTCGAACAACGTTCGCGCATTGCGGAAAATATCCTCGCCGGGATGCGACATCAGCATAAACTCGCCGCGCGACATCTCGATCTCTTGGATATGCAGCGCCTGCAACTGGACGATCATCGCCTCCATGGAAAGACCGTGATAGCTGTAGGTCCCGATGCCAATTTTCAGTTTACCGGCGGCGCGCAATAGTCCGGCGGCTGCCATTCCGGCAAAAGTCCGGCGTGTCACGGCAGGCGCCCTAGCGGCCGCGGCGTCACGTCGGCATCTTCCAGCTTCATGGCCCACTTAATCGCCTCGACGTACATTTGCTGAAGATCGGGGCGATCCCAATTCTCGACAGGGTGCCCCAGTGTGGAATAGAACACTCTGCCCTTGCCGTACATTTTGGCCCACGCCACGGCGAAATCGCGGTCGGTGCGGTGGACGTTCTTGTTAGTCAGATCGAGCTTGTCCGCATCCAAGCGCAGCAGCACGCGCAGCTTATCGCGTGAGTAACTGCGCAACTGGTAAATCTCGTCGCGCAGCACGAACGAACCATGCCACTGGCGCATACCGGGAAACGCGGGGTCTTCGACGACGATCGGCGCGTTGAAAGTGCCCCAGGGGTGCTCATCGTAGTAGCCGCCGATCATCTCGCCATACTCCGGCCAATTGGTGAACGTGATCGTGGCGCTGTGGACGCCAATAAAGCCCTTGCCGTCGTCATGAATGAACGACAGAAAGTCGGCCTTCTGCTGGTCGTCCATTTCCAACGTGCCGCCCGTGTAAAACAACACGGCATCGAAGCTGTTCAGGTTGGGAGCGTTGTACTCCAGCTTTTTCTTGGTGAGCGCCTCAGTGTCGGTGCGGATGGTAGTGTCCCACAGCCCGCTCTCCCGGCCCAGCCGTTCGATGGTTGCCAGCGCATGCGAGACGGCTTCGTGCCGGTAACCCTTCTCCTCTCCGATGGCCAACAGCTTCTTCTTCGCGGGCGGCGCAGTCTGTGCGCCGCCGATGGCGACCGATGCGGCCATCATCCAAGAAATGCCCAGGGTCGTGATGCGAGCTGTCAATTGCCGGCCACCCTCGGCCCAAGGACTTCTCTTACAGGCATATCGGCGGGGAACTCCAGATTGAAGAAGCCCACCATCATCTCGTCCCAGCTCTGATCGCCCCAAGTCACTTCTTTGGTGGGGTCCTGGTTGTCCGGATTGTTGGGCGAGTTGTCGAAGTGCGCGGTACACGCGATGCGCGTGCCCTTCGGCAGTGTCATGGGCGATGCCAGGTTATACCAAAGCTGCCAATGCCAGTTATAGCGCGGCACTTCGAGTATGGTCTGCGTCTCACCGGTGGGATACACGATGCGATATTCGAAATCTTTGCCGCGCCCGTGCATGTGCGGATGCAGGCTGGCCAGCTTCACGTTGGCGCCGACCGCGAATTCGGCGTCGACGCGGTAGTTCGGGTCGCCCGGCGGTATCTTGAATTTTCCGTTGGTAGCGGAAAGGGTCAGCACGCGCGTTCGCGGCCGTTCCTTGGCGAACACCAGGCCGAACTTGCTGCGGTCCGTGCTGGCTTTGCCGTTGGTGGTGTAGTGGATCTCCATCACGAAATCGGAGCCCGCCTTAACCAGCTTGCCTTGCCCCGGTTCCAGGACCTCCGGCGGCTGTCCCGGCGCATAACCCACCAGGAAATCGCTGGGCAAAGCGCTGGTATCGGTATTGTCGTCCGTCACCCTCGGCGCCACGAAGAATACGCCGGCCGGCTCGCCGCGCAGCCAATGCGAGCCCGGCTCGCGCACATACAAAATCATGTGGTGCACGTGCGCGCGATCGTCAGGCCGCGCTTCGGCGAACTGCACCCATTTGTCTTCCGTGAAACCGGATGGCACGATCACCTTCTGATATTCGATGGTACCCGCCGCCGGAATCTGAAACGCGCGCGGAAACTCGAACACCAGGTCCGGCTTCGGGATGGACCAACCCTCGACGTAGGCGGGTTGCGGCGGCAGGTCCTGCGGATCGCCTTCCGGCGCGCCGGCGTCCGCCCAGGCCACCAGCGTATCCACGTCGCTTTGCGAAAGCGAGCGATCGTTCGAAAACTTGCCGTAGTGCGGATCGGCGAACCATGGCGGCATTTTCTTCAACAGGACGGCTTCCTTCATCGCCTTGGCCCAGGGCCGCGCCTGCTGGTAGGTGAGCAGAGAAAAAGGCGCGGCTTCTCCCGGACGGTGGCATGCCTGGCAATGCTGTTGCAGAACGCGCGCCACGTCTTTCGAGAAGGTCGCCCGTGGGGCATCCGTGGGCTTGGCGGCGATGAGGCTGCCTGCCATGCAAACGGCCGCCATCGGGATCGCGGACCAGTGCCGTCCAAAAGTGAGCATTTCGTTGCCTTGTATTGTCCATTCTGCCACATCGCCGCGCGCCCTGTGGATAGAATAGAGCCCTTCCTAGATGTCCCGCGCCACGCGGAAGCCGATGTGGCCGGTGGAGGTGTCCGGCGCGCTGCCGGTGCGGGCGGCGTTGCGGTAGCGCCAGCAGTAGGACTCGTGGCAGAGATACGAGCCGCCCTTCATCACGCGAAGCCCAAAGGGTACGGCGGGCGGGCCGACCGGGTCGATGCGGGTGGCCTGGACGTGCCAGAGCGGGTCGAAGTAATCCGCGTACCATTCCCAGGTGTTGCCTACGGCGTTGAACAGGCCGAAGCCGTTGGGCGGGAAGCTATCGGCGGGCGCGGCGTTGGTGAAGCCGTCTTCGCCCAGATCGGCGTCCGGAAAGACTCCCTGCCAGATATTGCACATGTGGCGGCTTGCGGGCGTGAGGTCGCCGCCCCAAGGATAGGTCTGCTGGTCGAGGCCCCCGCGCGCGGCGTATTCCCACTCGGCTTCGCATGGTGAACGTCCCATCGTTGTCCCGATATATAGCGATATCAAGCTCGCCAATACATGAAGTCACAGCGTACGATGCGAGCGCATCTATGGACATATTCGGACTATAGAGCCTGCATGGAATGAACGAGGCGAAGTTCCAGTACTCGCCAGCGATCTCAAAAATCGACGGCTGTTGGTCTGCTGCCGTTTGTGACGCTGGCAATGGCTTGTGTAGTCGCATGTCGGCACCAATGAACGCTGAAAATATCTGTTTGGATGGTCCGTAAACCAATACGATCTGAGAAGCGCCATTGCCTGGGCCGGCAGCACTCTCCCGCCAAGCGTCGAGAACGGGCCTACCGCAGGATTCAAAAAACACTTTGCCTGCATTGCACATGAGGTTGTCCCTTCATTCCTCCAATACCTTCTGCAACCCGCGCACAAACGCGGTCAGCGCCTGGCGGTCCGCCTGCTCCCACTTCACCACTACGAAGCATCTGCCCTTATCGAAGAACACGGTGTTCGGCGCTTCTCTCCAATGCTGCGTCATTTCAAAGGCCGTGCCGGAAACCTTCGTCTCGTACAAATCCACGGTCAGATTGCCGGCGCCCTCGTAATCCGCCTCGAACGCGCGCAGCACGCCGGACTTGGGCGGCTGCCCGGGGCGTAGCGACTTTCTGTGCCAAACCCCGCCCACGCTGGCCGGGAGCAGGCTCTGTGCGCTACGCGGAGGCTGGCTGCAAGCGATCGATAACAATGCGAAAACGATCCAATAGCGGCGTGTCATCTGCTTACGGATTCTCGCACACCCGGCGCCAATCCGCTGGATGCTACCATTGCTTAGGATGCGCTGTGGATGGCGAAGTTCAAACCCGTAAGAGCCAAATCGAAGAAAAACGCCGCTCCGAAAGGCGGTCTTCCATGCGTGATCCTCCTGATTTCGGGCTTCATTTTCCTGGCCGTCTTTTTTTACTTTGTGATGAAAAATGCGATCTGACAACCGCGCTCCGGACCAGATGCGTCCGGTCGAAATCACCTCCGGGTTCCTGCAGACCGCGGAAGGATCCGCGCTGATCACGGTGGGCAATACGCGCGTGCTGTGCGCGGCTTCGGTGGAGGATTCCGTGCCGCAATTCCTGCGCGGTAGCGGCAAGGGATGGGTGACTGCCGAGTATTCCATGCTGCCGCGCGCCACCATGAAGCGTACGCCGCGAGAAGTCAACAAAGGCCGGCCGTCCGGCCGCACTCACGAAATCCAGCGCCTGATCGGCCGCTCGTTGCGCGCCGTGGTGGACCAGGCACTGCTCGGTGAGCGCACCGTGACTCTCGATTGCGACGTCGTGCAGGCCGATGGCGGCACCCGCACAGCCTCCGTCACAGGCGCGTTCGTGGCCCTGGCGCTGGCTCTCCAGCAGTGCGTCAAGTATGGGATGATCAAGCGCCTCCCATTGACCGACTATGTGGCCGCCACCAGCGTGGGCATCCTCGGGGAGGAACCCATGATCGACCTGTGTTACGAAGAAGACTCGCAGGCGGCGGTCGACATGAACGTGGTGATGACCGGGGCCGGCCGCTTCGTGGAGGTGCAGGCTACCGCCGAGCGTCACGCGTTCGACGACCAGCAAATGGCGCGCATGCTGGCGCTGGCGCGCGGCGGCATCGCCGAGTTGGTCGAAATCCAGAAGAGCGTGGTCCGCCTGGCGTGACCGTCTACTGCGCCACGGGCAATCCTGGTAAGTTGCGCGAATTTCGCATGGCGGCGGAACAGGGCGGCGCCCACGTCGATTGCCTGCCGGGTTTCGCCGATCTGACACCGTGCGAGGAGACCGGCGCTACATTCGAGGCCAATGCCATCCTGAAAGCGGAGTATTACGGGCGGCATGCGCCAGGGCTGCTATTCGCCGACGACTCCGGGCTGGAAGTGGACGCGCTGGACGGCGCGCCCGGAGTCTACTCGGCGCGATTCGCCGGACCCGCCGCCACCGACGACGCCAATAATCGACTGCTGCTGGAGAAAATGCGCGGCGTGCGCGACCGCTCCGCGCGATTCGTCTGCGTGATTGCGTTGGCGGATGGCGGGCGCTTCAGGGAGACATTTCGCGGCGCGGTGGAAGGCCTGATCCTGGAGGCGCCGCGCGGGCCGAATGGATTCGGCTACGATCCGTTGTTCTATTACCCGCCGTTTGGCTGCTCGTTCGGCGAAGCGGCGCCGGAACGTAAGCTGACGGTCAGCCATCGCGGCGTTGCGCTGCGCGCGCTGTTCCGGCATCTAACGATCGGCCGCGTCTGCTAAAATTAAGACATTCGGACACCTTGCCTGTGGACACCTCCCCACTGATCGATTCGTACGGCCGGACTCATACCAATCTGCGGATCAGTGTTACCGACCGTTGCAATGTCCGCTGCTTCTATTGCATGCCGGAGGAGGGCGTGAAGTTTGTCCCGCGCGACGAGATCCTGAGCTTCGAAGAGATCGAGCGGTTTGCGCGCATCGCCGCCCGTTTGGGGATCGATAAGCTGCGCGTAACGGGCGGCGAGCCGCTGGTACGGCGCGATTTGCCATTGCTGATCCGCGCCTTGGCCGCGATCCCGGGCATCCGCGATCTGGCCCTCACGACCAACGGCGTGCAGCTTGCGGAGCTTGCCAAGCCGCTGTACGAGGCCGGTCTGCGGCGGCTCAACGTGCATCTGGATACGCTCGACCGCCAGCGCTTCCGCCAGATCGCGCGCCGTGACGATTTGGACAAGGCGCTGGAGGGCATCGCCGTAGCACGGCGGCTGGGCTTTGGCCCCATCAAGCTGAACGCGGTGGCGGTGAAGAATCTGGTGGAGCCGGATATCGTTCCGCTGGCGCGCTTCGGCCGCGACAACGGGTTCGAAGTCCGCTTCATCGAATTCATGCCGCTCGACGCGCAGCAGCTCTGGGATCGCGGCAAAGTGCTGCGGGCCGCCGATATTATCGAGATTCTTTCGCGGGAGATCGCGCCGCTCGTTCCCATCCCGGATGCGGACCCGCGCGCGCCCGCTCTCGAATACCGCTTCGCCGATGGCATCGGGAGAGTGGGCTTCATCGCCTCGGTCAGCCGTCCTTTCTGCCTGAATTGCAATCGTCTGCGGCTCACGGCCGATGGCAAGCTCCGCTATTGCCTGTTTGCCATTGAGGAAGACGACGTCAAGGGGATGCTGCGCGGCGGCGCGTCAGACGAAGAGATCGCCGCCCTGATTCGCCGCAACGTGGCCGGTAAGTGGGAAGGGCACGAGATCAACACTTCGCGCTTCGTGGCGCCGCCGCGGCCGATGTACGCGATCGGCGGATAATGCACGCATACGCGTAGGGCGGGCAGTGCCCGCATAGCTCGCCTCTGGACCTTGGCCATTTGGTGGGGCGGGCCTCCA
>Ga0070761_10002847_pt1 | contig 10508 bp, 10 predicted proteins | sample HubBroMetageREF1_FD_66724 | JGI IMG/M metagenome (GOLD analysis project Ga0070761, IMG submission 66724) | Reference soil microbial communities from the Hubbard Brook experimental Forest, New Hampshire, USA - Hubbard Brook CCASE Soil... | ecosystem: Environmental > Terrestrial > Soil >...
GGCTTCGGCGCCAGCCCAGGCCTGCGCTACCCCGCCACCCGCATGGGCGTGGAAGATGTCATTCGCGAAGCCTTCACGCAGGCGCGCGCCTACCAGAAGGAATGGCGCGACTATCAGGCCAAACTGGACCGTCACGAGCAGGCCATCCCGCCGCGCCGCGACCTGAAGCTGGAACCGTTAGTGGAAGTGCTGGAAGGCAAGCGCTACGTGCATGCGCACTGTTATCGCGCCGATGAAATCCTGATGCTGCTGCGCGTGTCCGACGACTTCGGATTCAAGATCCGCACGCTGCAGCACGGCCTGGAAGCTTATAAGGTGGCTAAGGAGATCGCCGCGGAGGGTGTGGGAGTATCCACTTTCAGCGATTGGTGGGCTTATAAGGCCGAGGCTTTCGATGCCATCCCGTATAACGCTGCCATCCTGGTGCGCAAAGGCGTGCTGGTCTCGGTGAATTCGGATTCGGCCGAACTGATGCGGCACCTCAACACAGAAGCGGCCAAGGCCATGAAGTACGGCGGCCTCAACGAGACGGAGGCTCTCTCGCTGGTGACCATCAATCCCGCGAAACAACTGGGCGTGGAAAATCGCGTCGGATCCATCGAGCCCGGAAAGGACGCCGACCTGGCTATTTTCGACAAGCATCCGCTTTCCAACTACGCCAAAGTCGAGAAGGTCTTCATCGACGGCGAGCTTTATTTCGACCGGGAAAAGGATCTGGAAGAACGTCCCGGCAAGGAAGCTCGCAAGAAGGCTCTGATCGACAAGCAGAAGGCGCAAGATAAAAAGGACCGCAAGAGACCGGAGCCAACCGAAGACAAGAAGAGCGAAGAGCCTGGAGGCGACCAATGAAAACCTGTCTGGCTATCGTGTTCATGATCGTGTCTCTGCGCGCCGCCGGTCCCGAGACTATCCTGTTGCACGGGGCCACCGTGCATCCGGTTTCGGGTCCGGACATTGCCGATGGCTCCGTGCTGATGCGCGACGGTAAGATTGCCGAAGTCGGCGCACACATAGTCCCGCCCAAGGGCGCGCGCGTAATTGAACTGAAGGGCCTGCACATCTACCCCGGCATGATCGACTCGGCCACCGAGATCGGCCTGACCGAGATCGAAGCCGTGCGGGAGATGAGCGACATCTCCGACATTGGTCTGTTCAAGCCGCAGTTGCGCGCCGCTACCGCGGTGAATCCGGCCAGCGAGCATATTCCGGTTACCCGCGCCAACGGCATCACCAGCGTGATTACGAGCCCCGGCGGAGGGATCGTCGCAGGCCAGAGCGTCTTGATGCACCTGAGCGGCTGGACTATGGAGGACATGGTGGTGCGCGCGCCCGCCGCCATGCGCCTGGAGTTCCCAAACATCCGGACACCGAACCGTTTTGGCGGCGCTCCCGAGACACCCGGCCGGGAATCGGCTTACGCCAACGCGAAGAAAAGATACGAGCAGCAGTTGCGCGAGTTGAACGACTTTATGGAGTCGGCGCAGCGCTACCGTCAAGCCAAAGCGGCCGGCGGTCCCGACTTTGAGATCGACCTGAAACTGGAAGCCATGATTCCGGTCTTGGACGGCAAGGTCCCCATGTTGATTCGCGCCGAGAAAGAGAAGACCATCAAAGAGGCCATCGCCTTCGCGGACAAGCAGAAGGTGCGCATGATCCTGGAGCGGGGCACGGAGGCCTGGAAAGTATCGGCCGAGCTGAAGGCACATAATATCCCGGTCGTGCTGCCACCCACTCTGCGCCTGCCGGAGGAAGAAGACGAAGCGTATGACAAGCCGTTCAGCATTCCAGGCGAGTTATCGAAGGCGGGCGTCAAGTTCGCGTTCGCCAGCTTCGGGCCGGGCGCGGAAGATAATCCCCGCAATTTGCCGTATGAAGCCGCGGTAGCGGTGGGTTTCGGCCTTCCTCAGCAGGAGGCTCTCAAGGCCGTCACGCTCTATCCCGCCCAAATCTGGGGCGTTGCCGACGAACTTGGCTCCGTCGAAAAAGGCAAATGGGCCGACCTGATTGTCACCGATGGCGATCCACTGGAGACGCGCACCCAGATCAAGCAGATGTTTATCAAGGGAGCGCCGGTCGATCTGGAAAACAAACACCACCTGCTCTACGAGAAGTACCTCGCCAGGTAGCACAAGCCTTTATGTTTGAATCCTCAATCCGAAACCTGACACAAACGTGACACTTCCCAGGCTGAATCTACACAATGGCCGTTTATCGTTGTAGTAGAGGAGGCGGCTGGTCATGCGCTTTGCTTTTGGCCCATTCCAAATCGACGCCGTTCGAAGGGAACTGTTTCTTGATGGCAAGCCCCTCGATCTTCATCCCAGAAAATCGATTGGCGCGTTGCTCATTCTGGTACAAAACAAAGGACATTTGGTCACCAAGGGGCTCTTCATGGATACCCTCTGGGGCCAAGCGGCAGTGGAAGAAAGAAGCCTTAACATCGCGATTTCGATCCTGCGCAAAACACTCGATCCACAGCTCCAGGGCGCACTTGGTACTGACAACTCCTGCATCCAAACTGTGCATCGTCGCGGCTTTCGCTTCACGGTGCCGGTCACGGAAGTTTCGGAGAACGTTGAACTTGACCGGCTGGCGCCTTCTTCTGCACGCGAAGTATCCGGACCTCGGAGGTCGCCAACAGCCCTGTGTCCATCATCTCTTCCACCACAGGCGTCAAGCGGGCCAGGTTCTCAGCGGTGTCGATAATCGAAATCAGAATGGGCTGATCGTGGCGCGTGAGACGATGCTTATGCATCTCGGCTGTCTCGCCGTAACCTTCGAGACCGCGGAAGACGGTGGCGCCGGCGATCTGCATCTCCCGGCACTTATTCACGATGGCCTCATACAACGGCTTCCCGCCGTAGCGGTCGGATTCCGCAATGTGAATTCGCAGCAGCTTAGCGGGTTGTACCGGCGGCATCGGAGGCCTCCATCCCGGTCTTGCTGCGCACCAGCCTGACCATCTCTACATCCGAAGTCACGATCAGGCCATCTTCCAACATGTCTTCAATGGCCTCTGCGGCGCCGGCGATCTTGTCGGGCGAGTCGATCGCCGAAAGCATGATAGGCTGGTCGCGCATGGGGTGGAAGACGCTGCGCTTATGCTCGTGACCTTTGGCGCCGTATCCGAGGATGCCCCGATAGACAGTGGCGCCGGCGATGTCCATCATGCGCAGCTTATTCACGATGGCTTCGTACAATGGCTCGCCGTGCCACTTATCGGCCTCACCCAGGAAAACGCGCAGTAGAGTGGCGGGGCCCTCTTTGTGTTCGTGCGGCAGCTTTGGCTCGAGCTTGGCGGATTTGTGGGCGAACTTCACCACCGTGGTATCCTGCACCTCTATTAATCCGTCGCTCACCATGTCATAAAGAGTGGGCAGTATCTCGTCGACCTTCCCGGCCGTCTCGATGAATTCGATGCGGATCGGCAGGTGCTCCGCCAGCACTTCGATTTTGGGAGTGTGCATCAGTTGGTGCGAACCGAAGCCGGAGTAAGCCCTCGTCGCCGTCGCGCCGGAGACTCCCTTGTGCATAAGGTAGGTCATGATGGAGTCGTGCAGCGCAATCATGTGATGCTGGGTGTCTTCGTTGATGAAAATGGTGACTTTCTTGGCGGGACCTTTAGTCAGCATGGGGTGCTCCTTTGCGGTAACACTGCAAGCGATGAAGACAGGCCAGGAGGCCCTGTCCTACAGCCCTTGTCTCCTTTCGTATCATACATCCAGATCCCCCACGGGCTCACCGAACGCCGATTCCTTCAATTCCCGCTCCTGCTGGGGCAGCAGGTGGCGCGGGAGGAAGCGGGCATTCGCAATAGCGGTGGGAATCACCGCGCTGCCGATGACGGTGGCCACCAGGTAAGAGTATTGGTTTTGGTCGATGATACCGTGATTGAGGCCGAACAGCGCCGAAATCGTGCCGAAAGTGAGTCCGGTGGACATCATCAGCGTATAGTAGGTGCCGTCGTGTCCGCGGTAGCCGAAGGCCCGCACCGTGGGCAACAGACCGGCGAGCTTCGAAACCATTTTCGCAAAAAACAGCGCGACGAAAGCCAGCGGCGCGGCCACCAGCGCGGGCACCGACACGAAGCTTCCGGCACGGATGAAGTAAAACGGCGTCAGCAAGCCAAAGGTGAGGGTGCGCAGGCGGCGGATGAGGAAGTGATCCTTGCCGACCGTACCCGCCAGAACCATTCCAATAAGGTAAGCGGGGAGAACGGCTTCGCTGCCCGACCAGACGGCCAGCCCGCCCAATCCGAAGAGCAGGAACAGGAGATACTTGGTCTCCAATTCCGATACGCGGCCGCCGTAGCGCGCGAAGAACCATTGCGTCGCGAACGGCAGCGCCAGAAAGAACACCAGGCAGGTTCCCAGGAAGATCAGGGTCTTGAGGGTGAAGGGCGAGAAGATCAGCCCGAGCGCGATCACCGTGCCCAGGTCGTTGATGAAACAGGCCGCCAGGATAGCTTTGCCGTAGGTGGTCTGATTGAACCCGAGTTCCAACATCACCGCATAGACCACCGCGACCGAGGTAGTGGAGAGCGCCACACCCGCGAGCCAACTGGGGCGCCAACCCCAAGCGAGGACAAAGTGCGCCATCAGGGCTGCGCCAAAGAACGGCGCGAAAAAGCCTGCCAGGCCGATCGCGGTGGATTCTTTCCACTTGGCGCGGAAGACGGCGGGGTCCAACTCGGCGCCGGCCAGGAAGGTCAGCACGATGGCGCCGGTGCCGGCCAGGAAGGTGATCCACTCGGCCTTGGCGCCCAGCGCATTGCGGCCCAGCAGCGCGCCGATGACGAGCTGCGCGACCGTGCCGACCACGATTTCGGAAAGCGCAGTGGAGATGCGCAGCCAGTTGGCCGCGAGAACCGCGAGTAGCGCCAGGGCGAGCCACAGAGCGGCAACGAACCACATTTGATTCATCGGAGGATGTCCTCAATCTGTTTTATGGTTCGATCCGGGAGGGACTGGCCGGGCTCCCGCAGATGAACCACTGTAGGAGTCATTGGCCGCCAGGGACGGCGATAAGCGAACTCCACCGCTCTCAAATAAAAAATACAATGGATCGCTTGGAAAAGCAAGCCGGGGCAAATTCGCCGAGAGGAAGCGAGCGTGATGTACTGTCAGACTCTACTCCGAAACGGCGGCGGTGCGGCGGACGCCGCGATAGTGCAGTACGCGATTGATCGCGCCGACTGCGTGCTGGCGATCATGACGACCGCCGCAAGTCAAATGGTCCAGCATGAACTGCGTTAGGCGCTGGAACGCCAAAGGCTCGTCATTCCCTCGTCATTCCCTTCTCCGGTGATAGACTAAACCGTAGGCAGCGTCTTATGAAACCGAACTCGGATTCCGATACCTTCCTGTCTACGATTGCCCAGGAAGGGACCACCGTTCACTACAAAAAAGGCCAGGTGCTCTTTACGCAAGGCGATCCGGCGGACGCCATCTTTTCCATCCAAAAAGGCAAAGTCAAACTCACCGTCGTCTCCTCACATAACAAAGAAGCGGTGATTGCGATTTTGACGGTCGGCGACCTGGTAGGCGAGGCTTGCCTGGTGGGCCAGCAACCGGTACGCATGGCCACCGCATCCGCGATGTCCGAGTGTTCGATCGTGCGGCTGGCAAAGCCGGCCATGGCGCGCCTGCTGCGCGAAGATCATGTTTTTTCGGAACTGGTGCTGTCCTATGTGCTCACCCGCAACATCCGCATTGAGGAGGATCTGGTAGATCAGCTCTTCAACTCCAGTGAGAAGCGGCTGGCGCGGGTCCTGCTGCTGTTGGCCAACTTTGGGAAGGAGGGCCAGCCGGCGGGGGTGATTCCGGATATCAGCCAGGAGACATTGGCGGGTCTCATCGGCACCACCCGCTCGCGCGTCAGCTTCTTCATGAACAAATTCCGCAAACTCGGTTTCATCGAGTACAACGGCGGGATTGAAATCCACAGTTCGCTGCTGAGCATCGTCCTGCACGACTAAGCTTTGCAGCGCGTCCAAGCCGGCCGAAAGCCGCTCCCAGAAGGGACTATGCCCAATTGAGTACGGTTTCACAGCGGCCGCCGCGCTATATTCGTTTTGTGAGGTATTTTCTTCGCCGCCGCCAGCCCCCGGTCTCGCGCATCCTCCTGGTCGAAAGCGGCTCGCGCCACCTGATCGAGCACGTGCTGCCGCCGCTGCGCCAGACCTACGGCCAAACGGTCCCCATAGATCTGGTCGCCTGCTACCCAGGCGCGCCGGAGGGCATCCATGCAGTCTTCTGCGTCACGGACTATCGCGGGGCCGGCGCGCGCAGCAAACTCTATCGCGCCCTTGCCGCCAACCGTTACTCGATCATGGGAATCGTTTGCTCCGCCGAGCCCATCATGACCAAGTGGAAATGGGCGCTGGCCGGCCGCCTGCCAGTCAAGGTCTTCGTCATCAACGAAAACGGAGATTACTTCTGGCTCGATCGCGGGCATTGGCGCGCCGTCCTCCACTTCCCGCTATTTCGCGCCGGTCTCACCGGCTCGGGGGCCGCGCTCACGCTGGGCCGGCTCATGGTATTTCCGTTCACTCTGCTGTATTTGTTACTCTATGCATCGACCGTTCATATTCGCCGCGCATGGCGCACGGCTCGCATAAGGGTTATCGATGAAAGCCATACAAGTTAAAGAAACCGGCGGACCGGAAAAGATGGAGTTAGTGGATCTGCCGCAGCCCGTCCCTGGACCGCAACAGGCGCTGGTGAAGATCGCCGCCTCCGGCGTGAACTTTATCGACGTATATTTTCGCACTGGATTGTACAAGGTCGACTTGCCCTTCACGGTGGGGTCGGAAGCCGCGGGCACCGTGGAGTCCGTCGGCTCCGGTGTCACCGAGGTTGCGCCCGGGGATCGAGTGGCCTATGCCATGGCGCGCGGTTCCTATGCCGAATATGCCGTGGTTCCGGCCGCGCAATTGGTGCAGATGCCCGTCGGCCTCGAGTTTCAAACGGCCGCCGCGGCCATGCTGCAAGGTATGACCGCGCACTATCTGACACATTCCACATTTGCGCTAAAATCCGGCGACGCCTGCCTGGTGCATGCTGCCGCGGGCGGCGTCGGATTGCTGCTGGTGCAGATTGCCCGCCGCATCGGCGCGCGGGTCTTCGGCACGGTATCCACCGAAGCCAAGGCGCAGCTTGCCAAACGAGCCGGCGCCGATGAGGTCATCTTTTACACGCACCAGGATTTTGAGGCTGAGGTGCGGCGCCTCACCGGTGGACGCGGCGTCGACATAGTGTACGATTCGGTGGGCGCCACCACGTTTGCCAAGAGTTTGGGATGCCTGCGTCCGCGCGGCACGCTGGCTCTGTTCGGGCAATCCAGCGGCCCGGTGCCCCCGTTCGATCCGAACATTTTGAACGCCAAGGGGTCGCTCTTTCTAACCCGACCCAACCTGGCGCATCATTGCCTGACACGCGAAGAACTGCTGTGGCGCGCGGGCGACGTATTGGGTTGGGTATCCTCCGGCGAGCTGAAAATTCGCGTCGACCGGACCTATCCGCTGGCTGAAGCCGCGCAAGCCCACCGCGATCTGGAAGGGCGCCATACCGCCGGCAAGATCCTCTTGCTACCCGGGTAGCTCACCTCGATGAGCACTCAGACCAAGTTGACGGTTTCTTCGGTCCTGGTGATGACGGCCATTGTCGTCATCATTTCAATCCTCGATCTGGGCTATCAGATGGACGCGCAGTATCAGACCACGCTGGAACACGCCGAACTGCTGAAGCGGACCGCGTCGAGCCAGGTCGTCGATGTGCTGAACCGCGACCGCCTGCACCCTTGGCGCGAGACCCTACGGGCCTCCAACATGGATAAAAACCTGGTCGACATCATGAGCGCTTCCCACGCCTTGCTGGAGATCGCGGTATGCGACGACAACGACGACATCATCATCGACAGCGATCCCAAGTCGCGGGGCAAGAAGTTTCCGCACTATGCCGACTTCCGGCCGATCGCCAACGACACGAATTGGCTGGACAAAGTGAGAATCCTCAACCAGCAGACTTACTACCAGCTTGCACAGCCGTTGGGCACCCCCGGAAAACCGGAGCTTTATGTGCGTGTGGTCATCTTTCCGGAGCTGATTAAGGCGAAGGATATCATGCCCACGCTGAAGAAAAGCGCGGGCGTGGCTCTGGCCTCGGTGGCTGGCGCGCTGTGCATCACGCTGCTGTTTTCCATTATTGCCTTCCGCCCGCTGGGCCGCCTCGGTCACCTGCTCGACCTGGTGGCCAAAGGCGAATACGACCCAAACGCGCTCGTGCCGGTTTCCCGCACCGGCGCCGATGAGTTTGGAATCATGGCCAACAAGGTCAATCTGCTGGGCCAGCAGCTCCGCGGTGCACAGTTCGATTTCTCCGACCTGCGCGGCAACTTCGAGCGGCTGCTCGATCAACTGGAGGACGCCGTGCTGATGTTCGGACGCGACCGCCGCCTGGTGGTGGCCTCCGGCGCGGTGGAGAAGTTCCTGGGCAGGATGCGTTCGGACCTGGTGGGTCGTCCCCTGCCGGAGGTTTTCCCGCCCAACACCACGCTCGGCCTGATGCTGGCCCAGGCCGCGCAAACCGGCCGTCCCATTGGCAACCGGCGCGTGCCCATCACCCGCGGCGATGGTTCGGGCGCATTCGTGGCTTTGCTCTCGGTGGATATTCTCGAGCCTCTGAATGCGGGACATAACCCGGGCCGTGGCACCGGACTATTGGTGCGTTTGCGCGATCCCGAAGCCGCCCGCCAGGTGGGCCGGCAACTGCAGGTGGCCGACCGCCTTTCCGCTATCAGCCGCATCACCAGCGGCGTCGCGCACGAGGTCAAAAACCCGCTCAACGCCATACTGATGCACGTGGAGCTGGCGCGCATGAAACTGGCGCGCGCGGACAACGATGTCGGCCCGCAAATGGAAATCATCGCGCGCGAGATCCTGCGTCTGGATCGGGTGGTGAAGACTTTCCTCGATTTCACGCGGCCCGTGGAACTACATCCGGCGGAGGTGGCGTTGGACTCCTTTGTGCGCGAAATCGTGGATCTGGCAGCCCCCCAGGCTGAAGCGGCCGGCATCCGCGTGACGGTTGGCGCGGATACGGATACCGCCAACATCCGTGTGGATGCGGACCTGATGAAGCAGGCCATTCTCAATGTGGTGGTGAACGCCATTCAGGCCATGCCGCAGGGCGGCGAACTGCGTATCGGGTACGCGGTGCGCGACGAGCAGGCCGAGATTCGCATCAGCGACACCGGCGTGGGCATCCCGCCGGAACTGCGCGACAAGATCTTCCGGCTCTACTACACCACCAAGCCGGAGGGTTCGGGGATCGGGCTGGCCATGACCTACCGCATCGTCCAGTTGCACGATGGCTCCATCGATTTCACCAGCGAGCCCGGCAAGGGCACGACGTTCGTTGTGCATCTGCCGGTTTCGGTGTAGTTGTTGCCATCGATTAGCCAGCATTTCGAAGAGTCCGACAGTCGTTCCGCACCATATCCGGCCGGACGGAGATTCCAGCAGCGTGTTGATCGGTTTGTCGAAGCGATCGACGCCCTGCGGGTAAGCCACGAAACCGCTGCCGCCGCGCTCGGATGAAATTGGTTAAGACCGCCGCCCGTGCCGACGAAGTATGCGCCGGAACGCGTTTCCAGCAAGGCATTGACCGAACGGTGTGGGAGCCCACCGGTACCGAAGCTGACCATGCGGTAGCCGTCGAATCTGGTGAGTCCTTCCGGTGTGCAAAACCAAATGAACCCGCGGGAATCGGGGACGATGTAGTCGACCTGGTCGGATGCCAGCCCGTCCGCACTCTGTAGGACCGGATGGGCAGCAGCTCGGCGATGAGACACATCGGCACCGCAATGGCCGCAACGGGAATTATCCGCCAACCCCTATCGCTTCCAGTCTCCCTAAAATAGTCTATGCTAGCTGACCGCAAAGCCGCCAGTCCAGCAGCTACGGCGAGCCCCCAGAACCACTGGTACTCCCTATAGATCCGCTCATCCTCGCTGGAGCTACACCGGCGGCCAACGGCGATGCTAGAATCCTCATCAACGGACCTATATGCTGACAGAAACACGCACATCGGTATCGCAAGAATCCTCCATCGCCGGCATGATCGCGGCACAGCCGCGTGAAGCCCTGGCTCTGGCCGCCAGTTCCTTCCGTCTGAGTTACGGCCAACTCAACGAGCGCTCCGCGGGCCTTGCCCAAGGGCTGCAGTTGCTGGGTGTGGGCGCGGATGTTCCCGTGGCCATCTTTGCCAATCGCACGCCCGCTGGGGTATTGGCCGCGCTGGCGGTCCTGAAAGCCGGCGGCGGCTACGTCCCCCTCGATCCGGCCGATCCCGCCGAACGCCTCGAATGCGTGCTGCGCGATGTGCAGGCGCCGTTCGTCCTCGCGGAACGCGGCCTCGCCGGACGCCTCCCAAAGGGCAGGTGGAAAGTCATTCCTTTGGATGAAGTCCCACTGGTGTTCAGTAAGCCCATGGAGGCCATGCCGGCGC
>Ga0070761_10002848_pt1 | contig 10507 bp, 8 predicted proteins | sample HubBroMetageREF1_FD_66724 | JGI IMG/M metagenome (GOLD analysis project Ga0070761, IMG submission 66724) | Reference soil microbial communities from the Hubbard Brook experimental Forest, New Hampshire, USA - Hubbard Brook CCASE Soil... | ecosystem: Environmental > Terrestrial > Soil > Temperate...
GTCCAGGCCCGCGTACTCCGACACGGCCTCGGCGTAGGCCGGCCCGTCGGCGTCCTGCGCGGCCCCCCGGGCGCGCCTGGCGGACATGGTCCGCTGGAGGCCGTTCTTGAGGCCGAAACGCTCGGCCAGCGCGATCATCCTCGCTCCGGACCTGGCCAAGCCGGCGTCCGCCGCGCGCTGGCCCCGGTCGATGTCGGTCATGGCCAGGGCCAGCAGGAGCGAGCCGCAGACGGCGAGGTCATAGGAGGCGCCTAGCGTCCCGGGCGGCGCCCCCGGGTCCCCGGTCAGCGCTGACAGCGCGGCGGCCAGCGCCTCGGTGATCTCCGCCACCAGGCCGAGCCGGCCGTGGTGCGCGTGGGCCACCACAGCGACGGCCTGAACCTGCAGGGCCCAGGGATCCAGGCGGGACAGGTCGCCGCCGGGTGTGTCCCGCAGCGTCGTCGCGGCCGTACGCCACAGGTCCAGACCGGTATCGACGTCGCCGCGGCCGAGCGCGATCTCCGCGCGGATCGTGGTGTCGAACATCGACATATCCCAGGGCTCTTCCGAACCGTGCGGCGTGGTCAGCTTCAGCTCGCGTTCCGCCTCGTCGTAGGCGCCCCGCTGCAGGTTGGCCCCCACGATGGCCTCGCGCACCCGGTTCGCGGTGGACCACGCCCCGAACGCCTCGATCACCGACAGCGCCGCGGTCAGGTGATCCAACGCCTCGTCGGCCGAACCGGGCTCGTCCAACTCGAGGCACAGCTCGCCGATCCGGGCGTGCGCGCCGGCCCGGAGCCAGGCGCTGCCACGGCGCTCGAACGCGGCGAGCGACCGCCGCGCCGCCGCCAGCGCGCCGTCCGGGTCGCCCGCCTCCTCCCAGACGTAACTGGCCATGTAGTCGGCCATGCCCGCGACCAGCGGCTGGTCGCTCTGGCCCAGCGCGCGCAGAGCCGCGAAGTCCCCCTCGGGCGACCCGTCCAGCGCGTTCAGCACGGCATGCGCGGCCCGGGCGAAGGTGTCCGGCGGAGCAGCCGGCAGCCGGCGCAGGCCCACCAGGAACCGCGCCGGGCTCGGCCCCCGCATCAGGAACCCGGTCACCGCGCCGAGCACCAGGCTGGCCCGGGTGGCCTCGACGTAGGCGGGTTCCGGCCGGAACGGCGGCAGGATCCTGGCCGTGTCCCCCGCCAGCGCACCCAGGCGGGCAAAACTCGACTCGACCGTCCACAGCCCGCCCAGCACGGCCGACACCGCCGCGACCGTTGCCGCGTCCTTAAGGCCCAGTCCCTGCCCCAGCGCCTGGATCAGATTGTCCTGCTCGGCTCGGATCAGCTCGAGGGCGGGGAGGTCGTCGCCGGTCAGGACCGAGTCGTGGTGGGCCACGCCGAAGTCACGGGCCCAGGCGAGGAACCGGCCGGTCACGCGGTCGGTCTCGCCGGCGTCCTCCCGGCGCGCCGCGGCGAACTCCCGGACGGTCTCCAGCATCCGGTACCGGGTGCCCGACGCGGTGTCGACGACCTTGAGCAGCGACTGATCGGCGAGCTGCTCCAGGACCGGCAGGACGTCGGCACCGAGCAGGTGCCGGGCGGCGTCGCCAGTGAACCCGCCTGGGAACACCGACAGGGCGCGCATGGCCGCCTGCCCGGCCGGCTCGAGGAGGTTCCAGCTCCAGTCGATCACGGCGTGCAGCGTGCGGTGCCGCTGCGGCGCGTCCCGTGCGCCGCCGCGCAGCACGGCGAACCCGTCGTCGAGGCGGCGGGCAATCTCGGCCACCGACATGATCCGGACCCGCGCGCCGGCCAGTTCCGCGGCGAGCGGCAGCCCGTCCAGGCGGCCGCACAGCTGCCGCACGGCCTGCGCGGGCAGGTCGGCATCGGGCCGCGCCGCCCGCGCCCGCTGCTCGAACAGTTCGGCCGTCGTGGCCAGGTCCAGCTCGGGCAGCAGGTACACCGATTCCGACGACAGGCCGAGCGGGGCACGGCTGGTGGTGAGCACGCGCAGGTCCTTGCTCAGCGACACCAGGGCGTGCACCAGGTCCGCGGCGCCGCGTACGACGTGCTCGCAGTTGTCCAGCACCAGCAGCGCCGGGCCAGGACCCAGGGCGGCCGCGATCCCGGCGGGCAGGCCCGGCGGGCGGCCGCCGCGGCCGGCCGGGTTGCCGCCATCCTCGCCGACTCCGAGGGCGGACGCGACCTCGGCCGTCACGTCGCCGCCGGCGGCGACGCCCGCGAGCTCGACGACGTGCACCACGCGCTGCTCGGCCTGGGCGCTGACCGCGTGCGCGAGACGGGTCTTGCCCAGGCCGCCGGTGCCCACGATCGACGTGACCCGGGAGGTGCGCAGCAGGGCCGCCACGGCGGCGATGTCGTCGTCCCGGCCGAGCAGCGGATTGGGCTCGTGCCGGACGCCGCGGCGGATCATGGGCGCGTCGGCCTGCAGCAGCTCCTGGTGCACGCCCTGCAGGGCGGAGCCCGGATCGCTGCCGAGCTCGTCGCGCAGCCGCTGACGGTAGCCGGCGTACCTGGCCAGAGCCACCGAGGGCCCCCTGGTCGCCGCCTCGCAGCGCAGCAGTTCGGCCAGGACCTCCTCGTCCCGCGGGAAGCGCAGGATCAGCTCGCCGAGCGGCGCGGCCGCCTCGGCCCGCCGCCCCAGCCGCGACAGCGCCAGCGCGCGGGCCCGCAGCAGCGACCGGTAGACCGGGACCCGCGCCGCGCGCAGCGCGGACAGCGGGTGATCGTCCCCGGAGTCCCAGCCCTCCGCGCCCTGGCACAGCGCGAGCCCGGCCTCGGCGTGCCGCAGCGCCGCGAGGTGGTCGCCGGCCCGGGACCGCTGCTCACTCTCGGACGCGCTGAGCAGGACCGCGGAGGCATCGATCTGGTCCTCGCGCAGCGAGAGGCGGTACCCGCCCGGCGTGCTGACGATCACCTCGGGGCCGAGCCGGGCCCGGGCCCGGGCCACCAGGACCTGGAGGGCCTTGACCGGGTGCTCGGGTTGCTCGTCTGGCCACAGCGCGTCCACCAGCCGGTTAGTGCTGCACCCCACGTGCGGGTCCTCGGCCAGGAGCGCAAGCAGGCCCTGCAGCCGGGAGCCGGTAATCTCCAGGCCGCCATAACTAACACGCCACAGCAGGGCCAGCTCAACGGTCACCGCCATCAGATTAGCCGGTCCCGGCCAGACGACACGGGTGACGGCCATGCCCCGGGTCCAGGGCCTGTGTGCCTGGAGCTACGCCTCATTCCTGTCCGCCGTCCGCGCCAGGAGCGCCGCCTAAGAACCTGACCCGGCTCCAGCTGGTGCCTGCGTTGCGGGTGATCCACAGATAGCCGTTGGTGCCGAGGGCCACGCCTTGTGTGTTCGTCTCGAACCCGACCAGGGCGAAACCGTACCCGCGGTCGATCAGCGAGACTCGCCAGCCGTGCCCGGTGAGCATGTACAGGTCCGGCCCCAAGTTCCAGGCGAACCGTTCGCCGACGACCGCGGTCACGCCCTGCGGTGGCTGTGGCGGCGGCGGGTTGGCCGTCCTCCAGCTGCTGCCCTCGGTGCCGGACTCGTAGGCCAGCTGGGTCTGCGCCGGCGGGCTGGGCTGGTTGTTCATGACGTCGCAGACCAGGTAGACCACACCGTCGGTGGACACCCCGAGCGGGGCGAACGGCACGTAGGTCTGACCCTGCCCGCACGGCAGTGATTCGTGGCGCACCGGCTGGGTGCCGACGAACACATCCAGGGACGGGGCGATCGGCCCGGCGCCCTGCTGGCCGACGACGTAGGCGACGTCGCCGTGAACGGTCAGGGTCGCGGAACGGTCCGGCGTCAGGCCGAGTTTCGTCCAGGCGGTGCTGCCCACCGGGGCCCGCCAGATGTCCGGGTAGGGCTGCTCGCCAGCGATTGACCACACCCAGCCGGCCGCGGTTTCGAGCGAAAGCACCTGGCCCAGCCGACCCGGTTGCCAGGAGGCGGCGCCGTCGGTAGTGATCCAAAGCGAACCGGCGTTGCTCCAGGCGTATCCCACCTCCGGGGAGGCGAACCGGATGTGCGCCACGCCGGCTGGCGGGCCAGGCAGCCGGGTCCATCTGGCGCCACCGTCGGTCGTGGTGACCAGCTCGCCGCTCCCCAGCGCCCAGCCTTGAGCGGCGGAGACGAAGCTCACGTCCCGTACGTCGACCAGGCCGGCGGCCGGCGTGCTCTGGGGCAAGTTCGGCGGGCTGGTGGCTGCGGTGGCCGAGGGGCTCGCGGTGACTGGGACCGCCGGGGCGGCCGGCGACTGCACCGAGCCGGCCTTGGACGACCCGCAGCCCGCAACCGCGACGAGCGCGACAAGCGCCGCGAGCGCCGCAGCGGTAACCGGGAAGCGTTTGCTCATATCCCCGGGACGCCGAAGTCCTCTACTCGGTTGCCTCGGCCGCTCAGTACCGAAAACCCTCGCAGTTTCCAGGGGTCCGGCCGCATACTGGGGACATGGGCCGGATTATCGGGACAATCCTCGGCGCGAGCCTCGCCATCTGGCTTGTCGTCACGGCGGCGGGCGGGCTCGTTGCCACGGTCAAGACGTTTCTCATCATCGGGCTGATCGCGATGGCCGTCGTCATCGTCGTGTGGCTCGTGGCCGGGCGCACTCGTCACAACTAACGCGGCGCACGGCGCCCCTCACCGGGCTGGGACCGCGGGGCGGGGCTTGCCGGGGGCGACGGTGCGGGCCAGGATTCCGAGCGTGGCCCGCAGCGCGCTTTCGGGAATCACCGGGAAGATGGCGGCGTCCTTCCAGCTCTGCTCGGTCGCCGACCAGTCGTAGTAGGACGTCACGAGCGTGCCTTCCTCGATTGGCTCCAGCCGGTAGCCGTACACGTGGCCCAGGTTCAGCTGGCCGCGGACGGTCCAGGCGATCTCCCGGCCGGGTTCGAACGTGACGATTTCAACCGTGACGTCATACAGACCGAGGGGGTAGTCGTTGAGCGCTTCCCGGTCCATGTGCACGACGAAGGTGTCTCCCACCTTGGCCACAATGTCCCCGCTGGCCTCCATCAGCATGCCGGAGCTGTCTATGGCAACGTGTCCCCGGGGATCGCTGAGCACCGCGAAGATCTCGTCTCCCGATGCTGCCACAGCCCGCTGCACTTCGAGTCGTTCGGCCATATGCCTATTGTTCTTGTTCCGCGGCCGGCTGGCCAGGCGGGAGCCGACCGGGCTCTAGACAGCGCGCGGTGTCCGGGGGGCAAGACCCGCGGTCAGCGATCGCGGGTTCAGTCCGTGCTGGGCCGCGAAGGTCTCGAAACTGGCGCGCTGGTCAGCTGTGGCCCGTTGCGCCGTATGGAGCCGCCCGGCATCGGCCAGGCTGGGCCGCACCAGGTTGATGGCCCCGCCCAGGGTCGGGTCGGGCTCGGCCCGCAGGCCGTCGGCCCGGGCTAGGCGCCGGTTGACCTCGTCCTGGGATGGTCCCAGGACCGGCATCACCCACAGCGGGCCGTCCACGCCCACCTGGCAGGAGCAGTAATTACCGCCCCAGGGCTGCGCCGCAGCGCGCAGGCCGGCGGCCAGCCTCGTGCTATCCCGGTCCACCGGCACGGCATCGCGGCCCAGGGCAGCGCCAAACGCCCGCTGACCCTCGGCCATGACGGGATGGCCCGCAACCTCCGGCGACTCGTGGTTCTGGGTCCTGTCGTGTTCGGCGTAGAAGGCGTGCAGGTGGGCGTGCTGCACGTCCTGCCGGGGATTCTTGGTGGTGGCCGCCTCGGGGCCGCGGCCGGCCAGGATGCCGGTCGCGGCTTGGGTGTCACGCAGGTAATCCAGGTTCGGTGCGCTGTCGTTGGCGCAGAACACCACGTGCCCGCCGTCCAGGCTGCGGTACCAGGCGGCGACCAGGGTCATCGCCGTGTGACGGGCGGCCAGTTCGGCTGCCGTGGCCGAGGACCACCCGTCATGATGGCGGCGGGGCACCATCAGCGCATGGGGCCGTGCCGCCCGCCGGGGCCCGTTCGCCAGCATGAAGGGGTTGTAATCCAGGACCAGATCCACCAGGGCGGTACCGTCAGGCGCGGTCACCGTCCCCAGGTAGCCGGGAAGCCCGGGCACGTCGGCGAACACGTCCACCGGCCAGAACCGGCCGGAGAATTCTTCCGCCGCCACCACACCCTGGACGTTTCCGGTCCCCCGGTCGACCAGGACCCAGCTCCCGGCCTCGGCGCTCCCACCCGGCCGCCAGTACCCCTTGACCGTCAGGGCGCCATCGGTGTAGGTCCACATTTCACGCATCTCTAGCTGCGTGAACGGGGAACGCCACCCCCGCGGGTCATCGGCCATGCTTCCATGGTCGGCCTTCCCCGCACCGGGCGGGCAGGCAGGGCGCGAAAAGCGGGCGCCCTCCCCTATGCTCACCGGCAAGCAGCAGAGAGGGGAAGGATCATGGCGACGGCCCGCATCGAGGGCCCGCTGCGGATCACGCCGATGCTGCCTGAGCACGCCGACCAGGTCCTGGCGATCTACCAGGCCGGTATCGACGAGGGCGACGCCACCTTCGAGACCACCGCGCCCACCTGGGAGACCTTCGACGCCGAGAAGCTGCCCGAGCACCGCCTGGTCGCCCTGGATGACACTGGGCGACGAGTTGTGGGCTGGGTCGCCGTGGTCCGCGCCTCCAGCCGTCCCGCCTACGCGGGCGTCGTCGAGCACTCGGTCTACGTCCACCCCGCCGCCCGCGGCCAAGGCGTCGGCCTGGCCCTGCTCACCGCCCTGATCGCCTCGACCGAAGCCGCGGGTATCTGGAGCCTGCGGTCGGGCATCTTCCCGGAGAACACCGCCAGCCTCGCCCTTCACCAGCGCGCCGGGTTCCGCATCGTCGGCACCCGCGACCGGCCCGGCCGCCTTCACGGCAGATGGCGCGACGTCGTCCTGGTCGAACGCCGCAGCCCCACCCTCACCTGATCAGGCGCCACTCACTTCGTGAATTAAAATGCGCTACTCGCCTATCGCGCCCCCGATTGCGAGGCGATTAGCAAATGCCTTTTCTGGCGCCGAGCCTGCATCATGACAAAGCCCGATGCCCGCAGGGTATCAGGCTGAACCTATTAGGTATTGGACACGGCCCCAGATTGGGGAAAGGCTGTTTCGAGACCGAATACGCGGCAAGAGAATGGAGAAGTCAATGCCGAAGGAACTGCTGATTAAGAGCGGCCATGTCGTAACCGTCGACCCGGACCTCGGCGACCTGCCGGCCGGCGACGTCCTGGTCACCGACGGCGTCATCACCGCCGTCGGTACAGATCTGACGCCGGCCACCGCGGACGCCGAGGTGATCGACGCGGCGGGCCGCCTGGTGATACCGGGCCTGGTGGATACGCATCGCCATGTGTGGCAGGGCGCCATCGGCGGTTACACGCCGCAGATGACCGGTGCCGGGTACGGGCCCGCCGTTCTGACCGGTATCTCGCTGAAGCACTCTCCTGACGACGTCTACGCGGGCACGCTGTGGGGCGCACTGCAGGCCCTTGATGCGGGGATCACCACGATCGCCGACTGGGCGCACAACGACCAGTCTCCGGCGCACGCGGACGCGGACCTGCGCGGCCTGCGGGACTCCGGGATCCGCGGCTACTTCCTCTACGGCGGACCCGGCCCGGCCACCAGCGACCCCAATCCGCCGCACCCCGCGGACGCCCGCCGCATGCGCGACGAGTACTTCGCCGCGGGCAGCTACGGCCGGCTGCGTATGGGCATGGCGCTGCGCGGTCCATGCTTCACCAGCGCCGAGCGCAACGCAGCGGACTTCGCGTTCGCCCGTGACCTGGGACTTCCCATCTCGGTGCATGTGGGCATGGCTGGTACCTCCGACGCGGTCACCGGCCTGCGGCGTGACGGGCTGCTCGGCGCCGACGTCAACTACGTCCACGGCAACATGCTGAACGACCGGGAGTTCGACCTGATCGCAGAAAGCGGGGGCACGCTCACGATCACGCCGTCCACCGACATGCTGATGCAGTTCGGCACCTTCCCGGCCACCGGGGCGGCCTTGAGCCGCGGCATCGTCTCCGGCTTCGGCATCGACACCATCTGCAGCGCGGGCACCGACCTGTTCTCCGAGATGCGCCTGGCGCTGGCCGCCGAACGATCCCGGGCCAACGCGCCCGCCCTGGCCCGCGGCGAGCAGGTCCCGTCCGTGGACCTGCACCAGCGGGACATGCTGCGCCTGGCCACCATCGACGGCGCCCGGGTATGGCACCTCGAAGACCAGATCGGCACCCTGACACCCGGAAAGCAGGCCGACATCGCGATCATCGACATGCGTTCCCCGCATCTGGACGGGTTCGGCGACCCGGTGGCCGTCCTGGTTCTCGGCGCGGGACCAGCCGACGTGGAGACCGTCATCGTCGGCGGCGACGTCGTCAAGCGCCACGGCGCCCTGGCCGGCGACCAGGTCGAGCAGGCCCGCAAGCTGATGCACGCCACCCGCCACCACCTGGGCGCGTGACGCCATGGCCTTGAGGAGCCGTGGCCTTAAGGAACGGTCAGGCCGGGAAGTTCGGGATGACCGAACAATCCCGGCAGCCCTCCGGTGTGCATGAGTACGGTGCGGTCTTCGCGCTTGATGCTTCCGCTGGCGACCCGCGCGGTCAGGCCGGCCAGAGCACGGGCCGTATAGGTGGGATCCAGGAAGATGCCCTCGGTGCGGGCGGCCAGCCTCATCGCCTCCCGCGCGGCAGGGGTCATCGCGGCGTAGCCGGCGCCGACCTGGCCGCGGTCAAGCTGCAGGTCCGCCCGCCGCACCCGGACCTCCGGCATGCCGTCGAGAAGCTCGCTGAGCCTGGCCCCAGGGTCGGCGACGGCACCAGTGTCGATGCCGATGACCCGGTCGGCACCAAGCCCGGCGACCAGTCCGGCCATGGTCGCGCCGGACCCGAACGCGACGATGACATGGTCAAGGCCCGGCAGCTGGGCGAGCAGCTCGCCGCTGCAGTCCACGTAGGCCTGCGCGGCATAGGAGTTAGACCCGCCGTACGGGATGACATGCGGGATCCCGCCGTCCTGCCGCACCTTCTCGGCCTGCCGCTGGACCTCGCGGCGCGTCTGTTCCGCCGTGGCCGGACCCGTCCAGACGAGCCGGGCGCCAGCCAGCAAATCCAGCACCAGGTTGCCAGCCGGGGCTTGCGGCTCCTCTCCCTGCAAGACCAGCACCGACCCCAATCCCAGACGGGCGGCAGCAGCTGCCGTCAGCCGGGCATGATTACTCTGCGGCGCGCCGCTGGTAATCACCGTCGTCGCGCCAGCCGCCAGTGCCTGCGCACACGTGTACTGAAGCTTGCGGACCTTGTTGCCGCCGCCGCCCAGCCCGCTCAGGTCATCACGCTTCACCCACAAGGCATCGGCAGCCAGCCCCACCGCAGCAGCCAGACGCGGAGCGGGCTCCAGCGGGGTCGGCCAGCTGCCCAGCATGACAGGCGCTGGCCGCGCATCGGCAGACACGACTGCAGAGTACTTGCACCAGGTGCCGCGGTCCTATCACCCCGGAAGCGGTCATCCCCAAGCTAAAAGATCGCGAGCGACTCCGCGTCGACGTGGATCTGGTGAGTCGCTGCCCGGCGAGCCATGGCACCATCATCCCGAGTCCGCGTGGTGCCCGCTGCGGGGGCCGCAGGAGCGGACCCAGGATCGGCCGCTGGATATGCCTGGCATGGGCCTTGATTTCCTACCCAGGTTTTACCGAGTAAGTCCGGGTAAGCCGTTTTCAGGCCCGTCTAAGACGTATCTCAGCAGCAAAGATAGGGATTTCCTCCGATGCCCGAGGAGGGCCTTACGGCGAGACTCAAATAGTGGCCGGCGAAGAGCTGGCCGGAAAACGAGGAGTAACGATGAACCACAACGTGAAGCAGACCGTACGGGGTCCACTGGCTCGCATCGGCCGACGCGTCGCCGCGATAGTCGCCGAGTGCAACGACGCCCAGACCCGGCTGGCCAGCTTGCGGAACACCCCCGCACGTTCCTGACCCGGGAACCAGCGCCCGGTGCCGGGCCGGTCCGCTCACTTACCCGGCCGCAGTGGCTGACGCGATCGTATCCAGGCGGCGAAGTCCTCCACCGCGTCGATGACCTGCTCGAAGCGGATGGAGTGAAACCGGTCGAAGCCGTGCTGCGCCCCGGGCAGCTCCGCGTAGACGACCGGGCCGGCGGAGCCGCCGCGCATCCGCTCGGCGAACAGCCGGGCCGTTTCCACCGGAATCAGCGAGTCCCGGTCGCCGTGCGCGATGAACAAGGGCGGCGCGCCCGCGCCCGGGTAGGCCAGCGGCGAGAACGGCCCGGTGTCCTGGCTGCCAGGCTGGCCGTAGTATCCGTGCAGGCAGATCGCGGCGTTCACTGAGGTGTCGGCGTGCTCGAAGCCGGGCTGATAACGAGGGTCGTTGCTGGTGAGCGCGGCGAGGGCGGCGAGCTGGCCGCCGGAGGAGCTACCCGCCACGAGCACCACCGACGGGTCGGCGCCGTAGTCGCGGGCATGCTCCCGCGCCCAGGCGATCACCTTCTTGACATCAATCAGGTGATCAGGGAA
>Ga0070761_10002851_pt1 | contig 10501 bp, 6 predicted proteins | sample HubBroMetageREF1_FD_66724 | JGI IMG/M metagenome (GOLD analysis project Ga0070761, IMG submission 66724) | Reference soil microbial communities from the Hubbard Brook experimental Forest, New Hampshire, USA - Hubbard Brook CCASE Soil... | ecosystem: Environmental > Terrestrial > Soil > Temperate...
CGCGCCGCCCTTAAAAAGCTCATTTGCGAACCTGCTCCTCAATATCCAAGATGATAACGAAAAGGTGGTGTTTACTATCGTGCACGAGAAGCCGGGAACTGGCAACTGTGAGCCTTACCTGCGCGAGTCTCGCCGGCGCGACACCAATTCGAAACCTGAACCCGTTTAGCTTGGATGCGGGGGCGGGGCATCGAGGCGGCGGCGAGCATCAAAAAGCTGAGGTCCGAGGGCCCGCGATGCGTCGCGGTGGGATGTGTTCTAATCGTTATGTTGCAGATCGGCGTCCCTGAATCGGTGCGTTCCGAGTGAAGATTGCGTTGTGATCGACATCCACTGTCACATTCTGCCCGAGGTCGACGACGGCCCCAAATCCTGGGATGTAGCCGTCGAAATGTGCCACATGGCGGTGGCCGACGGCATTACTCACACTGTCGCCACCCCCCACGCCAACGATCGTTACGCCTACGATCGCGAATACCTTTCCGGGCTCCTGGCGCAGCTACAGGAGAAGGTCGGCACCGCCCTGCCATTGCAGTTAAGTCTGGGCTGCGATTTTCATCTTTCATTCGAAAATCTGGAACGCGTCCTGGAGCAGCCGCGCACCTACACGATCGGCGAAACCAACTATCTGCTGATTGAACTTAGCAACTTCAGCGTTCCGACGCGGCTTTCCGAGTGCTTCACCCGGCTGGCAGATCGCGGGCTGACGCCCATCCTGACCCATCCCGAACGGAACCCGATCCTGCAGCAAACGCCGCAGCGGATTCTGGAGTGGGCGGAGCAGGGCTGTCTGATTCAAGTCACGGCGTCGGCGCTGACCGGTTTCTGGGGAGAGCGGCCCGAGATCGTCGCCCGCTGGCTGCTCGACCGCTCGGCCGTCCACATTCTGGCCTCCGATGCTCACGACACCAAGCGCCGTATCCCGAATCTTTCCGCCGCTCGCAATGTGGCGGAGAAAATTGTGGGAGCCGAGTATGCCGGCGCGCTGGTCGAGGGCAACCCCGGGGCAATCGTCAATGGAGTGCCCATTCCTTACCTCCCGCGGCCAATGTTGGATTAACGGACTCTAGGGCTTGGATTCCTGCAGAAGGACAACGTCGGAATCGGTGTGGCCCCGCAAGACGCCGAGATTCTTCCCATCCGGCGACCAGTGAAACGACTGGATCTGCTCCGAATCGAATTTTGTGATCTGGCGGCCGGGGGTGCCATCAATGGGCTGAATCCAGATGTTGTCCACGCCATTCTCGCGAACCGGGTAGGCGACCGCTGTGCCATCGACGGTGAAGTGCGGGCCCGCTGAAATATGCGGATTGGCATCGAGCAAGCGCGGCGCGTTTAGAGTTGCCAGATCCAGCAGAGCAATCCTTGCGGTGCCGCGTTCAGACTCCAAATTCACGAATTCGACCAGATATGCCAGAGTCTTGCCATCGGGTGAAACGCCCATTCCGCGGCCCGCCTGGAAGGCGCCAGCAACAGCACTGGCAGGAACCGGTTCAGCTTTGCCGGATCCATCCAAGGTTCCCTTCAAAGCGACACGCCAAATGTTCGCTACGCCCCTAAAGAAGTAAACCCAATTGCCTGCGCACACTGGAAAGCGGTCGAAACTCCCATCCGTCAATTGTGTGGGATGAGAGCCGTCCGTATTCACGCGCCAAATGCCAATGGAATTGGTGCCGCTGTGGAAGCCCCACGAGAAGACGATGTTCTGCGCGCCGCACGGAGACGCAGCGAAAATTCCGGCGGCCGGATCGCTGACCAGCACCGTAGGGTTTTTCCCGTAAACATCGGTTCGCACCAGCCGCGCGTAATCGGAGGTCAGCAAATTACCATCGGCAGTCCAATCGAAATTGCTGACATGTTCCCCGTCGACCACCAAGGGACTTGCGGTAGGGGTCATGCCGCCTTCACCCGGAAGAACAAAAAGACTGCTCACCGCCTTTTGTTGAACGGTGGCCAGCGTCTTGCCATCCGCTGAAAGCGTCACCGTCGAATAGCTATTCGTGTCACGAGAAATGGGACGCACCTGGCCATCCGGCAGCGAGACGAATCCAATCTGGCTGCGGATGAAGTCAGGGCCTTTTTGCTCATAGGTAGCAAACAAACCATCGCCACCGGCGGACCACTGCAATGCCAAAACATATTTGTCCGCAAATGTCAGAGTTTTTATTTTCCCGGTATCCACTTCGAAGAAGCTCATGCCCCCAAATGCACCACCCGGAATGTCGGGATAGGCGATCCGCTTGCCGTCGGGAGACCACGCCAGCCAGCGGGGCAGAAAGACCATCGGCTCAATGTGAAGTATCTTCTCGTCGCTGCCATCTAACTTTGCGCTGAGCAGCCGGTACTTGCCCGTCTCGGGATCATTGCCGCGGAAATATGCCATGCGGCCACCGTCCGGAGAGAACGCGACGGTGCTATCCACGTCCTGGGCCACGACTTGCGGAGTTCCTCCCAATATCGGCGTGCGATAAACATTGAAATCGCTGTTGATTCCGTTCAACGCTTTGCGAAAATACACGTAATTCCCGTCGGGCGAGAACGCGACGTTAGGAATGGTGGCCGAGGGCGGGACGATTTGCGTGTCACTGCCCGTGGCCACGTTGCGCAGCCATAAACTGTTCAGCCCTTTGTCATCCATCACCGTGAGCAAATATTTCCCGTCTGAAGATATGGCGGTAACCACTGCTTTGCTGGAATTAGTGACCTGCGCAATGCTGAAGTTCTGGAAGGGAGTGGGCGCGACCCTATGCAACATCGAGTAAACGCCAAAGCCCGCCGCCGCCAGGATGGCCAAAACAGCAAGCGCTCCTCCCACCAGCCCCAACTGGTGTTGTTTGACGGCGGCGACAACCGCCGAACTGCTGCTATGCGCAGGCTGTCCTGTGCCGCTTCCGAGAACAGGCGCTACCCCGCTCACCGACGAAGGGGTTTGCAGTCCGCTAGGTGCCGCACTCGAACCGGCGAGCGAGGCAGCTTCGGTTCGGCTGGGCGCGGCGGCACGGCTGGAGTCTGTCTCGCGTTTGAGGCGCTTGAGGTCGGCACCCAAATCGGCCGCGTGCTGGTAGCGGAGGTCGCGATCCTTCTCCAGCGCCTTGTTGATCATTCGTTCAAGTTCGGCGGGCAAATCGGGATTCATTCGCACCGCGGCAATCGGGGCGTGATCCAGAATCTCCCGCTGGATCACTCCCGAGCTTTCGCCCCGGAACGGCAACATGCCCGTCGCCATCTCATAGAGCACCGCTCCGAATGAAAACAGATCGGTTCGGGCGTCCAATTCCTTGGCCCGCACCTGCTCCGGTGACATATAAGCAACCGTGCCCACCGCCATACCCGGGCTCGTCAGGTGAGTCTCCACCGTACCGGTTTCGGTAGCGTCGAGTGCCGTTTTCGTCCCCGTCGCTGTCACCTTAGCCAGGCCAAAGTCGAGAATCTTCGCGTGGCCGCGCTTGGTCACGAAAATGTTGGCGGGCTTGATGTCGCGATGAACAATGCCTTCGGTGTGGGCGGCGTCGAGCGCATCCGCAATTTCGATGGCCAGACCGAGTAACACATCGGTCTCCATGGGCCTTCCGGCGATGCGATGCTTCAGCGTCGCCCCTTCCAGAAACTCCATGGCGATAAACGCCTGCCCATCCTGCTCGCCAATGTCGTAAATCGTGCAGATGTTCGGGTGGTTCAATGCGGATGCGGATTGCGCTTCGCGTTGAAAGCGGGCCAGTGCCTGCGGATCGCGGGCAACTTCCTCCGGCAGAAACTTAAGGGCGACGAAGCGATGCAACCGCGTGTCCTCGGCCTTGTAGACGACGCCCATGCCGCCGCCACCGAGCTTCTCGACGATGCGGTAGTGCGAGATGGTTTGGCCGATCATGGAATCGCCGATCATTCCCTAGCCGATCATGATTTGAAAATCATGGAGTCGCAGTATGGTAGGCGGGATGCAAGGGGCAAGTCAACGACAGCTCTGGAGTTTCGGCACTGCAATTAGGACTAGTTCTTGGGAACGTTGTCGGCCGCCGGAGCCGGTTTCGCCGGCGCGGTGGGCGTCGGCATTGTCATTGCGCTCTCGGGATTGAGCAGGTGGTCGTGGCTTGGGCCTAATCCCAGCTTGATCAGCGCCCGCGCATCCGGAGTCGTCTTCGACTGCCATCCCTGATCGGCCTGATAGCGCTGCATCGCGGCCTGGGTGGCGCTGTCCCAGGTTCCTGAAGGCTGACCTGTCATATAGTGCTCGCGGACGAGCGCGGTCTGAATTTCGCGGGCGCGAGCCGGGTCAATCGCCTTCTGGCCGCGCTTGGTCGAACCTTTCTTGAGGTGGGAACTTTTCTTCCTCTGTGCCGCCGCGTGAGAAGCAGTGCGATTGGTGGAGGCGTGAGCGCTGGCGGGCTGCGCTGCGTTCGCCGCAGCGGGTGTTGTCGTGGCCGACGACGGTTGCGCAGGCGGAGGCGGCGTCGCGGTTTGTGCCACGGCGAGTCCGTGCGCAACTACGCAGAGCAGGCTGCAAAGCCCGACCCGTTGCCAACGCCGAATTTGATTAGACCCGAACATGTCGTTGGTCGTCAGCCGGTAGTCGTTCGGAACGCGTCATTCGTTTGAAACCCGCGAACGACGAACGTACCAACGACCGGCGACTGCTTCAATAAAAAACCGGCGAGACCGGCCCACTCCTATCGTCCCCGAAAAGGGGACGGAGCGCCAGTCTCGCCGGAGTTGTTCTCGGTTACGGAAGTGTGCCTGCCAGGAAGATCGTCCCATCCTGGGCCCTTGCGCCTCGCGGACGCACCAGGAACACGACATCCTGTCCGCTCTTCAGCGCCGACTCGATCTTCGAAAAGTCGTCCGGATTATTCACCGGCTGCTTGTTCACTTCGAGGACCACGTCGCCGCGATTCAGCCCGAGATCCTCGGCAAACGATCCCTGCTTCACGTCCTGCACGACCACGCCCTTGCCCGCCGAAATGCCGAGGCGATCGGCCAGATCGGGAGTGATGTTGCGAACCGTCACTCCAAACTTGCTGGCCTTGGGTGCCTCTTCGCTCTGGTTTTCGTCTTCTTCGCCGAGGCGGGAAGCAAACAGTTTCGAACGATCGGCGATGGTCACCGTAGTGTCTTGCTTCTTACCGTTGCGCCCAAAGGTCAGCTTGGCCTTTGAGCCCGGCTTGCGGGAAGCAATGTCGGCCACCAGATCGTCGCCGCTCTTCACTTCCTTGCCATCCACGGAGGTGATCGTGTCGCCGATCTTCAGCCCCGCCTCGTCGGCCGGACTGCCCGATACCACGTTCGACACCGTCACACCCGATCCGTAAATGTGTGCGATGGCCGGATTCGGCTGAGCGGCGAACTCGATGCCGATCGATCCGCGCGCCACCCGGTGTTCGGGTCCGATCAGCTGGTTGTAGACCGTCGCTACCGTGTTCGAAGGCATGGCAAACCCCACGCCCGCGTAGGAACTGGTTTCGGTAAGGATTGCCGTATTGATGCCGACAACCTCACCCGCCATATTCACCAGCGGCCCACCGGAATTGCCCGGGTTGATCGCCGCATCCGTTTGAATAAAAGACTGGAACTGTCGTTGCGGAACGATGTTGCGGCCCTTGGCCGAGACGATACCCGCTGTCACCGTCTCCTGCAATCCGAAGGGACTGCCGATGGCGAGCACCCAGTCGCCCACTTCCATGCCATCGGAGTTGCCGAGTTTCGCGGCCGGCAACGCGTGATCCATGTCGATCTTGATCACTGCCAGATCGGTTTCCTGATCCATGCCGATCAATTTGGCGTCATGACCGGGCGTACCCTCGGGCTCGCCCTGCAACTTCACACGAATCCGATCCGCCTTTTCGACCACGTGCCGGTTGGTCACGATGTAACCCTTGGAATCCACGATCACGCCGGAACCGAGCGAGCGCTGGCGGATGGTACCCGCGTCAGCCCCGCCTTCGCCGCCTTGGCCGCCGAAGAACTTGTCAAAGAAATCCTGGAACGGAGCGTCTTCATCGCCACCCTGATCCTGGTCCTGATCGGGATTGGGCCGGACGTGCAGCCCCCGGCGGTGCGGATTTTTTATGGTTGACTCGGTGTTGATGTTCACCACGCTCGGCTCAAGCTCCTTGGATATCTGGGAGAAGGCGGTCGAGAGCTGTTGCGGAGCGGGAATGGTCAGCGGCGTCGCATCCGACGATTTCTGCCCCTCTTTGCCTTTCACTCCATAAGAGACAACCGTGCCAATCAGAATTCCAACCGCCAGCGTCGCCAGAATCGTAAAAGTGTACGCCCAACGGTTGGCTTTGAGGCGCACCCAAAAGGCGCTTTCGCGCGAATCCATTTCGTTCCTCCTGAAACTGCCCAATTTTCTATTATACCTTCGACCCAGGCAGGGATCGGTTCGAAGGGCGCTAAATGGTTAGACGCAGAAAACCTGGTTCGCGTTCGGGGTCAAGGCTGCCAATCGAGCGCATAAATCTCTGGACTGCTGATGTTGCGCGTTATCAGCAGAGAATCCCCCGGCCCCCAGACCGCTCCACTCGGCATGCAATCCCCAGAGCCGGTGAATGTCTTTCAAACTGGCCAGACGCCGGTCAAGTCGTCTTTCACTGCTGCGCTGACCGCTGTTTCCTGTCGGAGTATTGGACACCCACTCGGGAGAATGGCAGCCAGCTATTGCCATCCCGCTACGAGGCGGAACTGGCGAAGCATGGGAAAGGAATTGAGTTTGCGCTGCTCGATCCAATGGGGAAGCGCTAAGAACTGCCAGTGCAGCGGAGCTTGCCTCGCCCGTCCAGAGCATCGCTGCCGGGCGGGGGCGCCCGGCTCTCCACGACCTACTTCGCCTCGTACACAGTCTTGCCGCCAACCACCGTGCGCAGAACTTGCGTCTGCAGGATTTTCGGCGGCAGGGCTGCCGTAATATCCTGATCGAGAACGACAAAGTCGGCAAGCATGCCGGGCGCGAGCTTGCCTTTTTCCTTTTCCTCGAATTCGGCGAAAGCCGATCCTGTCGTGTAGGCAGCGATCGTCTGCTCGATGTTCAGTTTTTGCGCGGGATAGTAGCTTTTCTTTCCGTCTTCACTCATCCGGGTAAGCGCCGCGTAAATCCCGCGAAACGGCGTAACCGGCTCGACCGGTTCGTCCGTGCCCAAGGCCAGCACCACCCCGCGTCGAAGGAATTCGGCCCACGCATAGGAATGTTCCGCGCGCACCGGTCCCAGACGCGCCTCGGCCCAGTTCATATCCGTGAGCAGGTGGCTCGGCTGCACGGACGCAATCACCTTGAGTTCCTTGAAACGCGAAATCTGCTGCGGCGTGGTGACCTGCGCGTGCTCGATGCGAAGCCGGTAATCGGTGCCACCATCGACCGCTTTCACCTTGGCTTCTTTTGCCGCCTTCTCCGCCTCGGCAAAGGCGTCGAGCGCCATCTGCACGCCTTTGTCGCCGATGGCGTGGAAGCCGATCTGATATCCGGCCAGCACCCGCTGCTTGGTCATCGCATTCAGCTTGGCCGCTTCATATTGCGGGAGACCACTATTCTTCGGACTTGCGTTCTTCGGATCATCGCTGTAAGGCGCAAACAGCGCAGCGGTCCTCGAGCCCAGCGAACCATCCATGAAGCCCTTCAGCATGCCGGTGCGGAGCATGTTGTCGGACGCGGGGTGCGAGTCGCGCTTGGCGTTCAGGTCTTCAATGGAGTCGTCGAAATTCAGCCACTCTGAAATCCTCGCCGTCAGCTTTCCCTCGCGTTCCAGTTCCTCGTAAATCTGAAAGTCATCCCACTGCGAGTAATCCTGCGCCGAGGTGACGCCGTGACTGGCCAGATCCGCGAGCGCCAGTTCGATGGCTTGCCGGCGCTTGTCGTGCGACGGTTTGGGAATCACTGCCTGCACCGCCTCTTGCGCTTTCTCGCGCAGAATGCCGGTGGGCGTTCCCCCTTCATCACGATCGATCCTTCCAGCCTCCGGATCTCTGCTAGCCACGGTAATGCTGGCCAGTTGCAAGGCTCGCGTGTTCGCTACGCCAATATGTCCGTCCACCCGGCGGAGGTAAACCGGGTGTTTGCCGCTGACTTCATCCAGATCCCAGCGTGTGGGTAGGACCTTAACCGGCCAGAGCGTCTCGTCCCAGCCTTCACCTACGACCCAGTCTCCGGGTTCAGCGGCATCGCACTTGGCGCGCAACCGCTCACGGAATTCGTCGAGCGTTTTGGCGCCGACCATGTTGACCGTCATTTTCTCCAGTCCCGCCGTGGCCAGGTGAAGGTGAGCGTCATTGAATCCGGGCATGACGAAGCGCCCGTCGAGATCCACGACAATGGTGTCTGGCCCCTTCCACTTCATAATCTCGTCGCGCGCGCCCACGGCGAGAATGCGGTCGCCCAGCACCGCCAGCGCCTCGGAGCGCTTGCCCGCTCCCAACGAGGCCGTCACATCGACCACTCCGGTGTAGATGTTCCCGTGAGTAAAGATCTCTTCCGCCTTGGCCTTTGAAGTGGTCGTTGCAGCACCTTGGGGCGCAGCTTGCGGAGCGACTGGGGGAGCCACTGGCAGAGCGCCCTGCGTTGAGACGCCGCTCTGCGCCGACAGGCCCGCGGCCAGGGCCAGCAAAAGAAATGGAGCGATTCGCGTCATCATTCGCTGACTCCCGACAGTGTGAGCATTGTAAGCAGAATGCGCCTTAACCCTAGGTCTCGTCCATTGCAGTCGAACCATTCTTGCAACGTGTGCGCGCCGCCGCCCGAACCGCCACCACCGATCGCGATGGCCTCGCGACCGAGCGAAAGCGGAATATTGGCGTCGGTCGAGGCCCGCTGCACCTGGGCCGTATTGCCCAACTGCGCATCCACGGCGCGAATCACCCGCATAAGCCGCGCATCCTGCGTCAATTCGCCTGCCGGACGATTCCCGATCTCTACCACTTCGCTTTGCACCACCTGCGGTTTGCGTGTTCCGTGCTGAGCCGCGGCCCGATTTTCCGCCGCCACCGCCTGCTGCAGCGCAGCCCGCAGCGCCCGCTCCAACCGGTCAATTTCCGCCATCGACGTGGAGCGCAGATCGATCCGCATGCTGGCGGATTCCGGAATCGAATTCACGGAAGTGCCGCCCCGAATCACGCCAACATTGAATGTCGTTTTCGGCGAGGCCGGCACCGGCGTCTGACTGAAGACCTCGACCGCACGGGAGAGCGTGATAATCGGATTGGGTGTACCGAAGTCGGTCCACGAATGCCCTCCCGGACCACGCACGATCACTTCGAATCGGCGGCTGCCCAGGGCCTCGGCCACCACCGTGTCCGCTCCCGCGCCATCGACGACCACGCTGTAGGCAATCGCGTCGCGCCACCGCGGTGTGGCGAAAACGTGGCGCATGCCGCGCAGATCGCCTTCGCCTTCTTCGCCTACGTTCCCGATGAACACAAACGGCAGCGCATGCGAAATCCGCGCGTTCCCCAGCACACTGGCCACGGCCAGCATCGCCGTAATGCCGGCGCCGTTGTCGGAGACTCCTGGGCCGTACAACCGGCTGCCCTGCTGCCGGACGTTCAACGGCGTCGCCGCCGGAAACACGGTATCAATATGCGCGCTGAGCGCGATGAAACGACTTCCGTAGCCAGGATGCATGCCGAACACGTTGCCGACCTCATCCACTTGCACACCGCTGAGCCCGAGTTCGCGAAAGCGGTCGGCCAGCCAGGCGCCGCGTACTGATTCTCCGAATGGAGGCGCGGCCACCCGCGTCGCCTCCATCTGCCACTGCGCAAACTGCGATTCCCTCGCGCGGAACCGCTCAAATACCGCGCGCACTTCCGGCAACCCGGCGAGCCGCGCCACTTCCTCCTGCACCGGGGGATATACATCGGATAAGGCGACTTGCGGAATCGAGTCCATGCTTTCGCCTATCTTATAACGTCGCGGCAATCGCGAAGTGACTACTTGAATCATGATGGTCCCGCGATGGAAAAACGGGCGCCTCGCGCGTCCAGACGAGCGCATGCCCACAAGCCACTCACTCGACACAGGTTGTAAACTTCTTTTCTATGGAATGGTTCGAAAGCGAAGACTTTTGGCGCGATTTCTATCCCTACATGTTTCCTCTGGAACGGTTTTCCGCCGCCAAGGAAGAAGTCAGACGCATCATGGTTCTCACTCAGTGCAGTGGAGGCAGCCTGCTCGATCTCTGCTGCGGACCAGGGCGGCATGCGGTCGAGTTCGCGCAGTGCGGATTTCGGGTGACAGGAGTCGATCGGTCTCCATTTCTCCTCGACCGGGCGCGCGAGCACGCATCCAAAGCCGGCGCGCCCATTGAATGGGTCACCGAAGATATGCGGAGCTTCGTTCGCCCGGCGGCGTTTGACCTGGCCTGCAATCTCTTTACATCATTTGGATATTTTAAAGATGAAGAAGACGATCTTCGCGTGCTGCGGAATATTCATCAGAGCCTCAAAAAGACGGGGGTGCTGGTGATCGAGGCTCTCGGTAAAGAACGGCTGGCACGAACCTGGCTGAATACAATCAGTT
>Ga0070761_10002853_pt1 | contig 10498 bp, 5 predicted proteins | sample HubBroMetageREF1_FD_66724 | JGI IMG/M metagenome (GOLD analysis project Ga0070761, IMG submission 66724) | Reference soil microbial communities from the Hubbard Brook experimental Forest, New Hampshire, USA - Hubbard Brook CCASE Soil... | ecosystem: Environmental > Terrestrial > Soil > Temperate...
GCGCGCCGCCCTTTTTTAATTTTCGGCGAACAGAAGTGGGTCGCTAAATCCCAGTCGTCTGATACTGCAGCACCGCCAGGGCCAGCCGGTAGTCATACCCAGCCCCCACATCGCTGATCTGAGCCTGTGTCTGCTGCAGCTGGGCCTGGCTGAGTTCGACAATCGATCCCAAACCCAGCTTGTACCGTGCCTGCGCCAGATTAAGAGCCAGGTTAGCCTGATCGAGCAACTGTTGCGTCACTGCCAGCCGGTCGTACGCCGTCTTGGCGTTGAGCCAACTGGTGCGCACATCGCGCGCGATTCGGTCACGCAGATCGCGCAATCGTTCCTGCGCCGCCTGCGATCGCAGCGACGCCTCCCGCGCCCGAGCGGTGTAGAGAAATCCATTGAATACCGGAATGTCGATGTTCACTCCCACAGCGCCATACCAGCTGGAAATAACTGGATTGCGCACCGGAGTATCTCCCACCGCGCCCAGCGCCCGGATGTCAGGCAGCAGCAAATCGCCTTCCGCCTTCTGAAATTTCCGCGCCGACTCCGACTGGAACTCAAGCGCCAGAATTTCCGGCCGCATGGTGAAAGCCAGGGCGATCAGATCATCCACATTCTCCGCCGGCGGAGCCATCGCTGACGTATCTTCTGCCAATTGAACATTCTGCAGGCTCTGAAAGCCCAGCACCGCCGACAGCGCAGCCTGCGCGCCATTCACGTTGTTCTCGGCATCGAGCAGCAGCAACTTCGCCTGCGCCAGATTCACGTTGGCAAAACTAAAATCCAGCTCCGACTTCAGTTTGCTGCGGAACAGCGCCCCCACCTGGTCGGAAACCGTCTGCCGATCCTTCACCGTCTGCTGGGCAACCGTAAGCACCGCCTGCGTCTGCAGCGCATTGTAGAAAGCCTGATCCACCGCCAGCAGAATTTGCTCTTTCGTGGCCAGCGCGTTTTGGTTCTCCGCTTTGGCGGCCAGGTTCGCACTCGCCACCAGGTTCGTGGTCCGCCCAAAATCGGTGATCAACTGGCTTACAAAAGCTCCGGCCGCAGCTCGCTGATAAACCGTTGGGTTATTCAGCGCTCCCGCCGTGATTCGCGACCCGGGATTCGCATCCACTCCAGTCAAATCCACATTCGCCGTCGGCCACAAACTCGACCTCGCTTCGCGCGTGACCTGTTGCGACGCCAGCGCGTTCAGTCGGGCCACTGAAATCTGCGGATTATTCTTCAGCGCCAGCGCCTGCGCATCTTTCACGGAAAGTACGGCGGGACTTCCAGCGCCCTGCGCGGGCCCGTGTGGCGCCAACTGCACGCTCATTTGCTCAGCAGGCGATGCGCTCGGCTGGGGTGACATTTGCGGCACCGGCGCCGAAGGCAGACTTGCCAGCCGCGCGCCACCGCTCTCCTGTGCGTAGACGCTTGCCGCCAAAAGCAGCCAGACGCCCAGCCGCAAAGATTTCATCCCGCAGACACCTTTCTGGACATTCCCGCGAACATACCTACGGTCACCACTCTGCTCCCGCTTCATCCTTGCGTCTCCTCGGCCAGAGCCGGCGGATTCTTTTCTCCTTTTTTTCCATACACCAGCAGATACGCGGCCGGCACAATGAAAATCGTGAGCGCCACCGAAGAGGTCAACCCTCCGATGATGGCCTTCGCCATCGGCGCATACTGTTCCGCGCCTGTCCCCATTTTCAGCGCCATCGGAATCATCCCGATGATGGTCGCGAGCGACGTCATAAGAATCGGCCGCAGCCGCACCCGACACGCCGTAATCACCGCATCCTCCGGCGCCAATCCCTGTCGCTCCAGATTGTGCGCAAAGTCGACGATCAGAATGCTGTTCGAATCTGCGATCCCCACCAGCATCAGCACTCCCATCAGCGACATCACGTTCAACGTGCTCCCCGTAAGCGGAAGAATGATCAACACCCCCACAAACCCCATGGGAATCGCCAGCATGATCAGCAACGGATCGACAAACGACTTGAACTGCGCCGTCAAAATCAGAAACAGCAGCACAAACGAAATCAGAAATCCGAACGCAAAGCTCTTGAATGACGCTTCCATGCCCTCCACCATCCCGCGCAGATTCACCCGGACATTCCCAGGAATCTTTTCTTTCGCCAGAATGTTACGAATCGCGCTGGTCACCTTTCCCAGGTCTTCTCCGGCTGGCGTCACATAGATGTCGGCCACGCGTTGAATCTGGTAGTGATCGACTTCGGTAGGGGTCTGCACCTGATTCACGCTTACCACGTTGTTCAGCACAGTGCTCGGGCTGCCTTGTCCAGAGCAAGCCCACGCCGGCTGCCCCGTTCCCAGCCCCGCCGGACCGCAGTTCATTGCGCCTCCCGCACTCGGATCGCGCAACGGAATCTGTCCCAGGTCCGCCATGTTGTGAATCGCCGCTTGCCCCTTCTCGAAAAACTGCACCGTAAGGTAATAGTCGTTGCCGCTCTTGCGATCGACCCAGTAGTTGGGCGCGATCATGTAATTGGAATTCAACGAGGTGATCACGTTGTCGACCACATCCTTCTGCGACAGGCCCAACTCGCCGGCATGCACCCGGTCCACGTCGAGCCGCAACGCCGGATAATTCATGTCCTGCGGCACGTACACCTGGCCAATGCCATGCACCTTGCGAATTTCTTCCGCCAGGTTCTCGGCGATGCCGTGAATCTCGTCCAGGTCCGGGCTGCTCACCTGCACGTCAATCGGCGCCGCTTTACCCGTGTTCAGAATCGCGTCGACCATCGACCCGCTGGAAAAAAATGTTCGAATATCGGGAAACTGGCTGGCCATTTTTTTCTGCACTCGGTCCATGTACTCGAAACTGCTTAGCTGGTGCGAATCGTTCAACTGCACCTGCACCGTCGCCGTATAAGGACCGGAATTCGTGGTGTAGAGTGCAGAAAAATCCGGTACCACGCCAATGTTGGAAACGATCCTCTTCAAATCCCTGCCTTCGACCGTGCCCCGGATGAGATCCTCCACTTTCTCTATATATTGGTCCGTCACCTCGATGCGCGTACCGGTGGGAACTTTCAGGTTTATGGTGAACTGCCCCGCGTCGGTCTTTGGAAAAAACGCCAACCCCAGCAGCGGATAAATCGCCAGGCTGGCCAAAAAGACTCCGCTCAAAATCGCAACCGTGAGCCCCGGTCGCTGCAGCGCCCGCCGCACCCAGCGCTCGTAGTAATCCAAGCCCTTGTTGAACATCTTGTTGAAGCGGGCATTGAATCTATCCATCCTGGAGGGACTTTTCACGGCGGGATCATATCGCTTATCGTCGTGAACTTCGCCGTGAGGCACGGCCTTCAGATAACGCGAGCAGAACAACGGAATCACCGTCATCGCCACCACAAACGAAGCCAGCAGCGACAGGCAAAACGCCAGCGCCAGAGCGGAAAACAAAAACTTGGCTACGCCATAGAGGAACACGACCGGAAAGAAATCAACCACATCGACCAGCGTCGCGGCCAACACCGCCAAGCTCACTTCCCTGCCGCCCAGTTCCGCCGCGACCATCGGCGCCGCTCCCATCTCCAGATGGCGGTAAATATTCTCCAGCGAGATCACCGAATTATCGATCACGCGCGAGAATGCCAGCGCCATTCCGCCCAGGATCATGGTGTTGATCGTCCCGCCCATGATGGCCAGGATCACGAACGCCGCCAGCGCCGACAACGGAATCGAAAGCAGCACGGCCGACGTGGCGCGAAAGCTCCCCAGAAAAATCAGAATCATCAAGCTGGTCAGAATCAACCCCAGAGCTCCCTCATGCAGTACGGTGTCGATCGCCTCCTTCACATACACCGACTGGTCAAACACGATGCTGGTCTTCATCTGCTGCGGAATGTCGTAGAGATGCTTGATCAGCTCGCGGACTCCATTCACCACCGCAATCGTGTTGGTGTCCCCGCCCTGCTTCATGATCGGAATGTAGACTGATTTCTGCCCGTCGATGCGCACCACATTGGTCTGGATCCCGTGCGAGTCCTCCGCCTTCCCAACATCGTTCACCGTCACCCAGGAATGTCCGTTGACCTTCAGCGGAAGCTTGCCCAGTTGCTCCATGTCATCGACCAGGCTGTTTGAGTACACGAAGTAATCGTACGGCCCCATCTTCACGTCGCCCGCGGGCAGAATCAGGTTGGAATTATTCACGGCGTTGACCACGTCCATCGGGCTGAGTTGCCGCGACGACAATTTATACGGGTCGACATAAACCATGATCTGCCGGTAAGTCCCGCCAAACACGCCCGGAATTTCAGCCCCCGGCACGACGGCGATTTGATTGCGAATCTGGAACTGAGCGTAGTCATGCAGCTGAGTTTCGTTTAGGCCTTCGCCCTTCACCGTGACCAGCGCGACCGGCAAACTCGACGCATCAAATTTCAGCACGACCGGAGGCAGAGTCCCAGGCGGTAGTCGCTTCAAGTCCGCCAGCGCAAGATTGGAGAGTTCCGTGACATCGGCGTCCGGGCTCGTCCCCGGCTGGAAATACACCTTGATAATGCTCACGCCCAGCAGCGACCGCGACTCCATGTGATCGACGCCCGAAGCCAGCGTAAAGAAACGCTCCAGCGGATCGGTTATGTCAGTCTCCACATCCTCCGGAGGCATTCCCGAATAAAAGGTCGCGACTACAACTTCGGGCAGATTGATCGGAGGAAATAAATCGACCGGCATGCGCGCCAGGCTGGTGGCGCCTATCACCACCAGCACGAGGCAGATCACTACAATGAAATACGGATTGCGAATTGAAAACCCCGGCATAACCCTATCCAATCCTCTTCAGTACAATTTCACTAAGTCCGTGTTCATGGTCGACTCTTACTGCGCGTTCGCTTCGTGATATTCCGGCACAACCACCTCTTGAGCCCGGACCTTTTCACCCGACTTCAATCCGCCATGGTCACTCACCACGACCTGCTCACCTTCTTTCAATCCGGAAACGATCTCCGCATCGCTGGTGGTCTGGATTCCCACCTGCACGGCACGTTCTTCGAGCGCTCCATCCGGATTCACCACCAACGCCGTGGTCTTATCGCCCTCGTGACTCAACGCCTGCACCGGCACCGACTCAATATTCTCTTTCTGGTCGAGGTGTAGTTCGGCGTCGGCGTAAAGTCCGGGCAGCAAAACCCGCTGCGGATTCCCCACATCGACTTCGGTGTGCATGGTGCGCGTATTCGACTGCACGTCCACCGAGAACCGCGCCACCTTCCCCGGAAGCGTCCGGTTCAACGACGGCACACGAACATCCACCGGATCACCCACGCGAATGTAGCGAACATAGGCTTCCGGAACCGGAATCACCAGGCGGAACAGATCGTCCTCGGAGAGCTTCACGATCGGAATCGCCTGCGTACTCGAACCCGTTCCCGCCTGCACCAGCGTTCCCAGGTTCGCGTAACGCTCGGTCACAATCCCCGCAAACGGAGCCGTAATCCTGGAATAATCAAACAGAGTCTGATCATGAGCCAGTTTCGCTTTGGCCACAGAAAGCTGGCTCTGCGCAGCCTCCAGCGCGGCCTGCCCCGCGTCCACTTGCGATGATGCCGCCAAATCTTTCCCTTGCGCATCATCCACTTCCTGCTGCGCGACAATGCCGGGCTGGCTCTCGAACACTCCATTCAGGCGCGTGTATTGCAGATGCAGCGCTTTGTATTGCGCCTGGTAGCGCTCCAGTTCGTGCTGCGCTCTGGTCACCTGGTTCGCTGCGTTCTTGATCTCTGCCAGGTCTTCCTGCAGTTGCGCCTCTAACTCAGGAATCTCAAGAATGGCCATGACTTCGCCGGCCTTGACGTGCGTTCCATAGTCGACCATCAACTTCTTCACGAAGCCCGATTCCTTGGCATATACATCAATCTCCTGAAACGGCACCAGTTCGGAAGAAAGCGTGATCTGCCGCCCCAGCGACTTCTTCACCACCTTGGCGACTCCGACCGTAACGGTTGGTCCGTCCGCAGGAACATGGTCCGAGCAGGCGGTCAGAGCCAAAGCAAGCGTGATCGCCGGAATCGCCAGCGCCAGCCAATTCCTCCGCTCGCGCCAGCCAGTTTGCGTGCAGTATCGAGTGCGGTTTGGAATCATCGTTCCTTTGACCAGCCTTCTCGGAGAGATGCGGGAACCCGCTCGAAGGTCGCGCAACACGCGGAGAACCTTCGCGCGGAACCGGTCATCTCCCCTGCAGAAAATGAACCCGTGGCATTTTAGCGACCAGTTTTGTAGCCCAGGAATAACAGCCAGAATAATATCGAAGGTCAACAGGAAGGCGGAGGACGGTTATACAAGCTCTCCTCGAGAAGAAAGCTGAGGACGAGGGGCTCCGCCGGCGCGATACGCGGATAGGATCTTGGCGCTCCCAACACCGCCCCGCGGACGACCGGAGGCATCGAGTCCGCGGTCGTTTTCGTCAAGCGCGGACGGCTTCGCTCCGGCGAGGAATGTTCGGGCAAGCTTCTTACCGAACGAACCGCCGAACCAGCCGACGAACTCTGCCCAGAACAGTAACGGGTCGCGACGCTTACAGTGAGCGAAAAGACGGCGAGCAGAACCACAATCGCACAGCTACCCCTACGCCATTGCTTCTCGAGATTGGTCAGCCGCAACATTTCAAATCGTACCCAACCACTTTCCTTCTACCATATAAAACTGAGGCTCCGCAAACAAGGGACTGCGCATGACTACAGTAACTCCGCCAAGCCACGTAGTTAGATAATCATGCCCTCCGGTTGGTTGCACCCCACTTCGACTAGCCGCGGAAGGCCAAATTTTCCTTTTCAACTCTCCGTACAAGAGAGTATCGTTTTGTGTTCTTGCCAATATCAATGCCTTTGGGGGCCCTTTGAAATGTTTCTGAGATTCGACTTGTTCCAGTCGGAGCGCTTTCGTGCTCAATCTGCTTCCGCCCTGCTTCTAGGGTTGCTCCTGTCCGCCGCACCCATCCACGCTCAGTTGAAGACCACGGTGCATGTAGACCCGACCAAAAGCCAAGCAGTCCTGTTCACCACCTCCATCGGCGTATCCGGCGACCGTTGGGACGCCAAGGCCTTCGATCCGGCAACCGTGAAACTCCTGCAGGACGCAGGTGTCACTAGCTTGCGCTTTCCTGGCAACAACGGTATCGATGCCCTTTACCACTGGTCCACCGGCGCCGTCACCAACCCCTATACCAACGACCGTGCCCCCGCCTTCGCGACCGAACGGAAATTTCCCGCGATGGTCCCCGTCATCGACAAGCTGGGAACCGGCCTAATCACAGTCAACTACGGCAGCAATCTCGACGGCAGCGGCGGTGGCGAACCGGCAGAAGCCGCGGCCTGGGTCGCCTACGTCAACGGCAAGCCCACCAACACTCAGGAGATTGGCAAAGACTCCAAGGGCAACGACTGGAAGACGGTCGGCTATTGGGCCAGCCTGCGCGCCGCCACTCCCCTGCCCACCGACGACGGCCTCAACGCCCTGCGCATCGGCCATCCTGAGCCCATCGGCATTCAGCTCTGGACCGTGGGCCACGAGCCGTGGAACAACGGCTTCTACGGTCAGGCCCACACCCTCGGCTCTGACGCGGATAACACCGGTAAGTACCATGAGAGCGGTTCTCCGGAACCCGACCTTCACCTCGGCCCGGTGGCCACGTCGAAAGATTGGGGCCATCACTCCGAGAACAGCAAGGTGGGCCCGCAGGCCTACGGTGCAGCCGTGCCGGTATTCGTCAAAGCCATGAAGGCTGTCGATCCCACCATCCTGGTCGGCGCCGCGCTCACCCTGCCTACCACCACTTCCGGTGACAACAGCCCCAACCCGATGGGCAAGAACTGGAACGCCGGAGTGTTGAAGGCTGCCTGCGCCAGCATGGACTTCAGCGCTATTACCATGTTTGAAGGCAAAGGCGCTCCGCCCAACTTCGATATCAATATCGACGAGGACGACCTGCTGAGAACCGGCAGAGATCCCTTGTACAACGGCGGAGATCCCTATTCCAATAAGAGGTACTTCAGCGTCTCGGCGCTCAGCCACGACTACGCGCTGCTGGTAACCGATCTGTCGGAGAAATACAAGAAGTTCTGTCCTGCCGGCCACTTCCCGCCCCTGGCCATCACCAATACCGGCATCGCTCCCTGGCTGCCCGCCAAGAACCCCGAAGTGGCAGGCCTCTACACCCTCGACGCGACCGCGACCCTGGTCGAAGACGGCGTCTACGCGGTGGAGTGGGCGCCGATCCACGCCCTCAGCCCGCTTCTGTTCGATAATAACAACCAACCCCAACCGGCCTACTTCGGCCTCAAGGTCCTTCACCAGGTGGCGCGCGTTGGCGATACTTTTGTCGCCGCCAGCACGCCGATAGATCGTCTTTCTGTTCACGCGGTAAAGCGCCGCGATGGCGGCCTGGGCCTGATGTTCATCAACAAGGATCCCGTTCAGTCCATTGCCGCGACCGTCACCATCGACGGCTACAACTACGCCACCAAGGGAACGCGCTACGAGTGGGGCAAGGCGACCCTCGAAGCAGGCAAGGGCATCACCGAAGCCCCGATTGATGGTCTCGGCGGCACCTTCACCGTGGTCGTGCCACGCTACAGCATCACCGCCCTCGTAATTCCAAAGTCGTAACGAGAAAAAGGACCGCAATTAGAATGCGCACAAGTCGGTTCATAGATATAGATATGGATATGGACGATTAATGACTGCAGCGTCGGGCATCGGAACGGAAGATTGAGACGAGTCCGCGCAGTCAAGAAGTGGAAATCTCTAACGGCTGCCGCCCGGACCTGCAATTTTTGATCATTTTCCTGAAACTACTTTCTGTTTGGCAGGGCAAAGCTGCCCATGGGCGACGGTTGTGAGGACAAAGCGCTACGAATGATCTTGAGGTTCCGTTCCAACTCATCGCCTACTAGTTCTAAGCGTGGCGGACGTACTCGCGCATTTCCCATTCCCACCTCCGCTTGCACCAACTTGATGAGCTGGACAAAGTTCGGCACGGTGTCCATGCGCAACAGCGGCAAGAACCATCGGTATAACTCAAAGGCTTTTGCACTCTCGCCATGAATGGCGGAATTAAATAGCTCCACCGACTGGCTAGGCAATGCGTTGGCCAGGCCGGCGATCCAACCAGTTGCTCCCACGCCAATCGCTTCCAGCACCGCATCATCCACTCCGACCGAGATATCCAAGCGGCGGTCGAGCAGCGCACGAATGGCGGAAACACGTCTGGCGTCGGTGCTTGACTCTTTAACGGCCTCGAAGTTTTCATGCTCCGCCGCCAATTCGCGAATCTGTTCCGGAAGGAAATCCGTTCCGTATGCCACGGGATTGTTATAGAGCATGCAGGACAGAGGAGTAGCTTCGAACACAGTGGCAACGTGAGTTTTCATTTCCCGCCAGTTGCCTTGGTAGACATAAGGCGGCAACACCATGAGGGCGTCGCAGCCGAGGTCGGCGGCCGCTTTCGCGATCGACACAGCTTCAGACGTGGTAAGCGCCGAAATGGAGGCCACAACTGGTCCGCGCGCTTCAACCGCGCCAACACAGGTGCGCAGAATCTCCACTTTCTCGTCGAAAGAAAGCGTCGCGCCTTCTCCTAACGAGCCTAGGGCAACGATCCCCGAGCATCCGCTGCCCATGAGCCAGCGGCAATGTTTCGTCACGGAGTTGTGATCGACACGAAGATCTTCGGTAAAACTGGTGGTGATTGCGGGTAACACACCCTTCCAATTCATCAGCGTCCTCCCATTACTTCACTGGGTTGTAAATCCAACTGCTCGCCCAAAGTCGCCAAGGTTTCGACGCGAGCGGGAAATACCGGTGGCCGGACCGAATCCGGGCTCCACTTGAAGAGAAATTCTGTCGCGGGACCACACACCCGTCCCTGGCAGGGCCCCATACCGCAACGCGTATGCAACTTGGCGGCTCGCCATGACGCATGCTGCTCCAGACGCGCATAAGGAACGTCTTCGCATCGGCAAACCAGGGTTTCGGGCAGAGGCAGGTTCCTCAGTTCCGGGCGCAGCCGGAACGTAGAGTCAAGCAACTGCGCAAAACGGCGCGCCTTCTGGCGCTTGGCGAACCATGCTTTCGCTTCTGTTGCGTGTCCGGCGGCCGCCAGGCCAGCAATCTGACCTTCGATGATCGCCAGCTCCACACCTCCGATGCTGGTTGGCTCGCCGGCACAAAAAACTGATGCCACCGTTGTTTTCTGGAAGTCATCCACCCGGACGCAACCTTCGTCGACCGCACATCCCAACAGCAACGGCAATTCGACGTTGGGAACAAGAAAAAAACCACAGGCGAGATAATCACATGGGATATTCTCGACTCTGCCAGCCCGGAGGATGTCTACGCCTTCAAGAGTCGGCTGGCCGTTTGCGCTAACGACCCAACTGTTCGCCGCGAATGGAACACCTGCGAGATCCCTCTGTAACTGTAGTCCCTGGACGATTTTTGCTGGCCATTGAAATAGCGCCAAGCCGAATGCCGCCAAGCTTCCCCAGGA
>Ga0070761_10002855_pt1 | contig 10494 bp, 8 predicted proteins | sample HubBroMetageREF1_FD_66724 | JGI IMG/M metagenome (GOLD analysis project Ga0070761, IMG submission 66724) | Reference soil microbial communities from the Hubbard Brook experimental Forest, New Hampshire, USA - Hubbard Brook CCASE Soil... | ecosystem: Environmental > Terrestrial > Soil > Temperate...
AATCGGCGCCCGAGGCGAAACCGCCTGGACCGCCAGCGATGCCCCACATGCCGTACCCGATCTCGCTGACTTGCCAGCCGAGCTTGCCCATCGTGCGGTAGTGCATGAGGTGCCCCTTCGGTTCGGGTCATGTCCGGCCGACTGGCCGAGCCTGGCGCACTTGTGCTGATCCGTTGATGCCGACAATCGGATAGCGCGCCTTCAGGTAGTCCTTATAAGCGGCCACGGCCGCGTCAAGCGAGTCGTCCGCGAGGCCCCAGCGTTGCTCAGCTCCCACACACCGATCCTTGCGGTACAGTGCCGCGTTATCGGTCAGCAGGTCATCGAAAGCGTGCCTGAGTTCGGCCTCGGGCCGGTCAGGACCCGGCAGCAATGCCGCGAGCGCTGACAAGTCCCGGTCGCCGGTCTGCTCTGCGGCCGCGCGCAGCCTGACCAGGAATCTGCGGCATGAGGTGCGCGGCATGATGCCGTCCGCACCGTCGAGCAGGCCGACGAGGCTGACGCTTCGCGGATGCAGGATGTGCATCGTCGAACCCCAGGTAGCCCGGTCGGTCACTGCAGATACGATGCGCCTGGCCGCGTAGTCGACCGGTGTGTAGTCGGACCTGATCGGTGCGTCAGGCCGGATGCCAAGCCGGTGGAACGCCGAGAGCAGCAGGTTGGTCAGGGCGACCGGGTTCGGTTCCCCGTTGTGCGCGCTTGGCATCACCTCACCGAGTCGCAGCACGGTGATCAGGGCACCTTCGGTCCGCGCTTGCGAAAGGTAGCGCTCGGCGACCCACTTCGACCGATTGTATCCGCCAGGTGGCGCTGCGATCTGGGACACGAGGTAGTCCTCCGGCAGGCCATCGGACCGTCCGATGGTCGCGCTCTGCAGTGCCGCCAGCGTCCCGACGTAGTGCATCGGTACTGGCCTGCCTGTAGCGGCGAGCCGCAGGAGTTCCATGGTGCCGAGCACGTTGGCCCGGCGGTGCGCACGGTAGTCGAACAAGAAGTTGACTAGCGCACCGCAGCTCAGCACCAGATCAGCCGTCTGCGCCAAGCGGTCCCAGGCAGGCTCGGTCAGCCCGAGCCTGCCCAGGCTCAGGTCGCCGGCGATCGCCTCGATCCTGGGCGCGAACCGCTCGTGCCAAAGACCGCGGTCGGCCAGTACCTTGCATATCCGCTCGAATGCGCGCGCGTCATCGCCGGCCCGCACAATGCAGACCACCCGCACGCTCGTGCGCGTCAGCAGGTCGTGTATGACCTGTCCGCCGACGAAACCGGTCGCCCCGGTGACCAGGATGGTACGCAATTCAGGTGACCTGTCGGCGACGAGAAGCGGCTCAGCGGGTGGCTGCGTCGCATCGCGCTCCATCAGCGTGGCCTCGTCATCGGCGGTCGCGCCGTCGGACTGGTACGTCTCGATCAGCAGCGTCAGTCGTCTGGCCGTAGGCTGGTCAAACAGGTCCTGAGCGCACAGTTGCTGCAGGTCGAACTCGGCTCGGATGACGTTGATCGTGGTCAGTGCCTTGAGCGAGTCGCCGCCTGAGTTCATGAAATTGTCGTCAGGACCCAGGCCGGGGCGACCGAGCGCGGCGCGCATGGCCCACAGGACCCGGCCGTCCAGGGTGTCAGGTGCCTGCCCGCCCAGCAGTTCCGCCGCGTCCGCAGCCAGCCTGCGGTCAAGCAGGCGGCCCAGTTCCCGCCGGTCGGCCTTGCCGTTGTCGTTCAGCGGCATGGTCGGCAGGATGAAGAACCGGCTCGGGACGCTGGTGCGGAGCAGCGCGCCGCGCAGGTGCATGCCCAGCTCGGTCTCGGTGATTCCGGGGTCACAAACCGCGAACATGGCCAGCGATTTCGCGCCGGTCTGCTCGGTTGCGACCAGTACCTCCGCCTGGCGCACCCCTGGGTAGCTATGCGCCGCGGCCTGGATCTCGCCAAGCTCGATCCGCGTTCCGCCGATCTTGACCTGGAAGTCCTTGCGCCCGGAAAATAACAACCGGCCGGCCTCATCGAGCCGGCCGAGGTCACCGGTCAGATACAGCCGGTCACCAGGGATCAGCCCGCGCATCGGATTCGGCACGAAGACATTGGCGGTCGCGGCGGGCGCGGCGAAGTATCCGGCACCCAGGCAGGCGCCGCCGACCGCGATCTCGCCGGTCTCGCCAAGTGGCACTGGTTCAAGCCGGTCGTCCACTATGACCGCGTAGCAGTTGTCGATCGGCCTGCCGACCGGCACGGGCTCCTTTTCCACCGCTGTCATCGGGTGAAACGCCATTCCGATCGACGTCTCTGTCGGCCCGTACCCGTTCGTGATCCGCAGGCCGGGCAGCAGGGTCATCATCCGCCGCACGGCCTCGGGGTTGACCGGCTCGCTGCCGACGATCAGCCATCGCAGCGTGACCAGTTTCCGCTGTGCCGACTCGTCGGCGTCGACCAGCGCGACGAGTGCGTTGAAGATGCTCGACACGAAGTCGGCCGAGGTGACCTGGTAGTCCGCGATCGTCTCGACGGTCTGGCGCAGGTCGAGGAACTCGCCTTGGACGGGAAGCACGGTGCGCCCGCCGACGGTCAGTGGCCAAAGGAGCTGCCAGAGCGATGAGTCGAAGGTGTGCTTACTGTTTTGCAGCACCACCTCATCGCCGGCTACGCCGAAGTACTTTGACATGAACGAGAAGCGGTTCGCCAGCCCGCCGTGCAAGTTCATAGCGCACTTGGGGGTGCCTGTGGTGCCTGACGTGAAGAACCCGTAGCTCAAGTCGGCTGGCCGTACCACGACTCGTGGCCGCACGGCCGACGCGGCGATTCGGTCAGCGTGGACCGTGACTGCCTGCGGTAGGTACCGGACCGGAACATCACCGGGCCTGGCGCAGAGCACGACGCGGGGCGCCAGCAGGTCGAGCGCCGCCAGGACGCGGCCGACCGGCCAGGCTGGATCGAGCGGCACGAATGGCGCCCCGAGCTTCATCAGCGCCAGGTAGCATATCGGCAGCTCCAGGCTGTTCACGCACAGCACGGGTACCGGGTCTCCCTTGCCTACGCCGCGCCGCGTCAGTTCCGCGGCCAGGCCGTTAGCAAGGCCATCGAATGACCGATAGGTTAGAGTGCGACCGTCGTACGACACCGCGGCGCGATCGGGAACGAGGTCGGCTTGTGCCTCGATCAGCTCGTGCGCCGGCCGGAACTTCCCGTAGCTCACTGCCAGGCCGCTGTAGGAAGGTACGCCGGTCATGTCGTGCTCAGTGCATTGTCGAGGTCCTCGATCACAAGCTCGACATCGTCGATATAGCCGAGCGCGAGCCTGATCGTGCTGCGGTCGACGCCGATGGTGCGCAGCCCCTCGTCGTCGTACTCGAAGTAGGTGAAGAAAGTGCTCTGTTCGACCAGCGTTTGCGGTGCACCGAAGTTCGATGCCATGTAAGGGACCTTCAGCTGGTCAACCACCCGGGCCGTTTCAGCCTCGCTGAGCCCCAGCTCGAACGTGACAACGCCACCATGACCTTCCAGATAGATCTGGCCGAGCTTGTAGTGCGGATGGCTGGGCAGGCCGGTGTAGTAGACCTTCGTCACCCGGTCGTGCGCGTCGAGGAACTGCGCGACCGCCAGGCCGTACGCATTGACCCGCTGCATACGCAGCGGCAGCGTGTACAGGCTGCGCCGGAGCAGGAAGGCGACGTTGCCGTCGGCCACGGGCCCGGTGGTATCACGGAACCACCGGATCTTCTCGATCAGATCGGCCCGGCCGGAAAGAGCGCCGGCCACGATATCGCCATGGCCGCCCATGTACTTGGTCGCGCTGAAGAACACAACGTCGACGCCCCAGCGTAACGCGTAGAAGTTCGGCGGTGGCGAGAACGAGCTGTCCAGCGTGAGAATGACCTCAGGCCCGACCGCCTCCCTGATCCTTGCGACGTCGATCAGGTACATGTGCGGCGACGATGGCATTTCCAGGTGCACCAGGCGGACCCGGTCCCGCAGTCCGCGCACCCGTTCCACGAAGGCGTCAGGGTCCCTGATCGAGATCTCGTGCACTACGACGCCGAATTTCGGCAAGATGTGATGGAACACGTTGCGGACCTGCCGATAGGACTCGGCCGGCAGCACGACCTCGTCACCCGCTTGAAGCAGCGTGACGAACGTGGTGAAATGCGCTGCCATGCCCGAGGAGAAGATCAGCGATGATTCGGCGCTGCTTAACTCGCTCAGCAGCGATTCGACCTCAATCCAGGTCGGGTTGCTGTACCGGCCGTACCTGCCCGCCGGCATGGAAAGATCATGTAAGCCCGCTTTGACGTGGTCGGCGTCGTCGAAGTAGTAGGAAGCACTCTGATAGACGGGTGCGGCGATGCTGTTGGTATACAACTCCGCTGTACGTTTACGCGTCATCGCCGATCCTTTTTCTCTCTGTATCATGATATAGATAGGGCGAGACGATCGCCGGGCACAGCTTACTATGAGTTTCTCACGCGCCATAGACGTCACTGGCTTCAATGATTCACAGGCGGGCGCGGCTGGCTTACCGGTGGTGAAAGTGCCGGTTTCCTCCGGCCTGGGCGGTTCTTGTTATCGACATCCGGCCGGAGATGCCCGATGTATTCCATTTCGGTAGCAATCGACTAACCTGTACCGTGCCAACGTTCTGGCCCGGGTCATCGGACTGCTTCAGCGTCCTGCGCGTCCCTGGCGGCGAGTTGCGCGGCCGCCACCTCGTCGCGTCGCCCAGGAGCGAGAGCGGCCGCGGTCGAGATCAAACGGCAGCGAGATCCGCTGTGGTACCCGGTGCGCCCGGCGGGCGAGCCGCTCCGCGTCGACGTCATCGGCGACGATTCACGCCGGCATGGCTGGGCCAGCTTGCTCGTGACCTTCGGCACCTCGATTCTGGCCAGGCGGCAGCAGCTCATCGTTCTCGATCTGACCGGCCAGGATGCAGGCGGCGGGATCGCCACCCTGGCCGAGGAGCAAGGCTGGCCCGTCCGGCGCCTTAACTTCCCCGCCGACCTGGCCGGTATCAGCCGTATCCCGCCAGACGCGCAGGCCGCTCGCCTTGAGCACTTGCTCCAGCCAGTCGACCGCGCCGAGTCCTCGTGAACATACGAGATGAAGACGTGGCCGACCGGGTTGGCCGGAGTGCCGGGTTCAGCGGGACTGCCAGCGAAAGCGCGGCCAATGCCGCCAGGAGCCGAGCCAGGATTGGCCGCGGGAACGGGATACTGGCGGTGCAAGGAAATGAAAGCACTGTTCGCCGGATAGCGCTCATGCAGAGCCTCGATCAACTTTGAGTAGCCGACATCAATGGCTCCGCCGTCGAATTCCTGAAGCACCGATCGCCATGACCCCTCAATGCTTTGCCGACCGTCCGGCCAAGCCCGCCGAGGAAGCCCGATATCATCAAGAACCCGCTCAATCTGCTCATGATTGTGAACGGCATCGATCGCAGCAGTCAGCAAACGGCGCCGGTCATCCGGAGCGATCCCAGGATCTGCCAATATTCACCGCCCTCGTATTGACAACCCGGCGAAAGTATAGAGCGGCGGGGCCAGCCAAGCCATAAGCCGGGTAGATCAACACCATGTACGCGACCCGGCCGGTATGGCGGGATCAGGCGATAAGCAGGCGCAGGCCAAGCTCTGCCGCGTCGAGATCGGCAAGGTCGCGGTTGCGTTCGGCCCACCGGCCGGATGCGAGGTCGTCACGGAGACTGTGCACTGCCCTCTGCTCGGCGTCCGGCCCGACTCTGGCCCAGGTCGATATTCCGCGGCGGATATGTTCGTCCAGGTATGCCTCGGGCCGGCGCCAGAAGGCCTCGTAGAAGCCATCCGCGCAGTCCCACGGAATGAGCACAGGCTCGGTCCGGGCTCCGATCGCGCGGGCCAGCTCGGCTGGCGAAGGCCGACCGGCGAGAAGGTCAGCGAACTCGGGCAGGTAGTCACGATTCAGCCAGAACAGATCGGGGTCGCTGACGCCCGTGAAGACCACCACGCGGCGAGCGACGCGCCGCAGTTCGCGCAGGCCCGCGATCGGGTCCTGCCAGTGATGAATAGTGGCGAAAGCCATCGCGGCGTCGAAGGACTTGTCGTCGAACGGAAGGCCCTCGGCGGTGGCAGCCACGCACGGCGCTGCGCCTGCGGGGCGCTGCGCCCGCATGACCGCCGACGGTTCCACCGCGATGACGTCACGGTCGCCGGGCTCGTAAGAGCCGGTGCCCGCCCCGACATTCAGCACGGTATGCGCATCGCCGAGCGCGGCCCAGACCTGCGCGGCGATCCGCGGCTCGGTGCGCCGCGTCACGGTGTAGGTAGCTCCGATGGTGTCATACAACTGCGCGCCGGACATCAGGCTGCCTCCGTCTCCGCCGGCAGATCATGCGGCGATCTGTCGAACCGATATATCAGCTCGATACATCGAAACAATATAATACACACGCATACAGCCGTCCTCGTGCTGTCTGCATGGTGCTTGTGCGGGTGGCGGGACGGTCAACCCGGCATGATTCTTTACCCGGCATTCCAAATGGGCAGGTTCGGCTCGCGCGGGCCTCAACCAGCACAAAGAGTCATGCCGCCGCTACGCGGTCCGGTTGATGTCGACGCCCGGATCGAAGGGCTCGGCGCCCAGCGCCTTCATGAGCAACAACGTCTGGTCCAGTTCGAGCCAGGGTAGTGTGACCCAGGTTGCCAGTCCCTCGGTCTTCGGGTCGGGTGCCTCCGCGCGACCGCGCCTGCCAACTCGATGTCCACACCGATCATCGGATCGGCCGGGCTAGGCCCGCCGAGAACCAGATGCCCTACCCGACCGGACCGGCCGCCGGACCGGGCCGGGGCTTGCCGCGTCGCTGGGCCGTTTCTAGGAAGGGTCCGGCGTTCTTAATCTGCGGGACGGAAGGATCGCGGTCACTTTCAAGCGTATAGATCAGACTCGTCCCTCAGGCGACATCGACGCTACGCGGCATGCGGAAGAGGCAGTCGGGCGCGTAGCCGCGCTGGCCGTTACCCGCGGCTAGACGCAGGCCGGGGAACTGCTGGCGCAGTGCGCGCAGAGAGAGCTCAAGCTCCAGGGTGGCCAGGCCGCTGCCGACGCATACATACGGGCCGATCCCGAATGTCAGCAGCGCGTTGCCCGCCACGTTGCGCCCCGGGCGGATCGCGTCCGGGTCATCAAATACCGCGGGTCCCGGTTCGCCGCGCCGATGAGCGCGACGATCTGCCGCCCAGCCGGGATGACGGAGCCGTCGGCCAGCACGACGTCGCTCCGCGCCTTGCGCTTCCAGCCGATCAGCGAGGTTTCCCACCGCAGCAGTGCCACGGTGTACAGCGGCACGGTGGTCACCACCAGCAATCAGTACTGGTACCAGCTGTATAAGCCGTCGTCGAAGGGCACCGGGACGGTGCGTTTCGCTGACACCACGGTCGCGGGAAGTTCTCCCTGCTCGGACCTGGACGTGACGCTCACCGACTCCGACGGGAACATACTGAACAGCAACGCGCTCGGTGACGATACGGCGGTCGCTTACACGGTGGCGAACCCGGGCCTTTATTACCTTGAGGTCAGTGCGTACGCCTGTGATGGCAGCGACGGCGCGACCTACAGCATCGAGCCCAGCCCGCCGTCGCAGTACGCCAGCGCGCCCGCGTTCAAGGTCGGCCAGGCGGGAGCGGGCAGTTCCATCAGGCGAGCCGGGGGCCGCTGGTCGGTGACACCGTCTACTCAGGCACGATCGCGACCACCAGCAACCAGTACTGGTACAAGCTGTACAAGCCGTCAGGCCGGGGCTCGGCGACCGTCAGGTTCGCGGACACCACCGTGTATGGCGGCAGCGCGAGCTGCTCGGACATCGCGCTGTCACTCGACGACTCGCACGGCGACGTGCTCGACTCGGTCGCTCTGGGCCAGGACACCGCCGTGAGCTACACCGTGACTAACTCCGGCGTTTACTACATCGAGATCGACGCCTACGCCTGCGACGGCAGCGACGGCGCCACCTACAGCATCGAGCCCGATCCCGCGTCCACGTGGGGAGGGACGCCGGCGATCACGAGGATCAGCCCGGCCAAGGGACCGGCGCGCGGTGGCACCCTGGTCAAGATCTACGGAACCTGGCTGAGCGATGCCAGCAGTGTCCTATTCGGTTCGGCCAAGGGGACCAAGATCCACGTTGTCTCGTCCACCAAGCTGACCGTTGTCGCCCCGGCCCACGCCAGGGGCAAGGACAAGGTCGACGTGACGGTCACGACCGGAGCTGGCCGTTCGGCCGCAGGAAAGGACAGCTACTACACCTACAGCTAGTCCGTCCGCCCGGCCCGCCGGGCTCGCGCCGGCGCGTTCATGCCGCGCGTGGCAGTTCGATGGTCGCGGTCAGGCCGCCAGTGCTCGCGGCCGCGAGGACGAGCCGGGTGCCGTGGGCGATGGCAATGGCCTGCGCCAGTGCCAGCCCGAGCCCATGACCGGCTCGGTCGCTGGATCTCTTTGTTCGTCCTCGCCCTCGGTAAAACGGCTCGGTAAGCAACCGGAGCGTTTCTGGCGCGATGATTGGCCCGGTGTTCTGGATACGCAAAATAACCTTGTCATCCGCGGTCAGTGTGGCTTCGACCGTGACAACGCCGCCGGGGTGATTGTGGCGGACGGCGTTCTGTACCAGGTTGCGGACGAGCTGCCTGAGCAGCGTCGGTTCCCCGACGACACGACAGTCAGGAACGTGTGAGCCGATCTGGATTCGTTTTGCTGACGCTTCTGCGTTGATGTCGCTGAGTGCGTGCGCGACTAGTTCAGGAAGGGCGACCGCCTCGGTAACGAGCTCGGCGTTTTCCGCGTCGGCGAGGTCGAGCAGCGTGTCGACGATCCGGACGCTCTGGCTGTTGAGGCTGCGCAGCTTGCGCGCCAGGCTGATGACAGTGTCATCGTCAGATTCGGCCAATGCCACATCGAGCACGGCCTGCGTTGCGGCGAGCGGCGTGCGCAGCTCGTGGGAGGCATTGACGGCGAACCGCCGCTGGGCATCGAAGGCGTGCTGGAGGCGAGCCAGCATACTGTCGAAGGTGTCAGCCAGGTCGGTAAGTTCGTCGCGCGGGCCGGTGAGCGCGAGCCGGTGATCCAGCCGGCCGGTGGCGGCCAGGCGCGCGGCGAGGGTGATCTCGCGTACCGGCCGCAGCATGCGCCCGGTGATCAGCCAGCCGGCCGCGCTGGCGAGCACCGCGAGCGCGGCGAGGGTGACCAGCGACCCGACCAGCAGCGTGTTCAGCAGGCCGGTAACGGAGCCGACCGGGAAGGTGGTCAGCGTGACGACCATACTGGGGCGCGCCGGCTTCGCACCGGGTACCGGCGTCAGGGTGGGGGCTCTCGGCGAGGACCCGGTCGGGAAGTGGTACGTCGGCGCGTAGCGCATGAAGGCGTAGATGCCCGCTATGAGCAGCCCGGCCACGATAAGGACACCGGCTGTGTAGGTCACGGTCAGCCGGGTGCGTACCGTCCGCCTTGGCGTTCGCCGGATCGCGCGAGCGGGCGGCTTGACGACGGCTGGCATCTCAGCGCCGTGCCTTCGGGCTGGCTGAAGTCATGAGACGATAGCCGACGCCGGCGACGGTCTCGATGACCGGCGGCTGGCCGAGCTTGGCGCGGAGCGTGGAGATGGTGATCCTGACCGCGTTGGTGAACGGGTCAGCGTTGACGTCCCACGCCTTCTCCAGCAGGTCCTCAGCGCTGACCAGCCCGCCGGCGGCGGCCATGAGGATCTCAAGCACGGCGAACTCCTTGCGGGTCAGGTCAACCACCTTTCCGTCACGGCGGACTTCGCGGCGGAAGGGGTCCAGCCGAATCCCGGCGACGTCCAGCTGCGGCGGCCGTCCTATCGGGCTCCGGCGATGCAGGGCACAAAGCCGCGCCGCCAGCTCGGGGAACTCGAACGGCTTGGTGAGGTAGTCGTCAGCACCGAGCCGCAGGCCGCCGACCCGGTCGCCGAGCTGGCGGGCCGCCGTCAGCATCAGCACCCGGCAAGACGGATGACCGGCGACTATCAGCTGGCACAGCTCGTCCCCGTGCATGCCAGGCAAGTCCCGGTCCAAGACCACCACGTCGTAGGCATTGACGTCGAGCAGCTCAAGCGCCGATTCCGCGTCGAACGCGACGTCCACCGCCATCGCCTGGCGACGCAGCCCGGCTTGCAGCGCCTCGGCCAGGATCTCCTCATCTTCCACTACCAGCACTCGCATAACGTGCCTCCGCACCATCACGGCCCTGCCTCAGCGGCTTTGTCCCGGTGGTCTTTGTCCCGCTGGCCTGGGGCCGGGGCCATCGCCGAGCGTGACGATGGCCCCGGCCTCAGACCGGTTAACGAGCTGACGTCGTACCTCGTGAACCACACACGATCGGCTTGGCCTGGATCAGGAGGGGAGTTTCGGTCTTGGTTATCTTTGGAGCCTTGACGCCGGGGACGGGGGTCAGGGACAGTCCCGAGCACTCCCGGCTGGCCGAGGGCGTGCTGCCCGATGACGCAGCGTATGCCATTCCGCCGCCGCCGAC
>Ga0070761_10002856_pt1 | contig 10493 bp, 6 predicted proteins | sample HubBroMetageREF1_FD_66724 | JGI IMG/M metagenome (GOLD analysis project Ga0070761, IMG submission 66724) | Reference soil microbial communities from the Hubbard Brook experimental Forest, New Hampshire, USA - Hubbard Brook CCASE Soil... | ecosystem: Environmental > Terrestrial > Soil > Temperate...
CGTGCTCGCCGCGATGGTCCTGCCCGAGTACCGGGAGGCGATCCTCGCGCTGGACGCACGCTCTTCGATCATCGTCCCGCTGCGCTCCGGTGGACGTTCGCTCGGCGCGCTCGTCGCCTACTGGTCGTCCAGCCCGCGCAGCTTCGGCGACGAGGACGTGCCCGTCTTCGAAGAGATCGCCCGCCGTGCCGCGGTAGCGATCGAGAACGCGCAGCTCTACGAGTCGGAGCGGCACGTCGCCAATGCCTTCCAGCGCGCGGCACTGCCGATCTCGCTTCCCGTCGTGACCGGTATTCGCTTCGACGCGGTCTACGTCGCGGCGCGGAACGAAGCGCAGATCGGCGGCGACTGGTACGACGCGGTGCGACTGCCCGACGGCCGCATCGTCGTCTCGATCGGCGACGTCGCCGGCAGCGGCCTCGAGGCGGCGGTCATCATGGCCGCTATGCGGCAGATCTTGCGCGGCGTCGCGCACGTCTACGCCGACCCGGCGACGATGATCGACGCAGCCGATCGCACCCTCAAGGCCGAGCACCCGGGTCGGATCGTCACCGCCTTCGCCGCCGTCTTCGATCCGATCGGGCACACGCTGTCCTATGCGAACGCCGGACATCCCCGACCGCTCGTGCGCACCGCCGACGGCGCGATTCGCGAGCTGCCCTCGGACGGATTACCGCTCGGCCTGCGCGACCGCAGCGATGCCGACACGCGCGTCCTCACGCTCGACCGCGACGCGCTCTTCGTCTTCTCCACCGATGGGTTGACCGAATCGACCCGCGACCCGGTCGAGGGCGAGCGCCGGCTCCGCGCCGCCCTCGACGATCCCGCGATCCTGGCCCGCGACGATACGGCGGCCGCACTCTACGATGCGCTGCTCGCCGACGGCACGCACGACGACGTCGTCGTGCTGACCATGCGCGTCGATCCCGAAGCGGCGCACGTGCAACGCTGGACCTTCGACACCGCCGACGCCGTACGCGCCCGCGCGACGCGCGAGGCGTTCCTTGCCACGCTCTCGATGGACGGGATCACCCCCGCGAGCGCCTTCACCGCCGAGCTGATCTTCAGCGAGTTGCTCGGAAACGTCGTTCGTTACGCGCCGGGCCAGGTCGAGGTCGCGCTTGAACAGGACACCGGCTACGCACCGGTGCTGCACTTCTTCGATCGCGGACCGGGTTTCGACGTCATGCCGCGGCTTCCGACGGACCGGATGAGCGAGCGCGGGCGCGGCTTGTTCCTGGTCTGGTCGCTGGCCGAGGATTTCAGCGTCGGCAAACGCCCGGGCGGCGGCTCACACGCCCGCGCCGTGCTTCCTGCGCGGGCCGGCGACGCAACCGCACACGCCTCGCTGACGGCGCCGCTGAGCCCCTAAAAAGACCTACCTTACAGATATCTGACGGATTCCTTACCGTTACCTTACGGATGCTTACGGATATCTTCACGTTCCTTGACGAAGTCTGGACAGGAAGGGACTACTTTGCTGACGATGACTGCCGTCGACGCGCAATGAACGCGCTGGGCCGAATGCTGGTCGCCGTCGACGGTTCGCCGCCGGCACTCGCTGCGGTCGACCTTGCCCTGCGCGTAGCTGTGCTGCCACGCCGTTCAGCGGTGCGCTTCGTCGGCGTCGCGGAATCCGCGACCGGCGCCTCCGTACCCGCACATGCGGCACTCGAAGATGCCGCGATCCGCGCTGCGGCCGTCAACGTCGAGGCGACGTGCACGCTGCGTGAGGACGCCGACGTCGCCGACGCGTTGCTCGACGAAGCGCGCTCCTCCGCGGCGAGCGCGTTGGTCATGGGGACGTACGGCCACGCCGACCCGACGCCCGCGCCGCTCGGCCGTCTCACCTTGCAGCTCCTGCGACGCAGTCTGTGCCCGGTTCTGGTCGCGCAACCCGGAGCGCGGGGCTCCGGTACGTTCGCACGTATCCTGTGCGCCTTCGACGGCTCACCGGCGGCGCGGCGCGCCTTCGACGGTGCCGTGGCGATCGCCGCGGAACGCGGGGCCGAACTGCACGTCCTCTCGGTGGTCCAGCTCGACGACGTCTACGCCTCGCGCTACGAGTCCGACGGCTACGATCCCGGCGGTACGATCGGAGCGCTCTACACGGTGGCCCAGGCTCCGCTCACCGCACTCGCCGACGACGCGCGAGCGCTCGGCGTCAGCGTCAACGTTCGGATCGCCGGCGGCGCCGACGTCGCGGCGACGATCATCGGCCGCGCGGCGCAATTCAGCTGCGATCTGAGCGTGATCGGGACGCATGGGCGTCGTGGTTTCGAACGGGAGCTGCTGGGCAGCACGGCCGAGGCCGTGATTCGCACGACCCGCCTCCCCGTATTGGCTTTCCGAGAGCCACTCGCCCGGCGCGGCGATATCCCCGCCGCCGGTGCGCCGCAGCGTCGGGCGTGGCGGCCGATTCGTTCGCGGCGGTAATCGCCCGAACGACGCGCAGGTCGCTCAGCGCAGCAAGGCCGAGACGAGTTCGCTCTGATACTCTAACCGTTCGCCCAACGAGCGGATGATCGCGGCGGTCAGCGCCGCGGCCAACGATGGATCGCCGACCTCCATCGCCGCCAGTCCGCCGGCGCTGAGGACGTGGACGGTGCACGGCTGCTCGGCCCACGCGGTCGCGCTGCGCAGCGTGTCGCGGTAGAGTCCCATCTCACCGAGGACCGTGCGGTTGCCCAGACTGCGCAGGCGCACCTGCCGTCCCTCCGGGTCCTCGTAGACGACGCGCACGCGGCCGGCTTCGACGAAGAACATCGCGTCGGCGTGCTCGCCTTGGCGACACAGCGTCTCGCCGACCGCGTATCCGCGCGGCTCGAGATACGGCAGCAACCGCTGGGCGAGATCGGTCGAGCGGAGCTCGTACTCGAGCCAGTCGACCAGCGAGACGCGCGCGGCGTTGGTCGCGTCGGGCAGGATGAGCTGGTCCTCGCACCACTCCAAAGCGTGGTCGAGGCCGCCGAAATGTTCGATCGTGTCGTGCGCGCCGACCGCGCCGACGATCCACTCCGCTGCGAGTCGCTCGCTCATCCCGGTGAAGACGACGCGCACGCCGGCGCGCTCGGCGGCGCGCTGGATCTTCACGAAGCTCGAGATCCCCGCGGCGTCCAGCCCGACGACCAGTCGAAAGTCGAACACGCAGAAGCGCGTCTTCGTCAGCTGGATCTCCGCCCGGGCGATCCGGAACAGCCGGTCCGCCATGCCGAAAAAGATGAACCCATGCAGCTCGAAGATGCGGATCGCAGCGCCGTCGTCGCCCAAGATCGCCAGCTCCTCGAGCGGCCGGCTCAGGCCGCTGCGCTGCTGCGCGCCGGTGGTGAAGCGCTTCACGACGTCGATCCGGCTATAGTTGAAGGCGAACAGCAGCGCGCCGACGACGACTCCGGCGATGAGCGCGGGCAGGAAGCCCCAGACGACGATCAGGGCGAGGATCAACACCATCGCCACGTATTCCGGCCTCGCGAGCTGTCGCCGCGCGACGACCAGCCAGCGGTAGAACATCCGGAAGCCCAGGCCCAGCAGCAGCCCGGCCAGGACGAAGGTCGGAACGGCCGCGATGACGCGCCAGCCGCCGGCCAGGACGAGCGCGCTCGTGCACGCGATCGTGACTCCGCCGAGCCGCCCACTCCCACCGAGGCGGACGTGCAACATCGTCCGATTGAACGAGAGGTAGCCCAGAAAGCCGCCCCCGAGCGGCGCGACCAGGTTGGCAACGCCTTCGGCGCGCAGCTCACGGTCGAGATCGACGTCCGCGTTCGTCTCCAGCTCCAGGCCCGTCGCGTTGAAGAGGATCGAGACGATCGCGATCACGACCACGGTCGCGAGCGCCGGCGCCACCTTGCCGAGCACGCCCCAGTCGACCGCGCTGAAGTCATGCCCGGTCCACGGTGTCCAGACGGCCAGCTGCGACGGCATCGCGACGAGCCATCCCGCGTGGGCCGCGCCGGCGAATGAGACGTGCGCGAGGTACAGTCCGAGGTCGAAGGCGACGATGACGCCCAGCAGCAGCAGCGGGAGGCCGACCGCCTTACGGACGTACCGCGCTTGCGCCGCGACGGCGAGCGCGAACAGCGCCGCCGCGCCCAACCGCACGAGCGCCGTCGAATCGAGCGACGTGAGGTGCGCGCGATCGAGCGGGACGCCGAGTGCGACGCGCAACGCGCCGCCGACGAGAAACCACGCCGACCCGATGATAAAGCCGCCGATGACCGGGTACGGCACGAAGCGGATCCAGCCGCCCCCATGGACCGCCCCCAGCACGTAGAGCGTCGCGCCGGTCGCGGCGGTGACGAGCACGAGCATCCAGAGCACCGTCGGGACGGCGTCGGCGCCCGGGTGGGCGACGGCGACCTGCGCCGCGATCGCCGCGGCCGCGACGGCCAGCAGCGCCGCCGTGTTCCCCTCGGGGCCGGCGACGGCGATCCGGAACGGGCTGAGCAGCGCGACGACCAGCGAGACGCAGGTCATGCTCACCAGCGCGGCCGTGATCCCCAGCGGCAGCCCCGCCGCGAGCGGCCCGGAGAAGATCAGCGCCGCGTAGGACAGGTTGAAGACGAGCGACACCAGGGCGGTGAGGACGCCGGCGCTGACGTTCCGGACCATTGACGTACCTCTTCAGCATCCGCATGCTCCGTGCATCCCGCGCTGGCCGGAAGATATCGCTGGTGGAGACGGCACAGCCCGTCCCGGTCGCGAACCGCGGCGAAGCCCGAGCCGAGCGAGCGCAGCCCCGGAATGCTGCGCTCGAGTGCCTGCGGAGCGCCTTCGAAGTGCGCGCACGTCGCGCAGCGCGGTGTGTGGGCTGCGCTCACTGGCCCAGCCGAGCCCAATAGGCGCCGAACACCACGGTCGAGAGCACGAGGCCGAGGACGACGTTGACGACGACGCCGCTGGTGAACGCCCAAAACGGCCGCGCGCCGGCGGCCGCGAGCTGGCGGAAGCGCGTCGTCAACCCGATGCTCAGGAAGCAGAACGTGAACGCCCAGGTGCGCAGGTCTTTGATCGGCCCGACCAGATCGGCGGTGAAGTTCTTCCCGAACTGGCTGAGCGTGAGGTGCTGGGCGAGCACGGTGATGATCAGTGACGCAACCAAGAAGCCCAGCACGAACTTCGGGAAGCGCCGCCAGATTTCACCCGAGTCGGGCTTGACGTCGACGCCGGTCTTCTCCCAACGAGTGGTGGCCACGATCGACAACACGAACGCCCAGACGCCGATCCAGATGTCGCGCCCGACGACCTTCATGAGGGTGAAGGTCGCGACCGCGTTGTCGGCGCTGCCCACGATGCGTGGATCGTGACCGGCATAGCCGGCATAGAACTGCGCGGCGGCTAGCCCGGTCGCATCGGCGAACTCCGACGAGCCGATCCACGCTCCCGCAACGCCGGTCGAAAGGCCGAAGGCGTGCGAGGCGAGCGGGAGCACGAAGACCATCACGATCGCCCAGAGGACGACCAGCGTGATCGCGATCGGCCCGTCCTCCTTCTTCGCGCCGACGGCGCCGGCGACGGCGATCGAGCCCGAGACGCCGCAGACCGCGCCGCCGACGCCGAGCACCGCCGCCAGCCGGCGATCGAGTCCCAACCGCGTCGCGACGAAGTAGATGACGCCGAAGGTGATCAGCGAGATGATGGCGGCCTGCACGATGGCGACCGGGCCGGCCCACAGAATCAGTGTGAACGGCAACGTCGCGCCGAGCAAGACGATCCCGATTTTGATGTAGTACTCGACCCGGAAGCCCTCGTTCAACCATGCCGGAAGGGTGGCCACGTTCGAGATCAAGAGCCCGATGATCAGTGCGACGACCGGCGGTTCGAGGCTGTAGCGCGCGGCCTGGTCCCACAGCCCGAGCGCGAAGATCGGGATGGTGAGCGCGAAGACCACGGTGAACGAGGCCAGGAAAGGCGCGAGCCGCAGGCCGACGGCGCGCGCGCCGATCCCGAGCAGGACCGCCCAGGTGACGAACAGCGCCAGATACTGGGGCGCGTGCGACGTCAATTGCCCGACGATGTCGGGCAACGTGCTCCACTTCTTCGGTGCGATCGCGAGCCATTTGATGCTGCTCCCACCCTCGAACAACAGCACGGCGGCGATGACGATCGTCAGACCGATCCAGACAGCCCACCAGTCCTCCTTGGAGAACAGCTCGCGAACCCACCCGCTCGATTCACGGGGACGCGCAACACGGGGAAGACTTGCTTCGACAGACATGATCCCTCTCGAGGAATAAAAAAAAGGAGCCTCCGACGGCGGAGGCTCCTTACGCGTGATCTGGCGGAAACGCGAAGATGCTACCCCGATCCGATCGGATCGCGGAGACGGAAACGCGCACAGCAACACAGCTGGGTCGACATCAACGCCAACCTAGCACGCGCCGGCAAGCGCTGTCAAGCCGACGGTGAACGCCGGGCCAACGCGCCGATCCAGCGGTACAGGCCGACGATCACGGCGACGAACGCGACCGCGCCGATGAGGTTCGCCGGACCGGTGAAGGCATCGCCGACGAGCGCCAGCGGCTCCTCGCGATGGCTCGCGACGATCAAGCCCGCCAGCAACACGCCGAACAGGCTCTCGCCGACGATCAGCCCCGACGCCAACAGCACGCCCAGCCGTTGGCCGACCTCGGCGTGCCCGGCGCGAGCGATCCACTCGTTGTAGACGCGGCCGACGATCGCGCCGAGCACGATCGGCGTGATCGTCGCCGCCGGTAGATAGATGCCGAGACCAACCGCGAGCGGCGGCAAGCGCATCCGGCCGGTCACGCGCAGCGACTCATCGAGCGCGACCATCGCGAGACCGACCAAGGCTCCGATCCCGATCAGGCCCCAGTCGATCTGACCTTGGATGACGCCCTTGGCGAGCGCGGAGATCAACGTCGCCTGCGGCGCGGGTAGCGCGTGCGCGCCGGTGAAGCCGTAGGCGTGGTCGAGCAAGTTGAGGATCGGTGGGATGACCAACGCGCCCATGACCACGCCGACGATCAGCGCGACCTGCTGGCGCCACGGCGTCGCGTCGACGAGCTGACCGGTCTTGAGGTCCTGCAGGTTGTCGTTCGCGATCGTCGCGACGCACAGCACGACCGCGGTGACGAACAGCGCGAAGGCGACCAGCGCCGCCGCGCCGTGCGGATCGCTGCGGTGCGCGACCGCGAGCAGCAGCAGCGAGGCGCCGATCACCGTCAGGATTGCGAGCCCCGAGACGGGGCTGTTGGACGAACCGATCAGACCGGCCATGTAGCCGCAGGCCGCCGCGACGATGAAGCCGGCCAAGACGACGTAGACGACGGCGCCGAGCGTCAGCGGGATGATGAGATCGCCGAGCGCGCCACCGGCCAGGAAACTGACCAGCAGACCGCCGAGCGGCAGGAGCATCGCGAGGCTGATCACCGCCACGATCCCAATCGGGATGTCGCGCTCGGTGCGTGGCAGCGCGTCGCCCGCACCGGCGGCACGCTTGCGCGCGGTGACCAGCGCGGAGCTGACGCCCCGCGCGACCGGCGCCGCCAGCCGGCCGAGCGACCAGATCGCCGCGACGCCGATCGCGCCCGCGCCGATGAAGCGCACCTGATGCCGCCAGACGAACGTCGCGACGTCGGCCGCCGGACCGGCCATCGGGTGCAACGCGGTCAGGATCGGCGTCGCGCCGACCCAGGCGATCGCGACGCCGAGCAGCATCGCCAATCCGACCGACAGCCCGACGAGATGACCGACGCCGAGCAACGCCAGCGAGAACTGGATCCCGTTGCCGGTCGCAGCGGCGCCGACGCGGAAGAACGCGTCGACTTCGCCGGCGAAGATGCGCGTCGCCGTCATCACCGCGAAGCCGGCCGACGCCAGCGCGCCGCCGACGACGGTCAGCAGCCCGGCGCGGTTCTCGGCCTCGGCGCCGGCCGCGCTGCCGACGCGCAGCACCTCGGCCGCGGCGACGCCCTCGGGATACGGCAGGTCGGTGTCGACCACCAGCGCGCGCCGCAACGGCACCGAGTACATCACGCCCAAGATGCCGCCGATCGCGCAGACGCCGAACGACTGCCAAAACGGGAAGCCGGTCCACCAGCCGACCATGACCAGGCCCGGCAGCACGAAGATGATCGACGAGAGCGTCCCAGCCGCCGAGGCGACCGTCTGCACGATGTTGTTCTCGAAGATCGTCGCGTTCCGGAACGCGCGCAGCACCGCCATCGAGATCACCGCCGCCGGAATCGACGAGGCGAACGTCAAGCCGACCTTGAGCCCGAGGTAGACGTTGGCGGCCGTGAAGACGAGCGTGATCGCGGAGCCGAGAACGAGCCCGCGCCAAGTCAGCTCGGCTCCCCGGGCCGCAGCGGCCGGGGAACGCACCGGGCGGTCTGCGCCGCCGCCCGGCGGCGTCCCTTCGACCGCGCGGGGGGAAGTGCCGCCGAACGCCGGAAAAAGCGTGCATGTACGTGCCGAAGGCCTTCGCCGAGCACGATGCCGCGCTGTTGCACGAGGCGATCGCGCGCTACCCGCTCGCCACGCTCGTGACGGCCTACGACGGCTCGCTCGTCGCGAACCACCTCCCGATGCTGGCCGCCCCCGATCGGCCGGACACGCTGCTCTGCCACGTCGCACGCGCCAATGCGCTGTGGACGACGGTCGACGAGCGCGCCGAGGTGCTGGCCGTCTTCACCGGCCCGGAGGCCTACGTCTCGCCCTCGTTCTACGCCGCCAAGCGCGAGCACGGCCGCGTCGTTCCGACGTGGAACTATATCGCCGTTCACGTCTACGGAACGCTGCGCGTCCTCGACGGTCCGGCCGCGCTGCGCCGCATCGTCGGACTGCTCACCGCCGCGCACGAGGCGTCGCGCGCGCAGCCCTGGCATGTCGAGGACGCACCTGAGGCGTTCATCGAACAACAGCTCGGCGCGATCGTCGGCCTGGAGCTGCGCGTCGCGCGCGTCATCGGCAAGTGGAAGCTCAGTCAGAACCGCTCCGAGGCCGATCGCGCCGGCGTCGAAGCAGCCCTGAGCGCTTCCGCGCAGGCGAACGATCGCGCGACGGCCGAGGCGATGATCGAAGTGCGCTCCCGAGACACGACCGCAGCGGATTGAAGACGCCCGCTATCAGCGATTCAGCAGCGTGACCAGGCCGTAGACGGCCGAGCAGAGTGGGACGGCGCTGCCGCTGCGCTCACCGAGCTCGACGACGGCCCCGAGCAGCGCGTCGATCTCGAGCGGCCGGCCGGCCTCGAGATCCTGCAGCATCGACGTCTTCGTGTCGTCCTGCGGGCTCTGCGCGATGCGCGCGTCGGGGTCGATCGCCGGCGCGTCCCCGAGCGCGGCGGCGACGGCGAGACACTCGAGCATCATTCCGCGCACGAGGCGCATCGCACGCGGCTGCGCTTGGATCTGGCCCATCGTCGCGCGGCTCAGCGCGCTGACCGGGTTGAAGGCCGCATTCCCGAGCAGCTTCGCCCAGATCTCGCGGCGCGGCGCGTCGGTCAGGTCGACCCGAAACCCTGCCCGCCCCAGCGCCGCTGCGACCGGCTCGACGCGCCCGGCACCGGCCGGCGCGACGGCGCCCAGGACGATCCGCTCGCCGTGCGTGTGCCGCACGACGCCCGGCGCGACGACCGTCGCGGCCACGTACAGCGACGCGGCGAGCGTCCGTTCGACGGGGATCGCGAGGGCCAGGACGCCGCCCGGATCGACCGAGGTCAACTCCCAACCGTCGGCGACCGGATGGCCGAGCGGATACCACCAGGGGATCCCGTTCTGCATCGACACCACGGTGGTGTCCGCGCCGCACAGCGTTTCGATCGCGGGCAGTGCGCCGCGCAACTGATGCGCCTTCAGCGCCAGAACGAGGACGTCGACCGCGCCGGCGCGCGCCGGATCGGTCTCGACCCCAACGTCGACCTGCTTCTCGCGGTCGACGTCGAGCAGCGTCAGACCGCGCGACCGCAGTGCGTCCGCGTGCGCGCCGCGCGCCAGCAGCACGACCTCCTCGCCGGCCAACCGCAACCGCGCTCCGACGAACGAACCGATCGCCCCGGCTCCTAGGATCGCCCACCGCATCGCCTCCCAGTCGCGCTCGCGAGGCGCATCCTCCTGCCCAGGCCTGCGGCCTGCTTTGCGCCGCCTTCAGGCCAGCCCGGGAAGCTGCGCTTCGGCGAGCAGGGCGCGGACGTACGCGTCGTCGGCGCTCGCGAGCGTTGCGGTGGCGAGCGTGCGGGCTACGGTGCCCGCTCGCAAGACGACGGCCTGCGCGCAGAGCGCGGCGACGTCGGCGAGGCTCGTCGTCGCGAGGATCAGCGTGCTGCCGTCGCGGATGACGGAATGGAGCACCGCCGCGCGCAGCGCGGGGCGGCTCTCGGCGTCGACGTTCGCGAAGGGTTCGTCGAGCAGCAGCGCCGCCGGGCGTAGCGCGAGGACGCGCGCGATGCCGACGCGCTGGCGTTGGCCGGTCGAGAGCCGGCGCGCATCGCGCTCGGCGAGCTCCGCCAGGCCGACCGCCGCGAGCGCTTC
>Ga0070761_10002857_pt1 | contig 10492 bp, 5 predicted proteins | sample HubBroMetageREF1_FD_66724 | JGI IMG/M metagenome (GOLD analysis project Ga0070761, IMG submission 66724) | Reference soil microbial communities from the Hubbard Brook experimental Forest, New Hampshire, USA - Hubbard Brook CCASE Soil... | ecosystem: Environmental > Terrestrial > Soil > Temperate...
CTGTATTCGCCGCCTCGGCGCAGGCGCAAATCGTAGCGAATCCAGTCTCGGGCACTGCCGATTACGGCCTCGCCTCGCAGGCCATCGCCAATGTGGTTGCCACCGACACCGTGAACGGCGCGGCGGCCGTTCTTGGGACGGGCGGCAATGCCACCGTCGCGAAGTACGGCACCTGGCCCTCCAGCGACCTCGGCTTGAATCCCACCACTGGCGTGGTCAGCACCTTTGTCGCCACGCCGGTGGGCTCTTACCCCTTCCAGTACCAATTGTGTGACTTGAACACTCCACCCGACTGCGCGGTCGGCAGCGGCACGGTGACCGTCAGCCAGGCGACCATCACGCCTGCGGTGCAAACCGGTACCGCCGATCAGGGCGTCGCGTCCACCGCGATCGTCAGTGTAGCCGCGGGAGGCCTCATCGACGGCAATCCGGCCGTGCTCGGCGCCAGCGGCAATGCCGCCGTGACCACCAGTGGTACCTGGCCCACGGGATTCACTCTCAAGGCCGGCACCGGAGCGATCACGACAACGGCGTCGGTGGCGATTGGCACTTACCAATTGGCATATAAACTCTGCGACGACAACACCCCGCGGGACTGCTCCACGGCGACCGACACGGTTACGGTGAACTCCGCAGCCATAGTCGCCAATTCCTTCAGCGGCAGCGCGGATTTCGGCATCGCCTCGCAGCCCATCGCGAACGTCACGCTAGGCGACACCGTGAACGGCGGCAACGCCGTGGTCTTGGGCTCGGGCGGCAATGCCAGCATCTCGAAGTCCGGTACCTGGCCCACCGGTCTTGGGCTCAATCCCACCACCGGCGCCGTGAGCACCACGGTGTCGCTGCCGGTGGGCACGTACACCGTGCAGTACGAGCTCTGCGATAACAATCTGCCGGCCTGCTCCAATAACGCCTTGGGGACTGTGACGGTCACGGTCATCAACTCGGTGATCGTGCTGAATCCGCAGACCGGAAGCTGTTACTCCGGCGTTCCCTCCGTGTGCATCGCTAATCTCTTCGCCGGCGACACCGTGGATGGCGCCCCCATCGTGTTTGGCCCCGGTGGTAATGCCGTTGTGTCGATCAGCAACTGGCCCGCTGGCTTTGCGCTCAATCCCTCGACCGGCCAGGTCAGCACCAACGGTTCTCCCGCCGTGGGCACCTATCTGTTGTCTTTCCAGGTTTGCGACCTGAACACGCCGGCGAATTGCGTCGGCAGCACGGCCACGGTCAGCGTCACTCTGCCTCCGCAAGTCGTGGCGAATGCGGTGAGCGGCAATGCCGATTCCGGCATCGCCTCGCAACCAATTGCAAATGTCGCGTCAACCGACACGATCAACGGAGCGCCCGCCGTTCTCGGCGCGGGCGGAAATGCGGTGGTCGCCAAGGTGGGCACATGGAGCAACGGCATCGGACTAAGCCCCTCAGGCGCGGTCAGCACGCAGATATCGTCCGCCGACGGCGTCTGGGTAAACACTTACCAGATCTGCAACCTGCTCACGCCGGTGACTTGCGCGACCAATACGGTGACGGTGACCATCATCACCGCCTCCATACTGGCGAACCCGGTGTCCATCTCTGCCCCGGTGGGCGCGACCACTCAACCCGTGGGCAATGTGCTCACCACCGATACGGTGAATGGCCAAGCAGCGGTCACCGGCACCGGCGGCAACGCGCACGTGACCGAGGTCGGCACCTGGCCCACCGGCGTGGCCCTCAACAATGCAACGGGCGGCATCAGCACTTCCAGTACTCTGGCCGCCGGCGGCTACGAATTCCAGTACCAGCTCTGCGATCTCAACGTGCCGGTGAACTGTGCCGTCAACACCATCGATCTCGATGTCGAGAACAAGATCATCGTCAATGCGCAGACAGGTATCGCCACCTTGGGCGTGAACTCGACGCCGCTTAAAAACGTGGTGAACGGACAGCCTCCAAATCAGCCGGACAGCATCAACGGCGTAAATTGCCGGCTGCAGACCTCGCCGAATTGCGCGGTGAGCGCCAGCGGCACCTGGCCCACCGGCATCGCGCTCAACACCACGACCGGCGCCGTCACGGTTGCCTCCACGGTCGCGCTCGGATACTACGATTCGATGTCCTACACCGTGTGCCCCTATGGTTACACCGTGGGTTGCCAATCCGCGCCCATCACCATCCAGGTGGATCCATCGATCACCGCACTGAGCGTGGCGGGCAGCATCGCGGTGGGGACCGCGGGAGGAGCCATCGGCAATGTGGTCATCAACGATGTGATCAATGGCGCCCAAGCGACGCTGGGGTCCTCCGGAAATGCCACCGTGGCGCAGGTCGGCACCTGGCCGACCGGTTTCAGATTGGGTCCCCTCACGGGCGTCATCACCGTGGCCTCCACCGTGCCGGCGGGCACGTATGGCGGCATCAATGGCGACCTGGAATTCAGCGTGTGCGACAAGATCACACCGATCACCTGTGTCGATGTCTATGCGACTGTGTCGGTCACTCAGCCTTTCACGGAAGTGCTGGTGTCTCAATACATGACCGGCGACATCGAGTTCGACTGGGCGCGCGACGGCCGCTTCTGCTCCACCTGCAACTTTGGTTCCACCAACTCGCAGGTGAACTGGACCGATCGCGACAACAATCTCTGGGTGAATTACGTCAATCCGGTGACGGGTATGTTCACTCCCAACTCGGGCCGCGAAACCAATGTGGCGCCGGGAGCGGCCTTCTTCTGGCAGGATTGGGGTAATGGGCCGGAATGGGCCTTCTCCACACCGGTGGCCGGTCAGGATCCCGTATCGCAGTTGGTGTACACCGGTATCGCCCCGGGAGAACCCGCGACCTATGAATATGCCGGCGCCGCGCTGGCCACGGAGACGGGCAACAGCGGCGGCACCGCCACCTGGGCCCCCAGCTTCTTCCCGGGCGCCTACGCGCCGCCCAAGCAGAACACAGTGCTGCCGCTGGCCAGCCAGTGCGTCTCGGATACCTTCGCCACGGCGCTGTTTGAAAACCTGCTCACGCCCACCCAGATGTTCACCGAAACTTTAAGCACTGCGGCGGGCACGCAGCCGGTGCTCACACCCTTCGGCGCCATTGCCAACGGCATCGGCGAGCGCTTCGTCGCCTGCGGGCACGATGCCAATAGCCCCTATCCGCAGAGCTCGCGCTGGCTGACCTTCCAGGGCGATGTGACCATCGGCGACAATGTGCTGCAGCAGGAGTTCTGGTACGACATGGACACAGGGGTCTATCAGCAATTGACCTTCGACCCCACCACTAAGCAGCGCGGCGTGATGTTCAAGGCGCCCGACTTCCCGGACGCCAATGGCAACGCGACCTACATACTGATGACCGTGGCCGCGGATATGCAGCTCGAGATCTTCCAGCAGACCGGCACCAACTCGAACGGCTCGCCGATCATGACCCTGGTCAACACCATTTATTCTCCGGATCCGTCCGAACCCTACATGTTCGATCCCAAGGCGTTCATCAACTGCACGCCAAAGTGCGTGACCTACGTGACCATGGGCCTAGGCACAGTGGCGGAATCGCAGCAGACTGAGACCGAGCCCAACGGCATCGGCGTCACCACCCTCAACCCGAATAATCCGTTCTTCGAGGTGCTGGTGGCAGCGAATAGCACGGTAGCCACCGGGGCGATTGCGCAGCGCCTGGATCCCAAAGTGTTCGTCACGGATGCCGGGCCTGTGATCTACTACGACTTGCTCAACACATTGACGACGACGACACCGTACAACGACCAGGGCATTTGGATGATCAACATGGGGCTTGGTCAGCCGCAGGGAAATTGCGTCGGATGGTCGGCCTACGATGGTCCCAACCCCACCTTCAATGCGAAGAACGCGGCGCCCAATTACTGCACGCAACCCACATCCAATTATCCGATCAATTAAAAGATGCGTGATCTTAGGTCTGGCGCTGGTCGCAAGCAGCGCGGGATGGGCTGCTGCGCCTGAGCCTGTGCCGCCAATGGCGGATGAAAAAACCCTGTATGAGCTCGGCGTATTCCTAAGCAGCGGCTTGGACAGCTACACCCTGTCCGAATCCGAGTTCGCAAAAGTCATGGCGGGCATGGCCGATGGTTATCATCACCGCGCCAACGTCGCGGCGGCGATGTCCTACGATCCCCAGTGGCAGGCGCTGCACGTCGCCCGGGTGAAAGGGCTCATCGCGCATGAGAAATCCGTGGGCCAGACCTATCTGGAGAACGCGGCGAAAACCCCGGGGGCGAAAACCCTGCCGTCCGGCCTGGTCTACATCACTTTGGCCGAGGGCAGCGGCGCGAGCCCCACGTATCTGGATCAGGTGAAGATCAATTTCCAGGGCAAGCTGGTGGACGGGACGGTGTTCGATAGCTCGCAGGGCCGCGGCGAGCCCTCGCAGCTCCGGGTCGGTTCCGTGATGCCCTGCCTGAGCGAAGGTCTGCACCTCATGAAGGTGGGCGGTCGCAGCCGTGTCGTGTGTTCCTCCACCCTGGCCTACGGCGACCGAGGCTCGATGCCGACGGTGCGGCCCGGTGCCACTGTGGACTACGAAATCGAGCTGCTGTCCATCGTTCCGCAGGCCGCGACCAAGCCTCGATCGGAAGAGCAGGAGGCCGCGCCGCCTACTGCGCCCAATCCGGTGCCCTCCCTCGAGAGGCCGCGGAATAATTGATCGCAGTTTCTTGCACGGCTTGGCGCGGGCCGAGGGATTTCTGCCATTTACCGCCTAGGTAGCGGCCACCTTCGCAATGTTCGGGCGCGTGGACCGCGTATGCTCGGCGCATGAAAATAGGCGTCCCGAAAGAAATCAAGGTTCACGAGTACCGAGTGGGGCTGGTGCCGGCGGGAGTCGCCGAGCTGGTGCACTCCGGGCATCAGGTGCTGGTGCAGAGCGGCGCCGGTGCCGGAATCGGCTTCGAGGATGTTCATTACAAAGAGGCGGGCGCATCCGTGGCGCCGCGGGCGAAAGACGTATTCGCAGCCGCCGACCTGATCGTGAAAGTGAAGGAACCGCAGCTGCCGGAATGCCGGATGCTGCGTCCCGGACAAACGCTGTTTACTTACCTGCACCTGGCAGCCGATCGCAAGCAGGCGCAAGCCCTGATCGCTTCCGGCGCGACGGCGATTGCCTACGAAACAGTCACCGCGCTCGATGGATCGCTGCCGCTTCTCACTCCCATGAGCGAGGTCGCGGGCCGCATGTCGGTGCAGGTCGGCGCGAACTGCCTGCAAAAGGCCAACGGCGGCTTCGGCGTTCTACTGGGCGGTGTTCCGGGCGTGGAGCCGGCCAAAGTCGTTATTCTGGGCGGAGGCGTCTCGGGTACCCATGCCGCAGAGATGGCCATCGGGCTGCGCGCGGATGTCACCGTGGTCGATCGCTCGGTGAAGAGGCTGCGCGAGCTGTCCTCGATCTTCGGCAGCCAGCTCAAGACCGTGTACTCCACGGCCCACGCCATCGGTGACTTGGTGCGTGATGCCGACCTGGTCATCGGCGCCGTTCTGATCGCGGGCGCTGCCGCGCCCAAGCTGGTGACGCGCGCGATGGTCAAGACCATGAAGCCCGGCGCGGTGCTGGTCGACATTGCCATCGACCAAGGCGGCTGTTTCGAAACCAGCAAGCCGACCACTCATGCGAAGCCGACCTACGTGCTGGACGGCGTGATTCACTATTGCGTGACCAACATGCCCGGGGCTGTGCCGCGCACCTCCACTTTCGCCCTGACCAATGCCACGTTGCCGTACGTCAAGGCGCTGGCCGATCATGGCTGGCGCAAGGCCATCGGCAATGACGCCGGCTTGGCGAACGGCTTGAACGTGCAAGGCGGCAAGCTGACGTATAAGGCCGTTGCGAGCGCGCTCGGCCTCGACTACCGGCCGTTTCGCGCAGGCTGAACTCCCGCCTTGCGATCCTTGCGCCGGCCCGCGCTCAAGTTGCTACTAAACGATCGATCAATTACTCTCGCGTCCCATGGCGCGCAACCCTCGCTTTGATGTGCTGTTTGAACCGGTACGCATCGGACCCGTAACGGCGCCGAATCGTTTCTATCAGGTGCCGCACGCCAGCGGCATGACCAATGCGCTGCCCCAGGTGCGCGCGCGGTTCCGGGAAACCAAGGCAGAGGGCGGCTGGGGCGTGGTGTGCACCGGCGCCGTATCCATCAATCCCAGCTCGGATGATTCCCCGTTGCCCTTCGCCTCTCTGTGGGACGACAAGGACATTCGCGCCCACGCCTTGATGTCGGATGCCGTGCATCGGCACGGCTCCCTGGCGGGCGTCGAACTGTGGCACGGCGGCGCCTGCACCATGAATCGCACCAGCCGGCTGGCGCCGCTCTCCCCGTCGGGCATGCCCTGGATGTCGACTCATATCGGCTTCATGGGCAACTTGAGGCCGCGCACCATGGACGTGGCGGACATTCAGGATTTGCTGCGCTGGCAGGCGGCCGGCGCGCGGCGCGCGCAAGCCGCGGGATTCGACATCGTGTACGTGTATGCCGGCATGGGCTATCTGCCTTACGAATTTCTGCTGCCTGAATACAATCACCGCACCGACGTCTACGGCGGGTCGATCGAGAACCGGGTTCGCCTGGTGCGCGAATTGCTCGCCGTGACGCGCGACGCCGTCGGCGACAAATGCGCGGTGGCCCTGCGGATCAGCCTGGAAGAGCTGCGCGGCAGGCCGGGCAAGACCGCACCCTCCGAAGCCCACGAGGCCGTGGCGCTGCTCGCCGATTTGCCGGACTTGTGGGATGTCAAAATGGATTCCAGCCCGACGGATTGCGCGCCCTCGCGCTTTTCTCCCGAGGGCAGCCACGAGCCCATCGTCAATTTCGTCAAGCAGTTGACCTCACGGCCGGTCGTCGGCGTCGGCCGGTTCACCTCTCCGGACGTGATGGTGTCGCAGATTCGGCGCGGCATTCTCGATCTGATCGGCGGCGCCAGACCGTCCATAGCCGATCCCTTCTTGCCGAAAAAGATCGACGAAGGCCGCGAGCACGAAATTCGCGAATGCATAGGCTGCAACATTTGCATTTCCAGCTGGCACGACGGCGTTCCCGTGCGCTGCACGCAGAATCCGACCGCCGGCGAGGAATGGCGCCGCGATTGGCATCCGGAACGGTTTGCGCCGCCCGCCAGCGACTCCTCCATATTGATCGTGGGCGGTGGGCCCGCCGGCCTGGAGTGCGCCGTGACGCTGGCGCGCCGCGGCTATGCCGTGACGCTTGCGGAGTCGGCCGCGGAGTTCGGCGGCCGCCTAAGGTTCGAGACGCGGTTGCCGGGCCTGGCCACCTGGGGCCGGGTGGTCGACTGGCGGCTCGGCCAGCTTCGCGGCCGGTCGAATGTCAGCCTGTACCCGGGCAGCGAGCTCAAGGTCGACGACATTTTGGGGCTTGAGCACAGTCATATCGTCATTGCCACCGGAGCCCGCTGGACCCGCATGCTGTTTTCCACGCTGGAATTTCCGGTCGGACAGCTGGACGGCCCCGGCGTCTATACGCCGGACGATCTGGCGGCCGGAGTGGTTCCCGAGGGGCCTGTGGTGGTGTTCGACTTCGACAACTACTACATGGGCGGCGCGGTCGCGGAGCAGCTGGCGAAGACCGGGGCCCAAACGACCTATGTGACGACGGCAGGGAACGCATCGGCCTGGACATTCATGACCAATGAATTGCCGCTGGTGCATCGAGCCCTGGCAAAGGCGCGCGTGCCCATCCACACCTTGAAGCGGATCACCGCCTTCGACGGCGGCGCGGTCACGGTCGCCGACGTGTACAGCGGCGCCGAGGAGAGGATCGCCTGCCGATCGGTGGTTATCGTCGGTGTCCGCAAGCCTCGCGATGAGCTGTACCATTCGCTCATGGCCAGGGAGTCGGACTTCAAGAATTCAGGGATAGCCGCGGTCACGCGCATCGGCGATTCGCTGGCGCCCGGCGCCATTGTGCATGCGGTCCATAGCGGCCACCTCTTCGCGCGCGGTTTTGACAGTGTGTCTGCACCTGAGTCCCCACCCTATACTCGGGACTTTCCGCTATGAGCGCTGAACAGTTGGAGCGCACGCTGCCGACCAGCTGGTATCGCAGCCCGGAGATATTTCGCACCGAAAAGGAACGGATCTTCTGCCGCGAATGGATCGTCGCGTGCCGCGAAGAGGAGTTGCCGCAGCCCGGCGATCACCGCGTGCTGGACTGGCTCGGGGAAAGCGTGCTGCTCGTGCGCAACCGGGAAGGCGAGCTGCGCGCCTTCTACAATGTCTGCCGGCATCGCGGCTCGCGCCTCTGCCGCGCGGCCGGCGAGACCGTGGATGCATCACGCACCGTTCTCGGCGGTGGCGTCATCGCCGGCCGATTGATCGTATGCCCCTACCATCAATGGTCGTACGATTTTAACGGAGCCCTGATCGCAGCCCCACACTTAGGCGCCGGAACCGGGTTCAACAAGCAGGAATTCCATCTCTACCCCGTCGGGGTGGACACGTGGGGCGGTTTTGTATTTTTAAACCTGACCCCTTCGGAGGCCCAGCCCCTGGCGGCACAGCTGGGAGGAATACCTGAGCGCCTGCAGCGCTATCCGCTCGGCGAATTGCGCATCGGCGCGACCATTCGCTACGAGATCGCCGCAAATTGGAAAATTCTTTGCGAGAACTACAACGAGTGCTATCACTGCGGCGGCGTGCACCCGGAATTGTGCGCGCTGGTGCCCTCGTTCCGGGAGGCCGGCGGCGCGAATCTGGACTGGACCCGGGGCGTCCCGCACCGCGAGGGCGCCTATACCTTCACGCCCAGCGGCACCACCGTGCGGCGTCCATTTCCCGGCCTGAACGCTGACGAGCAGGTGCGCCACAAGGGCGAGCTGGTCTACCCCAATGTATTTTTAAGCGTCGCCTGCGAACACGTCGCGGCGTTTATCCTGCATCCCCGAGGAGCCGAGCGCACCGACATCACCTGCCACTTCCTGTTCGAAACGCATGAAATGGAAAAGGCCGGATTCGACCCGTCGGACGCCGTGGATTTCTGGGATTTGGTCAACCGGCAGGACTGGACGGTGTGCGAATCGGTACAGAACGGCATCCGCGCGCGCGTCCATACCCATGGGTATTACGCTCCGATGGAGGATTGGAATCTGGATATCCGCCGCTACGTCACCGAGCGAATCGGTGCGTACGTGCGGGACTAACAAGGAGGTTCGATGGCGAAGAAACGGCCAGTTCCCAAGTTCCGCCGCGCGACTCCGGCGGTGCGGCGCGAAGCGCTCGTGGACGCTACCCTGCGCTGCCTCAAGCAGTACGGGCATGAAGGCGTTTCTGTACGGCGCATCAGCGCGGCGGCCGGGGTGTCCATCGGTTTGATCAATCATCACTTTCCGAGCAAATCCAGCCTGGTCGCCGTCGCCTACGAAACCCTCGCGCTGGCCCTGCAGAGTTCGATCCGCCGCCAGGCGGAAAATGCGGCCGCCTCGCCGCGCGAGCGTCTGCACGGCTTCTTCCGCGCCTCCTTCGCGCCGGAGCTCCTCGATCCGCAGTTGTTCAACGTATGGCTGGTGTTCTGGAGCATGGTGGCGCATTCACCCGACATTCGCGCCGTGCACGACCGGACCTACGATCAGTACCGGTCGATCCTGGAATCCTTGCTGGGCGAGCTGGCAAGATCCGGCGCGGCGCCGAAGTTCAAGTTGCGCCCGGCGGCGATCGCGCTGTCCGCCCTGCTCGACGGCCTTTGGGTGGAGCTCAGCTTGAGCCCGGCGAACTTCAAGCCGCGCGAGGCCATTGCCCTGTGCGAGGACTGGGTCAACGCGCTGTGCAGCGGCGGCTTCCCTCGGCTGCTGAGCGCCCCGCGGCGGCCGCGCGCGCCCTGAATCGTCCCCGCCGTTTGCTGGTGCAAACGCCTCAATCCCTTGTTATACTATCGTTCAACAAGGTTCAATGAGGACGGCAAAACATGGACGCTTCGCGCTCGCTGGACCACGGCACCCTCGCTCCGGCGCCATCTCTGGATGGAGTCAGCCTGCCGGGCTGGATCTACAGCGACCACGATTTCCTGGAAGCGGAGAAGGAACACGTGTTCCTCACCTCCTGGCAGATCATTTGCCATCTCAACGACATACCGAACGTGGGCGACTACCAGACGCTTCAGTTCCTGGGAGAACCCTTGGTGGCGGTGCGCGGCCAGGACGGCGCGGTGCGGGTTTTTTTCAACGTATGCCGGCATCGCGCGGCGCGCATTCTCGACGGCGACGCCGGCCGCTGCGCGGCGCGCATCGTGTGCCCCTATCACGCCTGGACCTACGGCCTGGACGGATCCCTCGCCGCCGTGCCGCACCGCAAGGAGTTCGCGGATTTCTCCCTGGACCGCTACCCGCTCAAGCGCGTGGAAAGCGAGATCTACAAGGGCTTCATTTTCGCGCGATTGAAACCCGGCCTGCCCGGCGTCGCCGAGATGCTGGCGCCCTATGAAAGCGAACTGGCCTCCTATCGCCTGGAGGAGCTCAAGCCGCTCGGCCGCGTG
>Ga0070761_10002858_pt1 | contig 10491 bp, 10 predicted proteins | sample HubBroMetageREF1_FD_66724 | JGI IMG/M metagenome (GOLD analysis project Ga0070761, IMG submission 66724) | Reference soil microbial communities from the Hubbard Brook experimental Forest, New Hampshire, USA - Hubbard Brook CCASE Soil... | ecosystem: Environmental > Terrestrial > Soil >...
AAGCGTGAGCTCTCGGCAAGACGAGTTTTCACCCCGGAGGCACCTGAGCCACGGACAGAACCAATTCTTAAGTTTTCTTTGTCTCGCTGTGGCTCCGTGATGAAAATCCAGTTCTCAGCGTGTCCGATGCCTACCCTTTCACCCTTCTCGCTTCAGGTGGTATGTTCCTTTCATACGCACTGCGCCGCTTCCAGGAGTGTTTTTGCCGCGATCCCCCATCCATTTTGCGTGCCTGGCATTGACAGCGACTACGTTGATTCGGCCTGCTGGGGCCTTCCCCCAGGATTCGGGACCTAGCCCTGCCACCACGAGCCCTGCCAGTACGAACTCCGCCACGGCGAACTCTGGTTCCAAAACTTCAGCCGTAGCGCTGGTGAACAGCGTGCAAGTTGTTCACGAGCATGGTGTTCCCGCTCTTGAAATCCTGGCCACACATCCCATCGTGCCCGTGATCCAGACTCTCGACTCTCCCGCGCGCCTGGTTGTCGATCTGCCCTACGCACGGATGGGACAAGTGCAGAAACGTATCTCCATCAAGGAGGAGGGAATCGCGGCGATCCGCACCGAACAATACCGGTGGCAGCCTCCGGTGACGCGGATCGTCGTGGATTTGTCAGGCCCCTACGGCTACACCTGGGATGCCGCCGGAAATCGCCTGATGATCCGTCTGAAGCCAGCCGGGAGTGAGAATTCGGACGCGGACGCCGACAAAAACGCGGCGCTCCCCCCGCTCGCCGCGCCCACGCTGGTCCCGGCGAGTGAACCAGCGGTCGTGCCGGTGTCGGGCGGTCCGGGTACGGTGGTGCTCGCGGGGAGCCGTGTCGGGGCGGGGGCCTCGGTCACGGCAGGCTCCGAAACGGCAGTTCTGGCTTTATCCCGCGGAGGCGAAATCCGCGTCTGTCCCGGCACCACGGTCTCGGTGACGCCGTCGAAAAGCAAGCACGAATTCATGCTGGGTATGAGCAACGGCGCGCTGGAGGCGCACTACGCGCTGGATGCGGCTGCCGACTCCGTGCTCACTCCCGACTTCAGAATCCTGCTCGCCGGGCCGGGGGAGTTTCACTATGCCATCAGCGCCGACGCCCACGGCAATACCTGCGTGCGGACGCTGATGGGCAACACCGCTTCTGCGATTGTCTCGGAACTGATGGGAGATCGCATCTATCAGGTCAAGCCGACCGAGCAGGCCGTATTTCGCTCCGGACGAATCGACAAAGTCGATACGGACGTTCCCCTCGAATGTGGCTGCCCGCCGCCGTCTCCTGCCATGCTCGCGAATAGGTCGCGCGCCAACAGCACGCCCGCCCCGGGCTCGGAACTCCCGGCGAATACGATGCTGGGCAGTCCTTCCGCTCCCGCCGAGAACGTTTCTTCCGCTGCCTTGCCGTCGCACGGATCCGAGACCGATCCGCTGCCTCCGACGAAACCCGGTGAGGTCCACATCCAGGTCGACGCGCCGTTTGTTTTCAGTGGCCGGAACAAGACAACGGCGCCGCCCGCCGTGCTCGTGCAAGAGGTCGAAAGTCTCCCGCTGGAAGACTCCTCCCGCCACATGCGTCTTGAAACCGTGATCCCGCCGCCGAGAGATAGACACCCGATTCTGCATCGTCTCAAACGGTTTTTCGTCGCGGTCTTTGGCTAGAAGCTATCTTGCCTTCTCGTCATCAGTGGGTTCGAGAAGGGCACGGCTTCGAGCCTCGCCACCGAAAAGCCCGGGAATTCGGCCTCTAGCGTCTGAGGGCTTCGCTCCTGTCCACCCGACCAGGGACTTATGAGACAGCGACAGCTCTAGTCGCGGGGCTAGTCCCGGTTGATGACGCGCCGCAGCGGTTCCACTTTTTCGCGAACGGTGTCGTGCAAGTCTTCCGCGAGGTCGGCGCCGCGTTTGGCAACTTCGCGTACCCGGTCGCGGGCGTCACGCGTACGATCCTTGGCCTCGTCGGCCCAATCCCCGACTGTGTCCTTGGCCTCGTCATAGCCCTTTTTCAGATCTCGGCGAAACTGCTTGCCGCTCTTGGGCGCGAGCATCAGCGCCGCCAGCGCGCCGGCCCCCATCCCGATCAGCAAGAACGTGACGGCTGTGCCTATGTGGCTGTCGTCTGAAGACTCATATTTTCCCAATCGCATAAAGACCTCGCTTCCGTCCGGCATTACCCACGCCGGACTGAACTGCGGATAACGGCTGATAACGCTTTACTCGATCAATTCTAGTCCTGCGGCAGGCTGGCAGCACAATCCGGGAAAGACGGTATCTTGAGTTTGTGCTTATGGGGCGATGGCCGCCTCGGCTGTCCCTCCTGGGCGAAGCCCGGCGGCCTTGTTCCTCAGGCGGCAATTTAAGGGATAGCCATGGCCTAGCCGCTCCGCGCTCTCCGCGGCGAGCACGGTTTCCTTTCCCTCGCACCTCCGTGTAAAATAACACTTTAGCCCCGGTAGCGGCGGAATTGTGGCCTGCCCGTCTTCCGCTGAGTCTTGCCGCTGGCTCTTGCAATCCGCAATCGTACAAGGAGATTTCTTTAGCGATGTCGATCCCTGCCACCCAGATGCGTCCCGGCATGATCATCAAGCACAACAATGATCTGCACTCCGTGTTCAGCGTCGAACACCGTACTCCTGGAAACCTCCGCGCCTTCATCCAGGCCAAGCTGCGCAACCTGCGCACCGGCGCCATGTTCGAGCACCGTTTCCGTTCGCCCGACCCCATTGAGAAGATCACCGTGGACGAAGTCGACATGCAGTTCCTTTATTCCGACGGCGACAGCTATTACTTCATGGACACAGCCAACTACGAGCAGACCTACCTGACCAAGGAAATCCTGGGCGACGCCGTGGAATACCTCATCCCGAATCTCGAAATCAAAGTCGAGTTTTTCGACGGCAAGGCCGTGGGCATCGAGCTTCCCCAAACCGTGATTCTTACCGTGGTGGAAACTGAACCAGGCCTGAAGAGCGCAACCGCCAGCAGCGTGACCAAAGCCGCCCGCACCGAAACCGGCCTGGTGGTGCAGGTTCCGCCGTTCATCAACGAGGGCGAGAAGATCAAAGTGGACACGGCCGAGGGCGCCTATCTGTCGCGAGCGTAAGCCGTTCCCGCGTAAGATGCAGCTGGCTGCGGCTCGCGCTCTAGCGTGCGTGTTTGGCGGCCCAGCTAGACGTTGCAAGCTACGCCTCTACGCAAAAAGATGACTTCCACCGAAAAAGCCGCCGAAGCCCGCCGCTTCGTGGTCCGCGGGCGCGTGCAGGGTGTGGGATTCCGCTGGTTTGTGGAGCGGGAAGCGCACATCCTCGGAATCGCCGGATGGGTGCGCAACAACGCCGACGGCAGCGTCGAAATATTGGCGCAGGGAACGCGTGATCAGCTTACCGCCCTTCGTTCACGCTTGCGCGAGGGTCCGCGCGCGGCTCGCGTTGACAACGTCGAGGAATCGGAATCCCAGCCCGTCGCCGGACAGAATTTGTTTCGCATCGAGGGAGCGTGGTAAGTGCAGACTACTTCGCCGAATAATTCCGGCCTGAGCGCCGACCAGTTGAAACGGATGATTCGCGAGTGCCCGGATTTCCCCAAGCCCGGTATCCTGTTCTACGACATCACCACTCTGCTGAAAGACAAAGTCGGCTTCGCTGCGCTCATCGATAAATTTTTCGAGCACTACGCCCATGAACAGGTCGATCTCGTACTGGGCATGGAGGCGCGCGGCTTCATCTTCAGTCCTGCCCTCGCCTACCGTCTCAAGGCCGGCTTCGTTCCCGTGCGCAAGCCGGGCAAACTTCCAGCCGAGACGGTGAAATACGAGTACGCGCTCGAGTACGGCACCAACTCACTCGAGATTCACAAAGATGCCATCCAGAAAGGCCAGCGCGTTCTGATCGTCGACGATCTGCTGGCCACCGGCGGCACCGCCGAAGCCACCGCTAAACTGGCATCGTCGTTAGGAGCGGACATCGCCGGCCTGGGCTTTGTAGTCGAACTCGATTTCCTGCACGGCCGCGACAAACTAAAAGGCTACGACGTGATGTCACTTCTGCACTACGAGAAATAGCAGTCGCGGCAGAACGAAGAATTCTCCCGGAGGATGGCATGCTTATAAGTTTGATTTGGTGGGTCGTCGTGGGTCTGATCGCAGGTTGGGCTGCAGGCAAGATTATGCGCGGCGGCGGCTACGGCCCCGCGATGGATATTGTTCTCGGCATCGTTGGCGCCGTGGTTGGGGGATGGCTTCTGGGAGCGCTCGGCATCTACGCCGGCGGCCTGATCGGCACAATCATAGTCGCCATCATCGGCGCCATGTTCCTGATCTGGTTAAGCCGCCTGCTCAAGAAAGCATAAGCGCCCCCACGTAGCGACAGCCGCCTCGGCTGTCCAGCGTCAGCGAAGCCCGGCTGCTAGATCAACAGCAGTGTGGCGCGGGCACGGTTGCCCGCGAAACGCCGCCAGCTCTTTAACCCCCAGCCATCTCAAAACGCAGACGTGGCATCCGAAGCTCCAGACGCCTCCGCTCGGTGTCTAAATCCCGTCAGGGCCCGCGACCGTCGCGCAAAGTGCAGATGCAAATAGATGCAAGCGCACACGCGCTTTGCGTTCTATTCCCGACGGCCGACCCTGATCGCCAATCAACGATCGCGTCATCAACGGAGGAACCATGCGCGCTTCGAAAGTTGCAGTCTTGTGGTTGCTGCTGGTTGCATTTTCGTCTGGCCAGTCTTCTACTCCACCCGCAAATCAGGCAGACTCAGCCGCCCGCCTGCCCGTGACCCGCGTCATCCTTTACAAAAACGGCGTCGGATATTTTGAACATGCCGGTCACGTTCGCGGCAGCCAGGACGTGAATGTGGATTTCACCACCGCGCAACTGAACGACGTGCTGAAATCCCTCACCGTGCTCGATCTGGGCAAAGGACGCATCACCGGCGTTAGTTACAACTCCAACGCGCCGCTGGCCAAGCGGCTCGGCTCGCTGCATCTGCCCGTGGGAGAGAATCCCACCACCGCGCAGTTTCTCGACGCCCTGCGCGGCGCGCGCCTCGAAGTGAAGAGCGGATCGGAAAGCGCCACGGGCCGCCTGCTCAGCATCGACGAGCGCGAGATTCCCATCAAAGGCGACCAAAAAATTACGGTCGATCAGATCTCCATCGTCAGCGACTCCGGAGAAGTGCGCATTTTCGACATGACTCCCGGCACCAGCGTTCGCGTCGCCGAAAAAGAAGTGAACGAAGAAGTCGGAAAATATCTTGGCCTCGTCGCCTCCACTCGCGATCAGGATCTGCGCCGCATGACCATCTCTACGGCGGGAGACGGCGAGCGCGATCTGCTGGTCAGCTACATCAGCGAAGTTCCGGTGTGGAAGAGCACCTACCGCATCGTGATTCCGAACGACGGCAAGCCCCTGCTGCAAGGCTGGGCCATCGTCGACAACACGGTTGGCGAAGACTGGAGGAACGTGGAACTGGCGCTGGTGGCGGGCGCGCCGCAGTCCTTTGTTCAAGAACTTTCACAACCGTATTACACGCGGCGCCCCGTGGTGCCACTGCCGGAGAATGCGATGCTCTCGCCGCAGACGCACGAAGCCACAATGGAAGAAAACGAAAACGCCAGGGTAGCGGGGGACGCGACGGTAGTTAATGGCGTACCGGGCGTGGTCGGTGGCGTGGCGGGTGCGAGCCACGACAGGCTGGAGAGCTTTGCCAAACTGCAACAGCCGCAGCGTATAACCGGGGGCGGGGCCGGCGCGGGCTACGGCTCCGGCAGCGGCGGCGGGATAGGCGGCGGGGTCTCTCATGGCACCGGAATAGAGAGACTCGGGATGGGCGCCAACTCCGCCGTAGCGGCCGACTCTCTCGAATCCGCCACCACTACCGCCCAAACCCATGACCTCGGCGACTTGTTCGAATACAAACTCAAAGACCGCGTCACTATCCGCAAGAATCAGTCAGCTCTGGTGCCGATCTTGCAGTCTCGCATCGATGCGGAAAAGGTTTCCGTCTGGAATCCGTCAGAGAGTTCCGTCCTGCGCGCGCTCTGGGTCAACAACACCAGCGACCTCACGCTCGATGGCGGCAGCTTCAACGTTCTCGAGGGTGAAGCCTTCGCCGGCGAGGGCCTGATGGATCCGATCAAGCCCGGCGAAAAACGTATTCTCTCTTACGCGGCCGACCTCGGCGTCCTGGTCGACGCCAAACAGAAAGCCGAGAACCAGCACGTCACCAAAGTGATCATCGCGCACGGCACCATGACACAGATGACCCAGGAGCGGCAGGAAAATACCTACACCATTCGCAATCGCGACGCTGCCGCGCGCACCGTGGTCATCGAGCATCCCGCGCGCGCCGGATGGAAGCTCACCGACGACCAGACTCCCGCCGAGAGTTCCGCGTCGTTCCACCGCTTCCGTCTCAGCGTAGAGCCGAAGAAGACCACGACGTTAACCGTCAAGGAATACCGCCCGATCCTGAACAGCTATCAGCTGACCAACGTGACCGATGATCAAATCAAGTATTTCCTGGTTCAGAAGATGATCGATATCGAAACAGAAAGAGTATTGCGAAAAGTGATTCTGCAGAAAAACGATATCGCGCAACTCGACGCCACCATCGCTGGCCGAAAGACGCAGGTCTCGGGCATCTCCGACGATCAGCAGCGCGTGCGAGAAAACATGAAAGCGCTGAAAGGCAGCGCCGAAGAAAAAGCGCTGCTCGAGCGCTACGTGAAGGAACTGAACGAGCAGGAAGACCGCATGCAGTCTCTACGCCACGAAATCACCGACCTGCAACAGAAACGCGAGTCTGCGCAAAAGACTCTGAACGAAACCGTCGAAGCCCTGCAGATGGAAGTGACGCTATAGCGGATAGTGCAGTGAAGGCGCAGCCGGGCTTCGCTCGGCCAGACAGCCGAGGGCGGCTGCCTATGTTCTGAGTATCCCAGCTCATGTGGCGACGGCCGCCTCGGCCGTCGAAGCCTGGGCGAAGCCCCGGCGCCCTCCGTCGATGCTCAAGCCCGGGAGAACCGCTGCGGCCGCGCTGCCTTGATCTCTGATGACGCAGACGGATGCCCGTCCGGCGGTAGGGAAGAATGGGATTCGAACCAGCCCAAGACTCTCCGTTCGAACTCCTCAGGTGCGACTTTGTGGGCGCCGGTATGAACGGCACCTGGTACCTTCCAGATGACGATGTCAGTCGGATTGTGCGCTTGGATCTCATCGGAGTGAAAGGGAGGGATGTTGCGGTCATCAAGGCCGTGAATGAGTAGAACAGGAGTCCTCGCCCCTTCAACGGCCTGTTCCGGCGATGCTTCCTCCATGTTCAATTCGTAGCGAAGCCGAAGGTAAAGGAATCCCGCATCCACCGTGGGCCGAAAAAAGGTGCTGCCGAGCCAGGGGCCTGTATGAAACTGGCTACCAAATCGTGCGTACGCGACTTCGCGAAAGCTCGCGAATGGGCTTTCGGCAACCACTGCGCAAAAACGATGCTCCTTGGGCAGCGATTGCAACAACTGAGCTGCTCCCATCGATTCTCCTAGGCCATACACGCATCGCGGATGATAGGCGGCCTCCAGCCAGTCCAACCAGCGATGAATGTCGTCGGATTCTTTTAACCCGTACGTTGCCAGCCCGCCGCTGAGGCTATGGCCGCGAGCGTCCGGAAGAAGGACGGCATAGCCCTTGCGCAACAGCCACGTCCCGTAACCATACATCCCCAGGCGATTGTCGGAGACCCCGTGCAAGAGAATGACGGCGTGCCCATTTGGCGATCGCGGGCTCAGGAACCAAGCCCTTAGCGTCGAACCGTCTTGTGTTGAGACGGTGGCGTTGCTAAATCCCTCGGAAGCGGCGGCCGCTGCCATCTGCGCGTTGGCCTCTTCGTGCGGAGTGACCTTAGCGCTGGGCGGATGGAGTGCGATCCAGCCCAGGCCGATACCACCCAAGATCGTTCCCGTTAAGTACAGGATCGCAAGGACAAGAAGGAGGTGCCGAATGATCGAGCGTCGCCTTGCCATCTACCCCCGCGCCCGGGGCCCCGCCGCCTTCACTTCCGCAGGTGCATCAAAATTCTCAAAGTTTCGCGCGAATCGGTTCCGCAAATCTTCCGCAGCTTTGTCATAGGCAGCCTTGTCCGCCCACTTTCCCCGCGCGTTCAGCACCTGCGGCGGCACGCCGTGACAAGACTTCGGAATGCTGAATCCAAATGTCGGCTCAATTTCAAATTCTTCCCGCGCCAGCTCTCCTTCCACAGCTGCGTCCACCATGGCGCGCGTGTAAGGAATGTCCATGCGCCTGCCCACGCCGTACGGTCCGCCTTGCCAGCCCGTATTCACCAGCCAGCATTGCGCCTGATGTTCGCGCAGCCGGCGGCCCAGCATCTCGGCATAAGTCTTCGGCGGCAGCGGCATAAACGGAGAGCCGAAACACGTCGAGAAAGTTGCCTGCGGTTCTTTCACTCCCGCCTCGGTGCCCGCCACTTTCGCGGTATAGCCGGAGAGGAAGTGATACATGGCTTGCTCCGGCGTGAGACGCGCGATCGGTGGCAGCACCCCGAAAGCATCCGCCGTGAGAAACACCACGTTCTTGGGGTGCCCGCCAATGCCCGGGATCACGGCGTTGTCGATGAAATCAACGGGATAGGCCGCACGCGTATTTTCCGTTTTGCTGTCGTCGTTGTAGTCGGGAATTCGCGTGAGCGGATCGAGCGTTACATTTTCCAGCACGCAACCGAAGCGCAGCGCATTCCATATTTGTGGCTCGTTCTTTTTCGAGAGCTTGATGCACTTGGCATAGCATCCGCCTTCGAAGTTGAACACGCCGCTCGAACTCCAGCCATGCTCGTCGTCGCCAATCAAATCGCGCGAAGGATCCGCGGAAAGCGTGGTCTTGCCCGTTCCCGACAGTCCAAAAAACAATGCGCTCACCCCGTTGTGCCCCACGTTGGCGGAACAGTGCATGGGGAAAACGTTGCGCGGGGGCAACAGAAAATTCATGATGCTGAAAATGGATTTCTTCATCTCCCCGGCATAAGACGTTCCCCCAATCAGCACGGTCTTGCGGGAAAAGTTCAGGAGAATGAAAACCTCCGAGTTGGTGCCGTCGCGCTTAGGATCAGCTTTGAACTCCGGCGCGGCAATCACCGTGAACTCCGGGTGATGCAGTTTCAGTTCCTCCACCGAAGGCCTCAGAAATAATTGCCGCACGAACAGGTTGTGCCACGCATACTCGTTCACAAAACGAACGGGAAGGCGATACGTGGGATCGGCTCCGCAAAAAAGATCCTGCACAAAAAGTTCCCGCCCGCGCAGGTGTTCCATGACCCGATCATAAAGTGCATCGAATTTCTCCGACTCAAATGGCGCGTTCACCGCGCCCCACGCCACCGAGTGCGCCGTGGTTTCGTCCTTCACGATGAATTTGTCTTTTGGTGAGCGGCCGGTGCGGTTGGTATAGCCAACGATCGAGCCATTGGCGGCCATCTTCGCTTCATTGCGATGGATTGCGTGTTCCACCAGAAGGGCCGGAGACAGATTGAAATGAGTCCTGCCTTCGCTCAGCAGCTCAGCAAGGTTGCTGATGTGCATGGTCGTGGCCATAAAAAAATCTCCTCAAGAACAAGAACGAAGATCCAGAACCCGCAACGAAGACAGGCGAGAAGGACAAACGTCGTATTGTCCCTCAAAGCCTGGCGCGCTGCCAAGGGATCGTAATCACAACAGTCATCAGGCGAGGCGCGGCCTCGTAGAAAAGCTTTCGTTATCAGATACATGCAAGTTGGCGCAAGACGAAAAAAACTGCGCTGGAAGAAGAGACAAAGAGATAGAGGTAATGCAACGCGAACCGAAGCCGGTTTAAACATGCGTCGACTTTCTAACGAAGCCGCGACAGCAGAGACCTTACGCCGTCACTTCCCCTTGCATCGCCGAGACGGCGGCCTCCAGGTGCGCCAGCGTCTCCGCCACGGTCAGAGAGTACATCTCGCGCCCTGAGCCATCGCCAGACTCGATCGCCGTTTTCAAATAGTGGCCCGCAATTTCCAGCGCCAGCGAGTCTGTGATCAGCCTCCCGGTACGGTTCTTGTATTCCACCCACGCGGGATGGGGGAGCGCCACGCAGGCCTTCTTGCCATCCACCAGAAACTTGATGTCCACCGCGTCGGCGTGCCGCGTGGAGATCGCCACGATCATCGCCTGGTAAACGCAGTGCACCTTTTTTTTCGTCCAGCGATCCGTGGCGGTAAAGTTTTCGAACATATCTAACTAGAACTATAACGCCTTGATCGCAGCCCCGGCAAACCGAGCGGCGGGCCGAGCCCCTTTGCCTGAGCCTGTTCGCAGAGTCACCACGTAGCAGAGTCACCACGGAGGACGAGAGCGGCCCACCTTTTTCTGAGCCGTTTGCGGAGTCACCACGAAAGCGGCTGCCCCACCCTTCGCGATTTTCGAAGGGTGGGTGCCTCGGACGATGTTATCGGAGGCTTTTTGCAACGTGCGAACTCGACCTTCGGCGGAGAGAC
>Ga0070761_10002859_pt1 | contig 10491 bp, 5 predicted proteins | sample HubBroMetageREF1_FD_66724 | JGI IMG/M metagenome (GOLD analysis project Ga0070761, IMG submission 66724) | Reference soil microbial communities from the Hubbard Brook experimental Forest, New Hampshire, USA - Hubbard Brook CCASE Soil... | ecosystem: Environmental > Terrestrial > Soil > Temperate...
CAGCGAGACCAAGCTTTCCGTGGCGAAGCTGAGGATTGCGAATGGAACGATCGTGGTCGGCGATCCGTCGCCGGGAAAAGCGAAGCGCTATGAGAATGTGGACCTCGAGGCTTCGGACCTTTCGTATACGACGCAGTTTCCGTTTGAGCTGACGGCGAAGACGCCGGGCGGCGGAAGCGTGAAGATGAACGGCAAGGCGGGTCCGATCGACGCGAGCGATGCCGCGCTGAGTCCGCTTGAGGCGACGATCGACGTCGAAAACGTCGACCTGGCGTCAACAGGTTTTATTGACCCGGCTTCGGGGCTGGACGGAATCGTCGATTTCAACGGGCAAATGAATTCCGACGGAAAGGAGATGACGTCGAAAGGCACGCTCAAAGCCAGCAAGATCAAGCTCGCGGCGCATGCGGCTCCGGCCACCGTGCCCGTGAACGTGGACTACACCACGAATTACGACTTGAAGGGTGAAAAGGGAACGCTGAGCGAGGGAAATGTTCATATCGGCAAGGCGCTGGAGGCTCTTACGGGCACGTACGACGTAGCCGGCGCGACCGCGACCGTGCAACTGAAGCTCGAGGGCAAAGGGATGCCGGTGGCCGAACTCGAAGGGGTTCTGCCAGCTTTCGGAGTCTTGTTGCCGTCGGGCGCGTCGCTGCAGTCGGGCACGCTCGATACAACGCTGACGATTGCGGGCCCGGTGGACAAGCCCGTGATCGCCGGCCCTGTGAATCTAGCGAATGCAAAACTTGCGGGATTTGATTTGAAGTCGAAACTGGGAGCGCTGGGACAGTTTACGGGCATCGGAGGCGGCAGCGGCGGATCGGATACGGAGATTCAGACGCTCAGCGGGGAGTTACGCGTCGACGCGGAAGGCACGCACGTGCAGAGTTTGATTATTGTGGTGCCGTCGATCGGAACGATTATGGGCGATGCCAACGTTGGTGCTACGGGGCAACTCAATTGCAAAATGTCGGCGAAGCTCGGGAGTTCAGGCAGCACGACGGGCGCGATGACGACGGCGCTTTCGACATTTGCCGGCGGCGGCTCGAAAAACGGAATCCCGTTCAAGATTACGGGCACGACGTCGGCTCCAATATTCATGCCGGACTTTGGCGGCATGGCGAAGGGCGCCGCGGGAACTCCGGCGAATGCGGCGAACGCGGCCACCGGAATTCTTGGCGGGCTGCTGAAGAAAAAGAAGCAATAGTCTCAGGATGCGGGCCGGGGATGGACTGCGCGGCCGGCGTCGCTGAAAAGATTGCGCATGGCCCGGACGACGACGCGAATCATCAAAACAATCAGAATCAGCGCAACAACGACGATTGCTGCGGATGCGTACGGATGCAGCGTGGCGAACCACGTGAGGAACACCACGGCCGCGTCTTCGCCGAGGCTCAGTACGATGTTCGATAATGGCTCGGGCGAGTGCGTCACGGCTGCGCGAGCCGCAATCTTTCCGCCGTGTGCCGCGAAAGCGATCAGCGCGCCGAGGAACGTGGCCAGCAATTGCTCCCATGGCGACAATTGCGCGGTGGCGCCGTAGGCCAGCAGCGCGGCGACGGGGATGCGCACAAAAGTGTGCAGCGCGTTCCAGAGCAAGTCGAAAACAGGAATTTTGTCGCCGACGAATTCGACGAGAAACAACGCGGCACAGACGGCAATGACGTACCAGTTCTCGATGGGGTGAAGCGCGGGTGGAAGAGTCAGCGCGCCGGCGTGCGCCAGTATTCCCAGCATTCCCACCGTTGCGTATACGTTCAGACCCGCGGAGAAACACACGACGACGAGGATGGCTGTGAGTTCAGAACCGGTGGGGATGGATGGAATCACCAAAGCCAGCATGATTACTTATACGATGCGACGCGGGGATTTGTCGCGTGGGAAGGGCCGTGAAACCTTGGAACCACAGATGAACACAGATGAACACAGATAAGGCAAAAGGCGCACGACACTCCTGAACCCGAGTCCGGCCTCGGGGCTAAAGCCCCTGCTATCCAGGCGAACTTTTTCCCGGGCCTAAAGGCCCGGGCTTCCACCCTGAAACCCCTCCGGTATCTCAGTCGGCGGCGTGAGGTTCGGCGTGAACATCGGGGAAACGCTTCTCGAGCCAGGCGCGCACTTCATTGGGATGATAATTGAAGGGGCCGAGGCCGCCACGGTAGACAATCTTTCCCGACTCGTCGATCACGTACAGGCGCTCGGGCCAGCCTGCGTAGAGGTGATCGGCGAGGTCGTTCATCGGATCGATGCCGAGCGGCAGCGGGAAATGGAAGCGCTGCGTGAAGTCGTTGGCGATGGCGACGCGCTGGGTGAGCGAGGTGGGCTGCGGGTAGCAGACGTTTTCGTCGACGTTCTTTTTCATCTGCCACTCGTCGAGCGGATGCGCCTCGCGAATGTAGACGGCCAGGAAATCGGCGCGGTCTTTGTATGTGTCATACATCTTCACCAGATCCCCGATCTGGCGGCGAAACGGAGGTCAAGTGTAGCTGCCGAAGATGAGGACGAGCGGGCGCGTGCCGATGCGTTCGTGCACGTAGAAGCTCGACTGGCCATCGAGTGCGATGAGGCGCGCGTCCGGCGCGACGTCACCGACTTTGAGATCGCCGCGATGCCACTGCGGCAGCGCGTAGCGCAGGAAGCCGTAAAGGTCCCGCGGGCTGCCCATAAAGTAGCAGCCGACGCCAAAGGCGATCGCGAGAATCGCGACGAGCGAAATTGCCATCCATTTCAACGCGCGACGCATTTGTTCCTCATGGGTGGACGATAGCGTGTCATGCGAAGCGAGTCAACCGTGCGGGTGCGTCACTGAACATTCAGCGAGATCGTATTGATGCTTTGCGTCACATTGCCCATTTTCACGGTAACCGTGATGCCGGTGTAATTACCGACAGGCGTCCCCGGGTTTGGGGGGGGCGGCGGGGGGCCGCTGCTGCCGCCGCCACCGCAACTCGATGCCGTGGCGATTGCCGCCAGAGCGACGAAGGCAAGGATTGTTGCCCATCGGCGACGAGGTAAGCGCGACGCGAGCAGCAGCGAGCCGAAGCAGACCATGCACAGAAGCGTGAATTCACCAGTGCCACGCCATCTTAAGGGCGCAAGCCTACGCGCAGCCGGCGTTACCGAGCTTGCCGCCGTCGTGGTGAGCATCAAGGTTACATTTTGCGTCGTGGTTTGCGCGGTAAGGTTCACCGAGGAGACATTGAAGCTACACGTCGTTTCCGACGGCAAATTCGAGCACATTGTTGAAGTGAGCGTTGCAGAACCGGTGAAACCGTTGAGAGCAGTGAAAGTCAGTGAGGTGGAGGCAGACTGGCCTGGCCTCGGCACAACGAGCCCAGGGGACGCGTCTGTGATGACGAAGGTAGTCTGCGCCGCAACAGTTTCAGAGACGCTTCCAGATGAGCTGGCGTAAGTGTTGTCGCCACTATAGGTCGCTGTGATCGTATCGCTCCCGGAAGATAGAAGCTGTGTCGCGAAGGTTGCCTGTGCGTTTGAGTTCAGGTTCGAAGTCGCCAGGTAGTTATTGTTCGCGAAAAACTGGGCGGTGCCAGTGGGAGTTGGTCCGCCGCTCTTGCTTGAAGTGACTGTGGCCGTGAATGTGACGTTCTGGCCTTCTTGGATCGACGCGTTGGATGTGGTCACACCAGTGGTCGTCGATATGGCCATCACAGTCTCATTGAAAGCGCCAAACGAGGAGGCATAGTTCGAGTCCCCCGAATACGAGGCGTAAACGTAGTCATTGCCAGCCGGTAGAGAAGACGTGGTGAACTGTGCCTTCCCATTCTGCACGGGCACGGTAGTGCCAGGACCTCCGTTTACCGTAAATTGAACGGCTCCCGCGATTGCTGGGCCCGATTGGCTCGGCGTAATGGTGGCGATGAAAGTGACGCTCTGCCCCGCCTGAATCGATGGATTAGACGACGTGACTATCATGCTGGTGGCTATATAGATAAAGGCTGTCAGCGGGTTTGACACCGGAGATTGGGCGTAGTTTGAATCGCCTGAGTATTGCGCTGTTATCACATCAGAGCCAAAAGGGAGCGAATTCGTGTTTAGAGTCGCTACGTATTGCGCGTAGCCAGTGGAGGAGCTATTGCTGGGGACATAGGTCACTTGGCCGGCTAACGGAGTTGAACCAACGAAAAATTGGACGGTACCGGTGGGAAGATCGGATGATGCGGGGGCGAACACCTGAGTGGTTACTGTGGCCGTGAGAGCCACATATTCCCCCGTTTGGGCGATCGAGAAGGTGCTGGTCAGATTTATTGTAGTGGGAGCTTTGGTGACGGTGACCGTGTCGGTGGGCGAAGTGCTGGCGTCGAAGCTGTTGTCACCGCCGTATTTTGCGACAAGGCTATGCTGCCCGGCGAACAAGAAAATTGGTTGATCTTCAGCGTAGCCTTGGCTGTTCAGGATGTATTTCCCGCTCCCAGCAGGCTCTCCATCAAGAAGGTTGCCATTGTCGGTTATAGTCATCGTGCCAGTGGGGCACCCCGTCTGGCCGAGGCCATTCTGGGCGCATGTTGCGCCCGAAACGCTGTCGACGGTTGCGCGCAGGAAATAAAACGATCCGTAGCCGAAAGATATAGCATTTGAGTTCGTGACCTGTCCCGTGTTCGGATTGAAGGTGATCATAGTCACCGCAGTTGTGCTGGCTTCCGGATCAACGGTCACCTGTTGTGGTGTGGAATCACTCGCCCCAAAAGTGCCGTCGCCCGGATAGCGCGCAATCACGTTGTACTTGCTCCCACCTGGGAGCAGATTCGTCGATCCCGAAACCGTAGCGCAGGGCGAGCCGGAGCACGTGCCGCTGGCGAGAGTGAAGCTTCCGATGTCAATTTGGCCGGAGGGTCCGGTTCCGGCGTCCGCGATTAACGAAACGAGGCCGGTTGGGACTGCAGTGCCCGTCTGGGCCTTGACATCAATCGTGAAATTGACGCTTGCACCGTGCGTGACACCGCTGGTGCCGGTTGAGATCGTCAGCGACGTGCTGCTGGCCGAAAATTTTACATTCGACCACTGGTTCACGAGGTTATACACGTTCACGGAGCCAAGGCCCGTCGCTAGGTCATACCCAGCAGTTGTGCTGTAGCCAGAGAGCACACCAAACTCGTCGCCCGGAGTACTGACGACGCAGGTAGAGCTGCTCCCGGACGCGCACGGCATGGCATTTGTCGAGCCCGCCGGTATGTCGTAAAAGATGCACGAGGAACCTGGATTTTGTGCTGAGGTGCAGCTTGCACCAGCTTGGGCCGCCATTTTGTAGAAAACGTAGTTCGCGTTGCCCTGATGCGAAGCTGTCTTCTGATTGACGAGCGCCATGATTCCTGCAAACGACGGCGACGCTGCAGAGGTTCCTCCCACCAGGAGGAATTGCGTGTTTGAGTTGGTCGGGTCGCAAGAGCTTCCGTTAGTTGCGTCCAGCTCGCAGACGATGTAGCCAACGCCGGAAGGTGAGCCAGCTCCGGCCGCATATAAGGACACGTCTGGAATATCGCGCTTGTTGTCACTCGGCACGCCGGCGCCCGATTGCCAGGGGGGCTTCGCATACCCTCCCGCGCAGGTGGAAGGCTCTTGTCCCGAGGAGTTTGTGCAGGCACTTTTCCCGCCCGAGCCTCCGATTGTCGACACGAAGTTCACGAGCTGGGCGTTGTTGCAGTTGGTCTGGGCGCTGGCGGTGTAGCCTAGGCTGGCAAAGATTCCATTGGTACAGGTATTGTCCCAGGCTTCCTCGGGGATATAGCTTTTGGCGGACGCTTGTGTCGTCGCCGCGTTGGTGGAGTTCCAATATGAGCTTGTATTCAGAGCGTCATTGAAATCGGTGCCGCCAACTGCCACGTTGTACGGGGTGGAAGCATAGCCGCTCACTTGCAGGCCGTATTCTGCAGGGGCCGGCCGCGTCGAGGCATCAAAATTGTCGCAACCCGCTGAGCCGTTGTCTCCTGCCGAGATAAAGACCGTAATTCCCTGAGTGGCCGCCTGCTGCCAGAGTTGATTGAAAAACTGATTTCCGGAAACGCCTATGCCGAGTTCACATTCGCCGTAACTCTCACTCATCACCGGAGCGAGATTGTTGTCAATGATGTATTCAGCCGAGAGGTCGATTCCGTGGGTAGTTTCCGTCGACTCTGAAACTACGAAGTCGATCGTCGCGCCTTTGGCCACTGCGCCGGACCACTCCACGTCCAGGTCGGCCTCAGTTTCCTCGTCAGGCAGGATACCCGGATCAGGACCATCGTAAATGACGTTCAGATTCGGCGCAGGCATGCCGAAGAACGTCCGGAAGGCTGTGACATCCTGCGGGTTGATGTCGGTCTCGCCTACGATGGCGATCGTTTGACCTGTGCCATCAATCGGCGTGATCGCGGTCCAGAGTGGGGAGACGTTGTAGATAGTTGCGAAGTCGAACGGACCGAGTCCATAGCAATTGCCACTTACGCCGCAACCTCCGTTGGCGATTGTGAGCAAAGGTTTCACCGGCTTGATCTCTCCGGTGGCTTTCGATTTTGAAAACGCGCCATCGACATGAATCATCGGGTGCCGCGAGAAGCCATTGAGCGACGCGACGCCGGCGACGACGGGCGCTAGCGCTGCGGGGATTTGCGGGTCGCTCGCGTTGGCCCAGTGCTCTTGGCCGTTTACCGCGTACTTGTGGATTTCCGTGTGAAACGCTTCTTGCAACTGCGAGGTGGTACCGGAAAATTCGATGACGACGCGGCCTTTCGACACACGGCTCACCTGAAACCCGTGCATCTCGAGCCACGACGTTACCGCCTGCACATCCTGATCCGCGGGACCGAATTGCTGGCCGAATTGCTCGGGCGTGAGCCAGTTGTGGTAGTTCGGCGAGGATTTGTCCTGCTGCTGGTCGAGCAACGTCTCGAGCGCGGCCTCTTGTTCCGGGCTGCGGTTGAGGACGAGCAGCATGCGATTGAGCGGGAGGATAGCGGGCGCCGGGCCGAGATCAAATTCCGGGCGCGCCAGCGGATGCGTGTTGCCTTTGAGAGTGACGAGATTGGCTTCGTCCACCGGCTGCGTGACGCGAGGTGGAACGGCGCCCTGCGGGGATGGGGTCTGCTGAGCTCCGGCGGAAAGCGCACAAAAGGCAATACACGCGCTTAGGAACAGAATCCTGAGGAAAACCATGGGCTTGGGCTGCATGGCGCCTCTGCCAGGAATTCCGAGTCCCGGGACTTCGCGTCTCGAACTCCGGAGGCTCACCACCGGTCGCGCCCAATCCCTGTTGGACGTGACGGATCTTGGAACGGAGCTTATCGGTGTGGCCAAATATTGACGGGGCGAGAGGCGAGCGTCAAGAACAATCTAGGTCAAGTAACTTGCGAGGCATTCGAAACTAGGGCGAACGGCCGGTGTCTTTCGTGGCGCGGCATTCCAGCCGGCCGCACAACCGAAGCGGCGAGTGTCGCGCCTACGGCGCTGGGGATTTTTTGCGCGTTTTCCCAGCCCTTACGGGCTGGGCTAACTTCTGACGCGCCTACGGCGCTGGCGATACGCACGAGCGATGCGATAAGGCCCACGCCGCTGTGAGAAGTCCAAGCGGAAGGATCAAGGCCGCCCCCCAGAGCTTCTAGCCGAGCATTTGGCGGAGAACGTAGTGCAGGATGCCGCCGTGCTGGTAGTAGGCAACTTCGAACGGCGTGTCAACGCGCGCGACGGCGGTGAAATTCTTTTCTTCACCGTTTGCGCCGCGAGCGCGAATTTTCATTTTCTTGCGCGGCTCGAAATCGTGGGCCAGGCCTTCGATGTCGAAAACTTGGAGGCCGGTGAGTCCAAGCGATTTCGGAGTCTCGCCGGGGAAAAATTCCAATGGCAGCACGCCCATTCCAACGAGGTTGCTGCGATGGATGCGCTCGAAGCTTTCGGCAAGCACGGCGCGGACTCCGAGCAGGATTGTGCCCTTCGCAGCCCAATCGCGCGACGAGCCGGAACCATATTCTTTTCCGGCGATGACAATCAACGGGACATTAGAATCGCGATATTTCATGGCCGCGTCGTAGATTGTCATTTTCTCGCCGCTGGGCTGATAAATCGTCCAGCCGCCTTCGGTGCCGGGCGCGAGCTGGTTGCGCAGGCGGATGTTCGCGAACGTGCCGCGCATCATCACTTCGTGGTTGCCGCGGCGCGCGCCGTAGGAGTTGAAATCCTTGGGCGGAACGCCGTTGGCGATCAGATATTTTCCGGCCGGGGAATCCGGCGGAATCGAGCCCGCGGGAGAAATGTGGTCGGTGGTGACGCTGTCGCCAAGCACCGCCAGCGCGCGCAGGCCGTGCAAGTCGGAAAGCGCGCCGGGCGTGAGGGGCATTTGGTCGAAATACGGCGGATTCTTGATGTAGGTTGACTTCGCGTCCCATGCGTAGAGATCGCCTTCTGGAATCGGGAGGGCGCGCCAGCGATCGTCGCCCGTGAAGACGTCCGCATACTCCTTGCGGAACATGTCGCTCGAAACGGAAGTGCGCATCGTGGTCTCGACTTCCGCGGGCGTGGGCCAGATGTCGCGCAAATAAACGGATTCACCGGACTTGTTCTTGCCCAGCGGCTCGTTGACGATGTCGATGTCCATGCGCCCTGCGAGCGCGTACGCCACCACCAGCGGCGGCGACGCCAGATAATTCGCGCGGCAAAGCGGATTGATACGGCCCTCGAAATTGCGGTTCCCGCTGAGAACGGAGACGGCGACGAGGCTGTTTTCTTTGATCGCTTTGCTGATCGGCTCAGACAGAGGTCCGCTGTTGCCGATGCACGTGGTGCAGCCGTAGCCGACGAGATGGAAACGCAGCGATTCGAGATAAGGCCAAAGGCCGGCTTTCTCGATGTAGTCGGTGACGACTTTTGAGCCCGGCGCGAAGCTCGTCTTGACCCACGGCTGAGTGCTGAGGCCGCGCTCGACGGCCTTCTTTGCGAGCAAGCCCGCGCCGAGCATCAGCGAAGGATTCGACGTGTTCGTGCAGCTGGTGATCGCGGCAATCACGACGGAGCCGTCGCTCAATTCGAAGCAGTCTCCGTTGTTCTGCACGGTGACGTGCTTGGGTGGCTGCCCTTCGAGCGATTTCTCAAACGCGGATTTCGCCTGCGTGAGCGGAACGCTGTCTTGCGGGCGCTTTGGTCCCGCCATCGTGGGGACGACGGTACCGAGATCGAGTTCGAGACGGTCGGAGAAAATCGGGTCGGGGGTCTGGTCGGTGCGGAACAGTCCCTGTTCTTTTGTATAGGCCTCGACGAGGCGGACTTGGTCTTCGCCGCGCGCGGTGAAGCGGAGATAGGCGAGCGTTTCCGCATCGACCGGGAAAAAGCCCATCGTCGCGCCGTATTCCGGCGCCATGTTGGCGAGCGTGGCGCGGTCGGGAAGCGTCAGGCTGGAAAGCCCCGTGCCGTAAAACTCGACGAACTTTCCGACGACCCCTTTCTTGCGCAGGATTTGCGTGACTGTTAGGACGAGGTCGGTGGCGGTGGCGCCTTCGGCGAGGCGGCCGTGCAGTTTGAATCCGACCACAGCCGGAATCAGCATCGAAAGCGGCTGGCCGAGCATGGCTGCTTCCGCTTCGATCCCGCCAACGCCCCAGCCGAATACTCCCAGGCCGTTGACCATCGTCGTGTGCGAGTCCGTGCCGACCAGCGAGTCGGGGAACGCTACCATTTCGCCGTTTTGCTTCTGGCCGAAGACGACACGCGCGAGATATTCCAGGTTCACCTGATGGCAAATGCCGGTGTCGGGCGGGACAACTTTGAAATTCCGGAAACTCTTCTGGCCCCAACGCAGGAAGGCGTATCGCTCGATGTTGCGCTGCATCTCTAGTTCGGCGTTGAATGCGAAAACATTCGCGGCGCCGAATTTGTCCACTTGCACGGAGTGGTCGATCACGAGTTCGGCCGGGAGCAGCGGATTGATTTTGGTGGGGTCGCCGCCAAGATTGCGCATGGCGTCGCGCATCGCCGCGAGGTCAACGACGGCGGGAACGCCGGTGAAATCCTGGAGCAGGACGCGCGCCGGCATGAACGAAATTTCCTGTTCCGATGCGCCCGCGGCATTCGAGGGGTCCCACGTGGCGAGCGCGCGAATATCGTTCGCGTGGACGAAGCGATCGTCTTCGTGGCGCAGCAGATTTTCGAGCAGAACCTTCAGCGAAAACGGCAGGCGAGAAACTTTGCCGACGCCCGAGCGCTCGAGCGCGTCGAGCCGGTAGATTGCGAAGGAGTCGTTGCCGACGCGGAGCGTTGAGCGGGTGGAGAATGAATTGTTCGGGGCTGTGCTCATGCGGGGACAATACTCCTATTCATGAACGAGTCGTCACCCAACAATTTTAGTATACCAGCCACGGAGTACAAGGGACTTCCCGCGAAGAACAAATCTCTGGGCGGCGATTGCTGTGCTCGGTTTTCACGGGCTAAAGGCCCGTAGCTCGCCTGTGTCGCGCCTACGGCGCTTGGTCGAGGGGTGGAAGTCGACAGCTAAAGCCCAGGGCTAAAGCCCAA
>Ga0070761_10002860_pt1 | contig 10491 bp, 8 predicted proteins | sample HubBroMetageREF1_FD_66724 | JGI IMG/M metagenome (GOLD analysis project Ga0070761, IMG submission 66724) | Reference soil microbial communities from the Hubbard Brook experimental Forest, New Hampshire, USA - Hubbard Brook CCASE Soil... | ecosystem: Environmental > Terrestrial > Soil > Temperate...
GCGCGAAAGCGCAAACGTCGTCTTGATCGGCAATGATCTGGGAAAGCTGGTGGAGACCCTGACAATCGCTCGGCGATGCCACCGCACCATCATGCAGAACTTCGTCGGAACTCTGGTTGTAGACAGCATCGGTGTCGGCTTGGCGGCCCTTGGATTTCTCAATCCGCTCCTCGCTGCGTTCATACACGTTTCCTCTGAAATGATATTCATTTTGAACTCCGCAAGACTTCTTCCGCCCATTTCTTCGACGAAGAAGCTTGCTCTCGGATTCAATTCCCATTCGTCAGTAGTCGCACGCTAGTAGAGGAATCCTGTGGATCAGACGAACAAATTCTCGTTGGTAACAAAGCGGCTTGTTATCGGGCACGTCACGGTATGCCAAGGATGCTGCTGCGGGAATGTCGCTAATGGTAGACCTCCCGTTCCTGTGGATTGGCTCAAGGAGGAGTGGCGTGCAAGAGGCTTACTGAAGCGCGTTCAGTTAAGCATCAGTGGCTGCTTAGGACCGTGCGATCTTCCAAATGTGGTCACCATTTCTGACGAAAGCGGCACACAATGGCTTGGCGGAATAACAGAATTCGACCAGTACCGAGCTATCGTCGATTGGGCCAGCCATTCCAAAGATGCAGGCGAACTCCTCCCTCTTCCCAAAGAATTCCGGCAGCACACGCTACATCCATTCCGTTAATCGAACTATGGCGGAAGTACGTCGTGGGAAGTGTTGAGTTCGGCCAAGTCCTGATAAGTCGTGCCAGCTCAACCAGTCGATGCAACACCATCCACTGCGTTGATTCGACAATGCTTGCGCGGGAGAACCACCTGTTTGGCAGTCCTCGGTCAAAACCCAGCCAGAGCAGCGTTCCGACTGGTCTAGCCCTAGCGCGCGATTTTGGCTTTTGTTTTCAATGCGAGGCGGGTTCTAGCTTAGTGTTGCGTCGACCCATTGAGATCACCGTGTTTAGCAGGTCTTGGGTCCGAAACCTGGGAAACGCTGCTTCCGAAGGTCATCAGCAAACGCTACGCGACAAATCAGGAACTATTTCCCACAACGCCATTTCTGGACCGCTTGATGGTTTCGGGCTTGGCCGCTACAATCCCGTAAGAACGAGCAATTACGCACCGGAGGAATCATGAGCACCGCCGCATCCAATGCCCCGGCCGCCGAACGCGGAACGATCAAGGAATATGAATTGCAGCACCCAGCGTTGGCCCGATTTTTATTTTTCGCCATGGCTGCAATTCTGTTTTTTGCTGTTGCTCCGGCTCGCGCGCAGGAGGATCTCAAATACCAAATCCCCCCTAAAGGCATCGTCGATCTGGTGGATGTGCTGCCCACTCCTGCCGTGGTCCTCTCCCCGGCCAGCGAACCCGGCGCACGCCGATGGCTTCTGATACAGGAATTATCAGGCCTTCCGCCTATCACCGACTTAGCCCAGCCGGAGCTTCGTCTCGCGGGCTTGCGGTTTAGTCCCAGGACAAATGGCCCAAGCCGCGGACGCTACACCACATCCCTAAAACTGAAACAACTGCCGGACGGAAAAGAAATTCCCGTCGGTGGCCTTCCGCCAAACGCAAAGATCCGATTTGCGAGGTGGTCCGCCGACGGAACAAAGATTGCTTTCGTCAATGCGGGCGACTCAAGAGTAGACGTTGGTCTCAGCCTCTGGATCGTTGACGTGGCCTCGGCACGTGCCCACCGCGTCGCAGAGGTTGCACTGAACGGTATTTTCGGCGCTCCCTGCGAATGGCGCGGCAATACGCCCAGCTTGATCTGCATGACTGTCCCAGTCACCCGTGGGCCAGCTCCGGTGCGGAGCGAAATCCCGGACGGTCCGATCGTCCAGGAAAATCTTGGCCGTATCACTCCCGGAGCCACCTACGAAGACCTTCTGAAAAATTCGGAAGACGAACTAATTTTCGACTACTATGCCACCTCCCAAATCGCGTTGATCCAACCGGACGGCGGGATCACGCCGCTCGGCAAGCCAGGAGTAATCGACGACGCTACACCATCGCCCGACGGTAATTTCGTTCTTGTCTCAGAGCGTCACCGACCCTACTCCTATTTGCTTCCGTTCGAAATGTTTCCTGACCGCGCGTCGGTCGTGAACCTAAAAGACGGCAGCGTCAAACAACTGAGCGACAAGCCGCTGCAGGACAACATTCCGAACATCCATGACGCCGTGCCGTCAGGTCCTCGCGAATATCTATGGCGCAGTGATGTGCCCGCCACGATTGCTTGGGTCGAAGCTGGCGATGGAGGCGATCCGCGCAAGCAGGCAACCGTGCGCGACACGCTTTTCATCTCAGACGCTCCTTTCGATGGGAGCGCGCAAAAGCTCATGGAATTGCCCCTTCGATTCAGTAGCGTTGCATGGACGGAAAACCACATCGCACTTGTTCAGGAGAGCCGCTGGAAAGATCGCAAGAGAATCATTCTTGCCGTAGGTCCTTCAGCCGGCGCCGCACCTGTAAAATTGTTCGAGGGTTCGCTCGAAGATCGCTACAACGACCCAGGCCAGCCGGTCGAAATAACAAACAAAACAGGCCAAAAAGTCATCGCCACGACAGTCGATCATTCAGCCGCATATTTCAGAGGCGAAGGCGCTTCGGCGGAAGGCGACAAACCCTTTGTCTCTACCGTCAATCTCGCGAACGGCGACACGAAAAAGCTGTGGCACTCCGAAAAGCCGTATTACGAAACATCGTGGGATCTCATCGACACATCGGTTCTCGCGCTTCTTATTCGCCGCGAATCACCCCAGCAAAGCCCAAACTTTTATATCTGGAAATCAGACGCCAAAACGGCCGCGCAGGTAACGTCGTTCCCAAGTCCGTACGGAAACGCCGCGATTCCCACGAAGCAAGTGTTGAAGTACATGCGAGCGGACGGCGTGGAATTAAGCGCGAATTTGTACCTGCCGCCCGCATACAAAAAGCAAGATGGCCCGCTCCCCACTCTCATCGAAGCATATCCAACGGAATATAAAACCAAATCATCGGCGGGACAAATTATTGGGTCGCCCTACGAATTCGTTTTTTTGTACCCGGGTTCGCCGGTGCCTTTCGTAACGCAGGGATACGCCGTCCTAGAAAACGCAAGCATACCAATTGTCGGTGAAGGAAATGCCGAACCAAACGATACGTACGTCGAACAACTGGTCGCGAGCGCCAAAGCCGCCATCGACGAGGGCGTGCGTCTCGGCGTCGTCGATCGCAATCGCGTCGCCGTGATGGGACATTCCTACGGTGCTTTCATGACCGTGAATCTGCTGGCGCACAGCGAGCTTTTCAAAGCAGGCATTGCGCGCAGTGGCGCCTACAACCGCACGCTAACTCCGTTCGGTTTTCAAAACGAAGATCGCACCTATTGGCAAGCTCCCGACGTGTACAACAAAATGTCTCCATTCATGCACGCCGACCAAATCAAGACACCTCTGTTGCTAATTCACGGCGAAGCCGACAATAATTCCGGCACATTCCCGATCCAGAGCGAGCGCCTCTTCAGTGCCCTTAAAGGACAAGGTGCCACTGTGCGTTTCGTCCTTCTGCCGCTCGAAGCGCACGGGTATGCCGCCCGCGAGTCCGTGCTCGATATGTTTTGGGAAATGAATACCTGGATGAACAAGTATGTAAAAAATCCGCCTGGACCATCTGCGCCGGCTCCGCGTGCAAATCAATAGAGACGAGCTTCGACAAGTGATTACCGTAGCTCGGTGTGCCTTTTTCGGGTTCAATTAACACGGTAAATCCCGATAAGTCGCGTAACCGGAAACTGATAGTCAGTTTACGGCAGCGGCGTTTGCTAGGCATCACTCGATCCATTAGCAGAAGCAAAGGGTTAGTAGCCCTGCGCCACCATCCTTCGCTGCATCTCTTCTGGCGCTACTTCCTCCTTGAGCGTCGCAATAGTCCACACGTTCCCGAAAGGGTCCGTGATCCGCCCCTCACGCGAACCGAAAAACATGTCCGTCATTGGCATGATTTCCTTCGCACCGGCGTCAACCGCACGCTTGAACAACTCATCCGAGTCTTCGACGTAGATTTGCGCGACCAGCGTGTGTGCAGGCCAGCCATCCATCGATTCGCCGATATTTAGGACCGAGTCCCCCAGCTTAAGCTCACAATGCGTAATCTTTCCGTTCGACACTGTTAAGCGATAGTTCTCAGTGGCGCCAAATGCCTTCTTGAAGAAGGCCACGGCTCGCTCGGCGTCATCTGCAATAATGTTGGGAGTTATCGTGTGGAACCCTTTTGGAATCCATCGCGTGCTCATGTTGATTGATCTCCTTCTAAGATTACTTCTCATCGGAACCCAATTCGGACGAGGCAAAGAATCTTTGCGCCGGCCTCGTGCTCGGCAAATCTGCTAGGTCGGACCGACCGTCTCCGCCGTGCGCCGGGTGGATTCTGACAGACTTCGGTCACCGATCGACGGGAATACTGCAGCAGATCGCTAAGTCCTGATAAGTCGCGTAACCGGAAACTTGAACTCCACGGGGATAGCTATAGCATTGCCGTCAGGCGTGCGAGAACGGTCGCAACGTGTCGCTATGCCGTGGTGTCTAATTCGTCGTGAGAGAACGTTTGAAGCGGATAATCCAAATAGCTGCGGTAGTCGTCGCCTTAATTCTGTTTGTTTGCCTCGGAGCAGAGTTTGCACTCAACCTTCGTGCCGCATGACAGGCGCAGTCTCTTTTGGAGAAAATACGCAACCTCACGGTCGGTGAATCTACCGAGGCGGAAGTTCAAAATCTTGTAGATAAAAACTGGGGCGAGGCCGGAGGCAGAATTAGCGGAGTTTGTGAGTTAGATGCCAAGCATGCCGCTCGTCAGCGACACGTCGCTTACAGTCGCCTCCTTAGAGTCCGTGAAGTTCGGCGTTCCCTTAGGCATCCGTTGCTTAGCGAACGCTGGGTCGGGCCACTCCTCTACTCCGATCGCGACCCACCACACGCCTGCCCTAGGACCGTAGCTCGCGTTGCATTGAAAGTGGCCCGTGAAGAGCGCCAGCCCTCCACACCCTTGGCCGGTTCGCGTAGCGGCACCAATTGCATCCACGAACATGTCGGGGGGTAAAGCTACCTGAGGCGATGGAATATGCGAGGCACCGATATACAGTGGCGATTGGTCCAAACATGTCTTGGACAGACTCTCGGGCAGTTCCCCACACATTGCTTTGCCTTTTTGGACGTTCTCGTACGTATCGACGTGCACGAACGCGTCGCGATAGGTATTCAATTGCCTACATTTCTCCCGCAAATCCGAATCGATAATCTTCTTACATGCCTCCGCATCATCCAGTACCGGAATGAGCGGAATAGCAACGCCCGATTGTGATTTTTCATAGATGCAGGTCGCAGCCCATATCCGGATGCAGCCGTCTTGCCGAAACGTGATGGTGAGAGGAAAGTATCGGGAGTTAGCCACGGGCATCCCGCTCCGATTGGACACGGGGTTATACAGCACCCGCGTAGCGGCGGAGCCCTCTTCGATTCCGCTAGCGCTGTCGCCTTGGTTAACCGTCACCCCGTAGGACCGAGATTCGACAGGAAGCTCCGTCGGATGACCTACCGCGGCGAGCGAGAACGAGCCAGACGAATCGCTAGTGGCAGAGCTTTTCACCTCCGTGTGCACTGCGAATCCTTCGTACATGCTTATTTGGAGCGTCATTGCGATGTCACGGACTGGTTTGCCAGTCGTTGCATCGACAATCCGTCCGCTGACAGATGGAATCGCTTGCGCAAACAATGGTCGGGTGACTGGAGCTATGAAGCAAAGGATGCTGAGAGCGAGATTACAGAGGTTTCGCAGATGCGTTTCCGTGCGGCAATTCCTATGCTTGCGTTTCTCCACGGGCAGAGATCAGTGTAGCCTCGAACAAATTAACCGCGAAAAAACTGGCGACGACTCGTCTTCAATCGGTTATAGGGCCTGATAAGTCGCGTAACCGGAAACTAGGAAAATCCACTTTACCGGCGTTAATCAGATGGGACTTAGAAATGCGTTTTGTTACGGTTGCGTGGGGTTCACGGGGGTGGCCGGTTGCTGCGCGGCTAGTTTTTGTTTTAGGGTGGCGACTTCTTTGCGCAGGATGGCTGTGAATACTCGTTCGTAGGCCATAGCGGCGCGGGCGGCGAGGAGTTCTAGCATTTCGGATTCGTCGGCGGTGATGTCGTTACCGGATTGGTGCGGGCCGAAGAGGACTACGGCGGAGGCTTCGGGGACGCCGCTGCGGACGGGGACGGCGAGGCAGGGAGCGGCAAGGTCGAGCGGAACATCCGAGGCGTTCAAGGAATCCTGGCTTAGGTGGACGGGGTCGCCTTCTTTGAGGCTGCGCAATGCAGCCGCGTCTTGTTGTTCGGGGAGCAATTCTTTTTTCATGGAGGCGGTCCAGCCTCGTGTGTCCTGCGTTCTGCGGAACACTTTTCCATCGTTGCGGAAGACGGCGCCGGAGGAGAGTCCGAGAGCGCGGACCGCGCTTTCCACCAGCAGGCAATCAATCTCGGGGAGAGTCTCGGCGCGGGCGAGCGCCTCGTTCGCGGTTTTCAATTGCTCGCGCGCGGAGTGGAATTGGCGATTGAAGACGCGGTCGAGCAGCTCCACGGCGATCTCGTGCAGGCGTTGCATCACGAGCAAGACGATGGGCGCGACTACCAGCGGCCAGATCCACCCCGGCATACGAACGTCTTCCTCCAGGTGCGCCAGCTTTTCGTGGAGCTGGACGACGGGAACGCCGAGAGCGAGGCTCAGCGCGACCAATACTGTGCCGTGGCGGAGGGGAATGGAAACGCTGACGATGCGGCGTTGCCAGACTGCTTGCGAGGCGAAGTAGGCGAGGACGCCATTTGGAAGATAGAGAAGACCGATGAAGGCTGGCGAGGGCGCGGCGCCCCAGAAATGGGTGATCAGGTCGGAGGATTGGCAAAGTTCGGCGAGGATGTAGGCGGGAAGTCCGATGGCGCAGCCCCAGATGACCCAGTTCATGCGCTGCTTTTCCTGCGGCGGGAGGGTGCGGCGGCGCGCGAGGAGAATGATGAGCACGGCGGCGTCTATCGCGAAGCCTGCGAGGAAAGTGATCTCGGTGATTCTTTCGGTGCGGAAACCAAGGATGCTGGCGAAGTTCGCGAGCGTGAGCGCAGTGATGACGGCGGCGAGGAACGGGACTGCCCATTGGAGTTTTTGCCAGCGCGGCTCGGTGCGGTCTTCTGGGAAACGCAGCGCGAAGAGCAGGAGGCCGGCGAAGGCGGCGCCTTGCGTGAGGGATTCCGCGATTTCCTGCGCGAGGATTGCGGCGGGCGCGCGTTGCAACAGCGCGTAATACGTGTAGGACTGGCCGGGATTAAACCAGAGCACGTAGAGGAACAGGCCCCAGGTCATCCAGCTGGGGCGCGTCCAGACGAGCCAGAAGGCGATGATGATTACGACGATGCCGACGACGGTGTCGGCGAAGAGGACGAGCCGTTCGGCGGACGTGAGCGGCGCTGGGGCGGAGTCGAGATTTACTGTGCGCGGCGGGGCGCCGGATTTCGGTTGGATGGCGAGGGTGATCTGGCTGTGCGGGAGCGCTGCTTGAGTTTCGCCCAAGCCGCCGAGCACGGAGAGCAGGCTGGCGCATTGCGGCGTGTTGATGTGGGGCGGAATGCAGCGCATGGATTGCAGGTCGAGGCGGTCGCCGGGGACGATGCCGGCTGCGGCGGCGGGAGAATCGTTTTGTGATGCGAAGGGGGCGAGGACACCGGTGACGATGCCATCGTTGTCCACGGCGAGGCCGAAGGAATCGAGGGAATCGAAGACGCGTTGCAGGCCGGGGACGATCATGGCGAGGGCCCAGAGAGTGAGGACGATTAGCACGAGGCGCGCGCCGAGGGACGGGTGAGCTGGGTTAGGTTCTTTGGCGATGCTCGGCGCGTACACGGCGCACCTCTGATTATTTTTTGCGAGAAACTTGGGTGCATATTATGCGTTCGTGCGGGGGATGGGAAGAGTTGTGTGGTCGCTGAGGGCGTCAAGAGCCCAACCCTTCGCGTGAGGCCATTTACAAATTCAACAGACTTCGTTATTCGACTATCTGTTCCAGGAACCATGGGGCGATCGAGGGCGTCAGGTCGCACAAGCGCCAAGAAATGCGAAACTGATCTCACCGACTGGCAGCCGACCCGACGTTCCGATTGAAGCACGCTTACAGTTGAGCCTGCTGGCCTACATGCACAGCGCCGAAGACTGGGATGAATTGTTGTGTCGGACACCGATGTGTGCTGCATTCAGGCGCACTGCGCTCAGAACCACACGTGGACCGAAAGTTCGCTGCAATTGAGGCCGCCGAGAGAAAATCGGGCTAAGTCCCGGTAAGTCGCGTTGCCGGACATATGGCGTACTGGAACTTCACACGTACGATAAGAGCGTTAATCGGGATTTGAGGTTGATGGATGGCTCGATGAGGCGCGACTCGAAAACGTGCTCATGACCGAAGCGCCGTGTGCTTCACATTCTATGCATCACATGCCCCAGGAATGAGCCGACGCCCCCGATCGTGTCCGCAGCGCCATGCGTGATCATCGTGGGTGCCAACGACTTGCGCCAGGCCACTACGCCTCCGAAAAACAGTCCAATGAAGAAAATCGTCACCATCATCGCCCAGCCCTGATACCCGTGTCCCGCGCCGAAGACCAGCGCCTGTATTGTCACACCTGCAGCGCCGCTTCCGGTAATCCGGCGGCATTGTTCCTGCAAGTATCCGCGAAAGATAAACTCTTCGCAGAAACCAGCCGAAATCGAGAGCACGATCCACACAAGCAGTTCGAGCACGGTATGCGGCGTCAATTGTTCCAGCATCCGGGAAACTGTAGCCAATTGGCCGCGAAAAACCACCGAACCGAGCCCCTCGATGGCGAGGAAGCCCGCCGAAACGATCACGGCGATTCTAATGTCGCGCCGCACCGCGCGCGCATTGAACCACCCGGCGTTGATCGCCTTCCGTACGGTGACGCCGCGCCCGCGCATCGCCAGGTAAACGTACGCTGCCAATCCCCACTCCTCCACAAGCGCAACGAGGTAAATGATCAGCCGCGCTTCTCCAGGCATCCTGCCGCTCGAAACAAACCGCCGCGTCAGGAAATACGAAGTTGCCGAGACGCCCAGAATTAGCAATACCAGAAGGAATGTATGCCACAGCGGCGCGATCAGCTCTCGCTCGGACGGGACCATTTGGTTCGGTGCTACGGATTGAATCATCTCAGACATTGGATTGACGCCTCCTCGCACGGCGCCAGGGGCGCGCCTGATGAGGAATACCCACTTGCTGCGGCGAAGGTTTCAGGACAGCAGGAGTCGCCGCCTGTCGAATTGTTATCATAATGCCAATCAAGTCTTACGGATGCGCTTAGCGCGGATGCCCAGTGCAAGTATGGAGAAAATGGCCCTGGCCCACCATTGTGGGCGTTGTCCGAATCAGCAAAGTTGTAGCGCACACTTCTGACTGGGCGCGCCCTGCGCATACCGTAACTCCTGATAAGCCCGGACTGCGTCTTCGACGCGTCGCTAGTGCCAGAAACTTGGCGAGATTCGTTTATTGATTCGACAGGAGTTATGAGCCAAGTTCCTGGAGAGTCGCGTTACCGGCCATGTTCGCTCCCAATACTTCACGCGGACAGTCAACGCGCAAGGGTGAGTCCGAAAGTCAGAACTCGGTAAGAACCTTTGCCAGCGGGATACAGATTGGTCCCGGTTTGCACAAAACCAAAACGTTTGTAAAATTCGATGGCATGGTTGTTGGCTTCGTGAACTTGAAGCCAAATTTTTTCTGATTTCAACCGCCTGGCAAACGACAACACGTCTTCCATCAACATCCTGCCTAACCCGTTCCCGTGAAATCGGTAGAAGACGTAGAGGCGCTTCAGCTCGAAAGAAGAAAACGATTTCGTATCTTCGTCGGAGATTGCAACGGCGTATCCGACCGCACACTCTCCGACGATCGTCTCAGCAATCCAGACGCGTGCGCGATCGGTAGCCAAGATTCGACTGAAATCAGCTACCGACAATTCAGCGGCTGCGTACTCGACTAAGTCGTGGCCATCACCGATCCCGGCGTACGTCTCTAGGATGGTGGCTTGCGCGACAAGGGAAAGTGCCTGTTCGTCACCGGGTCTACAAAGTCTCGTAGCGAATTCCATTTCTTTTCGTTCCGTCGCTGAAGCCGCCGGCTTCAGAGCCGCTACAATCACTGTGGGCACGACGAATACAGCAATCGCACGCGGCGTACACAATTTCCAAGCGGGCCTGATGGTAGCGCTGTGGGGAGTATAGTCTGGGATTCTCTAAGCGCAAATCCTAATGAGCCGCGTCACCGTACATGTGGTTTTCGCCGGATTCCACGCATTATAAAAGGGCGCCCCTTTTGGAGTAGGTTTTGGAGTGTAGGCTCGAACCTCTCCAGAAAGGAGCACCCTTTTTATGGATAAAATGAAGTATATCGGGATGGATGTTCACAAG
>Ga0070761_10002861_pt1 | contig 10488 bp, 12 predicted proteins | sample HubBroMetageREF1_FD_66724 | JGI IMG/M metagenome (GOLD analysis project Ga0070761, IMG submission 66724) | Reference soil microbial communities from the Hubbard Brook experimental Forest, New Hampshire, USA - Hubbard Brook CCASE Soil... | ecosystem: Environmental > Terrestrial > Soil >...
GCCGAGGTCCGAGCGTTTATAATCGCCGCTGAATGGACATAAGCTACCGGAAACGGATGAATTTCAGGATCTTAGCGGCACTGCTGGCGGCATCTCTCGCGGGCGCGTGCTTCGCGGACGAGCTGCCAGGCACCCAGCCAGTGATGCTGCGCTCGAGCGACAGCCTGCCGGTGGTTGACCGGGTGGTCGTGCACAAGGCGCAGCGGCGCCTGGATCTGATGCAGGGTGGCAACGTCGTGCGCAGCTACCACATCGCCCTGGGGTTGAGCCCCACCGGGCAGAAAGAGCGCTCGGGCGACTTCCGCACGCCGGAGGGCGATTACCACCTTGACCGGCGCAACTCCCGCAGCGACTACTTCCTCTCGATCAAGGTTTCCTACCCGAACGAGACGGATGTGCGCCGCGCACGCGCGCGGCACTGGCAGGCCGGCGGCTCGATCATGATTCACGGCCTGCCGAATCTGCTCAAGCACGACGTGGACTATTACCAGCGCACGGACTGGACCGACGGCTGTATCGCCGTGTCGAACGCCGACATGGTGGAGATCTGGATGCTCACGCCGGACAACGCGCCCATCGATATTCTTCCCTAGCCGGATGTGACAGAAACCGATTCCTCAGCGTTTGTCGACGCGCGGGTTGGCCCCCGCGGCAGTCTCGAGAACCTTTCGCAGACGGAAATCGACAAGCTGCTCGATAGTGGCCAGGGGGGCTTGTACCCGCTGTTCCGGCGCTGCGCGCTCGCGGTGCTTAACTCCGGCGCGCCCACCGACAACGCCAAGGAAATTTTCGACCGCTACCGCAGCTTCGACATCCGCATCGTGCGCCACGCCTGGGGCGTGAAGCTCGAGATGAAGAACGCGCCGGCGGCCGCCTTCGTCGACGGGCAGATGATCCGCGGCATCCGCGAGCACCTGTTCGCGGTGTTGCGCGACGTCGTGTACATCTCGGATGAGATCGTCGGCAGCGGGCGTTTCGACCTCACTGACCCGGCCGCCATTACCAACGCGGTGTTCCACGTGCTGCGCAACGCACGCCTGCTCGATCACAAGGCGCGTCCGAATCTCATCGTGTGCTGGGGCGGACACTCGATCGCCAACGAGGAATACCAGTACACCAAGGAGGTTGGCTATCAGCTGGGCCTGCGCGGGCTGGACGTGTGCACCGGCTGTGGACCGGGCGCCATGAAAGGGCCCATGAAGGGCGCCACCATCGGGCACGCCAAGCAGCGCATCGAGCACGGCCGCTACATTGGCATCACCGAGCCCGGCATCATCGCCGCCGAGCCGCCCAATCCCATTGTCACCCAGCTGGCGATCCTGCCGGATATCGAAAAGCGCCTCGAAGCCTTCGTGCGCCTGGCGCATGGCATCGTGGTGTTTCCGGGGGGCGCCGGCACCGCCGAAGAGATCCTGTACCTCACCGGGATCCTCCTGGACCCCGCCAACCAGCGCCAGCCTTTCCCCATCGTGCTCACAGGACCCAAGGCGAGCGCGCCGTACTTTGAGCACATCTGCCGCTTCATCGGGGCGACGCTCGGGAGCGAGGCGCTGCGGCGTCTGGCGGTGGTGGTGGACGACCCGGCGGAAGTCGCGCGACGCATGGTGCACGGCATGGACGCGGTGCGCGAGTTCCGCCGCCGGCAGAGCGATTCCTACAATTTCAACTGGTTGCTGTCGATCCAGCGTGAGTTCCAGCAGCCCTTCGAAGTCACGCACGAGTCGATGCGGGCGCTGCAGTTGCAGCGCGGGCAGCCCCCGCACGAGCTCGCCGCCAACCTGCGGCGCGCGTTCTCCGGCATCGTCACCGGCAACGTCAAGGAATCCGGCATCAAGGCCATCGAGCGTCTCGGTCCCTACGAGCTCGCCGGCGACCCGACGATCATGCATCTGCTGGATGAGCTGCTGGCGGCATTCGTCGCGCAGCAGCGCATGCGCCTGCCCGGCAGCGCCTACCAGCCGGTGTACCGGCTGATCGCCTGACATAACGCACGCGCACGCCACACACTTTTTTTACGAGCCGCGAGAGCTGCGTCCCACCGTATGCGGGTCGCGACATGCTTGTGAACCAGTTCCTGCGGCCTGCGTTATGAACACCGTACGCTGCAACTCAACTTCTTCAGGAGCTTCCATGAGCTCATCCGACAAGGGGCGAGACGAAGCGCCCGGCACGCACCGCGACGCGACGCCCGCCAGCCCGACCGGAGGGCCGGACGCTTACGCGAACTGGCTCGACCGCATGCAGCGCGCCCGCGCCCGCCAGGCAGCCATCACCCGCAACCTGTACACGTGGTCGAACTACAAGAACTGGGCTGACCAGGTGCGCGATTCCTGGACTCCCGACGCCACGAGCGGCGGCGCGAACAGCGCCGGCAAGACGCCCAAGCGCTAGCCTAAAGCGCGGTACGCCCTTCAAGCGTGCCATTGCTTCAGCCGTTGGCGATCGCCGGCGGCGGCACATCCGGTTTATCCACCCCCTCGCCTGTCCCTTCCGCAACGGCCGCGCTCTGCGGCGCTGGCGCCGGCGGCACACCCGCAACCGGCCTGGGAGCCGCCAGCCACTGCACCAGCGGCGCCCACTGCGCCACGTCCTCCTGCGCCACGTAGCTCTTCATTTCATGCACGCCGACCCCGAGTTCCGCGGCGCGCACGTAGTTCTGCGAGTCGCGCAGGGTGGCGACGATCGGAATGCCGAGGGTATGCAGGAAGCGGATCAGTGACTGGTAGGTGAGGGTATTGCGGCGCACGCGGTTGGCGATGACCCCGAGCCGGTTGTCCTCGCGGCGGACCTTGGCCACCAGCAGCAGGTCGCGGATGCACTTCGAGCAGGCGTGGATGTCGATGTCCGAGGGCAGCACCGGCACGATGATCTTGTCCGCGTCACGGATCATTTCCGGCAGCTGCCCGGGCTCGAGTGCAGCCGGGGTGTCGACCACGACGTGGCTGGCGTTTTCCGGGACCCGCAGCTGGAAGGCGCGCGTGGTGCGCGTGTCCTTTTCAAAGGCGGCGATGACCTGAATCTGCGGCTGCGAGGGCTTGCGCTTGCGGACCCAGCGCAGCGTGGAGCCCTGCGGATCGAAGTCCATGAGAACCGGCATGGCCCCGTGCGAGGCGAAGTAGCTGGCGAGGTTGATCGCGACGGTCGTCTTGCCGGACCCGCCCTTGGGGTTCAGGACGACGATGCGCTGCATGATGACCTGCTTTAAGTCATGTCCGGTGTCATTCGGGCGCGGGCAAGCGTACGCATGCCCGCCAGGTGCTGCAAGCGAGGGAGCGAGGGCGCGATGATTGTGAGCGCGCGCACGCCGCCGGCCGCCGCGGCCACGTACAGTGCTTTCCTCATGGAGTTCCTCGCGTACCTCTGGGACGATCTTGACGATGTGGCTGGCGCCTGCCGCCACGTCGCGGCCGCGGCGATCACCGAGACGTTCGCCGCCGCGGTGCCCTTCATCACCGCCGCTTCCGCCATGCTGCTGGCCTGTGCGGCGGCGCTGCTGCTCGCCCGCGAGCACCTGGCTCACCTGGTAGCCTGAAGAACGCCCCGCAGGCCTGGCTTCAGGCTGCCCACGCTCCTGCGTACACGCGGAGCTTGAAAATTCCGCGCTGATTCCCAAGATCACTCATCTTGCGGACCGCCGACGGCGGTGAAAGACGAGCATGCCCTCCGAGACCACCCCCCAGGACAACGCCGCGCCTGCCGGCGAGCGTGAGACCCACGGCTTCCAGGCCGAGGTGCGTGAGCTGCTGAAGCTCATGATCCACTCCCTGTACAGCCACAGGGAGATCTTCCTGCGCGAGCTCATTTCCAACGCCTCCGATGCCTGCGACCGGCTGCGCTTCGCCGCCATCGCCGACAGCGCGCTCGCGGCGGACGATCCTGAGTTCGGCATCCGCGTCGACGCCGATCAGGCCGCCGGCACGCTCACCATCACCGACAACGGCATTGGCATGACGCGCGAGGAGGCCATCGCCAACCTCGGCACCATTGCGCGCTCAGGCACGCGGGAGTTTTTTCGCTCGCTTTCCGGTGATGAGCAGAAAGCCTCGGCGCTCATCGGCCAGTTCGGCGTGGGCTTCTATTCCGCGTTCATCGTCGCGGACCGCGTCGAGGTGCGCTCGCGCAAGGCGGGCACCGCGCCCGCGGCGGGGGTGCGCTGGGAATCGGGCGCGGACGGGGATTTCACCGTTGAGACCGTGACGCTTCCCAGCCGCGGCACGGCTGTCACCCTGCACCTGAAGGCCGACGCCCGCGAATTCGCCGATCCCATGCGCCTGCGCGGCCTTATCCGCCGCTATTCGGACCACATCGGCTTCCCGGTGCGCATGCGCAAGGAAGGCGAGGCGTCACTGGAATACGAGGTGGTGAACCAGGCGAAGGCGCTGTGGACCCTGCCGCGTGCCCAGGTGAGCGATGAGGAATACCGCCAGTTCTACCAGTACCTGGCGCATGACTTCACCGATCCGCTCGCCTGGAGCCACAACAAGGTGGAGGGCAAGCGCGAGTACATCAGCCTGCTGTACCTGCCGGCGCGGGCGCCGTTTGACCTGTGGCAGCGCGACGCGGCACGGGGACTGAAGCTGTACGTGCGGCGCGTGTTCATCATGGACGACGCGGAGCAGTTCCTGCCGCTGTACCTGCGCTTCGTGAAGGGCGTGGTGGATTCGGGCGACCTGCCGCTGAATGTGTCGCGCGAGATTCTGCAGCAGGAGCCGGAGGTCGAAGCCATCAGGAGCGGCCTGACCAGGCGGGTACTGGAGCTGCTGGCGCGCCTCATGAAGGACGAGCCGGAGAAGTACGCGACCTTCTGGAAGGAGTTCGGCGCGGTGCTGAAGGAGGGCGTCGTGCAGGATCAGGCCAACCAGGCCGCGATCCTGCCCCTGCTGCGCTTTGCCAGCACGCACGATCCGGGCGACACCCCGTCCGTGAGCCTCGCGGACTACGTCGCCCGCATGCGCACCGGGCAGGAGCGCATCTACTACGTCATCGCCGAGAGCCTGGCAGCCGCGCGCGGCAGCCCGGCCATCGAGCGTCTGCGGGAGCGCGGCCTGGAAGTGCTGCTGCTCGCCGAGCGCATCGATGATTGGGTGATGGGGCAGCTCGAGACCTATGAGGGCAAGCGCTTCAAGGATGCGTCGCGCGGGGATCTGGAGCTCGGGGGGCTCGCGAGCGATGCCGACCGCAAGCAGCACGATGCCGAGCTCAAGGAGAGCAAGGGGCTCCTGAAACGCATCAAGGATTCCCTCGGCGAGCGCGTCACCGAGGTGCGTGTCAGCGAACGCCTCAAGGAGTCACCCGCGTGCCTGGTGCTCGGGGAGCACGATCTGTCCGAGCAGATGCGGCGCATCCTCCTCGCCAGCGGCCAGAAGGTGCCCGATGCCCGCCCGCTGCTGGAGGTGAATGTCGGGCATCCGCTGGTCAGGTACCTGGACGGCGTCGCGGACGCCGGCCAGTTCGCGGAACTCGCGCAACTGCTCTTCGACCAGGCGGCGCTCGCCGAAGGAGTGTCCTTGAGCAATGCGCCGGAGTACGTGCAGCGTCTGAATCGCCTGCTGGTGAGGCTCGCCGCCCCGGGCACGCCTTCCTGAAGATGGTGCTCAAAGCCCCACGCGCCGAACGCCTGACGCTCGCGGGTCCCGCTGGGGGGCTTGAGGCACTCATCGAGACTCCCGCCACCGGCGACGGCTCAGCGCCCGTCAGCGCCTTCGCGGTGGTGTGCCACCCGCATCCGCTTTACGGCGGAACCCTGGATAACAAGGTGGTGCACACCCTGGCACGTGCCTTCAACCAGTGCGGAGCGCCCGCGATCCGTTTCAACTTCCGCGGTGTCGGCACGAGTGCTGGCAGCTACGACGAGGGCAGGGGCGAGATAAAGGACGCGCTGGCCGTGATCGCCTGGGGCCGCAAGCGCTGGCCGGACGCTGCGCTGTGGCTCGGAGGATTCTCTTTCGGCGGCTCGGTAGCGGTATGGGCGGCGGGTGAGACCGCGCCCGCACGCCTCGTGGCGGTCGCACCCGGCATCACCAAGATCGCGGTGACCGGCGCCGCAGCGCCCGCGTGCCCGTGGCTCATCATCCAGGGCGACGCGGATGAGGTGGTTGCGCCGGATCTCGTGCTCGCCTGGGCGCGCACCCTGATACCTGCGCCCGAAATCGCGGTACTGGCCGGTGCCGGGCATTTCTTCCACGGCCGTATCAATGACTTGCGCGAGAGCGTGCTCGCCTTCATGGGTCGCGCGTAGAAACAAAAAAGCCCGGGAGGATTGCTCCTCCCGGGCTTTTGCCGCTTAAGCGGGAAATGAACTCTTAGGAGTTCACCATTGCCTTTAAGCTCTTCAGAGGCATCACGCGAACCTTCTTGCTCGCCGCCTTGGCCTTGAACATCATCTTCTGGCCGGTGAACGGATTGATGCCTTCGCGAGCCTTGGTGGCCGGCTTCTTGACGACCTTCATCTTCAGGAGGCCCGGCAGCGTGAACAAGCCGTTGCCACGCAGGCTCTTGCGGATCACGCCGCCGAGCGAATCGAAGACGCCTCCGATCTGCTTGCGGGAGAGCCCCGTATCTTTGGAGATGTGTGTCAGGACTTCCGACTTCGTCGGTGCGCCACCCTTTTTCGCCATGTTGCCCTACTCCTGGAAATAAATTTTGATTGCGGTATGCGGCGCAGTGTTGCCGCTTGAGGAAGAATCGGCGCGAAAAATAGCACATGCGCGCGCTTACGCAAGCGGTTTTTTATTCCGGGTGTTGCGGAAATGCCTTTTTTCTCAGGGTTTGCGCAGAAGCAGGCCTCGCTGATCCTGCCATTCCCGGTACGAAGTCGCGGCTAAGCGCGTGTTCTGACAGCCAAGAGCACTCGAGCGTAGCGGGCAAAAGCCCGTGCGCCCAACCTGGCCATGAAGTGCTCGGCTGCTGAGGAAAGCGCGACAGGTGTGCATCGAGCCCCGCCTTTTGCCCGCGGAAACGAAGCTGATGTCTGCGAAAATCGCTTCCTGCGATTTTCGCCAATGAACTAGCGCAACAGGATCAGCAGCGCCTGGATGACGATGATCGCCCACAGCGGCGACAGGTCGAGCCCCGCCACGGAAGGGATCAGCCGGCGGATGGGGCTCAATACCGGCTCGCACAGCGCCGCGAGCACCGACTGCAACGGCGAGTAGCCGCCGGGGGCGATGAGGCTCAGGAGGGCGTAGAGAAAGATTGCGTAGAAGTAGGTCCACAGGAGCGTGCGGCCGATTTCCAGCAGCACCGCGCGCGCCCACACCAGCGGCGTGGGCAAGCCGAGGCCATGCAGTGCGAACAGGCACGCAACCTCGACCACCGCGACCAGCAGCACTGCGACCACCGATGCCGTGTCCACCTTGCCCACCGGCGGCAGCACGCGCCGCAACGGCAGGATCACAGGATTCGTCAGTCGCACCACCGCCTGGGAGATTGGATTGCGGAAGTCGGCGCGGGTGAGCTGCAGCAGCAGCCGCGCCAGGAACACGAACAGGGCGAGCGACAGCAGGGTTTCGACGATGAAAAAGACTGCGCTCATGAGATTCTCAGGCCGGGTGCCGTGCCCGGGGTGGCCGTGGCGAGTTCGCGGCTGCGCTGCGCCGCGGCAGCCAGCGCCGCCGCCACGATGCCGCGCAGGTCGGCGCCCTCGAGTACACGCACCGCCGCCTCCGTCGTGCCGCCACTGGAGGTGACTTCGGCCCGCAGGCGCTTGAGGTCCGCGTCCGCGGCCTGCGCCAGGAGGCCCGAGCCGTAGAGCGTCGCGCTCGCGAGGCGCTGCGCGGCGGGCGCTTCCAGACCGAGGCGCTCGCCGGCCTCGGCCATGAGCTGCGCCAGAAGAAAGAAGTAGGCCGGCCCGCTGCCCGAGAGCGCCGTCACCACATCCAGCGCCTCCTCGCTCGGTACCCATACGGTCTCGCCCACGCAGCCGAGCACGCCCTGGGCACTCGCGCGCTGTGCCGGGGAGACATCGCCCGCGGCATACAGTCCCGTGATGCCGGCACCGAGGAGCGCCGGGCGGTTGGGCATGGCGCGCACCACCGCGACCCCTGCGCCGCAGGCGCCCTTGAGCGTGGCAGTGCGCACACCGGCGGCCACCGAAACCACCAGCGGCCGCTGCCTGGCGAACAGATCCGCCAGCGCCGTCAGCGTCGCCACGGCGTCCGGCGGTTTTACGGCGAGCACCACCACGCTGGCATCCGCGGCTGCCTGCGCGTTGTCGGCGCACGCACTGACACCGAAATCGCGCCCCAGCGTTGCACGCGCAGCGGCGTCGTGCTCACCGACGCTCAGCTGTTCCGGGCGGGTGCCGGAGCGCAACAGGCCGCCCACGAGCGCGCGGCCCATGTTGCCGGCTCCGAGTATGCAGACGCCTCTCATGATCATGCGGCTATTGTAAGGGTCGCGCGCCGAAAAGCGCCGTCCCGATGCGCACGATGGTCGAGCCTTCCGCGATCGCCGCTTCGAAGTCCGCGCTCATGCCCATCGACAGGGTGTCCAGTTGCAGGCCGCCGGCGTTGAGTTCATCCCGGAGTGCACGCAGCTGCGCGAACCAGGCGCGCTGGCGCGCGGGCTGTGTTTCTTCGGGGGGAATGCACATCAGGCCCCGCAGCTGCAGGCGCGGCAGCAGCGCCACCGCAGCCGCGAGCGCCGGCAGCGCGGCCGGCGCGACGCCACCCTTGGTGGCTTCCGCGGCGAGGTTTACCTGCAGGCAGACATGCAGGGGCGGCGCATGAAAGGGCCGCTGCGCCGCGAGCCGCTGCGCGACTTTCACGCTGTCCAGCGCATGCACCCAGGCGAAGTTTTCCGCGATCGCGCGCGTCTTGTTGGTCTGCACGCGGCCCACGAAGTGCCAGGTCAGCGGCAATCCCCGCAGCGCCGCAAGCTTCGGCAGCGCCTCCTGCAGGTAGCTCTCGCCAAAATCCTTAAGACCGCAGCGCGCAGCCTCCGCAAGCGTCTGCGGGGCCTGGGCCTTGCCGATGGCCAGGAGTGTGACCGACTGCGCACTCCGTCCGGCCGCGGCAGCCGCCCGTGTCACCTGTCCGAGAACCGCGTGGATACGCTCGGGCAAATTCTGCGGACCCATTAACATATTGGACCTGTTACCCCTCCGCTATACTGGCGCGCCGTCCCAGGGAGCTTCAATGGCCGTCGATATCGCGCAACTCTTGGCATTTGCCGTCAAGAACAATGCCTCGGATCTGCATCTGTCCTCGGGTGTGCCGCCGATGATTCGTGTCGACGGCGACATGAAACGCATCAACATGCCGGCGCTGTCGCACAAGGAAGTGCATTCCATGGTGTACGACATCATGAATGACAAGCAGCGCAAGGCCTACGAAGAGTTCTTCGAAACCGATTTCTCCTTCGAGATTCCGAAGCTGGCGCGCTTTCGCGTCAATGCCTTCAACCAGAACCGCGGCGCGGGCGCGGTGTTCCGCAACATCCCGTCCGCGATCCTGTCGCTCGATGACCTGGCGGCGCCGAAGATTTTCCGCGACCTGTGCATGCTGCCGCGCGGCCTGGTGCTGGTGACCGGACCGACCGGCTCCGGTAAATCCACGACGCTCGCCGGCATGGTCAATCACTGTAACGACAACCGGCCCGACCACATCATCACCATCGAGGATCCGATCGAGTTCGTGCACGAGTCCAAGCGATGCCTGGTGAATCAGCGCGAAGTGCACCGCGACACGCTCGGCTTCAGCGAGGCGCTGCGCTCGGCGCTGCGCGAAGACCCGGACGTCATCCTGGTCGGCGAAATGCGCGATCTTGAAACCATTCGCCTGGCGCTCACCGCCGCCGAAACCGGCCACCTGGTGTTTGGCACCCTGCATACCAGCTCCGCCGCCAAGACCATCGACCGCATCGTCGACGTGTTCCCGGGCGAGGAGAAGGACATGGTGCGCTCGATGCTGTCGGAATCGCTGCGCGCGGTGGTCTCGCAGACGCTCATGAAGAAAAACACCGGCGGCCGCGTGGCGGCCCACGAAATCATGATCGGCACGCCCGCGATCCGCAACCTCATCCGTGAGGGCAAGATCGCGCAGATGTATTCCTCCATACAGACTGGCGGCGCGCAAGGTATGCAGACCCTCGATCAATGCCTCACGGAGCTGGTCGCCAAGGGCGTGGTCAGCAAGGAAGAGGCGCGTTACAAGGCACAGAACAAGGACGCCGTGTAATGGACCGCGACCAAGCCATCAAGCTGATGCAGGACCTGCTGCGGCGGGTGACCGAGAAGAAGGCCTCGGACCTGTTCATCACCGCGGGCTTCCCGCCGGCGATCAAGGTGGACGGCGAGATCCGGCCGCAGAGCGAGCGCGCGCTCACCGTGGAGCAGTCCGCGACGCTGGTGCGCGCCATCATGAACGACCGGCAGACCAAGGAATTCGACGCCAGCAAGGAATGTAATTTCGCCATCGCCCCGCCGGGCATCGGGCGTTTTCGCGTCAGCGCTTTCGTGCAGCAGGGCGCCACCGGCTGCGTCATCCG
>Ga0070761_10002862_pt1 | contig 10486 bp, 10 predicted proteins | sample HubBroMetageREF1_FD_66724 | JGI IMG/M metagenome (GOLD analysis project Ga0070761, IMG submission 66724) | Reference soil microbial communities from the Hubbard Brook experimental Forest, New Hampshire, USA - Hubbard Brook CCASE Soil... | ecosystem: Environmental > Terrestrial > Soil >...
CCATCAAGGGGGGCCGGCGGCGGAGCGAACGACGCGCCGTAGATCAGCCGCAGGTCATCCGCGGCCGCCTCCAGCCGGGCCCGCTCACGGCTACCCAGTCCCAGCCCGTCGGCGATCAGCCGCACGGTGTCTCGTCGCGGGCGCCGCGAGCGGCCTAGTTCGAGATCCCGGATTGCCCGGATGCTGACTGTCGACAAGTCAGCGAGCTGCCGCTGAGTCGTGCCGCGCCTGATCCGGTGACTCTTGAGAAGTACGCCAAACTGCTCGGGGCGAGGGTTACTATCCATCACCTATCCACGTTCTCGTGCGAGCAAGAGGTTCACGCTGGAACCGCGAAGTAGTACCTGCGGTAGCCGAGCAGCATGCCTTCGTCTGTGAGCGTGAAAAAATCGGCGAACTCCACCTTGCGGACCTCTTGCTGGCCGCCGGGGTCGGACGGTCCGTCACACAGGTCCGTTACTCCTGTCACGGCTACGGTGTATTCCTGCGCAACGATCCGGTGGAGGTGGTGCCTGCCGTACCGCCAGGCCATCTCCTCCTGAAGTCTCAGGACTTCGGCCCGGCCATGACCAGGTGGCGCGTCTGGCCGAATCACCTGGGCGTCCACGTCGAGAAGTGAGCCATAGGCGTCGAAGTCAACATTGTCCAGATAGTGATAGGCCAGACGAACGTGGCTGATACCCGCCATTGTAGCTAATGTCGACGAAATGGTGCGATCACGGTCATTGTTGCACATATGACAGATCCCTGTAGTGAGGCATGTGCACCGTGACGATGCAGGACGATCCGACGTTTACTGTTGTACACGGTCCTAACTCGTGGCTATCATCGGCTTATCGTCGTGTACCCGGCGTGCCTGGGAGATCTATGGATAAGGCAGGTCGCTGGACGACGGATTTAACGATCGCCTCGCCGGAACTTCCTTTCCGGATTCTCGGTCCGCTCGCCGTGACCGGACCCTACGGTGCTATCCGGATATCGCCGGGGCGCCAAGAGGTGATATTGGCCTCGCTTCTGCTGGCGGCTAACCGGGTGGTGAGCACCGATTCGCTCGTCGACTCGATCTGGGATGAAAAGCCACCGGAAACGGCGCGCATTCAGGTCCAGATCTGCATATCCCGGCTCCGCAAAAGCTTTGTCGATGCTGGTCTCGACGTAGCCATCAGATCTAGACCGCCCGGCTACATCCTGGAGGCTAGCGACGCTAGCCTGGACCTGATGGTCTTCAGCCAGCACGTTGGCCGGGCGCGCGTGCTGGTCAAGGAGAGTCGGCCTGAAGAGGCAGCAGAAGCCTTGCGCGCGGCGGTCGGGATGTGGCGCGGGCAGTGCCTGAACGGTATTCCCAGCGAAACCTTGCGGACGAAGGCGCTGCGTATCGACGAGGACCGGCTTGGTGCTATAGAGACCTATCTCGATCTTGAACTCGCCCTTGGTCGCCATCATCAGCTGGCCGGCGAAATTGGCCGGCTCGTGGACGAGCATCCGCTGCGCGAGCGTCTGCGCTGCCAGTACATGCTGGCGCTGTACAGGTCAGGTCGGCGAGCGGAGGCGCTCGACGTATACCGCCACGGCCGGAACCTTCTGATCAAGGGACTAGGCCTGGAGCCGGGGAATGAACTGCGCCTGCTTGAGACCGCGATCCTTTCCGGCGATCCCGCTCTGTCCATCGGATCCGAGCCCGTGACGCCTCAGGTTAGCGCCGGGCAGCAACTGCCTTACTCGATCGGGAAGCCGCGCCAGCTTCCCGCTGACACGGCCGACTTCGTCGGACGTCGGGAGCTGATCGACTCCGTTGAGGCCATATTCAGGACCGCGGATGAGCCCCGCCCGACAAACGTGGTGGTGATCGCGGGCAAGCCAGGAATCGGCAAGAGCACGGTGGCCACCCACATCGCCCATCGTCTCGCAGGGACGTATTTCACGGACGGCCAGCTTTACTGCGACCTGCGCGGTACCTCTTTTGAGCCGGTCAGCGCCCAGGATGTCCTGGGCCGGTTCCTTCGAGCTTTGGGAATTCCCGGCCCGCTGATCCCCGATTCCATTGATGAGCGCGCCGAGATGTATCGGACGATCCTGGCCACCCGGCGGCTGCTCGTGCTGCTCGATGACGCAGCCAGCGAGGGCCAGATCGGCCCGCTCCTGCCCGGCGGCGGCAACTGCGCGGTGATGGTCACCAGCCGGTCGCGACTGACCGGGCTGCCGGGCGGGCATCGGATAGAGCTGGACATCCTCGACGCGGACCAGGCGATCGACCTGCTGAGCCGGGTAATCGGCCAAAGCCGGGTCAAGCGCGAGCCAGACGCCGCGGTTGCGCTCGCGCGCGCTGTCGGCGGGCTTCCGCTCGCGCTGCGGATTGTCGCGGCGAGGCTGGCGGCCCGGCCGCACTGGTCGCTGGCCTCGATCGTGCACCGGCTGGCCAACGAGCGGCACCGCCTGGACGAGTTGGCGTACGGCGAAATGACGGTCCGGGCGAGCCTGTCCCTGACCTACGACGGCCTGCGCCCGGCCGATCACCGGCTACTGCGGCTGCTCAGCCTGGCGCCCGGGCCAACCTTGCCCAGCTGGCTCGCCGGAGCGCTGCTCGATGACCATCGCCCGCGGCCATCTGACTTGATGGAGCCGCTCTACGACGTGCAGATGCTCGACGTGACATCAGTCGAGCACACCGGCGAATTCAGGTATCGCTTTCATGAGATCACCTGGCTTTTCGTCCGGGATCAGCTGGAGGCGACCGACACTGCCGCCGTTCAACAGGCAGCAGTCGAGCGCATGATCGGCGGCTGGCTCGCGCTCGCGGAGCAAGCGCACGCGAAGATCTACGGTGGCAGCTACATGCTGGTCCGGGGTGCCGGGCTGCGCTGGAAGCCGCCAGCGGCGTACGCCGACAACCTGCTCGCCAGCCCGCTGCAGTGGATGGACGACGAGCGCGACAACCTGGGCCGCGCCGTCGATCAGGCCGCGCAGGCGCATCTGGATGAGCAGTGCTGGCAACTCGCCACGACCCTGGTGACGCTGTTCGAGGCTCGGGGCTATCTGGACTTGTGGGAAAGCACGCATCGGCAAGCGCTCAGCGCGGTGCGGCAGGCGGGGAACAAACTCGGCGAAGCTGCGCTGCTTGCCTCGCTCGGCACCCTGCACGTCAGCCGGTTCCAGCCCGCCGAGGCTAGGGCCTCGCTCGGTGCGGCGCTCACGCTATTCGATGAGCTTGGCAATCCGCATGGTCAAGCGCTCTCCTGGCGTGATCTGGCGCTGCTGGACCTGCATCTGGGCGAGTACGACCGCGCCCTGGCCGGTTATGAGCGATCCTTGCGCGGCTTCGATCTGGCCGCTGACATCGTCGGACGGGCGACGGTCCTCACCCAGAGCGCGTTCATCTTGATGCGGCGAGGCGACAGCGCGGATGCTCGCGCCCGGCTTGACGAGGCGCTCGCGATCTTCGGCTCCGCGGGTTACGAGGGCGGAAAGGCCCGTGCGCTCCGGCGGGTAGGCCAGCTGCTGCTGGAGCAGGGCGAGCCAGAAGCCGCGGAGCGGACCCTGACCGAGGTGCTAGCGATGGTTCGCGCCGACGGGGACATCCTCGGCGAGGGGCACTTGCTGATGAATCTTGGCGAGGTTTACGCCGACATGGGCCGGCACAGAGAAGCCGAGACCTTGTACCGGCAGGCGGGTGAGCTGCTCGACGCCGCGATTCCCGCGTTCCGGGACCGCGGCATGGGCCGCGAGCTTGCCGAGGCCGAGCAGCTCCGACGCGAGATCGGCACGGGACCAGGCGCACCCCCGTGAGGCAGGCTCGAGCCTAAGACCGTGGACTCGATCCGCAGGGTGTCGCCGTTGGCCAGGGTCCAGCCGGGCGTACCGCTCCATCGCATCTTCGGCCTGACCCAATGGGCCCCCAGCCAGCTAGGTCATACGCGAAAACCACGCCCGGCGAACCCCTGACCAGCGGGAACCCTTAGCCGGTGATCCTGAGGTGCTCGACCAGTTTCCAGGTCCCGGCCCGCTGGCCGGCGCTGGTGAACGTTCCCCAGCCGGCCAGGGTCGCCAGCGCGCCGTTCGATTTCTGGCCGGAAAGGAGAGGAACGGCCCCGCCGGAGCCGAAGAGGAAGGTGCCGTGGGTCAGGCCGTGCGGTGACGTGGTCCCGTAGAACACGATCACCGCGACGCCCTGCTGTCCGCCGAGGCTGCATTTGCAGACGTCGTAGACGAAGAACGACTTCGAGCCGTTCGGATAGACGGTGGAGATGACCTGCTCGCCTGCGGGCGGCCGAGTCGAGCCGATCAGGCCCGCTCCGGCCAGGACGATGTTGTTGAGGGCGAAGGTGATCGTGTAACCCGATTCCGTCCGCACCGGCGGAGACGATTTAAGGCGGGTTGCCGTGTGCGTACCGTAGTAGGTCTTCAGGCTCCCGGTGCGCACCGTGAGGTGCTCGGGGATACCGGGACCTTCACCAGCTTCTGGCGCCGGGTTGGGCAGGACCACGCTGAACCCGCACTCGCCGATCGCGTGCCCTGCGGCCAGGTTCGGAGCGTTTGAGCTGTCCCCGAACTGCGTCGCCGGATCGTCGCGCAGGCAGGTTATGTTCGCGCCCATGAGGTTGTTGTTGACCTCATTGCCGTCGGGGTCACTGCTGATGTTGCGGGAATAGGTGAGGCTGCCCCTGACCTCGATCCTCATCACCCCCATCCAGCACGTCCGCACGCCAGTGACGCTGAGATTGCCGCCAACCGTGCCGTCCTCGAAGACGGTGAACTCAGGCACCTGCTTCACCAGTGCCTTGTCTTCGGACCACGGCTTCGGAATGGGATAGACCTTGGTATTAAAGCACCCCGACGAGTTTGCCCCGCCGGCCGCCCCGCCGCCGCCGCCCGCGACGGTGACGTTGCCGCTGATGGCGGTGTAGTGGACCACGTCCGCGAGCGCACCGACCGCGGTCAGGTTCCCCCCGATGCTGTCGAAGGTCACACCGTGCGGGCAGATACTGAGAAGGGTCGGTCCGCAGCCGAGCACCAAGACGGCGCCTTTATCCACAAAGACGCTGCCTCCGATCCGGACGGTCGCCGTGACGACTGGTTTCGATGACGGGTCACCCGGGCTGGCGCCGGCGTCGAGCAAGGCCCCGGGCCCGACGGTGAGGTCGCGGCGGATCACGATCGTGCCGGTTTTCATGTAACACAGGCCGGTGATGAGCATCGACCTGTAAGTGCCGGGATGGATATTGCCCCCGGTGCAGGTATACGGACCACCGCCCCCCAGGGGCGCGGCACTCACTGCGGACGTCATGAGCACGGGCGCGATCACCGGCCCGAGCAAGGCCGCAGCGGCACCAATTGCCAGCCGTGCGAAGAGTCTGTTCTTCACCATTAAGCCCCTCAGGTCAGGCCGACGCACACCCCTGTGTCGCACGGGCGCAGGACATTGCCAGCCCCTCCCTTTCTGATCCGCTTCGCGGGAGTAGACCAACGGGGGACCGACTAGGACATACTGTACCGCACCGAGTCAGGACGGGTCCAGGACCGATGTGGGCCAGAACCGCCGATCCGGCGTGATTTCGCTCAGTCATCTTGCAAATGGCGGCGATCGGGCTCGGCCGGCGAGCACGCGGTTTGACACGTGATGGCGCGTGTGCGGAGGGCTGGCGCCGGGCTTCTAGGGGGCGGGGCATGCCTTTCTTTCGTTGTCCTCTGTCTGGCGGGTGACGGTGAATCCTGAGCTCTTTTCTGCCTCCTTCTGGTTCAGCACGCCCGCGCCGGCCAGCCAGGCGTTCACGGCCCCTTTGTCGTCAATGGTCACGAGGTTGATCGGCGTAGGCTTGAGCTGCTTGACCGCTTGCTTGCCGTTGGCTGTGGTGGCCTGGCCATCGGTCAGTTTCCATGAGCCGAACTGGGCCAGCGGTCTTCCGTTTATCGTTTCGGCGATCCACTCGGCGCTCTGGTTCACGCATGTCATCTCGATGCCCGTTTTCGGGTTCTTGGGCGGGCATGGCTGGGGGGAAGGTCCGTGGTCACCGGCTTGCCGGTCTGCCCTCTGGGTGTAACGCTCAACTCCAGCGTGTACTTCTTCGCATCCGCGTCATAACTGACGGTGACCACGACGGTCGAGCCCGCCTCGATCGTAAGGTCCTTGAACTTCTCGGCCCTGAGCGGGTACATCTCATAGGCGCCGAAGTATTTGTCTTCCCCATCGGTGCATTCGGCGACGACAGCGACCTGCTCTATGGTGTACTCCTTGCCCTCGGCCCTCTGAACGGTGTCGTCCTTCTTCGCGAGGCCGTCGATGCCGACCCAGAAGCCCACCGCATCGGTCGCGTTCTTTTTGCAGGTAATCGCCGGCTCGACCCAGGTGCCCGTCACCCTAATATCGCAGTACTCGGCGGCGAATAGCAAGTCACCGCCACGAAATTGCGAAAACGGGCGGCTAATAACATACAATTCAACGGACGGTTAGCTTGTTCAGTTAGAGGAATCGCATCAGGGACGGAGACGGGCATGACCCAGAAAATCGAAACGCTTTTCATTGACGATCTCGACGGAACCGAAGCGGCAGGCACGATCCTTTTCGCGCTGGAGGGCACGCAATACGAAATCGATCTCAGCGCAAGCCACGCAAGCGACCTGCGCACCGCCCTGGCCCCCTACGTACACGCCGGACGCACGATCCCCGCGCCGCGGCGGAGCCCGCGCAAGAACCCGGCAGGCAGCCCGGACACCGCAGGTGTCCGGAACTGGGCCAGAACCCACGGCATCGAGATCAAGGACCGCGGCCGCATCCCCGCCGACATCACTGCCCGGTACCAGGCCGCCAGGGACTAACTACACACCATTCCGGGCAACCCAGACCGCCAGGCCCCGGCCATGGCGGGTCTGCGCTCTCCCCGGTAACCCGCAGCAACGGCTGAGACCCGGTTGCAACTCCCCGCGGCGGAGACATTCGCGCGGGGCACTGGCCCTGCTTTTAGCCAGGCCGTGAAATCGCTTTACCCGGCGCATCAACGCAGGTCCCATGGTCCGCCGGAAAGGATCAAAACCTGAGCTGGCGTCCTTCCCGGCGAACTAAGACCGCATCGCCGCGTAACCTTTATCGTGAACCCGGCCTTCTCGCCGTGACGCGGCCAAGATCAGGACCGCATATGACAACTGGCACGGCGGGCGCCTGGATCCAGGCCCTGGACGGCGAGCCAGTATTCGTGATCCCGTACGCGGACGACGGTCTGCCTAGTCGTGACAGGCGCTGAGGTGGTCACGGCATCTCTGTCCGCGTTCCGAACCGCTTCCGGTCACCCTGATGTTCACGATCTTCAGCCGGTACCTGACCTAGGGCAAAGTCTGTTATCTGATCAGGGCCGGGCCGGAACTCCATGATTCGGTCGTCGTCGGCTCTTAGCCGGACCAGGCTGTCAACCGGCAGCTGGTGCGGGCGGGTACGACGGCGACGCGTTCGTCGTCAGCCAGCCCTGACCGATACGCTGGGCCGACCTGGGTCTGATCACCCACTTGACCGTGCACGAGCTGCACCGGGCGGCCGACGAAATGACACGGCCCGGTGAAATCGTGCACGCGTGCGAGAACCCGCAGGTGCTGCAGCGGCTCGCCGCCGCCGGCGTCGACCGGCCGCTGGCTTGTACGTCCGGCAACCCATCGGCAGCCGGGTCGCTGCTGCTAGGGCGGACGGTGGTGCGATACCACGGCGACTTCGACTGGCCGGGCATCGCGATCGCCCGCCGCATCATCGGCCAAGGCGCCCAGCCATGGCGGCTGGGATGTGCCGACTACCGTGAGACGGTGGAACGGCTGCCGGTCGGCCGACGGCTCACGCTGACCGGCCGGGCCGAGACGACCCCGTGGGATTCCGGACTGAGCCCGGCCATGATGGCGGACAACGTCGCCGTGCACGAGGAGGCAATCGTCGATCTCCTACTAGCCGATCTGATCGCCTGAGGCGGTTAGCAGCGCTGCCGCCATGCTCGCCGACGGCGAGCGGCTCAGCAGGCTCTGGGCTCTACGTCTTCGCCCAGCTTCTTGACGATTGCACGAGCGTGGCCGGAGGCTGAGCGATCGGGCAATCTAGGCGTTTAGCCTGGCCCGTCACCAACCATGCGAACGCCAAGCTCGGGACGAACAGCGCTGATCTGATGGGCGTAATCACCGTCGTCGGTGAGCACGGTGAAACCGTCGCCTAGGGCAGTGGCGGCAAGATGATCACGCCACGCACCAGCCAGCACCGCGCCGCGATCAATACGCCAGTAGGCGCTGGCGTCAATCAGATACTCGCGACCTGTCACCGATCCTCGGCCCGGTCGGCGGCCTCACGCTCAGCAATCTCGGCACGCTTATGGGCAACGTTGGCCGCCCTCGCAGCGGCATTAGCCACCAGCTTCCGCAGCGTCTCCTCGCGACTGCTCGTTCCCAGCAGTCCGGCAGCGGCGGTGAGCTCATCCTCATCCACTTCAACCGTGACGGTCGTGGTCACCAGAACCTCCCTGTCGCTGCTTCTTCTTCCCAGATTACCTGCCGGCTGACACGACGGGCTAGGACCGTACGAGCAGCCGGTTCACCCCATTACGGCTGGAACGCCCATCGGGGCCGGCGCGATTCGGGTAAACCGAACACACGACAACAGGTCGCCCGCTCGGCCGCGGAACGTCGCGCCTTCCGGGTCAACGACAGGTATATCCGCAGGTCACGACCCACGGGTGCGGGCACTCGTCCCGGTCCCCGCAGCCGCAGCGCTTGATGATGCCCGCCATGGTCATGCTTCCTGGTTCCGGAGCCACTCCTACACATGCCGCTCGCGGAACCGCGGGCGCCGGCCGACCCGGTACCCCCGCATGGCCGCAGGCCCGCCAGCAGCCGTAGACCGTCTTCTTCGGCACGCCCAGGTAGGCAGCCAGCTCATCGACCGTCAGCAACCGGTTCGAGCCGCCCAGCGGAGCCGCGCCGGCGGCCCGGTGCCGGGACGATGCGCGCTCGCCTCCCGCGACATCGTCAAGCGCGCCCGGCTGCCCTCCCCCACGGTTCACGGCAGCCATCGGCGGCCCCAGTAAGGAGGCGACGGAGCACGGCGGAAGACCCCGTCGGAAGCGACCGGGCGGGCGGGTTTCGTGGCGCTGCTGGCAGTAGAGCCGGGTACCAGACGGGAACAGGTCCCGGCGGAATAAGGCAATTGCCGCGTGGCCGCCGCCGGGCGATCCAGCGTCACGCAGGCTAGAGAGTGAAGTGACATGACGGATGGGCCCCGCTGCCACCGCAACCGCTGACACTACATAAACCCGGTTTCCGGGGCACTTTTCACTCGCCTCGGGAGACCAATTCGCAGAACCTGGAAAGTGCACCGGTTGCAGGGGTCCGGAGAAGGTGCCGGTACGGCTGTGAGCATGGACGTGTGAATCAGCATGGTCGAGTCGCTTGGGTGCCCGTCGCGGGCTCGCCTCGCAGCCGTGGCGAGCACGAACCAGCGGGCGGCCTCCTTGAGGCTGCCCGGGACCGACGCGCTCGCCGAACGGCCCTACGACCTCCGTCCCGCCCGCCTCTCCGCCTGGCTCAACGCCGGCGTCAATCCACCTCAGGTAGCCGAATGGGCCGACAACAGCGTCCCCGTCCTCCTCCGCGTCTACGCCAAGTGCCTCACCGGCTCCGAACAGTCCGCCCTCAAGCGAATCGAGCAGGCCGAACCCGACCTACGATCAAGTCAGAACAGGATTAGTCGGCTGGCAGCGGAGTGAGCCGCTCTCCCTTGTGCAGGTGCCTGGGAGTCACGACGAGAAAGTCGCGCCAATCGATGGCTGCCCCCAGGTACGTCAAGCCTTCGGCGAGCGCGATCACGCAAGAGTCCGCTACCTGCAGGCGCAGTGAGGCATAGGTGGTCAGCAGCTCAGCATGCGACGGTAGTCATAAGGAGTGGCTTCGATGACCCGCAACTCGTCTTCGTCGATCGCGGCGCAGAACTCAGCAGCCAGTCCGGACGCCCGCGACGTTGCGGGTCAGAGAGCAGGTGGCAGACCTCGGTGATGGCCAGCGACGGGACAACCAGGCGGGACCAGTTTTCCCGCAAGAAGTCCACGCAGCTGCCGTGGTCGCGGTCAGCAGTGTTGAAGGCAGCGACCAGCGGTCCCGTATCGCAGAGAATCAGGCTGACGCAGCTCCGCCGGCATCCTCACGATCGGCATAAGTCAGATACTTGTCATGGTTGCTACCCAGATCCGCCGGACCACGCAAGGGGCCGATGAGCGCCGATAGGTGCCTTGGCAGCGCTGGGCGATCATCATGTCCAGTATCTTCCTCACCAGGGCGGGTGTCCTCGCTCATAGCCTCAGTCTAGGCACCGACAGCCCGCAACGGCACGAAGGCTTGACGCGCAGCGGCGGGCCGCCAGGCGGCGGCAGGAGCGCGAGGAGTGCAGGATGGTAGTGACGGTGGCTGTGAGCGGGCCTGACAACGTTGGCAAGAGCACTCAGATCCGGCTCCTGGCCCGTGAACGCGGCGTGACGGA
>Ga0070761_10002864_pt1 | contig 10478 bp, 11 predicted proteins | sample HubBroMetageREF1_FD_66724 | JGI IMG/M metagenome (GOLD analysis project Ga0070761, IMG submission 66724) | Reference soil microbial communities from the Hubbard Brook experimental Forest, New Hampshire, USA - Hubbard Brook CCASE Soil... | ecosystem: Environmental > Terrestrial > Soil >...
GACTTTTGTTGGGACTCTCGGCCGTTTGTCACATGCGATATTAAGAAGGGCAAAGGAGTGCAGGCCGTCCCAACTCCATGATGGGAAATAAAATGTTCCGGCTCGTACCAAAGATTAAGGTTGAGTCTACGCCCGGGTGTACTTGCGAACTCGTTCGGACGCTATCGGAACTCGCGAACGGACACATTTTGTTGGGTGGCGAAGAATGTAACGAGTCTTCCGGCAACGCCAAAACAGGTATGGGTAAAACTTGGTGAGAGTGTTAGAATTTGCTCATTCTTCGCCAACGTTGATTCAGCGAAACACCGAAGACGACTACCGTGTGCATTCCTGAGGTTGATTGATGCCGTTACAGTCAAGACGTAATAATTCTGGTGACCTGGAAGCGTTGGAGCCAATTGACCTGTTACCGGTTAAAGGTCCTCAATCCGTACACCCATATTTTGCTCAACAGCAAAACCCTATACTGCACTACTGGCAAATTCTGAGGAAGCGGAAGTGGGTGGCTCTGGCCACGTTTGCCATTGTGTTTGCGCTGTCCGTAATTGCAACCCTGAATGCGACCCGCCTGTACCAAGCCACATCGACGGTAGCAATCTTCCCAGAAAATCCGAATGTTTTGGGATTCAAGGACGCCGAGAATAATTTCCCTGACTTCGAATATCAAGCGACCCTGGAAACGCAAGCCGCGATTCTGCGCAGCGATGCTCTGGCCACGAAGGTGATCGCGGCCATGCACCTTGACCAAGACCCAACATTCACGGGTACAACGCGCTCGCAAGCTGAAGATTCAATTCGAGTTTCTAGCATGCAACCTGATCCGGCGAAAGCCGCTGGCTTGCTAGGTGCGTTTCGGGGTGGGCTCCGCGTCCAACTGATCCCAAACTCCCGGCTTGTAGAAGTCAGCTATACGCTTCCAGACCCTCGCCTGGCAACGGAGATCGCCAATGAGTTGGTAAAAACGTTCATCGCGGAGAACTTCAAGACAAAATACGACTCTGTCACCCAAACCTCAGAATGGTTATCCACGGAACTCGTCGATCTTCAGTTGAAGGTCCAAACATCCGAGGAAAAACTTGTGCGCTACCAGAAGGACCATAGCATTCTCGGGGTGGATGAAAAGCAGAACATCGTCACGGCCAAGCTGAACGAACTGAACAACGAGCTGACAATGGCTCAGACTGATCGGATTCAGAAGGAGTCCCATTACAAGGTTGCTGGGGCTGGGGACTCCGCCCCATCCGCTTCCCGCGAAGGGGCGAGCAGCATGCTGGAGAAGTTGCGTGAGAGGGAGGCTGACCTCAATGCCCAATACGCACAGGCTACAACCCAATTCGGTTCCGGATACCCCAAGGTTGTCGAATTGAACAATCAGCTCAAACAGGTGCGTTCCGAGATCGCGGCCGAAGAAACGAAAATGCAGCATGAGATCCGCGATGAGTATTTAGCCGCCGTCCAACGGGAGAATTTGCTAACGACCGCATTCGAACAGCAGAAGCAGGAGGCTAACCAACTCAACGAAAGCGCGATTGAGTACTCGGTTCTTAAGCGCGATGCGGAATCGAACCGACAGCTGTACGAGGATCTTCTGCAACGACTCAAGGAAGCGGGTGTGAGTGCTGGTCTGAGGTCGAGCAATATCCGCATCGTAGACGTCGCACGGACGCCGACCTCCCCCATCGCACCTAACGTGCCGCGGAAGCTCCAGCTCGGCCTTCTGCTCGGCCTTGTTTGCGGTATTGGCCTTGCGTTCCTGTTGGAGAGTCTGGACACCAGCATCAGGAATATGGAAGAGCTTAGCGCGATTTCGACGCTGCCGGCACTTGGGACGATACCGCTACAGCTTTCACGCAACGGCTACTCGCGGAAACGCCTGAAAACGGTATCGGCCGAAACCGACAAATCTGAGTATCCTGCTCTAGTCACGTATGCACGTCCGAAGTCGGAAGCCGCTGAAGCATACCGAGCTCTCCGCACTTCGATTCTTCTCTCCTCGTTTGGTGCGCCGCCCAAGGTAATACTCGTGACTAGTGCCTCGCCGCAAGAGGGGAAAAGTACAATCAGTGCGAACTCAGCGCTGGTCTTGGCGCAGCGTGGGAGCCGAGTATTGCTAATAGATGCGGATCTGCGTCGACCCAGTATTGACAAGTTGTTTGGCTTTCGATCTCGTGGAGGCCTCAGCACCCTCATAAGCGGAGTCGATAAGTTCGAAGATGTGGTAGTTCCGTTTAAGCAGGTGCCGAACTTGTCGATTTTGGCAGCAGGCCCGATCCCGCCACAGCCTGCCGAGTTGCTCGGCTCGACCGTCATGAAGGATCACCTCACACGCTGGCGCAATGAGTTCGACCATATAATCATTGACACGCCTCCATGCTTATCTGTGACCGACGCCGTGGTCTTGTCTCCTGAGGCGGACCGAATCATTCTAGTAGCGCGCTCGGGGAAAACCACAAAACCTGCCCTTCGGCGCGCTTGCGATCTGCTCCTACAAGTCAATGCCAGGGTCATGGGCATCGTCCTAAACGCGCTTGACCTGCGCTCGGGTGATGGCTACTACTACACCTACGGCAAACTATACGCGCACTACTATGATGAGGCCCCAGCGCAAGATGAGACCACGACCACCAGCAAAGTTTCGTAAGACGCCAGACTTTAATCTGTATGCGACCACATAGCCGGAAAGGTGTCCTCACCGGTATGGATCAGATGCCGATCGAATTGCGGTCCCCGGTCCGGAAATTTATTTTTGCTAGTACCTGCTTCGTTCTGGCTGGGCTGTATCTCTACTTGGCTCTGCAAGCATACCTCGCGTCACACCTGGCGGCGACTCCGAACTTATCGAACCTCATCAAAGCCACTCGGCTGGAACCATCGAACGCTAAATATCGCGAAATACTCGCGCGAAGTCTGGCATTGCCCGGCGCAAATCTCGATGATGCCATTGCTAACTATCGGACAGCAGTGCATTTGAACCCGTATGAAGCGCGGTACTGGCTGGATTTAGCGAGTGCCTATCAAGTGGCTGGCCGCATCAACGAGCAGGAACAGAGTGTCGAACAGGCGGTCAAAGCTGATCCAACTACACCGGAGGTGGCCTGGGAGGCTGCCCTCCTCTTTCTGGTTCAGGGTGATCAGGAAAAGGCACTTCGTTATTTTCGCATTGTCCTCGCAAACGACCCGGAGGCGGTGGATTATGCCCTCCAGCTCTGCTGGCGTGCAAGCGGGGACGCGAATCAAATTCTTGATCAGGCGCTTCCCCGAAGACCAGATCTGTACCTTTCGTTTCTGCGTTTGCTTATCTCCAAAAAGGAAGTAGTTCCCGCGGAAAATGTCTGGAACCATCTGATCGGATTGCAACAAACGTTTGCGACGAAGCTTGCATTTCCCTATTTTCAGCTTCTCATCGAGAAGCAGCAAGTCGCGGCGGCAGAAACTGCATGGCAACAACTGGCCAGCATCAATCGGTCTCTTCAACCCTATCTTCCCTCCCATGACAACCTGCTCGTAAATGGGGGATTTGAGGAAAACGTGTTGAACGGCGGCTTTGACTGGTGGTACGGGTCGAACCCCCACGCGGCCCTAGCCATAGACACGAGTGTGTTTTACAGCGGAACGAGATCACTCTCCGTCACTTTCGATGGGCAAAATCCAGCCGATGCAGCAATCCTTCAGTTCGTCGTGGTACAACCACATACCGAGTACGAGTTTAGTTCCGAGTCCAAGACCGAAGACATCCAGAGTGCCAGCGGTCCTCGCTTCGCGATCGTGGACGCGTACACCGATGTTTCGTACGTTCTCACGGATGATTTACTGGGCAGCAATCCCTGGCATGTGCAGCATGCGCGATTCCAAACCGGCCCGAACACTACTCTAGTATTGTTGAAAATTATCCGCCAGCCTGCGGATCCCCTGATCCGCGGTAAGCTTTGGATCGACGATCTCAGGCTAGTAGAGAAATAGAATCAAGGATCGGTGAAGGTGAAAATATCATCGTACGCAGTTGTCGATACGACTGATTCTATCGATTTGGGGCGCCACCGTGGTCGCGAGCCTCGAATCCTGCGTTGGGGACTCGTTCTCGGTCTTGGCGGCCTCTTAATTTTCGCGGTGTTGGCTTTTGGTGCGGTCGAAGAATGGTCGACTTTCGCCTTCGAAGCCGGTGCGGCAGTCCTATTCCTTGTTTGGGTGCGGAAGCAGTTTGTTTCCAAGCAGGTGGAGTTGTCGAGAAATCCTTTGTACCCGCCAGCCTTATTTTTTTTCGGGCTCATCCTCGCCCAGGTTGCGCTGCGTAGATCGGCCTACGGCTACGTTACCAAGTATGAGATACTTCGGTACATTTCGTACGGAATCGTCCTGCTCATTGCGGCTGAATGCGTCAGAGACGAAGATATTCGGAAGAAATTTGCTCTCGTACTGATTGTTTTCGGGGCGCTCTACGCTTTTTTCGCATTGGCTCAGGAACTGACCTTTAACGGGAAGATCTTCTGGGTCCGTACTACACGATTCAACGGCTCAATCTACGGAAGCTACGTCAACCACGACCATTACGCCGGCCTGATGGAGATGCTCATACCTTTTCCCTTGGTCGTTAGTATGGGTCATCTCTTGAGAGGGGGAAAGCGGACCTTGGTCGTCTTCGGCACCGTATTGATGGCCAGCACGATCTTTCTTTCCCGCTCGCGTGGCGGAATGATTGCTTTCGTTCTCGAAATGGTCCTGTTTGCAGCACTGACTCTCGGGAAGAGGCGCAGCCCTCGCATGGTGCTCGGATCAATGGCAGTGTGCGTCTTGGTTCTCGCTTTCTTAGTTTTTCTAGGCAAAGGGCAAGTTCTGGGCCGACTCGGGGACTTGGATCCTGGCATGCGTTCGGATATCACTAAGGACTGCTTAAAAATGTTTTCCCGCCGGCCGGTGTGGGGATGGGGCTTGGGAACTTTCCCAACGGTCTACCCCAGTTATCGCAGCTTCTATACGAATCTGTTTGTAAATGAAGCGCATAACGACTATGCGCAGCTGCTGGTGGAGACCGGCTTGCTCGGCTTCGGGCTAATGCTGTGGTTCCTGATTTGTTTGTACCGGCATGGATTGCCGACCTCTCGCCGCTGGGAGTTCCAATGGGACGGCGCGGTCTCCCTCGCCGCTTTGCTGGGGTGTACCGGAATCCTGTTCCATAGCTTCGTGGATTTCAATTTGCAGATCCCGGCTAATGCTGCGCTGTTTTATGTGCTTTGCGGGTTGGCCGCTTCTCCCTTGGCCGTATCTGGAAGGGCTCTGGTCAAGCTGGACCGCATTCGATAGTTCAACGAACGAACGGGTGGTTGGAAAATATGCGACGGGAGAAACACGAGCGTGTTAATCTACCCGAAACTTTGCGTCGCAACGAGCAGACGACTTCACGAGGACAAATGTATCTGAAACGCCTCACGATTGGGGTCCTGGTGGCGGTTTGCACCTTCGTGGCGCAGGCCGGGGCGCAAAAGAACGAATTGTCGGGTATCCTTGGTCGTACTTTCATCAGCGACCAAGGCGTCCCAGGTACCCCCTCTTATGATCCGGACCTGCACTTCGGCAAGGGCTTGACCTTCGAAGTGAACTATGCCCGGCGGGTCATGGGTGGAGAGCTATGGTCCCTCGCGCTGGAGGTCCCGTTCGTAGTGAACGCCGATGAGCACGTGAACGTGTTTACTGACCCATTCTTGGGCTACCACTCCTACTTTGTCACTCCCGCGGCCCGGTTGAATATCTTTCCCGGGACGGCAGTCTCGCCGTGGGTCAGTTTTGGTGGTGGATTCGGCTATTTCAGTGGAAGTTCGGGCGCGTACCCGAACACGTCGGGGAGCACAACGGGCGTATTGCAGGCAGGTGTGGGACTTGATGTGAAGATCTACGGGAACTTGAGCCTGCGCGGTGAGGCTCGAGAGTTCTGGTCGGGCGTGCCCCAACTGGATGTGAACACGGGCAAGAGCCGCCAATACAATCTTTTCGCCGGCGGCGGCATCGTCTGGCACTTCTGAAGGGAAGCGTATACCCGGATTTCTTCCCGCAGGAATATGCGCGACCACTCGCAGGAAATCCGTGGAACTCAAGAAGAAGCTACGCACGTGTAGCGCATGGCGGGAAAGGGTTTCCCGGAGAGGGCCAGAAACTCGCTTATGATTTCACGTGGCGTAAGAGAAACATAGGCCCCTCCGCGGTAGCACCAGCCAAGCGGGTCCGACCTGGTCGCTCAGAAATTTCACACCTCAGCACGTGAAGGAGAGGGGACGCAGAAAATACTTACAACAATCGACGCACTACGGTTTGGAAGGACTGACGGGGGCACCCCCGCGGCATAATGCCCAGCAAGTAATTATGCCGATCGCGGCAGCCCCAATTCCAACGGCCCAGGGGCTGTCCAGCATGGTTCCCTGGATGGGATTAGCCGGCTCACGACATCGTTCCTCACGTGTTACTTGCTCACCTTGATGTACCACCACGTCCGAGAATGCCGTTTTCGACGACCGGGCCACCGCACCTTCGTAGTGGATCTTGACATCATTCTGGTGTGCCTCCACCGTCATTCTTCCGTCCACATCAATGACGTCGTAACGAGTCCACTCTTGCGTCAGGGGGATGACGGTCATGCAATTCACCCGCACTCTCATTCCTCGCGAGGTGTTCAGTTGCAAGCTGCCATGATCGAGGTCGAGTTCGTTTCCGTCGAACTGCACAATGGTGTCAGGTTGGACCATGGCCGTGGATCCGTCAGCGTCGATTTTCGCCAAACTTCCCTTCTGGGTCTGCACCGAGTCGTGCAGAAAAATCGCGGAGGAATTGGGCGCGGGACTCCCATTTAGCCAGACTCCCCCGTCATCGTGGAGCATCGCCCGAGCGGAGTCCTGGGCTATCAACGATGTCGGCAAAATGACGATCATGATGCCGCAAAAGAGTTTGCGCCATTCAAGCAAAATAGACTCCCGCCTCCTCCGCACAAACTGCTTGCGCAAGGATAACTTGCCGAGTGCTTGCCAGCTATTGACTTGCGTGGTCACTGGAAGACGGGGGTACCCTGGAAACCTTTGGCTGCACTGGTTGCATGCGAGGGTGGAATAAGGTTCTGATTCGCAAGAAGTTTTCACGGGCAGCGCGGTCATCCGTCACACACGGTAAGGGCTAAGAAGTGCAAGACATTAAGGTAGCCCGGCTAAAGTATCCAATTTTGGACAAACGTGACCCTGAAGAATGAGGATAACTTTAGGTGCTAGAGACGCTTTCCACGAATGACGGCTATTATGGCGGGCACCGACGCGAGTGTTGAGAAAATCAATCACGGAAAGCGGGTCCGCACCATCCCAACGAAGAAGCCCTACACGCCTCCTTCCTTCCGATTCGGGCCGGTCTTCCTAATTAGTGCGCTCAGGTGCGGCCAGGTCTCAGAAGGACGAACGAGACCCATTCTTGACACCGACCGGCTTTCTCAATGGAAGACGATAGCGCTTCAGAATCCCGATCGATGAGCGTTCTTGATGTTGGAACAGATATTCAGAACGCACGCGAGGCCCGGCTCCGGACAGGGAACATCTTGGGTGAAACCGAACCTCCGAACCACACTTTGGTCATTTGTTTGCACCGCGCTGTGACGCTAGACTTTTTCCTAGATACATATGCGCAATTGGCTCACAACAGCAGCTTGGGTGTCTCGCCTAGCGGTCGCCTGTCTAGATAAGGGTCGTGTAGTTACAGGCATATTGATAGTTCTGGCGGCATCGTTCATTTCGAGTCGTGCATTTGCGCAGAACGACTCCGATCCCAGCAGCACCGGGACGGGGCCTACGGTAGCACCGGCGGCCACCTGTTCCGTGCAGCCGAATGAAGTCATAGTGGGTGAACCGGTCACGGGAACCGTCACTGCCAGCAACTTCAATCCCAAGCACACACTCGCCTATGTCTGGTACCCCAGCAACGGGGGAGGCAAGATCATCGGGAAGGACGCAACCGCCCAGATCGAGACAACGAACGCCGCCCCCAGCAGGTACAGCGTCACCGCTTATGTGACCGACGGCGAAGAGAAGAGCAACAACGAAGCGAGCTGCACGGCTGAGTTCACTGTGAAGCCGCCGCCGAAGAATCCACTTACTATGTCTATCTCGTCCGGCCCCGTGAGCGTTCCGGCTGGTGAAACCGTGACCTTGTCGGCCCACTGTAGCAGCCCGGATGGTGTTCCGGTTTCTGTCGCCGGCTGGACGGCCAGCGGCGGCAGCATTTCCGGCACTGGCGATTCGGCCACACTTAACACCGCTGGAGCATTCCCGGGAGCAATCGTCGTAAGCGCGACCTGCACCGACTCGCGTGGACCGAACGCTCAAGCTTCGACCGAGGTCGTGGTGGAGAATGCACCTCCACCTCTGCCGAAACCGGAGATCGCAGCGGTAGTGGAGAACACGCCTCTGCCTCTGCCGAAACCGGAGATCGAAGTGATGGAATCTCGCCTCGCTCTGGAAAGCATTTACTTCCCGACGTCGATGCCGCCGGTCGAGAATCCCGACGCCGGGCTAGTTGCCAGTCAACAGCAAACTCTGGTTGCGCTAGCCGCCGACTTCAAGAAGTATCTCGAAAGTAAGCCGGAGGCGCACTTGCTCCTGGAGGGCCACGCCGACCCGCGAGGCCACACTAAATACGATCAGAAGCTTTCCGAGCGGCGTGTCGAGCGCGTCAAGAGCTTCCTGGTCGAACAGGGCATTTCCGAGGCCAGCATCGATACAAAGGCGTTTGGCGCTCGACACGCTCTCACCGAAGCCGCAGTGAAGGATGCGATCGAGAATAATCCTCAGCTCAGCCCGGAAGAGCGTCAAAGGGCTCTCGGAAACATGCCGACGATTATTCTCGCAAGCGATCGCCGCGTGGATATAACGTTGAGCACGATTGGCCAATCGTCGGTCCGACAATTCCCATTCAATGCTGCGGATGCTTTAACTCTGATCGGCGGCCGGGAAGGCGAGGCAAAGAAGACTGCCAAGCCTGCGCTCAAAAAGCCCGGCGGGCGGTGATCACGAGACACTCTACATTGGTCATTGGTTCTACCCGGATCGCGTAAGTGTCGATGCCGAGCGCTCCCAAGCGCTCACTGAGCCATGCCTTCGGCGGTGACGGGTACTCCACTCGTGGACACGTTTTGGGCAGCAGGCAACCCCCACATGGCCGAGGGCGGAGTGACCGCGCGGGACGGATCACTGTAAATGGCTGGTAGCAATGAACTGCACTTGCCCGTTGGGATAGTCTTGTACAGTTGCTGCGCTTGCCGTGATGGATTGGAGCGGATCTTGACCCTGTGACCTCGCGTCACAGGTGAACGCAAACGACGACGCCAGAACCAGAGCAGGAAGAAAGAGCTCGCGACGAAGCTTTTCCATAACGCCCTCACGCTTGATTGGAACCTGGGACCGGCGCCGAGAGCGGGAATTTGTTTCACAGAGGCTTGGCGGAATTCTGAGGGCAGTCGAGAGGCGCACGAAACCAACTCTAGGAGCTCATGGGATCGCTGGACTAATCGGTGTGCCGCTTTGGAGCAACACCCAAGTTGTCACACCGAGGATCGCGCCCCCGCCAATTGCCACTGCCACAGGGGAGTTGAGGATTCCCCCCGCCGCGGCGGGAGGAGCGGGTCCAGCTGCTGCGCCTCTCTTCTTTTTTTCCTTATTGTCCTTCTGCGACTGCGAATCGTCCTGCGGCTGTGATTCGTCTCGAGTGGTTTGCTGACCTTGTGCCAGTGTAGTGGTGCCCGTGGCATCGCTGATGGTCAGGTCGCCCTTTCTGGACGCGATCTGGACCCTACCATCCACATCCCTGACTTCAAATTCGGTCCAAACTCTAGTGGCTGGTGACACAAGAACGGCGCCAGCGCGAGTCGCTAGTAACTTCGAGGTCGATATGGTCACGCCTCCGTGCTCCAATTTGACCGAGCTGCCCTCATACTGAACGAGCGAGTCATTCAGAACCAGGACGGTCGAACCTGTAGCATTGATATTGGCAACGGAGTCCGCATTGGTCTGTACCAAGTCACCGGAAAAGATAGCAGACGACCTCCGGATGTTGTTGCCATTGAGCTGTGCGGTTCCATGGCTGTACAGCACGGCATCAGGTTGGTCCGCTGCAAACAGCGAAGCAGGCACCATCAGTAGTAGCACGCAACTCACCAACTTGCGGAAAGCAGCCATGCTCATCCCACACTCCGTTATTAACTAATTTGGTGACTCTCCAAGGCATCGTACGCTCCAAGGTTCTTGCCAGTCAAATGGTTTTGTGCTTGGGAAGAGATCGCCCAGTGGAAATCTCTATCGCAACTCCGCCGCAACCGGTGCTTTGCCCCACTGGTCGACCACCTTCCACCAGATTAGTCGCAGCCATTCATCCACTAAGGTTTTTGCCCATTGGCGATGAGTCCACCACCTGACGCCAAATTGCTCTCCATCCCGCGCAGCCGCTACTGAGTAGGAATATCC
>Ga0070761_10002865_pt1 | contig 10476 bp, 8 predicted proteins | sample HubBroMetageREF1_FD_66724 | JGI IMG/M metagenome (GOLD analysis project Ga0070761, IMG submission 66724) | Reference soil microbial communities from the Hubbard Brook experimental Forest, New Hampshire, USA - Hubbard Brook CCASE Soil... | ecosystem: Environmental > Terrestrial > Soil > Temperate...
GACTCCGAGCGCGGCGAGTGTTGTGCCTGCGGCGACAGGGAACCGCGCGGCAGGGGAGGTCCATTCGGGGGTCGAGCCCGCATCGTCTCGCGCGCCGCCCAGTCTATCGAACGAGCCCCGAGGCGAAGCGCACGCTGGCGCATCGGCGACCGCCGCGTCGGCTCCGGGCGCCGGGCCAGACGCCGACATCGTCGACGTGGTTCGTCGATGCATGGCCGAGCGGCCTCGCTCCGAGAACGTGACGATTCTCATGAAGACGACCCTTCGCCTGACCCTCGGAGACGACGGCTGGGTTCAATCCGCTCGGTTCGACCCGCCCGTAGCGCCCGATGTCAACGCCTGCGCGGCGCAATCGATTTACCGGACCCACTTCGACCACGGGGGGAACGTCACCCTGGCGGTCGACTTCAAGAACTAGCTCCGGCTTTGGTCAGCTCCGCGATGACGTTGGTCTCGCGCGCTCCAAGGAGACCGAACTGGACGCCCATGCACCCCTCGTGATTCCAGCGCACGACCCCCGAGAGCTCCGTGGGACCGGAGCGCTGCGCAAAGGGAAGGCGGATCACGAGCTCGGTGGAGAACGCAAGCGGGTTGCTCGTTTCGATGAGCATGCCGCCCTGCGAGAGATCCTTGGCGCGCCCGACGCGGGGCCGGGCCAACCCGCGCTCCCAGAACTCGACCGCCATGTCGACCGGCGATCGTTTGTGACGGCGATTGTCGACCAAGGCGTCCTCTTCCGGCAAAACCTTTCGATGGTAGGATTAGCAGAGATTGGGCAGCCCGCGCTCCGAGGTCATTGCGGCACGACTGCGCGAGATGCGAGCGGCACTCGGGCTAGCCGTGGTGCCCCTTGCCGCCACCGTGCTCGTCGGCATGCTCCTTCTGCCGCGGGAGGCCATGCCCGACGCGCTGCCACTCCCCGTCCCGGATCCGCAGGGCCTTCAGCAGGCACTCGAGGTCGATCGCGCTCTCGCGGCCAAAGCCCGAAGCTCTCCCCTCCCCGGCGTCGTACGCGCCCTGGGCTCGACACTGCGCGACTTTCACACGCTCGAGCTCACCGCGGCCCAACCGGCCGATCTCGCGAAGGCGCGCCGTGCCATCGACCAGGCGCTCATCGACGTCGAATCCGTCGGAGACGACCCACTCCTCGAGCTGCGCGCCGTTCAGCTCGAAGGCTTCGTCGCGGAAATTGAACGCTTCGCTTCCAGCGGCGTCGAGTCGCCGGAGCTCGGCGCACTGGCCGGCGGTTTCGTGCGGTCGATGCGAGCCGAAGGATGGTGCGATGGGCACCGGTTGATCCTGACGCAGCCAGAGCTTCGAGCCATTTTCAAGGAGATGTGGAGCGGCGTACTCGGCGTCCAAGAAAAGCCGCCCTTTGCTCTGACTCTCGACGAGACGCGCGCGCTCTTTGCGCTGCGATTGTCACGCCCGCGCCTTCCTGCACGCGTCCGCGATGCGATTGCTCTTTCGTGGCGCGGGGCCCAAGACGAACGTGCGTGCCGCGCGGTGGCACAATCGGAGCACAGAGCGCTCGAAAGGTGGTCGCTGGACCATATCGACCAGATTGCCGCCGTCGATCCCCTCTATCCGGCCGCGTACGCTCGCGGCGTTGCAAGGCTTCGCGGAGGCAGCGCCGAAGCCGCCGCGGACTCGTTTCGTGAGTGGCTGAGCGTCCACCCCGACGGGGCCCTCGCGCTCCGAGCTCGGAGCTATCTCCGACTGGCCGCGAGAGCTGCCCAAAGGGAGTGAGGCGGTGCGAGCGCTTCTGGTCGACGACGACACCGACCTCGCGCGCCTGCTCCAGGACTATCTCTTGCCTCACGGGGTCTCGCTCGATCACGTGGCGCACGGCCAGGCCGCACTCGAGCGGCTGGCGTCCGCGACCTACGACATCGTCCTCCTCGATGTGATGCTGCCGGGCCTCGACGGCTTCGAGGTCTGCCGTCGCATCCGTGCGCGTCACGACGTCGCGCTCGTCATGCTGACCGCGCGCGGGGAGAACGCGGATCGAGTGACCGGGCTGGAGCTCGGCGCCGACGACTACGTCCCGAAACCGTTCAATCCAAGAGAGCTGCTCGCGCGCATGCGCGCGGTCGTGCGCAGGGCCCTCCCGAAAGTCAGCGCGGCCGAGAGAATCGACGTGGGTGATCTCACCCTCGACGTCCCCGGGCACTCCGCAACCCTGCGCGGGCGCGCGCTTGCCCTCACCTCGTTCGAGCTGAGAGTCCTGGTGGTGCTCGCTCGCCGCGCGGGGCAAACCGTTACCCGCGAAGAGCTCGCGTCCGAGGTGCTCGCGAACGGAGAGGCCTACGACCCGAGCGTCGACCGATCCCTCGATGTGCACGTTTCGCACCTCCGGCAGAAGCTCGGCGACGAAGCGCGCGAGCCCCGCCGGATCCGCACGGTCCGGGGCGTCGGATACATCCTCGTAAAGCCATCGTAAAAGGTCGCCCGTCCGACGGTCTCCGTGGCCACACTGATCCCCTTCATGCGTCGTCCCCGCACCCTGAGGTCTCGCCTCTTTTCGTGGTTTGTAGGGGCCATCCTGCTCGCCATGCTCACGAGCTCTCTGGTCGTCTTCGCGACTCGCCCGGAGCAAGGCAACGTCGCCGACGCGGTCGCTCGAAACGTGGCGGCCGAGCTCGGACGCGTCTGGGATGACGAAGAAGCCGTGCGAGGCTACTTGGCGGAAGTCCGCCGGGTCACCGGCCTCGACGCCCATCTGGTGCGCGATCCGCGGCATCTGCCGGCACGCGTCTTCCGGCTTGCCGAGCGCGGCAGCCCCATCGTGCCCGACGGCTTTCGTCGCGTCTTCGTACCCGTCATGCGCGCAGGAACCGTCGTCGGCGCACTCGAGATCTACCGGTTCGGGCTGGATTGGGCTCCGGGCGCCTCGTGGCGCTTCGTTCTCGCCCTGCTGCTCGTCCTGGGGGTTCTCCTGACCATGGCGGGGGTCATCGCCGACCAGTTGGCGCGACCGCTCGAGCGATTGGCCGATGCCGCCGATCGCTTCGGGGGCGGCGACCTCAAAGCCCGCACGCGACCGGCCGGCACCACCGGACGCTGGGTCGCGCGCGAAGTGCTCGAGGTGGCCACGAGCTTCAATCGGATGGCGGATCGGGTCGAGGCCGTGGTGCGCAGTCAGCGCGAGCTATTGGGCGCGATCAGTCACGAGCTCCGATCTCCCCTCGGACGCGCTCATGTCGCCCTCGAAATCGCGCGCGACCGCCTTGGGACTGAGCCCGGGCCGAGGTCGGCGGCCACGCCGCTCGACGAAGTCGAGACGCAGCTTGGCCAAGTCAACGCGATATTGGGCGACTTGCTCGATGTCGCCCGGACCGGCCTGACCGACCTCCGAAAGGAGAAGCTGGATCTCACGGCGTGGCTGCGACCCGTGCTCGCGCAGGCGCCAACGCCTCCCGCCGTCGACCTCGTCGTGGACCCGAGCGCCAGCGGGCTGCAGCTCGCGTTCGATCCCTCCCTGTTGGGGCGGGTCCTCCACAACCTGCTCGAAAATGCCCGCACGCATGGACATCCGCCCGATCGCGCCATCGAAGTTCGCGTCGTTCGCGAGGGGCCCGTGGCGAGGATCCTCGTGCGCGATCGCGGACCTGGACTGCCCCCCGGATTCGCCGAGAAGGCATTTGAGCCCTTCGTGCGCGCCGAACCCTCGCGTGCCCGACCCGCCGCGGGCTCCGGCTCCGGATTGGGGCTGGCGATCGTGCGGCGCGTCGTCGAAGCCCACTCGGGGCGAGTTTACGCGGGCAATGCGGAGGGCGGAGGGGCCGAGATCGGCGTCGAGTTGCCCGTCTAGCCCGCCGCTCTGTAGCCTCACTCGAGATGAACGGTCGCCTCAACCTCGTCATTTGGCTGATCGTCCTCGGCGGCGGCGCGGCCCTGCTGCTGCACCTCTTCGTCATCGAGATCTGGACCATCCCCCCCAACGACCCGCTGCTGGAGGCGTCGGTGGCCCCGACCCTCCGCGGAGGCGACGTCCTGGTCGTCATGCGCGGCAACTCCGTCGAACGCGGCCAATTGGTGCGCTGCAAAGACCCGCAAGCGGCCGACCGCTTCGTCGTGGGCCGCGCCATTGCGCGCACGAGCGAGACGATCGAGATCCACAGCGAGGTCGTCACCGTCGATCGCCGACGGATGCCCAGCCCACGAGGCTGCGACCGGGTGAAGGTGTTCGACCCCACCCACAACGAGGAGGTCGAGCTCGAGTGCTCGGTCGAGGAATTCGCCGGAAGGGACTTCCAAGCGGTGCGCTCGAGCGCCTTCCCGGAGCCGCCCACGGTCGCGACCGTCGACTTCGGCAAATGGTTTCTCGTGAGCGACGACCGCCACGTTCATTTGGATTCGCGCGACTTCGGTCCTATCGACGCCAACACCTGCCAGCACATCGCTCTGCGTCTTGTCGGCCCGGGGGGGTTCAGCGACGCCGACTCGCGATTTACGTTCGTCTGGTGAGAGGGGCGCCGGTCTTTTTGATAGGCTCCACCCCGGGAGCGCATGGCAGTCGAAATCGGCGTCGTCTGTGGCCGCTGCGATCGCTACAGCCCCCTTGGAGCGAAAGCCTGCTCGTGCGGCACCGCGCTTGCCCTCGGCCCCGCCCCCAACGAGCTCCGTGCCGAGGCAGGAATCTCGGAGCCGCCCCCGCTCATATTTGGCCAAGACAAGCTGAAGCCGCGCAAGTCTCCGTCGGAGCCCATGGTGGCGGCGCCCGTCGCAGTTTCTGCCCAACGCGGCGGATCGGCGCTATCTTCATCTCGCGCTTTCGACGACGAGGCCTCGGCTCTTGTCCGCGAGACGCCTGACTCGCGCGACGATGCCGACCCGGAGGAGTTGATGGAACAGGCCAAGAACTACGTCTGCAGGTCTTGCTCGACACCCGTGCCCCTCGGGCACAAGTTTTGTGGACGATGCGGAGCGTCGATTCCGCCCGAAATCCTGGCCCTTCGTACCCAGTTCTTCGGCCAGCTACAGATGCCGGGGAAGGCCAAACTCATTTTGATCCGCGGCGACGGCATCGAGGGGCTCAGCTATCAGCTCAATGCCGAGCAGCACGTCGTGGGGCGCGCCGGGCAGATTGTGTTCCCGGACGACCCGTTCGTGTCTCCGCACCACGCGAACCTTTTCTACAGGGGCGGCAAGCTCGTCGTTCGCGACGAGGGATCGCGCAACGGGGTTTTCTGGCGCGTACACGGGTCGGTCGACATCTCCCCGGGCGATCAGTTCTTGGCCGGCGAGCAGCTCTTCGACGTCGAAGGCCCGCCCAAGACCAACGACGGCCCTGCCCCCGATGGAACCTATTTCTATTCTTCTCCGAAGCATCAGGCGCACTTCAAGATCATCCAGGTGCTCGAGCGCGGGGCTCTCGGCATGGCGGTGTGCGCGCGCGGTCGAGGTCTGCAGATTGGGCGCGAAGGGGGCGACCTGAACTTCCCGGGCGATCTCTACATGAGCGCCGCCCATTGCAAGATCGAGGACACGGGGGTCAAGCTCGTGCTGACCGACATGACGAGCCGCAACGGGACCTACCTGAAGATTCGAAACGAGAAGGAGCTCGCGCACGGCGACTACGTCTTCATCGGTCGCAAGCTCTTGCGCGTCGAGGTCACGGCTCCGAACTAGGGCAACGGCGCTCCCTGCATGCCCAATCGTCTCGCGGGCGAAGCTTCGCCCTATTTGCTTCAGCACGCCGATAACCCCGTCGATTGGTATCCGTGGGGCCCCGAGGCGCTCGAGCGGGCGCGAAGCGAGGACCGGCCGATTCTGCTCAGCATCGGCTATTCGGCCTGCCACTGGTGCCACGTGATGGAGCGCGAGTCGTTCGAAAACGCGAGCATCGCGGCTCTGATGAACGAGCACTTCGTGAACGTGAAGGTCGACCGCGAAGAGCGACCCGATCTCGACCAAGTCTATCAGCTCGTCGTTCAGCTCATGGGACGCGGCGGGGGCTGGCCCCTGACCGTTTTTCTCACACCCGACGAGCGGCCGTTCTTTGCGGGCACTTACTTTCCCCCCGTCGAGCGCCATGGGATGCCAGGATTCCCCAAAGTGCTTCAGGCCGTGTCGGAGGCCTACCGCGATCAGCGCAGCCAAATTGACGCTCGCGCGACGGAGATGACCGAGGCCATCACCCGCGTCGCCGTCGGCGAGCCCGAGGGCGACGCCGCGGTGTCGGCCGCTCTGGTCGAGCGAGCCACGACCCAGCTCGTCGCTCGGTTCGACGACATCCATGGCGGCTTCGGGCACCGGCCCAAGTTTCCGTGCACCGCCGCGCTCGACGTTCTCCTTCGCGCGGGCGATTCGCCGCGCATACGCAAGACGCTCGGGGCGATGCGGGCGGGCGGGATTTGGGACCATCTCGGAGGCGGCTTTCACCGCTACTCGACCGATGAGCGGTGGCTCGTTCCGCACTTCGAGAAGATGCTCTACGACAACGCGCAGCTCCTGCGACTCTACGTGGACGGGTGGCGGGCGCTCCGAGAGCCTCTCTACGAACGGACCGTGCGAGAAGTCGCTGCGTACGCGGCGCGCGAGATGACGTCGCCCGAAGGTGCGTTCTACGCGACGCAGGACGCGGACAGCGAAGGCCATGAGGGCAAGTTCTTCGTATGGACGACCGAGCAAGTGGACGCCGCTTGCGGCGACGACGTGCAAGCGGCTCGCGTAGCCAAGCTTGCGTTCGATGTGCGCGAAGCCGGCAACTTCGAGGACAGCGCCGCGAGCGTTCTTTCGACCCCGATCCCGCTCGACCAGGTGGCGCACGCGCTTTGCGTCTCCCTCGCCAGCATCGAAGAGGCTTTCGAGCGCGCTCGCGCAAAGATGTTCGCGGCGCGCGAGCGACGACCCAAGCCTTTTCGCGACGAGAAGATCCTCGCGAGCTGGAACGGCTTGATGACCGGCGCGCTCGCCCAAGCCGGCGCCGCGCTCGACGACGAGCCCATGCTCCACGCCGCCGTGCGTGCGCTCGAATTCGTCGAGCGCTCCCTCGTCGTCGCCGAAACGCCGACTCGAGCGCGCGTTCTTCGTCACGTCAAAGATGGCCGCGTGCGGGGGCCGGGCTTTCTCGACGACCATGCGTTCGTGGGCGACGCCGCGCTCGACGTCTACGAGGCCACGGGCGACCCGCGGTGGGTGCGCCTGGCACGCGGCCTTGCCGAGTCGATTCTCGCGCGCTTCCAAGACCCTGCGGGCGACGGCTTCTTCTTCTCGCCCGACGACGGACCGGCGACGCTCGTGCGCGCCAAGGACGTCTACGACCATGCGGTCCCGAGCGGCGCATCGGTCTCGTGCCGGCTTCTCTTGCGTCTCGGAGCGCTGGTCGATCCCCAGTACAATGAGCCCGCGGAGCGAGCCGTGGCCAGGCTTGCGCAGGCCGCCGCGCACAATCCTCTGGCGATGGGAGTGACCGCGAGCTTGATCGATCGGCTGGTCCGCGGATCGGTCGATGTCGTGGTCGTTGGACCCCGGAGCCATGCGGCCACGCGGGCCCTCGCACGCGCGGCGCAACGTCCCTATGTGCGTAATCTCGTGCTCGCCTGGGCCGATCCGACGGATCCCGCGACGCTCGAGGCATGCGCGGTGCTGTGGGAGGGAAAGCGCGCGGGGGACGAGCCGATGGCCTACGTGTGCCGCGGCAGGACTTGCTCGCGACCGATCACCAACGCCGACGAGCTCGAGAAAGAGCTCATCGCCGAGCGATAGACCCTCGCGTCCTGGCGCCCTCGTGCGGGCGGGTCTTCTTCTCGCCCGTTAGGGGCGCCGCTCGCGATGCGGGCGCAGGTCGCGATGGACGGGAGGCCGCGCGGGATACCGTTGAGACGGCGGGAACGCATCGCGGAGCTTCTGGGCGAGCTCTGGAGATCGGTCCGATGCGAGAAGCTCGGCTTCGAGGACGTCGAGCGCCGAGCCCATGAGCTCCGTGCGACCGATCCGGCCGACACGGCCCGCGAGCAAACGCGGCATCATCCCGATGATGCGCCGCACGCCATCCGAGATTCGCCGGGGCACCGCCACGCGCTCCACGATGGGGTCGAGAAAATCGCCCAGGGCCGCCACCTTGTCGCTCTCCCCGGCGCAGGCCTCGTCGAGCGTCTCCTTCAACAGCAGCGTCCAGAGGACCACGTCGTCGAGCGGCTTGCCCCGTGCACGCGTCATCGCGTCGATCGCGTCCATCTTGCGATAGAAACGTCGAGCGCCCCCGCCCGTTCCCTCTTCGTCATCAAGAAACGCGGCGATCTCGGGAAGAAGCACCGAAAGAACCCCGGTCTCCCAGAGCAGCCACATCGACCGATGAGCGGCGCGTCCACGGAGAAGTCGCAAGATCTCTTCGAAAACGCGCGGCCTCGCGGATTTCGCGAGGTCTTCGCGCGTCGCGACCATCGCGTCGTAAACGTCGGGGGTAATGCCGAGGTCCAGCCGCGCCGCGAACTTGACGGCGCGCAAGATGCGAATCGGGTCTTCCCGAAAGCGCACCATGGGGTCGCCGATCGTATGGATCGTGCGCCGCTGGATGTCGGGCATGCCCCCGCACCAATCGAGCACTTGCCGGCGATCGATGTCGTAAAAGAGGGCGTTGATCGTGAAGTCGCGGCGCAACGCATCTTCGTGGGCATCGCCGAAAACGTTGTCGCTCCGAATGAAGACATCCTCGAGCGGCTCGCCGCCTTCTTCTTCGGGCGGCTCCATGGCGGGATTTCGGCGGAACGTCGCGACCTCGATGACCTTTCCGCCGAACAAGATATGCGCCAGACGAAACCGCCGACCGATGATGCGACAGTTGCGGAAGAGGGCGCGAACGTCCTCGGGACGAGCGCTGGTCGCGACGTCGAAATCTTTGGGCTTGCCGCCCAGCAGCAGGTCCCGGACGCAGCCTCCGACGAGGTAGGCCTGAAAGCCGCTTCGCTCGAGGCGCCGGACGACCTTGGCCGCATCCGGGTCGATCCGGTCTTCGTCGAGCGCATGGTCGTGGCGCACGAGACCCGTACCGTCGTGCCGCTCCCCGCCGCGATCGGCCCCGCGCTCACTGCGGTCGGCGCGATCCCCCCGCTCCTCGCGCCCCCCGCGGGCCCTGGGGCCAGGCTGCGGTACGGCGTCGACCACGTCTCCGACCGTGTAAGACGGCAGCTCGGGGGGGGCTGGCAGATTGTCGTCGGGCGGGCGCATGAAACTCGCGCGGCCTTCGCCTGCGCGGGCAGTCAGTAACCAGGAGAACGTAACACGCTTGGGCACGCACCTCCATAGGGGCGCCGCCCGGGCCACCCGCGCGAGACAAAGGGCCTGCAATTGCCGCAAAGCAAACCAAGAAGCGAGGGCGGTTTCGGCCGCCGACCCGCCACGACCGGCATGTCCGTTGACGCGCGAGCCCAGGTGGTTAGGTTCCCCCACGGCGCCGCCCAAATCCCTCGAGTTTTTGCGGGGCTTTGGAGGCGCGCAATCGAGTCACGACACACGATCCCGCGCGCGTTCGGTCCGGGGCGACCCGCGCACGTTGCAAAGCGAGTTCTACGGGCGATTCGGAGGCACTGCGATGGGCAAGATTATCGGTATCGACCTCGGCACGACCAACAGCGTCGTGGCGATCATGGAGGGGCGCGAGCCCAAGGTCATCGTCAACGAGGAGGGGGCCAGGACGACTCCAAGCGTCGTGGCCTGGGACGACAAGGGCGAGGTGCTCGTCGGGCAGATTGCCAAACGGCAGGCCGTCACCAACCCCGAGAACACGATCTTCAGCGCCAAGCGATTCATCGGGCGCCGGTTCGAAGAAGTGACCGAAGAGGTCAAACGCGCCCCCTACAAGGTCGTACGCGCCGGCAACGGCGACAGCGCCTTCGTCGTGCGCGGCAAGAACGCCAGCCCCCAAGAGGTGAGCGCGCGCATTCTCTCGAAGCTGAAGAAGGCCGCCGAAGATTACATCGGCGAAAAAGTCAGCGAAGCGGTCATCACCGTCCCCGCCTACTTCAACGATGCGCAGCGTCAGGCGACCAAAGACGCCGGCCGCATCGCGGGCCTCGATGTCAAACGCATCGTCAACGAGCCCACGGCGGCCGCGCTCGCGTACGGCCTCGATAAGAAGAAGGACGAGGTCATCGCCGTATACGACTTCGGCGGTGGCACGTTCGACATCTCGATTCTCGAGGTCGGCGACAACGTCGTGCAAGTCGTCTCGACCAACGGCGATACGCGGCTCGGCGGCGACGACGTCGACAATCTCGTCATCGACTGGATGCTCGCCGAGTTCAAGAAGGCCAACGGCGTCGACCTTCGAAACGACAAGATGGCGCTGCAACGCCTCAAGGAAGCCGCCGAGAAGGCGAAGATCGAGCTCTCGAGCGTGCAGGAGACGGGCATTAACCTGCCCTACGTCACCGTGGGCACGAGCGGGCCGATGCACCTCGACATGCGCTTGTCACGCGCCAAGCTCGAGCAGATGATCGCGCCGCTCGTCGAGCGGTCGATGGAGCCGGT
>Ga0070761_10002868_pt1 | contig 10472 bp, 15 predicted proteins | sample HubBroMetageREF1_FD_66724 | JGI IMG/M metagenome (GOLD analysis project Ga0070761, IMG submission 66724) | Reference soil microbial communities from the Hubbard Brook experimental Forest, New Hampshire, USA - Hubbard Brook CCASE Soil... | ecosystem: Environmental > Terrestrial > Soil >...
GGAGTCTTCAAAGTGATTTCTAAGGTTCCTGAGTTCGACCGAGTGGCCGGGGTAGACCGGATCCGCCACCGGCTGACGGGTTGATTCGGGCACGGTCTGAGGGTTGGGAAGAGCGTCAAGAACGTTTTGGAGAGCGAGGAGAGGGGCCCTACTGTTCCCGTGGGTAAAATCGGGCAGGGGGAACGAGCCGGAGAAGAGTCGCCTCCGAGACTGTGGGGTGCCGAATTGTGCCGCGTCTAGTACGACCCTTTCTGGAATCGGGATCAACCGCGGTGGATGAAGCCCCCCGAAGACTTCTCCATCCATCTCGGCCTCGAGGTCTGATCGCATTGCTGGTACATTCTCCATCACCCAGTATTTGGGCCTAAGAGACTCGACAAAATCGAGGAAACGACGAACAAGTAACATCCCTTTCTCCCGGTCCCCCCCGCCTCCGCGGTTTGCAGGTGAAAAGTGAACGCACGGGGGAGAGCCAATCAGCACATCGGGGGTGGTCAATTTGGCCGGGTTGATGGCTTGGATGTCTTCCCGGTACACGCGGGCCTCTGGAAAATTCCTCTGAAATGTTTCGGCGGCGGGTGGCCAGACATCGACTCCCCAAACCACCTCGAATCCTGCCTGGCGAAACCCCTCAGCGAACCCACCCGCTCCGCAGAACAAGTCCCCGACTTTGAGGACTCTCCCTTGGGGTTTAGAGACCATTAGACTCGGATCCTCAGTCTGCCCAGTTAATTAGCACTATCAGCGCGTCGAGACCTTCTCTTCGTCCTTCCGACTAGCTCCAGTATTCTGATTGCGCAAGACTCCGGACTTCGCCGAATCTCGCACTCCCATAGAACATACGGATGCCATCCAAGCAGCCGCAGGTTCGCAGCCTTCCTCGAATCTCTCTCCGTGTTTCTAGCAAATTTGGCTCGCCAATAGTCTGTGTTTGTTTTCGGCAGTGCCTTTACATGCCTTGGGCATCTGTGCCAAAAGCAGCCGTGGACGAACACTGCCAGCCTAGCGGATCGGAAGACCAGGTCAGGCCTTCCAGGCAGTTCCTTGGGCGCCGCCGCGAAAAATGAGCATCCTAACTTGCGAAGTGCCGACTTGAGTAATCGCTCGGGCTCTGTCCCGGTTCCGCGATTTCCCCGCATTGACGTTGATACGGCAGGTGACGAAGGCGGCGGAGGGCGCGGTTCCCGCCTAATGACTCTGAATTCTCCAGCCGACACTGAATCTGCAGAACTGACGATCGCACTTATTGAATTCTACTCCGAGGCGACATTAACTCACCTTTGCAGTGCACATGAACCATCACGACTAGTGCCGCGACCGGAAACCGACTCTAGGGTTTGCTGAGCGTCCGGCGAAAGTACTTTCCCGGGGAAGGGGTTCAGCCCTTCCTCGATGCTGCGCGTCCGCGACCTACCCGCCGAGGAAGGAGAGTCGATCAACCGCCTGATGAACCGTACCCGGGACCCGACCGTGATGCGACGGGCTCAGGTGGTGCTGCACTCCAACCAAGGGTTCTCCCCGCCGAAGATCGCGGCCATGGTCTTCTGGAGCGAGGAGTGGGTCCGTCGGGTCATCAAGGACTTCAATCGAATGGGGCGGGACGCCCTCTACCCCAATCGGGCGGGCGGCCGCCCGCCCACGTTCACCCCCCTCATTCGACAGGCCCTGGTGGATGTGGCCCTCTCGCCGCCGAAGGAACACGGGTATGCCTTCGGGCCGTGGACGCTCGACCGGCTTCGGGACTCCGTGGTGATGTCGGGGATCGTGGAGTCGATCTCGAAGGAACGCCTCCGAGAGATCCTCCACGAGGAGGCGGTCTCCTTCCAGGCCGTCAAGACCTGGAAGCAGAGCAAGGACCCGAAGTTCCGAGAGAAGGTGAAGCGCCTGAGGGCGCTCACGAACCGGGAGCACAACCCTCCGATCGTGGTCGCTGTGGATGAGATGGGTCCGATCCAGCTCAAGCCGTACGGAGGTCGCACGTGGGCTCGGTAGGGCCACCCCGACCGAGTCCGTGCGACCTACAAGCGAACGATGGGAGTCCGCCACCTGATGGGAATGTACGACTACTTCCACAAGGTCCTTCGAGGGTATCTGTCGCCGAGGAAGAGCGGAGCGAACTGGGTGAGATTCCTCCGCTACGTGCGGCGGTGGTACCCGCCGAGCGAGCGGATCTACCTGATCCAGGACAACCTCTCGACCCACACCACGCCGGCGGCCCTCCGCGAGGCGCGGAGGCTGAAGATCTCCCTCGTCCCGATCCCGACGAACTCATCGCACCTGAACCCGATCGAGACCCACTTCCGGTCGATACGTCAGAAGGCCCTGACCGGGTCGGACTTCCGAGAGTGGCGGCCGTTAGGCGCCGCTATTCAAATGGCGATGCGGGAGCTGAATGCCCAGCACTCAACGCCCGTCCACAAAGTCAAACGATGTTTGTGGGTGCGGCACTAGCCAGTGCGTGCTTCAACTAGTCAACCGCTCTATCAGCAAACCGACGGGACAGCTGTGGTTGCAACAGACCTTGCACCCACTCGTTCATCTATAGTGTAAGGATTCCAGCAATTGGTGGAGATGGCGAGAAAGTACCAGTTTCCTTCGTCCCTCAGCTCGAAAGTCGAGCAATCGAAATACGAGCGATGGCTCCATTGGCGAGCCGTGGCTCACGTGAAGCGGGATCGTCTGAGAGGCAACCAAACGGCAACGGTCGAGCGGTACAAACTGGCTATTCACAAGGCGGTGCTTGAATCGGATGGCCAAGACCCCTACACGGGGGAAAGTCTCGACTGGTCGCTGATTGGGACCTACAGAAACGAAGAAGCTGAACTTGAAGGCAGAAGGTACAAGGCCCGCTTCGCGCTGCTGCCTTCTGTCGATCATACTGGAGACGGGCTAGGCCCAGCCGACTTCGTAATCTGCGGCTGGAGGACTAACGATGCAAAGAGTGATCTCAGCTTTGCTGAGTTTGTGGCTCTCTGCCGTAAAGTAGTCGGGAAGGAAGATCAGCAGTCGAAGTGACGCGCGGGCAGCACTCGCTGGTGGGAAGGTGCAAGGCTGGTTACACCCAGCGTCTGGGCGAGACTGATTGCACCCACGACAACGATGGATCACACAGAAACCCGCTAACACTAAGAATCACCGACCCCCTCACACCCCCAAGACGATGCCTCCGCTCGATAGCACCGCGGTTGCGAGCCTCCGGCTGGACCCAGCCGAAACGATTGTTAGCTACCGTCAGGGCGAGGACAAATCTGTCCTCGTTCTCACCAATCGACGATTCATCGTCATTGTTCCTCGCGGCTGGATCGCCGTGGATTTTGAACGCACAGCAGTGTTCGATTTGAAGATAGGACCTGACGAATCAATCATCAATTCCTGGGTGTCCGCTCCTAGCCTTCCGATTGTGCTGACCACTCAGCGATTGATTGTTCTCACAATTGATGGGGGCGGGACCGGGACTCTGATTTCCCGTAATCTCGAAACAATCGCCGAGCCCACTGTTGAGACTTGGGAGGTTGCAGACGGGCACGGAAAGGGGTACTCTATGCACGCCGCAGGGCGTACGATTGCGTTCTACAACTCAAGTGTTTACGCAGTCAAGGACGAGATAGCTCATACTCGCAATCGGAGGCTGCGGCAAATCCACCCCTTGCTCGGGTCGGATTCGAGTTCGCCGGCCGCAGTATCTGTCCAGCGAGAACGGGAAATCATCCGAGAGATAGTTCGCACGCCGTGCTCACACTGCGGTATCCTGATCGATAACACGGCTTTGAAGTGCCCCTCATGTGGGGCGCCGCGGACCTAGTGCTGACTGCCCCTCACAATCGAAGGGCGCAACGCTGGTTGCAACAAGACGTCGACTGTGCTAACTTTCCAACTCCTCCAACTTACGAGGGAGGTGTTCTGCCAGTTGGCAAATCATGCTCAACCTCGGAAAGACTAATTTCGCGAAACGAATCTGGTTCCCTTACTGCTTCACGGCCTTGTTTCTGCGCCGACTGGTCGACCCGGATTGTAGAGTCTTCGATATCGCTTCGGGAGAGGTTGTTTCTGGGAGTTGAGTGCTGGATACTGCAGTTTGGCTCGTCACGAGGTAGTGCGGAGCGCCCTCAGCATCAAACAGAGATGTCCGGGACACCGCGATGGCCCTTGTCTGAACAATCAGGAATCGCTTGTCTGAGAGCATGTAGACGGACGGTTTCTCGACGATCGGTTCGATTTTGACATTTGAATCTACAATGTTTTGTTGGAGTTCCTGAACGCTCGCCGAAGAACCCTTCGGCCCTATGAGCCGTGCCGGAGCCTGGATCACGTTCACGATCTGGTTCGAGAGTTTACCGAACTTCTGTCCCTCGCGTGTTTCCGCATCGTCCCAAACTTTGAGAAGCACGAATCTAGTCTTCAGGGTTGTCCCATCGGAGAGGCGGTATTCCGACCAAGGCTCCTGAAGGATGTCAAACGGCACGTAGGAGGCCGTCGCTGGTCGCTTCGGGACAACAACGAGCTTCAAGCTCGAGGTACCGCGGCAGCTGCGGACAGGGAGGCCAACGCCAAGGGGGGAGTTGTCTCGGTCTGTGTGCCTTGATGTGCGTAAAAGGAAGCCCCGATCTCCGGGAGGTAATCCAGCAAGCTTGAGACTCCCGCGGAAACTAGCTCAGGTTCCTGGGCGGTTGTCAGGAACCCGAGCTTCCCGACAATCAGCTCATTAGTCGCCTGGAGGAATTCTCTCAGTGAAGCGACGTGATCCGAGGTCTCGTTGAGTTTGAAGTACCGGGATCCCGCCCGAACACCCGCGCCCTCAAGAATACCCCAGTCCAACAACTTGTAGAGGACGGACCGGGCAGAGGGGCGAGAAAGATCCGCCTCCCTTGCAAGTTCACTTACGTTGAAGTCCTTTGTCGGAAACCCGAGGACGAAGTCTAGAACCTTCAACTCTGAGGACTGACCAAGGATGCCGCCAAACGGAGACCCGGGGAGGAAACTGACTGGGGGAGAGCCGTCCGATTGCGATTCAAGTGACTCTGGAACAGTCATTCCTAGGTCCTGGCCATTCGAATTGCCACTGATGGTATTTGTGCTTTCCTAGGGTGACTCCGTTCTTGGCCGCAGATGTGGGGGCAGGTGTTGAGGTCTGTGCATCTGAAGTACTGCAATCGTTCGCCCGGCATCAGCGTAAAGGCACATGGTCTTGTGTTTCCCAATGTATAGTTCGGTTCGAAGGGTAGCGACTACTCCTTCCGGATCCTCGACCTTCGCCCGGAGACGAGCATAAACGGCCTTCTCGTGAAGGTTCGCTCTCGGACTCAGTAGGTGCTTAGACCAGAACCAGTACAGGGTGTCAATCGCATCGTCGGAAAGTCCGCAACCCACGCACCCGGATTGTTAGGTCACGCATAACAGACTAGCGACAACAACAGACGGTGAGTACCGACTGCGACGGCGCGTCTGAAGAACGGTAAACGGGATCTGACAGCTTAGTTAGACCACCGGGGTCGATCGAATCAACACGTTTGCCCCCAAGCTGTGCGTGCAACGCTTGATACACCCACTAAGGACGAGTGGAGGAGATCCAACTATGATTCGGGACATCATGGCCATAGGGACTCCACCGTTCCGAACTGAGTCCTCGGACTCGGATGATTACGCCCGGGGGCGGAGTTGTGAGTCTGCGCGATCCCTTTTCCCGTAGCTGACCCGCAGATTCTCCTGGCCGGAAGTGGCTGGAGAAAGAACCTCAGGCGCAATCCCTTGTTCGATAGCCCGGCCGTACGCGTTGGCGGGTTTCGCGATGCAGTCGGTGGCGGCTTACCATGTGGTAAGTTTATTGTTCGCGTAGTTCCTACACCGGTCGATGACTGCCGTCCGAGTCGCCCTCCCGATTCTTCACTGTTACCGGTGCATCTTCTCCTGGCACCCTACAACCCCGATAGTTCGCATCTGCCCCAGATGTAAATCTAAAAACTGGAATGTCCCGAGGGTCCGGCTTCCCCCGTACGACGGCGGCGGACTTGGCGTCCCCGAGATCATAGCCCCGAAACGCGAGCAAATTCGGGCGCTCGTTAGGAAGCACGGGTTCGCCAAGCCGAGAGTCTTCGGCTCGGTGGCGCGGGGGGAGGCCAGCCCGAAGAGTGACGTCGACATCCTGGTTCGGTCGTGGCGGGGCGACATTCTCGATCGGGTCGCGCTCGCAAGGGAGCTGAGAGAACTCCTAGGCCGTGAGGTTGATGTCGTGCCCGACCGGGGTCTGAAGTGGTACGCGGAGCCAGAGATACTAGCGCAGGCGGTGCCGGTGTGACGGACGCTAAGAACCGCGACGCGGAAATGCTGGAAGAGATGCGTTGGGCGGTCGAGCACATCGAGTTCGAGCTGGACGAAGTGAACCGTGTTGCGTTCGAGAAGAACGTGTCGAAGCAGGCGTCGATAGCCTTCTTCATCATGGCTCTCGGAGACGCCGCCGGAAACGTCTCAAGACGAACGAAGAACGCCCACCCGGAGATTCCATGGGACGATCTCGCTGGGAGGAGGTATCGGCCGGCCCATAGGGCGCGGGACTACCTCTCGCAGGACGCCGCCGAGACTTGGCGGTTTCTGAAGGATCGGATGCCGAAACTCGCGCGGCAGCTTCGCGGAGTGCGGCCGGCACCAGCGCGCCCGTGACACCACGCCGGGGCCATCTCCCGGAAATCGAAAATGGTGACAGCGTCCGAACAGTGCAATTCGAGTGTCGCGACCACATTTTCTGGACGCACAACGTGCGGTAAGTGAGCCCCCTAGCCCTACCTCCCCGATCGTGGGTGTAACACTTGTTACAACCAGTCGCGGGAAGATTCACTGACGGCAGCCGTTTCAGAACCCCCTATCGTCGAATATAGCCCGGGGCGCAACTCGCTTTGGCGAGGGCGCATGGACACGATCGTGGTTCGGGAGCCGGTCGAAGTGCTTCGAATTCGCGCGGACATGGAGGGCAAAGGCCCGAAAGCGGCCTTCGATGCGCTCGAGTCGAAGCTACCTGCGCTGAAGGGCCGCAAATTTCTCGGGACCATTCGGATGAACGACGACGGACTGGAGTACTTCGCCTGCGTGGAGCGGCTTCCGACGGAAGACCCGGTGACGCTAGGGCTCGAATCGTGCGTGATTCCTGGCGGAAGGTACATTCGCCGTCGGATCTGGGACTGGTCATCGGTCGTCGCGGCCGGCAAGATGCAGGCGATTAGCCAAGACTTCGCGAAAGACTACGAACTCGACCCGACGCGACCTTCGATCGAGTACTATCGGAGCATGAAAGAGCTGCACATTCTACTTCCCCTGGCCGGAAACGTCGAGTCCTTGTCAACATGAGTCGAAACAAAGGGTCCGTCCGAGAGGAACTCGAGCGAACGTTGACCGCGCTTCCCGAGCTCGAGAGGCGACCATCGAGGTACGGCGACTCCATGAGCTACTACGTGGGCGGCCGCGAGATCGCACACTTCCACGGCGAAACCCGGATGGACCTTCGACTCACGAAAGAAGAAATCAAGCGCCTGAAAACCGAGCACGCACTGGACGATCGGATTCGCACCCGGGGGCCCTCAGCGGAATGGGCGGAGGTCCATGTCACGGAACTGAAGGACATTCCGTATGCGATTTCACTAGTCGAGCAGGCAATTCGGGCCAACGCTTGAGCCGGTCAGTCGGTGCGCGATCACCAAGCTCACAAACGGTTCTCGGGAGAAGCGACCACGGGGGGTTCAGCGAAAGTTGACGAAGGGGAAGCGCCGCATTGAGTTGTTCTACGGAATTCGGGCACCGCCGAAGAAAGTGTTCGAGGCGTTGACGGATCCGCGGAGTATCTGCCGCTGGTTCGCAGATTCGGCAGAGCTCGAACCTCGGAAGGGCGGTCATTACTCGATTCGGTGGGCGGCAGGCTATCACCACGAGGGAAAAATCCTAGAATTTCGGAAGGGGAAGTCGCTCATCATTGCGTGGCCCCAGGATGGCACGCCTACCCGAGTGGCGTACTGGCTCACCTCCGTGAAGGGCGGCACCCTGCTGCGATTTCGGCAGACCGGTCTGCCCCGCACCATGCGCCGACCCGTGTACTTACTTGGGGTGTACGCAGGATGGGTCTACTATCTCGCCAATCTACGGGCCCTGATCGAAACCGGTCAGGACCTCCGAAACGATGGAGACCGCTTCTGGTAGGAAGCGAGACAGCTTCGGCGACCCATCGCGGGCGTAACGCCCGCTGCACCCTCGCGAGCCGACTGCCGCCGTTCGCGGCGAAATGCGAGTCCCGGGCCTACGTCCCGAGGAGATCTCGCTTCGTCAGCTTCTTTCGAACCGTCTCGTAGTGGAGAAGCAACTCCCCATCCTGAAGAACCTTTGACGATAGGAACTTCAGGGTGAGCTGATCCTTCATGGGACCCCAGTACTGGGGCCCCTGGCCCCAGACCACCGGCTGTAGAAGCATCATGTAGTCATCGGCCAGCTTCTGGCGCATGATCTCCTGGACGAGGCGGGGGCCTCCCTCCACGATGATGTTCCCGCCCTTCTCCTTCTTCAGTTTCGCAATGATCTTGGAGAGGTCGCCCTTCATGATCCGGGAATTCTGCCACCCGGGTTCTTTCAGACGGTGCGAGAGGCAGACCTTGTCGACCTGTTCGAGGAACCGCGAGTAATCCCACATGTACTTGGGGTCGCTCTCCTTCCGATTCTTCTCGCCCCAGAAATCTCGGTGGCCGGTAAAGGACCGGCGGCCCATGACGACCGTGGTCACGTCGTCGAACCGGTCGAACCAGAACGCCTTCCAGAAGTCGTTGACCTCGGTCGACGGCCGATCGGAGCCGAGGTACTTCGGGAACCCGCCGCGGCCGTCCATCGTCATGTAGAGACTTGCGGTGATTTTTCGCGTCATTGTTCTGTTCCTTCTTTAGGCTCGCGCTCCGAGAGCCTCGGGCCATCCCTTCTCAAGTAGTTTATCGACGTTTTCCCACATCGACGTGACCGCCTCTTCCATCTGGGGCCCGGACATCTTGTCTCGGTCCTCCTGCCGGTTGTACTTCCAACTGACGGTCACACGAGTGGAATCACCGACCGCCTCGAACTCGTCAGTCTCGACAGCGTGAGCTCCGGGGAACATGTCCACTTCAAAGGTGTTGACCACTCGACGGGGAGGATCGATCTCTCGGTACTCTCCCTGGAATCGCACCGTGGAGCCGTCCTCGAGCTTGACCGCGATCGAATAGTGCCCTCCCTTTCGGAATTCGAGCTTCTCGATGGTCACCGACGCGGGGTCCGGCGCGAATACGTACGGGACTGTCGCCGGATCCGTAAACAACCGAAAGACGCGCTCCTGCGGAGCTCGAAAGATCCGAGTCACCCGATTCTCCACGGGACTTGGCTGAGAGAAAACGATCGGCTCTTGGGAGCGCTCTCGGCTTCTGGTACTCGCTGACATCGTTCAACCCCTCCGCGATTTTCGCTGGGGGGAACGTGATTCCGAAGACTCGGTCTCCAGGAGCCGCTCGAGTCGATCGAGGCGCTGCTCGACCAGGTCGCGATAGTCGTCCATCCATCGGTCGAGGTCTCGGAACGGTTGGGGTCGGAGGGAGTAGAGCCGCCGTTGCCCGTCGGCGCGTACGCGGACGAACCCTCGGTCGTGTAGAATCCGGAGGTGCCGAGAGATTCCCGGCTGGCACACGGCAAGGCTGGAGACGAGCGCTCCCACCGAGCGCTCGCCCCCGCGCAGTTGCCCAATGATGCGGAGGCGCGTGGAATCGGACAGTGTCTCGAAGGCCAGTCCCGGATTGGACACGAGCGAGGCATACGTTTACGTTTATATAAAAAGTAACAAATGTGTGGGACGGTCCCTTCCTTTAAGGGACCGCCGCCGGGCGGGATGGATTAGAACGTGCCGTCCTGAGGGTGCAGGGCTTGTTGCACCCGCTTTCCCCGAGCGGCGGAGAGACCGCGCGGTGCAACTATCTCGAAGCCAGGTAGGCCCGCAGCGGATCCCAGTAGGATTTCTTCCATCCGGGAGACAAATGTCCGATGTGCTCCACCGGAACACGCGATTGCGTGAAGGTCACCCGTGTGCCTCGAGGTGTGGCTGCGAGACTGTAGCGAACTCGTGTCTCATGGCCCGCTGGCCAGCCCGGGCTCGCCGGAATCCATGTCTGGTAGATCGTTCGACCCGGGGTCAGCTTGAGGTTCTTGCCGTGAATGTAACCCCCCCACGCCACGAATTTCCCTCCGACTTTCGGGCTAATCTTCGCATCGGCGCCGGTGAAAGCGATGTGGCCTTTCGTGGTCATCAACGCCGCGTAGACCTCGCTCGGTGTGCCCGGCAGATTAACGATTTGGCGAATCGATCCCACCTTCATGTTGGACGCTCCGTCTTGGTCGAGTATCGATCGGTGAAAGCGATGATCTGCCTCCAAGAATCCTGGCACGCCTCGCGGTGCTCCGCGAACGAGCGGTCAAAGTAGCTGTGCGGC
>Ga0070761_10002869_pt1 | contig 10472 bp, 9 predicted proteins | sample HubBroMetageREF1_FD_66724 | JGI IMG/M metagenome (GOLD analysis project Ga0070761, IMG submission 66724) | Reference soil microbial communities from the Hubbard Brook experimental Forest, New Hampshire, USA - Hubbard Brook CCASE Soil... | ecosystem: Environmental > Terrestrial > Soil > Temperate...
ATTTCGGCTTGCGCGGAGCGGGCCGGAAGCTCCACAACCTCTTGGCGGATTTTGAGTTCTGCTCCGTACGTTCTCTCGTTAATGAGCTCGATCTGCTAGAAGAAGTTCCTCAGGTCGCCACGAGTAATTTCTAAAGCGGTTCCCGTAAGATCGATAAGTTGGATCGAGCAATTCGCTTTTGGTGCTCTCTGTCATGCGCGGTCTTCAACTGTTCAGTCCAAGCCGAGCACTTAAGGTCTGGGCTAGCCTCGCGACCAGGACGTCCCAGTCATATTCTTTCGCTACTGCCTGTCGAGCTTGTTTCAATGAATCTTGGTTGCTCTCTGATGATAGCGATGCGCTTATCTCATCAGACCACTCCTGCTCGGTGCTCGCCAAGCGGAGAACATGAGAGAAAGGTCGCACGGCCGGGATAGGTGTGCTTACCACGGGCTGCCCGCCCGCCAAGTACTCATGCAGCTTGAGAGGATAGATGTACTTAGTGTAGTCATTCAGAACGTACGGCATAATGCAGACGTCGAAATGTTGAGGGTAAGTCGCGGCCACAGATGCTGGTTTGGGTCCCAAAAAGAAAACGTTCTTCTTCGCTGCCATCTCTTCAAGGGCAAGCTTGATTTCTGCATGTGGGCTCACTTGCCCTACAAAGACGAAAGACCAATTAGGGTGGCGGGCAGATAAACGACAAAGTAAATCCCAGTCGAGCTGCTTTTTAACGAATCCCGTATAGCCTATCCATGGTCGAGGGATCTTCGCCAAATCGGGTGGTATCGGGACGGCCGTGCCAAACCAGGAGAAGTTTACGCCGTTCGGAATGTGCATCGAACTCGGATTGTTCCGGCCTTTCTTCTCCATCAGAGCGTTCGAATGGATAAAGACCTGATCAGCTCGCGTTATTATATCGACCTCTTCCTGCGAGTTTGGCATTTCGACGGCTGAGTACGTGTACTCGTCGTCGATGTGATAGCACGTCAAATCCCAGCGGCACGCATCCAGAGCGGGTCCAAACCGGGGGTTCCAAAGATACAGAACCAATTTTTCGCAACCTTGTTTCCGCAAATAGGCTGCGGCACGCCTCACCCGAGCCCTAAGTAAAGCGCGCCCGAGCCATTCCGGCCGAAAGACGAGCGGGCGCAGAAACTCTTGCCTATAGACAGTCATTCCCGGATTGTCGGCCAGACCGGCGAAAACGGGCGCCGAGGACTTTTCACGTTGGAGCGTGGCCCGCCAATACACCGAAGGTTCCATCCACACGACCTGAAAATGTTGGGCAAGCCGGGATAGGAAATGATGACGGGAGTGCATCCACTCCACATGCCAAGGGTCCGTGGTTAGGGCCACAACCCCAACTTTGGGATATTTGGGAGGTTCCACGTTGATTATCGTAATCTCAGGGACGTTACGCTGTCCCTGGGATTCTCCGTCTCAATTCCCCGGCTTGTGCCGACAACCCACGACGCAAGTACTCTTGCCCTAGTGCTCCGCAGTCGAAACTGCGGAGATACCTGGTTACTGCATTGTAGGCACATCCATTGCCGAAGCTCAATGCTCTTCCTCGAGATAAAGAGTCCACCTAAGTAGTTTATTATCAATAACTTGAGATGTGGCAACCGAACCCCATGTGCGGCCCGCATGCGCTCCTTCGCAAGGAATGAAAAACAATGCCGCCTATGGGAACCTAACGGGAGCTAACCCGTAGCTTCTTGGAACTCCGCCTCAATATATCCCTTCCTTTTTCAACAACTTCGCATGATTTACAGCTAGAGTTGAGTTGTTCGCGTGGCCCCCTAGTTGCTTCACTTAGTGGCGTGATGCTGTGCGTCCAGGTTTCCCTCGTTTCGGCGCTATTTCGGGCTGCAAGCTAGGCTGAAACGTTGTCAGTGGTTTCGCGCTACTTGGACGCTGCCTTAGAAGGGCGTATCTGAATTGCAACGGATACTGTGAGTACGGACCATCAAGTCAGCATCGTGACCGGCGCGTCCAGCGGCATAGGCAGGGCTATCGCCCTAGCGCTGGGGACCCTTGGTGGAACGATAGCGTTGGTTGGTCGAGACGCACGTCGACTTAAAGAAGTGACCGAACTAGTGCGAATTCGGGGCGCTCGCGCGGAAGCCTACGAGGCGGACTTGGGAATCGACGCGGATATCCTGCGCGTCGCGAACGCGGTGCGTAACGACTTCGGAGGCGCAGACGTTTTGATCCACAGCGCGGGCATTTTTCGCATGGGCTCGATTGCGGACGCGCCTCTCGCCGACATAGACCTGCTTTATCGGACCAACGTCCGCGCGCCATATGCATTGACTCAGGTGTTGTTGCCCTTGATTGCGAAGCGCCAGGGACAGATTGTTTTTATCAACTCCAGCGCTGGCTTATCGTCGCGCGCAAGCGTTGGAGCATATGCTGCTTCGAAGCACGCATTGAAGGCCATTGCAGATGCGCTTAGGGCCGAGGTGAATGCCGCTGGAGTTCGCGTGATCACGGTGTATCCTGGCCGCACCGCTACGCCTCAGCAGCAAAGTATTCACGAGCAGGAGGGCAAGCGCTATCAGTCGGACCGCTTGCTGCAACCCGAAGATGTTGCAAGTGCAGTTTTGAGTGCTCTGGCAATGCCGCGCACCGCAGAAGTGACCGATATCAGTATCCGGCCGATGCAAAAGGCATAGCTGGACAAGAGGAGAAATGTCTCACCTATCTACGGAAGTACTCAAAAATTCCGCGCAACCCCAAACTGGCGGCGCCGCGCAAAAGAAGCAAGCGGGTCCGACCTGCCGTTTCTGTCACGCGCCGCTTACTGTCAATCTTGTGGATTTGGGCATGTCGCCGCTCTGTGAGAGCTATCTTGCGGCCGACCAAGTCAACGCCATGGAGCCTTTCTATCCGCTCCACGTTTACGTTTGCGGTCAATGCTATTTGGCTCAACTGGAGGAGTATGTTAAGCGCGAGGATATTTTCACCGAATATGCTTATTTTTCCTCCTATTCCGACTCTTGGCTGAATCACGCAAAAAAGTACACGGAGCTAATGACCAAGCGCTTCGCCCTGGATGGAAAAAGTCTGGTGGTTGAACTTGCCAGCAATGATGGATATCTTCTGCAATATTTCGTAGAGAAGCAGATCCGAGTGCTGGGCATCGAACCAGCAGCCAACGTAGCTAAAGTGGCCGTCAAGAAAGGTGTTCCCACGCTCGTGGAGTTTTTCGGTGTGGATCTCGCGCAGAGGCTCGTCGGCTCCGGCCAGCAACCCGATCTTCTTTTGGGAAACAACGTGTTGGCGCAGGTGCCGGATCTTAACGATTTTGTCCGTGGAATGAAGATTTTGCTGAAGCACGGCGGCGTCGTCACCATGGAGTTCCCTCACTTGCTTCGTCTCATGGATGAAAATCAGTTCGACACCATCTATCACGAGCACTTCTCCTATTTTTCGATGATCACCACCGAGAAGATCTTTGCCGCGCACGGGTTGACTTTATTTGACGTCGAGGAACTGGCCAGCCATGGTGGATCCCTGCGAATTTACGCGCGTCATGCCGAGGATCACAGCAAACCGGTGTCTTCGGCGGTGACCGAACTGCTGCGCCGCGAACACGAAGCTGGTCTGGACCGTGTCGAACGTTACTCGGAGTTCGAAGAGAATGTGAAAGAAACGAAGCGCAAGCTTCTCGAGTTTTTGATTCGTGCAAAAAGTGAAGGCAAGAAAGTTGTTGGCTACGGCGCTCCCGGAAAAGGGAACACTCTCCTGAATTACTGCGGCATTCGCACGGACTTTCTCGATTTCACCGTCGATCGCAATCCCTACAAGCACGGAAGGTTTCTGCCCGGCACGCACATTCCTATTTTTCCGCCCGAACAGCTGCGCGAAGCACGACCGGACTATGTTTTCATCCTCCCCTGGAATCTAAAAAACGAGATCATGGAGCAACTTTCTTTTATCCGGGAGTGGGGTGGGAAGTTCATCGTTCCGATTCCTTCGGTAAAGGTTTACGAATGAAGGTGCGAACGTATCTCCCGCGCATTTTTCAGGAAGGGGAATTCCGCCGATGAAAGTCGTTCTTTTCTGCGGTGGTCTCGGTATGCGGCTTCGGGAATACGCTGACAACATTCCCAAGCCAATGGTGCCGATCGGCTATCGGCCGATTCTGTGGCACGTCATGAAGTACTACGCGCATTTCGGCCATCGTGATTTCATCCTTTGTCTTGGGTATCGCGCTGACGCGATCAAGCACTACTTTCGTAATTACGACGAGTGTCTCTCGAACGATTTCACGCTGTCCCAGGGTGGAAAGCATCTGGAGTTGTTTCACAGCGACATCCACGATTGGAATATCACTTTCGCCGACACCGGCGTAAATTCCAACATCGGCATGCGATTGAAAGCCGTCGAGAAGTATTTGGATGGAGAAGAGATGTTTCTGGCGAACTACTCGGACGGCCTTATTGACCTGCATCTTCCCGAGCTCATCGACAATTTTGCGAAGCAGAAGAAGACGGCCAGCTTTATCAGCGTTCGCCCAAGCCTGAGCTATCACGTTGTCTCAGCCGACTCCGACGGCACCGTCCAGGAGATTCGCGAAATCTCACGTTCCAGTATGCGTATCAACGGCGGGTACTTTGTCTTCCGCAAACAGATTTTCGATTATATGAAGGCAGGGGAAGAGCTGGTTCAACAGCCTTTCCAAAGGCTCATCGAACGGAAGCAACTCATCGCGCATCCCTACGACGGTTTCTTTGCTTCCATGGACACCTTTAAGGACAAACAAGTCCTCGATGATCTTTACAATTCTGGAAAAGCTCCTTGGGAAGTCTGGAAGAGGGAGTCCGAAAGCGGTAAGGCCGTGGCTGTCTCCGTTCAATCTGGTGCAGAAAAGATTCGCTAGTCAGAGTCATTCAGGAGCAATGGAAGGTGCTTGGCGTCCCCCTGTCCGAGGAAAAAGGAAAAAGTCTCGCTGTACTGTGTTTGGGCGCACACTCCGATGATATTGAGATCGGCTGTGGCGGCACCATTTTGCGTTTGCTGCGCTCGTTTCCCTCCGCTCGAGTTGATTGGCACGTCTTTAGTTCAAACACCGCTCGCCGCAAGGAAGCCATCAGCAGCGCTAACCTTTTCCTGAAATCCGGAAAATCGAAAAAGATCGCCGTTCGTTCCTATCGTGACGGTTTTTTTCCTTATCAGGGTGCGAAAATCAAAGAGGAATTCGAGCGGCTCAAAAAAAGCCTGAATCCCGACCTGATTTTTACTCACTACCGTCACGATTTACACCAGGACCATCGCTTATTGAATGAGCTCACTTGGAACACCTTCCGAAATCACCTGATTCTGGAGTACGAGATCCCAAAATACGATGGTGACCTGGGATCACCGAATGTCTTCGTGCCGCTGCCGGAGCCAGTCTGCAAGCAAAAAGCCGAGCTGCTCGATCAGGCTTTCCAGACGCAGCGAAAGAAACATTGGTTTTCCGAGGGCACTTTTTTCGCATTGATGCGCCTTCGCGGAGTGGAAGCTAATTCGCCCACTCGATTTGCCGAGGCTTTCTACGGAAGGAAAGTCAATTTATGGCTGCCATAGATACGAGGCTTCCGGTTGTTCGAGGCACATCGTCTGTGAATGTTGAGTTTATCTCCGATTTTTGGCACTACCGCGAACTGCTTTACTTTCTCGCCTGGCGCGAAGTAAAGGTTCGCTACAAACAGGCCGCCTTGGGCGCCGCATGGGCCATCATCCAGCCGCTCTTCACGATGATTATATTTACTCTTTTCTTTGGCCGCCTCGCTGGTGTGCCAAGTGATGGCATTCCGTATCCGTTGTTCTCCTTCTGCGCTCTCGTGCCCTGGACTTACTTTGCCGGCACTCTGAGTCTGGCTGGTAACAGCCTTGTAAGCAACGCCAACCTCGTGACTAAGGTTTATTTTCCTCGCGTCCTTCTGCCGGCTGCCACCGTGGTAAGCGGCATGCTCGATTTCCTGATTGGCTCAGTCTTTCTGTTTTTTATGATGATCTACTACCACGTGAAACCGGGATGGAACTTGCTGTTCGTACCGGTCTTTGTGGTCAGTCTCATGCTCCTGGCCCTGGGCATTAGCATGCTCCTCGCCGCCATCAACGTTCGCTATCGCGATGTGAAATACGCGCTGCCGTTCATCATTCAGATCTGGCTTTTCGTCACCCCGATCATTTATCCTGTGACTTTCCTGCCTGCAAAGTATCAGAAAGTGCTCGCGCTAAATCCGATGGCCGGAATTGTCGAGGGTTTGCGCGCGTGCCTATTCCCTAATCATCCGATGCCCTGGAGACTTGTAGAGATCTCGTGGTCGGTGACTGCACTCCTCTTGATTGCAGGTGCGTTGTACTTCCGGAAGACGGAGAGAACTTTCGCTGACATTGTTTAGCACGGTGAAATTCGAGCTTGGAGAAGCCTTGGCCTTATGAGCGATGCGATTGTCGTTGAGAAGTTAACGAAGAAATTTGCGTTAGGTGTTCTCCAGCGAGACACTATGCTGAGGGAGCGTCTGGTCAGCCTCTTGCGTTCTCCCTTCGGTGGCCGATCCGGATCTGAAAATATTCTCTGGGCCCTTAGAGATGTCTCGTTTCGCGTTGCGGAAGGCGAAGTTGTTGGCATCATCGGCCGCAATGGAGCCGGTAAAAGCACTCTTTTGAAGGTGCTTTCGAAAATCACCTATCCGACTTCTGGCCGTGTCCGGGTTGCGGGCCGCGTCGCCTCCCTCCTCGAAGTTGGCACGGGCTTTCATGAAGAACTGACTGGCCGTGAAAACGTCTTCCTCAACGGTTCGATCCTCGGAATGAAGAAGAACGAAGTCGAGTCCAAGCTGGATTCCATCGTGGCTTTCGCCGGCGTTGAGCGCTTCGTGGATACACCCATTAAACGCTACTCGACGGGCATGCGCCTTCGACTTGGTTTTGCTGTTGCCGCCCACCTCGATCCTGATCTGCTCATCGTGGACGAAGTTCTCGCGGTCGGCGACGCGGGCTTTCAACGCAAATGTCTGAATACCATGGAGGAGCTCCAGAGTGGCGGCCGCACCGTTCTTTTTGTCTCCCATAACATGGCCGCCGTCGAAAATCTCTGCTCTCGCTGCATCTGGATCGACGCCGGTCAAGTACAGATGGATGGCACGCCCCGCGAGGTCATCGAGGCTTACATGAAAACCTTCGGTGGTTTTCAAGGAGCCGCTGCAGACTTAAGTTCCATCGAAAATCGTCGCGGCTCAGGCGAAATTCGTTATACCGGCATCGAGTATCTCAATCGCTCGGGAGAACCTCTTTCCGTAATTCGCAGCGGAGACAGCGTCGTCATTCGTCTGCGCTACCATGCTTCCCAGGAAGTTTCCCATCCGAGTTTCGGCTTTCGTATCTACACGGAAATGGGAACGCTGGTAACCGATACAAGCACTTGGCATCACGCGATCGAGATCCCCCTCGTGCCTGCTGGCGACGGTTACGTCGAACTCGAAGTCGACCTCCTGAACCTGCTTCCCGGGCGCTATTATTTCTCTCTTTGGCTTACTGGGGCCGGTTCGCCTCTTTACGACAATATTGAACATTGCGCGTTCCTCGAAATCGAGTTAGCGAACGTCTATTCTTCGGGCAAAGCCCTTGATAGCCGCTATGGCATCGTTTATTTCCCACAGCGCTGGCATCTCGAGGGTATCGGATCTGGAAGTCGCACTTCAGACCAGGAAGAATCTCAGGTCGAGCGGACTCCGGCCGACGGCATTTCCAGATAGCGGTTCGGGTGGCGCTTTGAAAAGAACGGTGTCTCAGGCTTCTAAAGCAATCTAGTTTGAGTGCTATGACGTTCCAGCTTCAAATCATACGGGACTCGCCCAACGCGCACCGCGTGGAATGGCTCTGATGAGCATGGATCGCAAACCGCCTCGCGTCAGCCTGGGCATGCCCGTGTACAACGGTGACGATTTTCTCGCCAACGCGATCGAGTCCGTCCTTGCCCAATCCCTCGTTGACTTCGAACTTCTCATCAGCGACAACGCTTCGGCAGATCGCACAGCCGAGATTTGTCAGCGGTACGCGGCGCGCGATGCAAGAGTTCGCTATTGCCGTAATCCCCAGAACGTCGGCCTCGTCAACAATCACAATCTCTTGGTCGAACGCGCTGTTGGCGAATATTTCATGTGGATCGCCCACGACGACGCTCTCCACAAGGATTACCTCGCCCGCTGTGTGGAGCTACTGGATCGCAACCCCGATGCAGTGCTCTGCTTCGCTAGAACGACCAACATCGGGGGCGATGGTCGGCCCCTGGCCCCCGGCGAATATCTGCCGCGAATTCTCTTAGACGAATTTGAAACCGACGCGGTGGACCCGTGCGTACGCTACAGAGACATCGTACGGTTGCATCACCGATGCGAACCGGTCTACGGAGTTATTCGCTCCAGCATGCTTCGCCAAACTCGCTTGCATGGAAAGTACGCGGACTCTGATCGCGTTTTTCTTGCGGAATTAGCTCTTCGCGGCAGGTTCCTGCTGCTCCCCGCTCCCCTCTTCTTCCATCGCGAGCACGAGCAGCGTTCCGTGCACGCCTACCCATCGCGCCAGGCCCGCACCGCGCTCATGGATCCGTCTCAAGCCGGGAAAATTGTCTATCCGTACTGGCGGGAATTTTTCGAATTTCTAATTTCGATCCGGAACTCGCCGCTTCCATTTGGGCAACGTCTTTCCTGCTACTGGGAGACCGCCTGTTGGATGAAGAACTACCGCAAACTTCTACTCTCCGACCTCAATGTCGCCGCTCTCGAGATGGCGCGCAGGGTGCTTCCAGTTTCCGCGCGCCGCACCATAAAGCGAGTGCTTTTCCGATCTTCCGGCAATTCTTGAAAGGAATTTAGGTTTCGATTTACCTTCAACTACTCCGCCCGCTTTAGCCAGATTTCCCGCCAGTAGGAATAAATACTCCGCGGACAGGCCACTCGCCTGTCGCTGTACCAGGCGCGACACTTTACACCCTCCATCATGATGCACACTCCTGGCAACTTGCTCATCTCCCCCGTCTTTTCATTCACGATGTGGTCCACCCGATCTAATACACGGTATTTTCCACCGCAAAAAGGTGCCATCTCGGGATCGAAGGATAGTCCGCGATTCCGGTTGCGTTGATCGAGCGTGCTCAGAATCTCCTGGTAGCTCTTCACCTGGACCAATTCGCCAGGCCGCAAATTCAATTCTTCGGTCGGTGTTTTCGTGAGCGTGCCCCACCGAAACGGATAGGGCACTCCTCCACGTATCCGCTGGACGCGTTCATAACTCCAAATGAGCGCCCGATAGGCGACAATTTTGATGGTTCTGTTGAAGGCCCAGAGAAAAACCGCTCTTATCAGATCAAATATGCCCGCGTTGCCCCAGCATACGTCTCGGTAATATTGCCGGAAGTCCCACCAGGGCAATGCCACCGATGCTCTCAAATGCTCCGTGGCCTGGCAGGTAAAGATAGTCTTAGCGGAGCTTCCGTCCTCCTCCAACCTGCGCGCCGCTCTGTTTAGCCCTTCAATGGTCAGCGAGTCGCTTCTGCGCGAAGCGTTGCCCTCTACGTTCGCGGCTTTTCCGTCATCTCGCGATCTCACACGTTGCCAAAAACTTGGTTGAACTCTCTTCAGCCACGCTTCTTTCCAGAACACCAGGCATCGTGCCTGGCAGCCATCGTGCGCCGCTCCGTCACAGCGCAAGTCGTCCAGGTAGACCGTGTTCCACATTCGCCGCGAACCGCTGCTTGAGATCGTGTCGCACGTCTTGTCCGCTCGCTTGTACACACGAAATTGTTTGCCGCAAAACTTGAGCATTTCCGGCATGAACGGCTGTGCGTCCAGCCGGCCCGCGGCGTCCAGCGTGGCCAAGATTTCCGCCTGGCTGCGAACCTCCACCAATTCACCAGGGCGTAGATTCAACGCCACGTCATGTGCTGGGATGTTCTTCCTCATCCGATTTTTTCCTTAGGTCTCAGTTGACTCACCTGAGCGGCTTTGCAACCTGTTTTTTTCAGAATAGCACGTCGAGTATTCCCGGCTCCGAACTCCGCGGGCCTCTGTTTCCTCTCGAAAGACGCACCTAAGGCCAAAGGGCCCAGGCACGCCTCGAAATTGTGAATCGTGTGCTTGCTGAACACTCCTGCTTGCCGTCGATCGGCTGGCGCTCGTCCGGCAAGCAGGGTTTATTGAGATTAGGGCAGGGGCGTGGTCATGTCCGTTTGAATTTGCGCTTGCGTTAGAGCGATGTTGTACACGTGGACTTCATCGATTATCCCGGCGAAGTATTGGCCGTAGGTAGTATCCCCGCCGATCTGCAACGCGTCAGTGGACGTGGTGATCGTGCCGCTTTGCGCTGTGCTGTTGATCAGCGTTCCATTTACATACATTTTCAGTGTTGTCCCGTCGTAGGTCATCGCTAGGTGGGTCCAGGTACTGGCCGCCAGTCGTGCGGATCCGTAAGCTAGCGGCTCGACGCCCGACGTC
>Ga0070761_10002872_pt1 | contig 10468 bp, 10 predicted proteins | sample HubBroMetageREF1_FD_66724 | JGI IMG/M metagenome (GOLD analysis project Ga0070761, IMG submission 66724) | Reference soil microbial communities from the Hubbard Brook experimental Forest, New Hampshire, USA - Hubbard Brook CCASE Soil... | ecosystem: Environmental > Terrestrial > Soil >...
CCAGGCGATAGATGAGGCTCACGCCCGGGGCGAAGGGCACCTGCTCTTCGACCCGACCCTGCTCGTGCAGCGCGTGCACCTCGCCTTGCGTCACACGCAGACGCAGCGTCGCGCCCTTGATGCGCAGCTTCACGCGCCACTCCCGGAGGTTGCGCCTTGCGCGTCTGCCGCGGTGCGCCCCGCGGCTGCAAGGATGCGTTGCGCCTGCATCAGATGCGGGCGATCGATCATCTGGCCGTCGAGACTTGCCACTCCGGCGCCGCCGGCAGCGGCGAACGCCGCCACGATCCGGCGCGCGTGCGCGCACTCGGCCGCGGTGGGCGCGAACGCGGCGTTGATGGCCGCCACCTGCTCCGGATGAATGGCGAGCTTGCCGGAGAAACCATCGCGGCGCGCGTCATCGAGTTCGCGCCTAAGGCCCTGCGCGTCCCGGAAATCAACATGTATGCTGTCAATCGCCTGCACCCCGAGCGCCGCCGCGGCCAGCAGGCACGAAGCGCGCGCGAGCTGAAATGTGAAGGTCAGCGCGCCGCTCGCATCGCGTCTGCCCAGCACCCCGAGCGCGGCGCCGAGGTCTTCGACCCCCCACGTGAGCCCCGCCAGGCGCGCGGCGGTAGTCAGCGACGCACCGAGCACCGCCGGATAGTGCGGCAGCGCCAGCAGCCCCTGGGGCGTTTCGGTTGCAATCACCAGCAGCCGCGTGTCCCCGGCGCGCATACCGCAGCGCGCCTCGAGCTGCGCGAGATGATCCGCCAGCGTCGTGATCTCGGCGGGCGAGGAAACCTTTGGAACGACGATACCGTCCGGCGTGTGGCCGGCGGCGTTGGCACCGAACAGCGCCGCGAGGTCATCCCGCCACAGGCCGCCGCTGGGCGGATTGATCCGCACCCACAATCGTGGAGCGGCGGCGGCCGGACGCGCGTGCAGCAACTCACGAACGCGGGCGCGCGCGGCGGGCAGCTGCTGTGGATCCACTGAGTCCTCGAGGTCGAGGATCAGCGCATCAGCCGCGGTCGTGAGCGCCTTCGCCTGCTTGCGCTCACTGTCCCCGGGAACGAAGAGCAGTGATCGCAGCGCGACCGGTTGCGGCAGCTCACTCACGGGACGGGTTTTTTCATCATCAGTGCCGAACGCCGGCACGAGGCGACCTCTTCGTCGCGCTGGTTGAAGGCGCGATGTTCGAAGACAACGATGCCCGAATCCTTGCGCGACTGGCTCTCGCGCTTCGACACCACCGTAGTGGCGGCGTGCACGGTGTCGCCGATCAGCACCGGCTTGGGAAAACGCACCTCCTCAAAGCCGAGATTGCCGATGGTGGTGCCCAGGGTCGTGTCATAAACCGACAGCCCCACGAGGAGCCCGAGGGTGAAGATGCTGTTGACGAGGCGTTCCTTGAATTGGGTGCCCTTGCAGTACTCGGCGTCGAGGTGAATGGCGGCCGGATTCATGGTGAGTGCGCTGAACAGCAGGTTATCGGTCTCCGTGACCGTGCGCCGCACCAGGTGCTCGAAACGTTGCCCCACGTCGAACTGCTCGAAATAAAGTCCCGCCACGTTCACCCTCCTGCAGGTCGCCTCACTAGTGTTGCACAGGCTCATAACCTCAGAAAGAGGTCCATCCAACCATTGGGTATTTAGGGCGTGCGGGCACTGCTCCTATAGTCACAGCGTATGTACCAGTACGACGAGCTCGACCAGGCGTTCGTCGAGCAGCGCGTGGCGGAGTTCCGCGAGCAGACGCGGCGTCACCTCGCGGGCGAACTCTCCGAGGAGGAATTCCGGCCGCTGCGCCTGCGCAACGGCCTGTACCTCCAGCGTCACGCACCGATGCTGCGCATCGCGATCCCCTATGGGCTGCTCGCCGCGCGCCAATTGACTAAGCTCGCCGCGATCGCGCGCCGCTACGACCGCGGCTACGGACACTTCACCACCCGCCAGAACCTGCAGCTCAACTGGCCGCGACTGGCGGATGTACCGGAAATCCTGGCGGAGCTCGCCACCGTGCAGATGCACGCCATTCAGACCAGCGGCAACTGCGTCCGCAACGTCACGGCCGACCACCTGGCGGGCGTCAACCCCGAGGAGGTCGATGACCCGCGTCCCTACTGCGAAATCATCCGCCAGTGGGCGACGCTGCACCCTGAGTTCACCTATCTGCCCCGTAAGTTCAAGATCGCGGTCACCGGTTCAAAAGAGGATCGCGCCGCCTCGGAGGTGCATGACATCGGTCTGCACCTGAAGCGTGACGCCGATGGTTGCCTGGGCTTCACCGTCCTGGTCGGTGGCGGGCTCGGGCGTGCCCCCATGATCGGGCATGTGATCCGCGAGTTTCTGCCGCTCGCGGAGCTGCTTGCCTATCTTGAGGCGATCCTGCGCGTCTACAACCGCCACGGGCGGCGCGACAACATCCACAAGGCGCGCATCAAGGTGCTGGTCAAGAGCCTAGGTCCCGCCCAGTTCCGCGAGCAGGTTGAAAGGGAATGGCACGCCGGGCGCGCGCACGCCGCGCGCCTTCTCCCCGAGCAGGTCGAGCGGGTACGCGCCTTCTTCCAGCGGCAGCCCTACGAATCACTGACCGACACCGACGTGTCGCAGGCAGGCGAGCCTGCCTTTCTCGCCTGGTATCGCTACAACACCCGCGCGCATCGCGTGCCGGGCTATCGCGCCGTGTTCGTGTCCCTGAAGGCGCACGGCAAGGTCCCGGGGGACATGACGGCGCAGCAGATGGAGTCCCTGGCCGCGCTTGCCGAGCGCGTGAGCTTTGGCCTCATCCGCGTGACCCATGGCCAGAACCTGCTGCTCGCGGACGTGCGGCAGAGTGATCTTCACCAGGTGTGGCGTGAGTTGCAGGAGCTGGAGCTCGCCATGCCCAACATCGGCACGCTCACCGACATGATCGCCTGTCCGGGACTGGATTTCTGCTCGCTCGCGAACGCCGGCACGTTGGATCTCGCCGGGCAGATCCAGAAGCGCTTCGATGATCTGGACTACCTGTACGACCTGGGCGACATCGAAATCAAGATCTCCGGCTGCATGAACGGTTGCGGCCATCATCATGTCGGCCACATCGGGATTCTCGGGGTCGAGAAGCGCGGTGAGGAGTGGTATCAGCTCACCCTCGGGGGCTCAGCCAACGGCTTTACCGCGCTCGGCGAAGTGATCGGCCCGTCGCTGCCGAAAGACGAGGTGGCGGGCGCCATCGAGCGCATGGTCGAGACCTATCGGGCACTGCGCACCGAGGGCGAGCGTTTCATCGACACGTTGCACCGCGTGGGACTTGAGCCCTTCAAGGAGAGCGCCTATGCGCTACATCCTGCGGCGGCATGAAGTCGTCCTCGACGATTGGTACCACTTCGGCGAGAGCCCGCCCGAGGGCGGTTCACTCATCCTCCCACTCGCGGAATTACTCAAGGACCCGCTGCGCTGGCGCGCGTGGCCCGGCAGGCTCGGCGTGCGCCTCGCGCCGGACGCATCCTGCGACGCTTTGAGCGCTGAGCTGCCGCGGCTCGGCCTGCTGGCGGTGGAGTTCCTGAGTTCCGGCGACGGCCGTGGCTACTCACTGGGCCGCTTGCTGCGCGAGCGCCTGGGGTTTCGCGGCGAGCTGCGTGCTATCGGCGCGGGCGTGCGGCAGGACCAGGTGTTTCTCATGAGCCGCTGCGGCTTTGATTGCATGGAGCTCGCGCCGGGTGAAGACCCCGAGGCCGCCCGTCGGGCGTTGCAGCGTTACGATGTCGCCTACCAACCCGGCTCCGGCGCAGCCGTGACCATTCGGGCGCAGCGCTTCTTCGCCTGATCAGCCCTTCTTGCGGCTTCTTCGAGCCGCCGGCCGCGACGACGGCAGCTCAACCAGCGGCCCCAACATGGCGCGCGCCTGTGCTTCGGTCAGGGACTGTGATGCCTCGAGAATCTCTTGCGGCACCCACCTGGGGAAGGCCGTCTCGTGATTCACGTGACGCCCGGAAGAGGTGTGTTCCTGGCGCACCTGCGCGAGGTTCCGATGGTCAAAATGCGCGGCCATCCTGACGAGCGCCGGCCACAGTCGCCGATGCACGAAAGTGACATGTCCGTTCACGACCCGGCAAACGAGGATGTCCGGGGAGTCCTCCAGCTGCTGCAGGATGGCGAAGATCTCGCGGCCCTTCGGGTGAGCCCACCAGCTGCCCGTTAGTGGCGCCCCCGCGATCGCCTCCACCAGGCGCGGCAGGGGCCCCCTGGCCGCGACCAGCACGGCACCGTGATCGTGCACAAAGCGCAGCGCCTGCGCGGCTGTCAACTGCTAGCGCTCCGGCAGCGTTATGTCGGCGAACATGCGTGCGACTTCATCCGCACTCTGCGCCCGGTGGGCGCGGTCCACGAGGCGCCGGTCGAGGTGCGGCGCCAGCAACTGCGCGAATTCGTACATGTATTTGCGCAACAGCGTCCCGCGGCGAAATCCGATCCAGGTGGTGTGCGCGGGGAAAAGGTGGGTCGCATCGATCGCCGCGAGGTCCGCGTCCTGGCTGTCGAGCGCCATATGCGCCACGATGCCGACCCCAAGCCCCAGCCGCACGTAGGTCTTGATCACATCCGCATCGCGCGCCGTGATGGCGATGTTGGGAGTGAGCCCCGCCTTCGAGAAGGCCTCGTGCAGCGATGAGGGGCCGCTGAAGCTGAACGTGTAGGTGATGAGCGGGTACGCCGCCAGGACCTTGAACGTCAGCCGCCCGGCGCGGGTCAGCGGATGGTCATGGGGCACGATGATGGTGCGATGCCAGCGGTAGCACGGCAGCAGCGTAAGTTCCGCAAACAACGCCTCTGAGCCGGTCGCGATCGCGCAGTCGATGCGGTCATCCGCCACCATCTCCGCGATGTGCTCGGAGGTTCCCTGGTGCAGATTAAGTCTGACCTGCGGGTAACGTCCGCGGAACTCGCGGATGACTTCGGGCAGCACGTAACGGGCCTGCGTATGAGTGGTGCCGATCGACAAGCTCCCCCTGCCCTCATCGCGCAGCTCCGTCGACAGGTCACGGATGCTCTGGGCCTCCTGCAGGATCCTCAGCGCGCGCTCGATGACCTGTTGGCCGGCGGGCGTGATGCGCGTGAGATTACGGCCGGCGCGCACGAAAATCTGAAAGCCGAGCTCATCCTCAAGCAGCTTGATCTGCTTGCTCACACCCGGCTGCGAGGTGTGCAGCTTCTGCGCCGCCGCCGTAATGTTGAGACCGTTCTGGGCGACCGCGGCGAGGTACCGCAACTGGTGCAACTTCATTCACAAGCCTTCGAAAGGGACCACCTAGAGGCTACCGCCTTAATGACCCGCCTGTCACCGCTCTATAACCAGCGCGTACCCCTAAAGAAGCAATGCTTCGTTCAAACCGTACTACACCCATGGCTATAGTCGCCCACATCATGGCGGCACTCCTTTCGCGGGAACTTGAAGGGAAAGCCGGCGCGGTGCGCGCCGCGCTCGCCGCGGGGCTGCGCCAATACGGCCGTCTCATCTATTCAAACAGCCTGGGGGCCGAGGCGATGGTGCTGACCGATATCATCTGGTCGCACTTGCCGCAGATCGAAGTCTTCAGTATCGACACCGGTCGCCTGCACCAGGAAACCTACGACCTCCTGGAGAGGTTGCAGCGGCGTTACCAGCAGCGCGTGCGCATCGTTTACCCGGATGTGCAGGCCCTGGAGAAGCTCGTCAGGGCGCAGGGTGCGAATGGCTTCTACCACAGTCTTGAGGCACGCCTGGATTGCTGCCGGATCCGCAAAGTCGAACCCTTCAGGCGTGCCGTCGCCGGCTTCCCCGCGTGGGTAACCGGCGTGCGCCGCGAGCAGTCCCCGGGCCGGGCGCGGGGGCAGAGCCTCGAATGGGACGCCGAGCACGGCCTGTACAAGATCAGCCCGCTCCTGGACTGGAGTGAGGCGGAAGTCTGGCAGTACATCCGCGCCCACGGCCTGCCGTACAATCCGCTACACGATCGTCAGTTCCCCAGCATCGGATGCGTGCCGTGCACCCGGGCCGTCCAGCCCGGAGAGAGCCGCAGGGCGGGACGCTGGTGGTGGGAACAACCGGAGTCCCGTGAATGCGGCCTGCACCCGAGAGTTCACCCGCTGGCCCTGCCGGCCTGAGCAGCAGCAGCGGGCGCATGGACTACCTGCCGGTATTTTTGCGGCTTGACGCACAACCCGCGCTCATCGTGGGTGGTGGCAAAGTCGCCGCCCGGAAAGTCGAATGGCTGCTGCGCAGCGGTGCGCGCGTCACGGTGGTCGCACCGCTTCTGCATGCGGAGCTTCAGAGGTGCGTCAGCCGCGGTGAGTGCCTGCATCTGGCGCTCAGCTTCGCGCCAGAGCAGCTCGCGGGCGTGGCGGTCGTCGTGGCTGCGACCGATGATCGCGCCGTCAACGCCGCGGTGTCGCAGGCGGCGCGCGCGCGCAATATCCCAATCAATGTCGTGGACGCACCGGACCTGTCGACGTTCATCTTCCCCGCCATCATTGACCGTTCACCGATCCTGGTCGCGGTGAGCTCCGCCGGAGCCGCGCCGGTGCTGGCACGGCGCGTGCGTGAGCAGATCGAGGCGCTGCTGCCGGCGCGTCTGGGGAGACTCGCGCAATTCATGGGCGAGCGGCGGCGGCACGTCCAGAAGGCCTTAGGGTTGCTGGCGCGGCGTGCCTTCTGGGAGCGCATCGTCGCCGGCGTTACCGCGACCCGGATTCTGGCCGGCGACGAGGCAGGCGCCACCGCCGCCTTCGCGGGCGAGCTGCGAACCTCACAACTCACCATGAGCGCCGCAGGTGCAGCGGGCACCGGCGAGGTGTATCTGATTGGCGCAGGGCCCGGGGACCCGGACCTGCTGACACTGCGTGCGCTGCAGCTGTTGCAGCAGGCCGATGTCATCCTCTACGACCGGCTGGTTCCGGATGCGATCCTCGAGCGCGCGCGTCGCGACGCCGAGCGCATCCCCGTGGGGAAGGAGGTTGGTAATCACACGCAGCAGCAGCGCATCCACGAGTTGCTGTTGCACTTCGCCGCCGCGGGCAAGCGCGTCGCACGACTCAAGGGCGGGGATCCGTTCGTCTTCGGCCGCGGTGGCGAGGAAATCGAGTTCCTGGCCGCGCATAACATTCCCTGCGTCGTGGTGCCGGGCATCACCGCGGCGCTGGCCGCCGCCGCCGCCGCGGAGATCCCCCTCACCCACCGCCGGCTCGCGCACAGCGTGACCTTTGTCACCGGTCACGCCGTCGAGGACACGCAACTGGATTGGGCGGCACTGGCTGCAGCGCGCAACACGGTGGTGTTCTACATGGGGGTCGCACAGTTGCCGGCGATCGTCGCGAAGCTGCGCGCCGCGGGGGCGTGCGCCGATCACCCCGCCGCCATCATCGAACGCGCGGCCTTGCCGGGTCAGCGCGTGCTGCGTGCAGACTTAACGCACATCGCAGCCATCGCGGCGCGCGAGCAGGTGGCGGCGCCGGCGCTGCTCATCGTCGGCGCGGTCGCAGCCTTCGCCGCCGCCGATGCACCTGCCATGCTCGCCGCGCCGCTCGTGCCGGCCGCGCAAACCCGCCCGCACGCGCAGGCCCTGGCATGAGTGTTGCCCTGGGCTTTGCCGGCTCGATCGGCAATACCCCGCTGGTGCGCTTGCGCGCGGTGAGCAAGGAAACCGGCTGCGAGATTCTCGGCAAGGCCGAGTTCATGAACCCGGGGGGCTCGGTCAAGGACCGGGCGGCGCTCGCCATCGTTCAGGATGCGGAAGCGCGCGGCACGCTCACGGCCGGCGGCACGGTCGTCGAGGGCACGGCCGGCAACACCGGCATCGGACTTGCCCACGTGTGCAACGCACGCGGCTACCGCTGCGTGATCGTCATGCCGGACAACCAGTCCCCGGAGAAGTACCAGCTTCTGGCGACCCTTGGCGCCGAAGTACACCCGGTGCCCACAGTTCCCTACAGCAATCCCAACCAGTACCAGAAGGTGGCGCAGCGGCTGGCCGCCTCGCTGCCGAACGCCATCTGGTCGAACCAGTTCGATAACACCGCAAATCGCGACGCCCACGCGCGCACCACCGGGCCCGAGATCTGGGCGCAGACCCAGGGCCGCGTGGATGCCTTTGTCGCCGCTGCCGGCACCGGCGGGACACTCGCCGGGGTTGCAACGTATCTGAAATCGCAGCGCCGCGAAATCCGCTGCGTGCTGGCCGATCCACCGGGCAGCAGTCTGTACGAGTACATCAGGACCGGCACACTCAAAGCCACGGGAAGCGGCTCCATCACCGAGGGCATTGGTATCGGGCGCGTCACCGCGAACCTCACGGGCGCGCCCATCGACGACGCGCTGCATATCGAAGACACCGAGACGGTCGCCTGCGTATACGGGCTGCTGCATGAGGAGGGCTTATTCCTCGGCAGCACCAGCGGCATCAACGTCGCCGCGGCCGTGCGCGTGGCGCGGCAGCTCGGACCCGGGCACACCGTGGTCACGGTGCTGTGTGATGGCGGCGCGAGGTACCAGTCGCGCCTCTTCAACCGCGAGTGGTTGCAGCAGAAAGGCCTCGCGGGCTACGCGCCGGAAGCTTCCCGCGGGCAGCCCCTGTCTCTCGCGAAGGCCCTGGTCGCCTGACTTAGCGAGCGACGGGCGGCACGCCGGCTCTGGCCTGCCTTAAGCCTCCCGTGAGACAGTTCACGCTGTCCATGAACGGTCTCCTCAACTCCGCGGAACTCGATGCCCTGAGGCTCAGCCTCGAGGTAGCACTGCGCAGCGTCGTGTTCAGCCTGCCGCTCGCGGTGTTGATCGCATGGGTGCTGACCCGCACACGCTTCTACGGGCGGACGCTCTTCGACGCCTTCGTGCATCTGCCGCTCGTACTGCCGCCGGTGGCCGTCGGTTACGCCCTGTTGATTATCTTTGGAACCCGCGCCCCGGTCGGAGCGTGGCTGCGGGCGCACTTCGGCATTGAGCTCGCCTTCACCACCGCCGGCGCAGCGCTCGCCACCGCGGTCATGACCTTTCCGCTCATGGTGCGCGCGATCCGCCTGTCGCTCGACAATGTGGACCGCGGGCTGGAAGCGGCCGCACGCACCCTCGGGGCGGGGCCCCTGGACCGGTTCTTCTCGGTCACGTTGCCCTTGATGCTGCCGGGAATACTGGCTGGCGCCGTCACCGCGTTTGCCGCCGGTCTCGGGGAATTTGGCGCGGTCATCACCTTTGCCGCCAACATACCCGGGGTGACGCGCACGCTGCCGCTCGCGCTGTACACGGCGATGCAGTCACCGGACGGGGACGCGATGGCGCTGCATCTGGCTGCGTTGTCGTTCCTGCTGGGCCTTCTCGGCCTGCTCGCGGCGGAGCTGCTGGTGCGACGCGTGCGCCGCTTTGTGGGCCGCTGACATGCTGCGCGTGTCCGTTCTCAAGCGGCGGGGAGCCTTCACACTGCAGGCGGCGTTTGCGGCGCCGACGCCCGGAATCACCGCCCTCTTCGGCCGCTCGGGCAGCGGCAAGACCACCCTCGTGGACATCATCTGCGGGCTCCTGGCCCCGGATGAGGGTGAAGTCAGGCTGGGTGACATCCTGCTTACCGATACGCGCAAGGCAGTCAGCGTGCCGGTCGAACGGCGACGCATCGGCTACCTGTTCCAGGAGCCGCGCCTGTTCCCGCACCTGAACGTTGCGGGAAACCTGCGCTACGGCGCGAAGCGTGCCGGGGCAGCGGCCCCGGTCATCATATTCGACGAGGTCGTGAGCCTTTTAGGTCTGGGTGCACTCCTGCAGCGGCGACCCCAGGAACTCTCCGGCGGCGAAAAGCAGCGGGTCGCGCTCGGCCGGGCGCTGCTTTCGCAACCGCAGCTCCTGCTCCTCGATGAACCGCTCGGCTCGCTCGATGTCGCGCGGCGCCAGGAAGTCCTGCCGTACCTGGAAGCACTGCGCGACCGCTTGTCGATTCCGATGGTGTATGTGAGTCACGAGTTCGAAGAAGTGCTGCGCCTTGCGACCCACATGGTGCTGCTCGATGCGGGCCGCGTGGTCGCGGAAGGGTCCGTGACGCAGATGAGCCTGCGGCCCGAACTGCGCTCGATCGTGGGCGCTGACCTCACCGGCTCGGTACTCGAGGGTGTCGTCACTGCGGTCAATGAGGCGGCGGGGGTGGTGGACCTTGGGGTTGGTTCGGGCACCTTGCGTCTTAGCCTGCGCGGGACCGTTCCCGGCACGCGCCTGCGACTGCAGATCATGGCGCGCGACGTCATTCTCTCGACCCGGGAGATCGCAGGCCTGAGTGTCCGTAACGCGGTGTGCGGCAGCATCGCCGGGATTTCCGCGGACGAGGAGGACACGGTGCTCGTCAGCGTGGATATAGGCGGAGCAATCGTACTCGCGCGCATTACGCGCGTAGCACTCGCAGCGCTCGGTCTTCACACCGGGCAGCCGGTATGGGCGCTGGTGAAGGCGGTATCCATGCGCGGGCACGCGTTTCGCGCGCCTAATCCATTGCGTC
>Ga0070761_10002873_pt1 | contig 10467 bp, 7 predicted proteins | sample HubBroMetageREF1_FD_66724 | JGI IMG/M metagenome (GOLD analysis project Ga0070761, IMG submission 66724) | Reference soil microbial communities from the Hubbard Brook experimental Forest, New Hampshire, USA - Hubbard Brook CCASE Soil... | ecosystem: Environmental > Terrestrial > Soil > Temperate...
GGGCTCGCGGCCGGGCTCTACAGCTCGCTGCTCGCGATCATCTGCGTGCAGGTGCTGAACGGCTGGGTGCAGGGAATGGGCTGGCCGCCGTGTGGCAAGACCATGGTGCACTGGTTCAGCACGCGCGAACGCGGGCTGACGGTGTCGCTGTGGAATACCGCGCACAACGTCGGCGGCGCGCTGGTCGCGCCGGTGGCGCTGGCCGGTGTGCTGCTGCTGCACGACTGGCATGCCAAGTTCTATTTCAACGCAGCGCTCGCCGCCGCTGTCGCGCTGCTGGTGTTCTTCCTGCTGCAGGACACGCCACAGTCCTGCGGCCTGCCGCCCATCGAAGAGTACAAGAACGACTATCCGCCCGGTTACAGCGCTGCCAGCGAGCAGCCACTGAGTTTTCGGGCGATCTTTCTGCGCTACGTGCTGCCCAACGGTTACCTGTGGGCCATCGCCACCGCCAACGTCTTCTGTTATTTCGTGCGCTACGGCATCGAGAACTGGATTCCGACCTACCTGCAGCTCACCAAGGGCTACTCGTTCAAGCAATCGACGCTCGCCTGGTCGCTGTTCGAGATCGCGGCGATTCCCGGTACGATCGCCTGCGGCTGGGTCTCGGATCACTGGTTCAAGCGGCGCCGTGCGCCTGCGACCATGCTGTTCATGGCGCTGACGCTGCTCGGCGTGGTCGTGTACTGGCTGAACGCCAAAGGGCCCCTGTGGATCGATTATGCGGCGCTGATCGCGATCGGTGGCCTGATCTACGGCCCGGTCATGATCATCGGCCTGCACTCGCTCGATCTGGTGCCGAAGAAGGCCGCCGGCACGGCGGCAGGATTTACCGGGTTTTTCGGCTACGCCTTCGGCGCGGCGCTTTCCGGTAGCGGTGTGGGCTGGATCGCCGACCGCTGGGGCTGGGGCGCGGTATTTGGCGTGATGGTTGCCTGCTGCCTGCTGACGATGCTGTTCAGTGCTCTCACCCTCGGCCACCGCGCAGACAGCGCGGCGCGCTGAAGCAAGCCACCCGCCGACGCGGCAGGCGCAGCGCGCTGCGCGTGCCGTCGAGCTTCAGAACTTGAAGTTGAACTCCGCACCCAGCACGCGCGGCCGCAGCGGCGTCTGCGCCACGATGAACTGGTCGGTGCTGACGAAGGTGCTGGCGTTGGAGTTACTGAGGTTCTGGCCGTAGATGTCGAAGGTCCAGTTATCCTTGGCGACACCGATCGAGGCGTCGTAAGTGCTGTAGGCCGGATTCTCGAAGCGCAACCGTCCGGTGCTGATCGCGCCGGCGCCGATCGTCGGGTTAGCCCCTGCCTGCGTGAAGGAATGCGCATTGTGGGTGGCCCCGACCTGCACGAACGGCAGATAGCTACCCGGCATGGTCCATTCGTAGCGGGCACGCACGCTGAATTGCAAGGGTGGGGCGTTCGCGCTCGGTGATCCGATGGGACCGAACGGGTTGACGATGTTCTGGCAGTTCGCGCCGAAGCTGTTGCAGGCGTTGGTGATCGGCTTGCCGAAGTTAGCGCTGGCGGGGTTGTTATCCACCAGCACTGGCGCGTTGGTCTGCTCGCTGTGGTTCCAGGACGCCCCGCCCTGCACCGTGAGGCCGGTGATCACACGCCACACCAGTGAAGTCTCCACGCCCTTGATGAGGAAGTCCTGGCCGTTGGTGTTGAAGAAGATGTTGCCGACCGCGCCCGGGTCGAAGAACGCCACCTGGACGTTGTCCCAGTCCTCGCGATACACGGCACCGTTCCACTGCAGAGTGTCGTTGAAGAACTCGGTCTTCCAGCCGATCTCGTTGTTGGTCAATTTGTCGGAGGAGTAGGACGATGGGATGAAGTACTGCGGCACGATGGCCGGCGTGAACGCGTGCGGTGAGTTGCCGTTCTGGTTGAAGCCACCCGGACGAAATCCCTGCGAAAAGGTGTAGTACACCATGGTATCCGGAGTCACGTGCCAGGTGAGGTTGACGCGACTCTTGAAGCCGGATTCCGTGTCCTTGAGGTTCGCAGCATTCAGGTTATAGCTGTAGTAGTACGGGCTGCCCGCGGGCACGGAATTCTGCGTCACGTGGCAGCCGGTCGCGGGCGTGCCGCCCTCGAAGCAGCCGAAACTTGCGACCACGCTGCCAGCGGAGTAGTTGTCGAAGCGGAAATGACGCGTGCCGGCGGTCAGGGTCAGCACTTTGGGGATGAGGTCGTAGTCGAGCGAGGCGAAAAACGCCGTCTGCTTGGTCTTGCGCTGGGTGTCCTGATAGAAGGATGTGGAATCGCCCTGGATCCCCGGGTTGGCCACGCTCGAGCCGGGAATCGTGCCGACGTTGGCGAAGCAGCCGGTGTTTCCGGGCGTGTCATCCGCGCCGTTCGAGGTGCAGCTGGGCACCGTCTTGTAGTTCCAGCCGGTCTGGTCGTACAGCGTATTGCTTTCCCAGAACGCGCCCACGATGCCGCGGAAGCGCCATTCATCCGGGGTGCTGAGGCGGAACTCATGCTGCTGGTGCGCGTTGCGCTCGTCCGAATTCCAGTACGCACTCGGCGAGAAGCACGTCGACTTCAAGTTGGTGTGATAGATCGACGGCCCATAGCACTGGTAGTAATCGGCGTATACACCGCGGGCGTAATTGGTGTAGTCGCCGGTCTGCTCGACGTTGCGGACCAGATAACCGCCGGTGTACACGGCGCGCAGCGGGCCGATCTTGCCGTTCAGCGTCCAGGCGGTGCTCTCGAACTGGTCCTTGTCGTAGGCCGGATTGAATAGGGTCACCTGCAGCGGCTGCAGCGGGGCCCCGTTGGAGGCATTCGGCTGCTGGTAGAACACCCCCTGGGAGTTCATGTCCTGGTAGCTCTGGGTAATCAGCGCATCCCAGTCGTCGTTGAACTTGTAGAGCAGCTCGACGCGCCCGCCCTGGTAGGTGACCGGGTTGATGGCGCTGCCGACCAGGTTGTTGTTGTTAATGGAGGGACTGCCGGGCGGCACGCAGTAGCCGTTGTTGGGCTGGCCGTCCGGGCAGGCGCCGTTCACCGCCGGATAGTTGGCGTAATGAATGCCCAGGTCGGTATCTTTGCGCGTGAAGGTCGCCGGCACATTGTCGATGTAGCCGCCGCGCCGGTCGCTGTAAACCACGCCGCGGACGGCCATGGTGCCGGTGATCAGCGGGATGTTGATGACCGCAGTCAGGTTGCTGTTCGGATCGCCGTGCGCCGTGGTGCCGTAACCGGCGGTCGCATTGCCCTCGAATTTATCCAGTTTCGGTTGGTTCGTGATGTAGCGGATCACGCCCGCCTCAGCCCCGGCGCCGAACAGCGTGCCCTGCGGCCCCTCCAGCACTTCGATGCGCTCCAGATCGGCGGCGTAGATGTCGAGGTTGCGGTTGGGCAACTGGCCGGACTGGTTGTCGAGGTAGATGGCCACATTCGGCCACAGGCCGGTGGAGCCGCTGCCCTGGCTCGGCTGCGAGCCGGCCGACAGGCCACGCATGAAGATCTCGTTCTGGCCCGGGCCATTGCTCGCGGAGGTCACATTCGGCAGGTACTTGATGTAGTCGTCAAAGGTGGTGACCTTGAGTTCCTGCAGTGTCTGCGCCGTAAAGGCCTGCATCGAAATCGGCACGTTCTGCATGTTCTCGCTGCGCCGCTGCGCGGTCACGGTGATCTCGGTGAGCGCATCCGTCGGCCCCGGCGCGGCGGGTGCTGCGGCGTCATCGGCGCGCGCCGCCAGTGAGGCACTGCTCAGAATCGCCGCCACGGCATAGGAGATCTTCGAGTTCATGTGGTGATCCCTTGTAAGGCTGACCGACTTCGATACGGACAATGGCTCGGCTCAGGCGCGCTTACTGCGCAAACACTGCGAGCATTGCCCGACTCCCCCTCGATGTCTTGAGACTCAACTGATTAGATCTGACAGGCGCACCGCGCTATTGAATGTACGCGTCAAGCAGCTGTTACGCGCACGTCCGCGGCCGCGGTGAATTTATCCAGCAAACCCCCCAACGCCGGCAGCGGCAGGTGCGCTGCCGCTACTCGAAAACCCGTGCGCGTGCAGCATCGCTGTTGGCGCTGCGCTGCGGCTGCATGCGGCGCGTTGACGGCGACAGGCCGTAGGCATCCTTGAACTGCCGCGAGAAGTGCGCGCAGTCGGCGAAGCCGGCCTCGTTGGCGATATCGGTGACCGAGCGATCGGTGTTCTCGATCAGCCAGTTCGCATAGCGCATGCGCAGCTGCCGGTAGAGTGATGCGGGACCGGTGCCGACGTGCTGACGGCACAGTCGCTCCAGCTGGCGCGCCGACAGACCCAGCTCTGCGGCCACCGCGGCGACCGCAATCGGGCGCGCCAGGTTCTGCTCCATGAGCAGCAGCGCGCGCCGCACGCGCGGTTCTGCCACCGTTTCCGACAGCGGCGGATGCGGCTGGGCATCGCTGCCAGAGCGCGGCCGGTCGAACAACAGCACCTGACTCGCCTTCTGCGCGACGGCGCGTCCGAGGTGCTGTTCGATCAGATGGGTCGCGAGCGCGGCAGCTCCGGCGCCGCCGGCGCAGGTGATCCGCGGGCCGTCGACCAGAAACAGGCGGTCGGCGATGACCTCCTGACCGGGGAAAGCCTCGAGGAAATCCTGATAGTGGTACCAGCTGACGCACGAGCGCCGGCCTCGCATCAGCCCGGAGCGGCACAGAATGAAGCTGCCGGTGCAAATGCCGATCAGCGGCACGTTACTGGCGTCGGCCTCGCGCAGATACCGTGTGGTGGCCTCATCGACCTGGGGCCCGGCGTGCAGGATTCCGCCGACCACCACCACGTAGTCCAATGATTCCGGTGGGAGCAGTGCACTGGTCGGCTGCAGCATCACACCACAGCTGGCCGGTACCGGCTCGGGGCGTGCCGCCATGATTGACCACTGCACGTGCAGCGGCCGGCTGCGATCGCCCTCATCCGCGGCGAGCCGCAGATGGTCGACGAACACCGCGAAGGCCGAGAGCGTGAAGTGATGCGCGAGGACGACCCCGACGCGCAGCGGCTGCCGTGCTCCGCGGTCTGCGGGAGGAATACGATGTATCAAGCCTGAGTGGGGCATTGAACGCTCACTCAATAATTCTGATCTCCCCTACGGGCTATATTCCCTCAAGCTTAAACGCGACGCAAGGCGGCATCGCAGCGCCACGCTAAATATCGCGATTACAAGCAGATAGTGAATTCAGTTGCGGGCAGGCATCAGCCGGGAACGCATTGAATGTACGTTCAGGCAAAGTCCACAATGAATTCAGTGGACTGAGAGCAGCGCCGCATGACGCAAGTCGTGTGCGATGACTTTGGCGCGCGCTAACGCAGTACGGCGATTCGCGCCAGGTTGGCCTGCACGACCGGATCGTGGCACGCGCTGCGCGCGTACCAGCGGCGCGCCGCGTCCTGTAGCGCTGTGCAGGTCTCCAGGGTCTCGATTTCCTGAGCGCTCAGATCGACCGCGGGAGCCGCGAGGCGCCCGCGAGGTGGAACACGCAGATGGCGCCGCAGCTGCAGGCGGCGCAGCGCGCGCAGTGGCACCGCACCGGTCGCTGCCTGACGGCCGAGCCGCTCGGTGAGGCGCTGGATGAGGCGCTCGAACTCCAGACCCTGAGCGTCACGTTCCGCATTGGGCGGACGGATCCACTCCTGGCACCAGGTGTGAATCTGCTCGCGCGAGCACTGCAGCTGCGGATCGGCGAGCGCCACGGCCAGCCGCGGCAGATCGAGGGCCTCGCGCAGCGCCGCGTCCCAGCGTTGCTCTTCAAGTGATTGTTCGATATCGGTGAGGTAGCTCGCGAACATGCGCGAGCTGGAGGGGTTGGTGGGGGGGCGCCGCTGCGGGGACGCCTCTTGCGGCCGCCAGACACTTTGCTCGCTGTTGCCTTCATCACGCATGTCTCAAACTCCGCATCGTGACGTCGTCTTCTTTCTGAAGCAGCCGCATCAGGCCTGGCCCGTCGGCGGAGTGCCCTCGTGCGTGGCGGCCGTTTCCGCCGTTGCTGCCACATTCTGGCTCGCGGGCGCGGTTGTGGGCACTCGCCGGACGGCGCGCACCCGGTGCCTGCGGGCCCGCACGACCGGAGCAATCGTGGGTGCGCGTGCGCGCGAGCGTTTGCGGCGCGGCGGCAGGCGCCGCAGCGGGGCGGGCGCTGCCGCGCTCGGACGTGAGCGGCGCACCGGACGCGACCTTGCTCGGGGAGCGGTAGCGCGCTTCGCCGCCGCGCGGGGGCGCGTGACCCGGCGGCGCTGCCGAATGCGGGACGGTGCGGATTTTTTGCGCGTGCGGCGCGCTTTCAGCTGAGTCGCTCGCGCTGCGCCAGACTTCTGCGCCTTGCGGGCGCGCTTCCATACTTTGCGTGTCACCGCGGCGAGTTTGCGTGCGCGCTTCGCTTCTCGCTTGGCTTCTTTAAGGCGCTTGCGGGCACGCTTGAGTTCTTCCTTGGCGATGCGCACGCGCTGCTTAGCGACGTCGGCCTGCAGTCGCGCCCGCTCGAGAGGTTCAGCGGTAGGGCTCGATTCGCTGCCTGACTTCTTCATATGGGGGCCCGCGAGCGAAAGAAGACCAGTCTCACACAAGCGCCAGCCTGTTTCCACTGCGCAAGGTTATCCACAGAATTTGTGCATAACTTTGTGGACAGAGCGTCGCTTGCCTGCGAAAGGCTGAGCCCGGGCAAGGGCTTGCATTAGTCTGCGCGCGTTTTGGCCAGTTCGCTGCGGCCGCTCAGCCGCTGCCGTCGTACATAGATGCGCTCACGCGATTGCGCCCTGAATGCTTGCTGCGATAGAGCGCGGCATCGGCAATTTTGAGAATGCGTTGCGCGAGCTGGCGCTCGCCGTTGGGCACTCGATTGAGTCCGCACAGACCGAAGCTGGCCGTGACCGGGACTTCTTTCTTCTCGAAGGTGAAGGGCGGCTTGGCGATTGCTGCGCGCAGCTTGCGCGCCACCTCGAGACCGTGCTCGTAATTGGTTTCCGGCAGCACGATCGCGAACTCTTCGCCGCCGATGCGCGCCACCCAGTCAACACCCCGGCGCAGCGAGCGCTGCAGCCGCGAGCCAAATTCGCGCAGGATCTGATCGCCGCCGACGTGCCCGATCGAGTCGTTGATGCTCTTGAACAGGTCGATGTCGCACAGAATGAGTGACAGAGCGCGGCCGTAGCGCGCTGCGCGCTCGAGTTCGCGCGGGAAGTGTTTGCTGAAGAAGCGCCGGCTTGCGAGCCGCGTCAGATCGTCGGTGGTCGACAGCTTGCGGTTTTCGGCCAGGGTGACGCGCAGCACGGTTTCCAGTTCCGCCATGCGCCGGGCGATGCTGAGACGCGTGTCGAGCTCGCGCGCCGAAGCACGCCGTCCGACGCATTCATCGGCGCCGGCGGCGAGCCCGGTCTCGCGTTCGCCCGCATCATCGAGTTCGGCGACGTAGAGGATGAAGGGTGCGCGATCGGAGGGTCGCGCGCGCAGCTTGCGCACCATTTCCAGCGAATCAGTCACCACCACGGCGCGATGCTCGGCGGCAAAGCGCCGCAATGCCTCGTGCTCGTCCGAGACTGATTCGCAATCAAGCATATCGGTGGTGATGCGGCGCGTGAACTCCTGGCGCAGCAGCGCATCCTGGAAGATCAGCAGTGCCTTCGGAGGCGGCACGACTCGCAGCATCACCGCGATGGTGGCCGTGGTCTCTTCATGAGAGGTAGCCGGCGACATCCCGCGATGCTCCAGGATGCGCTGAATCACAGTGGTGTGACCCCCACCGCTTGCCACCGGCCCCCCATGACTCGGCTGCGCGGAACTGGGGGGAGATTACAGGCACGCACCGAAAAATGCGCGGGTGGGGATTGCGGTCGGCCGCCCGCGGCCTGCGACGGTTGACGCGCAGCAGCAGCTCGGCTCGCCACAGTGTGTCATCCGGCTTGCGGCACCCCTTATGATTGCCGCCATGGAGCCTCCCGCCATCACCCGCTATCGACGCCCGTTTCTCGCGCCGCTGTGGCTGATTCCGGCGGCGCTGCTGGTCCTGGCCGTGTGCGGCTGGGCGATCTACCAGGGTGCCACCACGACCGTGGTGCTGCTGGTTCAGCCGACCGATAAAGAGCCGGGCACGATCGAGGACCCGCCGGTTTCCCCGGAAGGCGAGGAGCGCGCCGAGCGGCTGGCGCGAATGTTCGCCGCAGCAGCCGGTCCCGGACAGCTCGATGCCATCTATGAGAGTGATGAGCGACGTGCGCAGCAGACTGTGGCGCCACTCGCCGAGCGGCTGCACCAGACCCCGGTGGTGTTCAGTGCCGCGGACGCGCGCTCGGCCGCCGCGCAGGCGGTGCGTGAGCACCCGGGCGCCACGGTGCTCGTCGTGGTGAGCGGTGCGCGCGTTGCAGAAATGGTCGAGGAACTAACGGGCGTGACACCCGCGGCGCTGCCGCCCGGCGGCTCGGACGTGATGTACGTGGTGAGCGTCCCGCGCATCGGTCACGCCCATCTGGTGCGTATCAGGTACTGAGCCGCGCAGCGGCTCTTTCAGGTGGTCCGTTCGCGCCGCGCACCACCGGCGCTGAGGGCCACGGCACGCCGGATGAATTCCTCGTGCTGGCCGATGCGGAAATCCGCAAGTACCGCCGCGCGGATATAGCGCGCCTGGTCGATGAGATAGGTGGCGCGTCGCACGCCGATCCCCAGCGGGCCCAGCACGTCGTACATGCGCACGACGAATTTATCGACGTCCGAAAGCAGCGTGAACTGCAGCTTGTACTTCTCACGGAAAGCCCGGTGCGTCGCCGGCGACTGCGGGCTGACTCCTGCCACATCCAAGCCGACCTGCTGTATTTCGTTATGCATGTCGCGGATGGCGCAGGCCTCGCGCGTACAACCCGGCGTAAAATCAGCGGGGTAGAAATAGAGAATGAGTGGCCCATGCCGCAACAGCGTGCTGAGCGATACGCTCTGCTCGTCCTGGTCCGGAAGAGTGAATTCCGGTGCCCGCCCGCCCATAGCCAGCATGGCTCGTCTCCGATCCCGCTATTTTCTCACCGATCCCCAACTGGGATGATAGCCGCATCACGCCCGAACGGTTAAAACTTGATTGGACCCCGGGGGTTACGATGCTAGAATCGCGCGCCTTGCGATGGGGCGGTAGCTCAGCTGGGAGAGCGTCGCGTTCGCAATGCGAAGGTCGAGGGTTCGATCCCCTTCCGCTCCACATCCCCACGTGTCGTGGCCTATGCCGTTGCCGAAGCGCGTGTGCCGGCGCTTGAACCGTTCTTGTTATCAAAGGCTTATGGCTACGTGTCGGGCGGCCCGGCGCGACTACTCACAGTGCCGCAGTGCGTGCGGGACGCGAGGCATCACCCAGCGCGGTAGTCCTGCGGGCCGACTAGATTCGGCCCGCAGAACAGCCCGCACATCAATTCCAGTTGTTGCGGCTGCGGAACTCCTTGACCTGGCGTTCCGCTTCGTCGCGTGCCAAGCCGTAACGCTCCTGGATCTTGCCGGCCAGCTGTTCACTGTGGCCCTCCAGCTGCTTCAGGTCGTCATCAGTCAGCTTGCCCCACTGTTCCTTGACCTTGCCTTTGACCTGGTGCCATGCACCGGCTACACGATCATTGTTCATAAAGCACACTCCTTGCTGGTTCGCCGAAACGAGTCGGCGGCAGCTATGGTCACGGCTGCGATGCGCGTTTGCCAGCGACCAACCCCGCACGCTTGCGTAGGCCTCGACCTACGCAAGCGGAACTGTGGCGGCGCAGTATCCGAACCGAGTGGGGCCGAATGCCGAGCGGAGGCGGATCGGAATTGGCATGTGACAGAGACGATCGCCCCAACAATCCAGCGCAGTGTGCGTCGCATGCGGCGATCCGCTCGCGCGCTCGTAAACTAGACAATCCGCATACCCACCCGCTGATGGTGGTTCAGCGCTAGGTCCTGGACGCTCCGAGGACAGCACCGAAGTCGCCCTTCATCCTTAGAATCACGGCGGATACCTCACGCCGGCATTGAAGCGTATGGATCCATGGCGCGATAACAGTGGCTCCAAGTTGCCCCCGAGGTAGACTTCGTGGCATCACCGCCCCCGTAGCTCAGTGGATAGAGCGACCGCCTCCTAAGCGGTAGGTCGTCGGTTCAACTCCGGCCGGGGGCGCCAGACCCTCTTCCCAGGGTGTATCACCCGAGCTCACGGAGTCTCATTAAGTGCTGTAAAAATAGGCATTTCGTGAGAAATTAAGTGCTCAGTAGCGCTCACGCCGTAACGGCCAAAAACGACGGGTACGAAAACCAAGACGGGTACACCCCGACGGGTACGACTTGGCTGCTACTGATTTTCTGACTGAGGCGCGCCTCCGCGGCGCCAAACCCAAGAGCCGCCCCTACAAGCTGAGGGATGGCGGCGGCCTCTATCTCCTGGTCACTCCAACGGGCGCCAAGCAGTGGCGGCTTCGGTGCACGCTCGGAGGCCGCGAATCCATGGTGAGCGTGGGCACATACCC
>Ga0070761_10002874_pt1 | contig 10467 bp, 9 predicted proteins | sample HubBroMetageREF1_FD_66724 | JGI IMG/M metagenome (GOLD analysis project Ga0070761, IMG submission 66724) | Reference soil microbial communities from the Hubbard Brook experimental Forest, New Hampshire, USA - Hubbard Brook CCASE Soil... | ecosystem: Environmental > Terrestrial > Soil > Temperate...
GGCTGGATTTGCAACCAGCGTGATGCTCTACTTCATCGTCAAGGATGTGAAGTTTCTATGCCCTCGGTGTCGGGCTGGATTTGCAACAATCAGAACCAGTCAAATATCAATAGATATAGACGGGTTTCTATGCCCTCGGTGTCGGGCTGGATTTGCAACCCGTCGCCTCCTCATCGTGGCCACTACGGGAGGCGGCGTTTCTATGCCCTCGGTGTCGGGCTGGATTTGCAACGAAGGGCACGAGGTCGTTGAGGTCGTCGCGGACTTCGTTTCTATGCCCTCGGTGTCGGGCTGGATTTGCAACGCGACCGCCACGCCGCACCGTCCCAACTGTGGACGAGGTTTCTATGCCCTCGGTGTCGGGCTGGATTTGCAACGCGCGTCCTGGCCGTGTTCCGGTTCACCGGGCTCACGTTTCTATGCCCTCGGTGTCGGGCTGGATTTGCAACTTCCATAGTAAGCAGATAACAACTGATGTTCTAGCTGTTTCTATGCCCTCGGTGTCGGGCTGGATTTGCAACACGAATATCAGCCAAACTGGTTTGAGCGCTTAATTGGTTTCTATGCCCTCGGTGTCGGGCTGGATTTGCAACGCGACCGAAAGCGGATCGTCGGCTATGGCAGCGTGTTGTTTCTATGCCCTCGGTGTCGGGCTGGATTTGCAACGGCTCGCAAGATTTGGGTGGTCTGACCTGGGCGAAGAGGCAGGGGCGCGAGCGCTCCTGCCGAAGCCGCCAACTGGTGTATGAGTGTTGACTTGTCAAGGTACGGAAACGGCTGCTGACCTGCATGCGAGCGCTCACCGTGCCTAGGCAGAGCACCTCAGCGCTCGCACGTCCATTATGTCACCAGCGGCGGCATGCCGGTGAGCTTCGCTCCGGCTCCGGCTCTTCGACGGGCGTTCGTACCGCTGGCCGGGACGCGATCCGAACGACGGCCCGCTCATCGGCGAGCCGGCAGATGGCGTTCGCATCAGCTGCGCCCGTCCTGGACCAGGCCGGCCTTTGCGCAGCCTGCTCTGACGTTGCCCCGGGCGCCGGTCAAGGTGAACGGCACGCTAGCCGGCTCGAATCAGGCGTCATCTCCGGTGAAAGGCATCCGGGCAAGGCCGCGAGCACGCCACTGGCGGATCCGACGCGGCTGGGATGCGTGTGCAGGCCACGCGCGGATCCTGTCGTTCGCTCCCGGGCTGTACGCGCGCATCGAGCCTGGGAGGGATAAAGCTCGCTGGCCGGAGTGGTGATCGGCGTCGTGGCCTTCGAAGAGGACGCAGGCTAGTCCGTGGAGCTGGCGGATGTTTGGCTGTAAAGGGCCAGCTTGCCTGGAGCTGGAGTTCGAAAACGACCGGCATCGCCGGGCTAGTCCGCTCGCTGGGCCTTGCAGCGCCGCAGCTCCCAGGTCGAGGCGCGGGATGGCCAGCGTGTCTTCGCACCGGGTGGCCTCGGCTACCAGGGACGGGTAAGCGGGCCAGGGGAACTCGGTGCTGTCACCTGGCGGGATGCAGCGCAGTTCGTGTATCTCGGCAGGGAAACGGGCCGCGACGATGCCCGGATCGTGACGCTGCGCGCGGACGGCAGGCCGATCCGGGCTGCTTCAGCGCGCTGTGGGTGCGCTCAGTCGCTGAGATGTTGCCGTGCGACCATTTCCAGAGAAGATGGCGCAACGAGTGGCAAAAAACGCGAAGTGCTTGAGTGTCCACACGCTATTGAAGGCTTGAATACTGCCTGCTCTTAATCGCTGAGGATCGTCGCTGGAGACGCCGGCTGAAGTGTAGTGAATCCGGGGTGATCACCGGTCACCCTGCCCTCTATCCCGCCACTTCGCCGAGCCTGCTGGCATGTCATACTGCCTGCGCCGGCAACGCCCAACCTGGACTCGATCGCCAGCCGGTACACCCCTCTTGGCGCTGATTCTGAATTTAAGGCGACGCTGTGGTGGCGCCGAATCCGTGTGTTGTTTGCGCGCCGGTACCGCTGAAGTCACTGAATTTCACCAGGCGCGCGAAGAGCTGTCGGCTCGCCGACGTTGCTTCTTTAGCGAGTCTTAGCGATGCCGTACCGGTGAATCCCGATCTGTCGTGACCGCGGCCCGAGTCCATTCGTTTGGTATGAAGATCGAAATCGCCCAGTCGCAACGCGCGGAGCGTTTCTCGCCAGGCTTCGTCGTTTATTGCTAGAGCGTGGCCGGCGGGAAGTGATCCGTCCCAGCGGCGGCGCCACGACCCGACGATAAGTCGCGGGTCAGGCGTCACGACGTCTGTGCCGTTCTGGGAGAAATAGGTGGGAGAGTGAAAGGTCGCCGTGGCGTGATCGATGGGCGTGGCACGGGCCAGTTCTTCATGCGTGGCTGCTTCATGTGCCATGTTCGTGATGATGCAGGTGACGTGGCCGAGCCTGATCTGGCTGGTAAGCACTGACTTGGGCGGGTCGGGGCGAAGCCACGCGGCGCGCAGCAGCCATCCGTCGAGCTGGCCGGCTGGTCCATTGTCCGTCCGGCTGAGGGGCCATATTCCGAATGGCTTGTCATGGCCAGAGTGATTCTCGGCGTGGTCGCCCTCGAAGATGGCGCAGGCGAGTCCGTGTAGCTGGCGAGTCGTGGTCTGGAGAGGCCAGGTGGCCCGCAGCTCGAGCTCGATGATCACCGGCATGGCGCGCCAGGGTCCGCGACGGTCATTCAGGCCTCGTCCTGGCCGGTTTTCAGTATGCCGTCCGCGCCGAGGTCGAGATCAGGAATGACCAGGGTCTTCGTCTCATACCGGAACAGGACCGGCCAGAGGTGGGCTGGCCATCCGGCCTGAGCGTCCTGGCCGGTCACGATGCCGGTGCCAAGGGCCACTTCGGGCGGAATGACGGTCGCCAGCAGCAGCGTCCGTCCGGGCAATGCCTTCGCCTGACGGCAGATCCAGTCGGTGACGAGGGCGACCAGCGCCGGGAAAGAGGTCCAGTCGAACTCGGAGCTGCCCTCCGGCGGGGTGCAGTTGATCTCGTATATCTCCGTGGTGAAGGTTCCGTCTGGGACAGAGTCCGCGGCGTTGTCGAGCTCAACCTCGAGCGGATGGTCGCCTTCCGGCTCCTCGGTCCGGGGATCGTCAGTGGCCGGTATCGGTCCCCAGCTTTGCCGGCCGAGCCGCACGAGGAGCAGGCTGGGTGGTGGGTGTGCTGATTGCCCAGTGGGGGCAGGCTCAGGTTCGGCTGTCGCTGGCTGCTTGTTCCGGCTCGTGATGGTGATCCGCGCGGTCCAGGTCCGTTCTGCGGTTGCCGAGCCGGGTTGCAGGTCGGCGAGGGCTAGGTGCTGGTGGCTGGCAGCGAAACGGTGCGGTCGCTGCGCTCGCGGCACTGGCTCCATTTCGCCGGCGCGCCCCCTGCTTGGTCGTTGCCAGACGTCGATTTTCAGGCCCCGGTCGATGGCGCTGATCCGCTGGCCGAAGGCTACGGCGACCGCCCACCAGGCCCACATGAACACCCCGCTGCCGCTGTCCGGGCCGTACAAGTGGTCGTCGCGGAGCGTCTGGTACAGCAAGTAGAAGGAGCGTGCGAGTTCGTCGGCTTTGCTGTCCCACTGTTCAGCTCCCTGGCCGAGAGGCCAGGCCCAGGTCCGCACGTTGCCTGTTCCGAGCACGGAGATGGTCAGGGCGAACTGGCGGCGGACTGACTTCAGGAAGGCGCGTGAGTCGTCTTCTTTCCAGCGCGCGGATTCGGCGGCGATGATGTACGCGATTCCGTTGCTGCGCAGCATCTGCTCGCGGCCGTGGCGGATCAGCAAGCCGGCTCCGGCCACGCCTATTCCGAACACTGCGAGCGCGATGGCGGCGATCGTCTGCGTTCTTATCTGCGGGTTGCTCCAGGTGCCGCCGATGACCGTGAGTCCTCCGCCGAGCGCGCCGCCGAAGGCGAGCGTGGCGATCGTGAAGCTCGACCTTATGATCCAGTCCTGACTCAGGGTCCAGGACCAGTTCGGACGCCGATGATCGCGGTCGCTCGCCGTCTTGCCTGCTGTTTGGCCGGGATTCTCAGGCATTGCTGGCGGCTGTAACTGGCCGTACGAAGGTAATCGGACCCGCGCCGTCGGCTGTGCCGTCGACGATGACCTGTTCATAGGTGGCGCGGACGCCGTCGTGGCGCTCGTCAGGTCCGCGTCCCTGGCTGGCGGCGACTCGTCCGTCGTCCGCTGACCAGGGCAGCGTGGCGGCGCCGTCGCCAGGTGCCGTTTCCAGTACAGCGACGAAAGCGCGGTCTCCGTCCAGCCTGACTCGTGCGAGCCTGCGGCCTTGCCAGGCCCACAGGATCGAGGTTGGCGGCGCGCCTGCGGGTGCGGGCTCAACGTGCAGGCCGTCGAGGTCCTGCCAGAGGCAGGTCATGCCGCTCAGCGGTCCGGCGACCGCGTTCTCCCAGGTCATCCGGCCAGCCTGCGGGTCGTCGGGCAAATTCACAGGCTGGCTCCGATCCTGGTCCGCCCCGCGAGCATGCGGCGCAGGACCGCCCGCGCTGCCTGTCTGTCAGGAAGGTCGCCGCGTTGCTCGGCGTCCGCGAGGTCGATCCGCACGGTTCCGTAGCCGCGGGCCACGCCGGCCCCGATGCCGGCGATGCCGTCGTTGAGATCTTCGAACACGAGCCTCAGTATTGCCCGGATCTCCTCGATTGCGTTCTCCGGAAGACCCGTCACAAGGGGTTCGACTATCAGGTCGAAAGCGCCTGATTCCAGCGCGTCGACGGTGTAGAGCAGTCCGTCCTGTGCTCCTCCGGTGAACCGGTCGATCGCTACATGCTGCCGTCGGACAATACCGGGCTCCTCGACGACGCTGTCTGGTATGCGGACCACGGCCCTCTTACCCACCGCCGGGGCGTCGGGGTCATGGCCACCGGCGTGACCGAATACCTCGCAGGTCCAGCACCGGCCGCACCGCTGGTCCGTGCAGGGGGACGGCTCGGCTCCGACGCTCCGCAACACGAACTCCGCGCGAGACCGCAGCAGCCCTTTCAGTCCGGTGCCCGGTAGAACGTACGAATCGCCGACGCGGAACATGGGCGTTACGAGCTGGCCATGTTCCCCGGCTCGTGGCGGCGGTTCTCCGCTGCCGACGCGCACCGGCCCGGTGACCGTCAGGCTCACGCGGGCCAGCGGCCCGCCTCCGGCCGGCGTATTCGTGTCCGCACCCCGACCGTCGATGACCGCGACAGACCGGGCCAAGTCTGGTCCGCTCAAGGTCAGCCAGCGCAGCAGGTCCTGTTCGTCGTCCAGCCGGAGCGTCCCGTAGCGCACGTGTTCGACCAGGCATCGGCCCCGGCCCCGGCTGACCCCGTGACCGATAAGCGGCTGCCAGCCGGCCAGCCGCCCGGCCATCGCAGTGATCTCAGTTTCGGTCGCGTCGTCCCAGCGCAGGAAGATCTCGAACCTGGTGCCCGCTGGCAGGACCTCGTCTACGCGCAGCGTGTTCTCCTTGGCGGCGGCTCGCTCACGAGAGATCGCCGTCGATGCGCGGATGTCGCTGCCGGTAACTGTTAGTTCAGTGCCGTCCGAGGCGATGGGCCGGCTGCCCAGCACCCAGATCATGCTGGCCTGGGCATCGACTTCCCTACCGCCGGTTCCCTCGGGCAGCGGGCGGCCGAACAGCCGGTCGGCGGCGGCGCTTCCCTCGGAGACGCGAATCAGGTCGCGCAAGGCGCCGGCGATCGAGGTTCCGGGCAGGTGCGCTCTGTCCCATGGATCCGTGTCAGCTCTCAGGTGTGCCCGTACTCGTGTCCAGGGAGCATCGTCATCGCGGGATGGCGTGCCGGGAACGGTGACGGCCCCCGGCTCAGCGAAGCGCAGAATGAAGCGGACGAACGATACGGAACGAGGTGCGGGGGGCGTGACGGGCTCTTCGGAGTTCACGACTTCGGCGCTGATTGTCATGAGCGGCCTAGTTCCTGCAGCACGTAACCGGCGTCGCCGGGGGCAAGGCCGAGGATCTCGTCAAGCGCCTGAGCGGGCCGTTGATCAAGCTGGCCGACCTTCCGGCAGAGCGATGCGGTGGCAGATTGATCGCCTGCAATGTGTGCGGCGAGCAAGGCGAGCAGCTCCTTCCATTCCTCCGGCCTGACTTGCAGACCGCGCAGCGGAAACGCCCGGTCCGTCAGCTTGCGCTGCCGTTCGGCTTCGGCGGTGCGGGCCTGCAGGCCAGGCGCCAGGACGGGCGGAGGCGCGAGATCTCCGAAGCCTTCGTGCCGCCGCAGCCCAAGGCCGGTCTGCCCGAGTTGGGCGAGCGCGGCGTCGGCCACGGGAGCTGATGTCTCGATCAGGTAGGTTGAGCCGGCCGCGGCCGTCAGCTCGACCGGCTTGGGCAGGCCACTGGCAATGTGCCATCCGCCGGCGGTGTGCCAGCGCGCCCAGCGGCCCGCGATCCGGGCTGGGCATCCGAGCACGGTTTCGAGATCGGCGGGATTCGGGTCCAGCGTCGGCCGGCCGTAGTCGTCGACGAAGATCCCGTCTGACCGTAGCCGGATGATCAGCGATCCGTCGCTGCGGCGCTCGGCGGTCGGCGGTTCGGCGCTGGCGTCCAGGTGAACGTCAGCGGTGCCGTGCGTCGTCCGCCTGCCGCCGATCCGTACCTGGCCGAGGTCGGCTAGCACGCCTGCGAGGCCCGGCTCGCTGGCGATCAGGGTGCCGCTGAACGACTGACCAGAGGCAAGCACGTCCCTGGTCACAAGCTGGCCTCGCAGGGCTACTCCGGATGAGGCGATGGCCACGCTGGTACGCCGGTTAACGGTCGGGGTGTTGCCGGGCGGTGTTCTGGGGTGCTCCAGAGGGGACCCGCATTCAGGGCACCGCATCGGGACATCGCTGGTCGTGGCGCGGTCGTATTCGGTTTCCGGGCATCGCTCGGTCCGCTCGTATCTGTGGGCGACAACGGAAAGCGGAACCGGCTGGGCGCCCGCCAGCAGCAGCGCCCCGTACCGTACTCCTCCTTCGAAGAGCCGCAGGAACTCGGCCCGGCCGGACGAGCCGGGCTCGGGTGCGCCGCGCCGGGCTATCCAGGCTGCCGCGAATGCGCCGCGCACCGCTGTTCCCGGCAGGAAATCCTGCGTGCCCAGCACATTGTCGCTGCGCGCCTTATCGCCGACCTGCGCCGGCTGACGCAAGGTCAGCCTCAGTTCGCTCACGGCGCCGCCTCCGCCAGTTTCCTCAGCTCGGTGACGTCGGCGGCCGTGACCGGTCCGTCGTCCGGGGTGATGCCGATCCAGCCGAGCCCCCGGCGCCGCCACGCGCCCAGGCCATGGACAGCCGCCGCGGAACACCTCAGCACCAGGACGTGCTGCCGCTGCGCGGCGTCCGACTGTATCGCGCCGGCCTGGCTGACCTCGAACCGCGCGGTGCTGGACCAGGCTTGCTCGCCCAGCACGACATGGTCCTTGAGCGCGGAGTGCGTGTCCGGGTCGATCCTGACCCTGTGCCGGTAACTGAAATCCCACTTGCCTGGAGGAGCCGCTGACGACCAGGACCACGGCGACGGGGTTCGCGTACTGCCGAATACTTCGCCGATCCGCGCCTGCGGCAGGTTGAGCACGTCGGTCGCGGCGGCCCGCATCATGCCCTTCAGATGGTCAGGCGGCAGCGGGTCATGCTGGTCAAGCGGTGCGTCGACCCCGTCGCGGGCATAAGCCGAGCCCACGCGGAACGGACTGTGGAAGACCACGGTGAAACTCAGCACGGTCATACCGCAATCTCCTCCCGGGATCGGATATCCGGCGCGGCGGATTCCTCTGGCGGCCACCACCTGGCGAGGTCGAGTACGCGCCGCAGTTCCTGGCGGGCGGTTTCGCTGGATTCCAGGTCCGCACGAACTTGCGTCGCCTGTGATCCGGTCTGACCCGCGACGGCATCCCAGATCGGCTGGCAGCCGAGATCCACCACTCTGCGGGCTAGCCCTTCCGCAGGCGTTTCGCCAGGACCGGTAAAGGCTCTTGATCCGGCGGCCGTGGCCAGTCTTTGCAGAGCCAGCAGGGTTTCCCGGTGCGCGCGGGGTACGGCGGCGATCTCTGCGAGCCGTCTGCTTTCCCGCCGCAGGTCGGCTAGCGCGAGCGGGAGTCGGCCGGGCGGAGCCGCGTCGCCGTCGGCGGTGAGGTCAAGGAATGCGACCGACGGTCCTTTGCCTCCGGTGGCTGCCTTCGCCGTGCGAAGCTGGTCGCGAGCGAGCCGGACCACATCAGCGAAGGGTGCCCTCAGATGGTGGAATACCAGGCCGGCCGACATCGAGGGCAGCATCTCGCGAACAGGCCCCGGCCAGTCAAGCGCTGCGTCGAGACGATCGCTGAACGATGGCAGGAGCGTCAGCAGGAACTGCCACGCCGCACTAGCCGGCACGGAGACCAGCAGGTCATCACCGCCAGCCAAGTGGGCTAGCGCAGCCGGGCGGTCAGGATCTTCCGAGCACTCCATGACCGCTCCAGCCAGCGCGCTGACAACGGAGTCGTCCAGGGCAGGCACGATCTGCGACTTCGCCGGCGTGCCGTGATCGCGTGCGTGAGCCGCAGCTCGGTCGAGGAACTCGCCGACCCTGTTGCCGTCGGCATAAATCAGGGCTAGCTGAGTAGGCGCGTCGTCGGCCGCACGCCTGCCCATCTCAGCGAGGTCGGCGAAATCATCAGGGAACCTGGTCACTTTCACGCCCATGCCGGTCAGGGCACGCCGGAGGCGGCGTTCCGGTCTCGGCGAGCGCCGCTCCCAGCTTCCCGCTGTACCGCCGGCCGCGTCAGCCCTCATGCGGCACTCACCGCACAAGTCCGGGGGTTTCTCATCGGCCGGCAGCACATTCTGCACGCCGCGGTGCTCGGCCGGAGCGGCCCGGCATTGATCGCAGGGTTTGGCCAGAATCAGCTCGGCGGTCGGCGCGGGCGAGTCCGCCAGGAACATTCCGCTGGCACGGGCCTGCTCCATCTGCTCGAAGGCCGTAGCGTAACTGTCGCCGCTGCCCGCTACCGCCTGCAGCGGGCAGAACGGGAGCTTGGACCGGAGTTCCCCGGACACGCTTATCGCTGCTGCCGCCAGTGTCTCGGCCACTAGGTCGTCTGGCACATCGTCATTAGCTGTTAGTGAAACGACTCCGTCGAGGTCGCCGGCTTCGCTGTTCCAGCGAGTACCGGGCGGCAGCCGTTCATCCGGCCATGCTGAACGACCGGTCGCCTCGCTCAGCATGACCGAGGCGCCCCGCCGGAATCTCAGGTCCGGTGTCCGGCCAAGCCACTCCTGAATCCGCACCGCGGAAATGTCCAGATACCCGTTCACCACACGGGTCTTCGCACCGGACTGTTCATCGCGAGCTTCCCCTGAGAAAGGCGCGGCGATGCTCGGTGAGCTTCCTGCCTGCCGGCTTGCCGACGCGGCACCAACAACCCGGCGCCGGGCGGCCGATTCTTGCTGCTGCTGCCGGGTCTGCACGGACTTGCCTTTCTTGCCGCCCTTCTTGCTCATCGGCGACCGCCCCGGCGCCGGGCCGGCTGATCCTCAGGCAGCGGACGCTCGCCGTCGGCCGAGTCAAGCACCTGATCAGCGCTGCCCTGGGCGGCAGAAGGAAGCACCACTAGCCGGCGCTCCTTTTTCGACAGCATCTGACCGGTCGAGTGGGAGAAGAACTCGAAGCTCCAGTCGAACTCCTCCGTTCCCTTCTCGCCTGGACCGGGGGGATACCACACCAACTGGTCGCTGACGAAGTCGAGCTTCAGCGCATTCCGCAGCGCTCCCCACGTAGCGGTGACGGCCTGACTCAGGCTGGCGCGGAATGCTTCAACAGCACTCGCCGACCCGGGCACTTCTTCTTCCGAACCCAGGTAGCGTCCCGCCGCTGTCTGAACCAGAACCGGTTCGACATCGACCTTGACCGCGCCGAATCCGAAAGGCTTGCCGCCGCCGACACTGGCGGCCGCGCGGTGCCAGCCGCCAGCATCGACATCGGCCAGCCGCCTGGGATCGAGCGCTGCCAGCAGGGAACCGTAATCGGCGAGGCTCAGGTTCTCGAAGCAGACCCGGCCAGAGAAAACCTGCCCGGCTGGGATCAGGGCAGCCTCATGGGTCTGGGTATCGGCCTGGTGCCGGTATCTTCCGCGTGGGTAAGGCTCCCGGTCAGGTTCGCTCGTGCGCCAATAGAACTTCCGGCCCCGGATCGGCCTGGGCCGAGGCCGCCCGGAAGCATCTTCATCGGCCAGGGAACCCCAGTTCGCGGCCGGCCTGTCGTCCTTGCCGGCGAGCTGCTGGCGAGCGGGAACGGCCGTGTTGTCGAGGTAGAACTGGCCCGCGCTTGGCTTCGGAGCGGCCAGCGGCGCCAGATGCCACGGCAACGGCTCGAACGCAGCCTGAGCCAGCAGGTCGTCGACCCTGACGTGACCACGGTAGGACTGCTGCCGGGAAATATCGTCATCCTGCCTACCAGAAGTGTCGGCAGACCCGAACACCCGGCACGACCAGCACAGATGCTTATAGTCAGTGCACGGTCCC
>Ga0070761_10002879_pt1 | contig 10462 bp, 8 predicted proteins | sample HubBroMetageREF1_FD_66724 | JGI IMG/M metagenome (GOLD analysis project Ga0070761, IMG submission 66724) | Reference soil microbial communities from the Hubbard Brook experimental Forest, New Hampshire, USA - Hubbard Brook CCASE Soil... | ecosystem: Environmental > Terrestrial > Soil > Temperate...
TCGGTGGCCACGTGCGTCTCGAACTGGGCAGCCGGCGGGATCTTGCCGCTTTCGCGTACATTCCAGTCCTCGATCTCGGCCGCGTGAGCCGCCCAGATGTCGCCCGCCTTGCGCAGGATGGCCGCGCGCTGGGTATACGGGGTGGCGGCCCATGCCTCCTGAGCCGCGGCGGCGGCCGCCGACGCGACCGCGATGTCGGCTGGGGAGGCGACGCCGATCGTGCCGAGCCCGGCCCCCGTGGCCGGCTCGATCACCGCCGCCGTGCCGCCTGACATCTCGTGCCAGCCGCCAGAAAACGCCTTGCCTTGCCATACCGACGAATCGAGCAGAGTCATGTGCGCTCCCGACGGACAACCGAGCACAGGTCAGCATTGTGCGCTTGACGCACATCAGTTCCATAATCGAACAGTTGAGAATCTAAGTGCCCCGCACCCCCGGTGTCAACGAAGCCGCGGCCACCGCGCCGGTCCGGTCGACGTCGAGTACCCGGACATCCCAGTCATCGCCGGTTGCCTTGGCGATCGCGGCTACGATGTCAGACCCCGCGGTCACGCCGGGAACCAGCAAGGCCAGGACGGCTGGCCCGGCGCCTGACACCACCGCCGGCACGTTCGCCGACCGCAGTGCGCCCAGCAGGCTAGTGGTGTCAGGCATGGAACTCGCACGGTAAGGCTGGTGCAGAAAATCCTCGGTCGCATCAAGCAAGAACTGCGGATCCCTGGTCAGCGCCGCAACCAGCAGTGCGGCCCGGGCAGCGGTCATCGCGCCATCGGCATGGGGCACCGTGGCGGGCAGCAGCTTGCGTGCCACCGCGGTCGCCAGCGGCGCGGCCGGAACACACAGCACCGGAGTCAGCCCTGGCAGGGGTTCCATCCGGGTAAACCGGACGCTGGAACGCGGCGACCGGGGCTGGCCGCTTGTCCACGCGATGGTGAGCCCGCCGGCCAGGCAGGCGGCCACGTTGTCGGGATGACCTTCGAAGTCGGAGGCGAGCTGCAGGATCGCCTCATCGGGAAGCCGCGTTCGCCCGGCTGGACCGCACAGCGCTCGCGCGGCCAGCATCCCGGCCACGATCGCCGCCGCCGACGAACCCAGGCCGAACCCCTGCGGTATCGCATTCTCACAGCGCAGCTTCAGCCCGGGGGGTGACATTCCCATGAAGTCGAACGCGGTGCGCATAGCCCGCACGACCAGGTGCTCCTCGCCAGATTCGGCGCTCTGCTCGCCTATCCCTTCGACCTCGACCCGCAATCCGCCGTCAGTCACCCGCGCGCGGACAATGTCGTGCATGCTGAGCGCCAGCCCGAACGAGTCGAATCCTGGGCCCAGATTCGCGCTGGTCGCCGGGACCTTGACGCGCGCGGCCTGGTCCGGCCAGGTCATGTCAGGCCGAGTTGGGCCGCCGCGGCGGCGGCGTCCGCGCTGATAACCCGGGGCTCGGGCAATCCTTTGGTGGCGGTATCAAGGTCTTTCAGGCCCGTCCCTGTGATAGTGCAGACGACGACCGAGCCCGGCTCGATCGTGCCGTTCTTGGCGGACTGGAGCAGGCCGGCCACGCCAGCGGCCGAGGCAGGCTCGCCGAACACTGCCTCTCGCGCGGCCAGGAACCGGTAGGCGTCAAGTATCTGCTCGTCGGTGACGGTGTCGATGAGCCCGCCCGATTCGTCGCGAGCCGCCTCGGCGAGCGCCCAGGACGCTGGATTGCCGATCCTGATCGCCGATGCCACCGTCACTGGGTTCAGAACGGGCTGGCCAAGGACGATCGGGGCCGCCCCGGCGGCCTGGAAACCGAACATCCTCGGTGTCCTGGCCGACCGGCCGGCGGCCAGGGACTCCCGATAGCCCAGCCAGTAGGCGGCGATGTTCCCCGCGTTGCCGACCGGCAGGCAGTGCACGTCCGGTGCCCGGCCCAGCGCCCCGATCACCTCGAACGCCGCGGTCTTCTGTCCTTCCAGCCGGTCAGGGTTGACCGAGTTGACCACCTCGACCGGATGCGTGACCGCTAGCTTTCGCACGAGTTCGAGGCAGTCGTCGAAGTTGCCGTCGACCTGTACCAGCCGGGCGCCGTAGGCGAGCGCCTGCGCGAGCTTGCCGAGCGCGATCTTCCCGCTAGGCACAAGCACGAGGCAGTCGAGCCCGGCCCTGGCCGCATAAGCGGCCGCGCTCGCGCTCGTGTTGCCGGTCGATGCGCAGATGACAGTGCGGGCGCCCCTGGCCGCGGCGAGCGAGACCGCGACCGTCATGCCACGGTCCTTGAACGAGCCGGTCGGGTTCATGCCCTCGACCTTGAGGTACACCTCGCAGCCAGTCTGCTCGGACAGCGCGGGGGCCGGCAGCAGCGGGGTGCCGCCCTCGCCAAGGGTGACGACGGAGTCGGCCGGGATAACTGGCAGGTAGTCCGCGTGCTCGGCGATGACGCCGCGCCAAGGCGTCATTCGCCCTCCTCGCCTTCGACCCGCAAAACGCTGTTTACGGCTTTGACCGCGTCCATCGCCGCCAGCTCAGCCGTGGTCGCCGCCAGCGCGGATTCCCGCGCCGTGTGCGTCACGATGATCAGGCTCGCGTCCTCGCCCCGGCCTTCCTGGTGCATTATCTTGATCGACACGCCGCGCCGCGCGAAACTCTCAGCTATGGGGGCCAGGACACCAGGCTGGTCGGCCACATCGAGAGCAACGAAATACCTGGTCAAAGCGTCAGCCATCGGCACGACCGGCAGCTCGGCGTAGGTGACAGGCTCAGGACCGCATGCTCCGCTCCGCTGATTCCTGGCTACCGCGACAATATCGCCGAGCACCGCGCTGGCTGTCGGCTCGCCGCCGGCGCCGGCGCCGTAGAACATCAGCTGTCCTGCCGCCTCAGCTTCCACGAATACCGCGTTGAAGGCCCCGTGCACGGCCGCCAGCGGGTGAATCCTTGGAATCAAAGACGGATGCACACGGACAGAAATGCCATCGGCGGTGCGCTCGCAAATCGCCAGCAGCTTAATCACGAAGCCGAGGGCTTTCGCGCTCGCGATATCGGCGGCTGACACTCCGGTAATGCCCTGCGTGTAGACGTCGGCCGAGGTTACCGCCGAGTGAAACGCAAGGCTCGCGAGGATCGCCGCCTTGGCGGCGGCGTCCTGGCCGGACACGTCAGCGGCCGGGTCGGCCTCGGCGTATCCAAGCTGCTGCGCTCTCGCCAGAGCCGCGCCAAAGTCAGCCCCGGCCGAATCCATCTGGTCAAGAATGAAGTTCGTGGTCCCGTTGACGATACCGAGCACCCGGCGGATCGCGTCGCCGGCCAGGGACTCGCGCAGCGCCCGAAGCAGCGGGATAGCGCCAGCGACAGCAGCCTCGTAGTACAGGTCAACGCCCCCGGCGCTGGCGGCCTTGTGCAGCGCGGCGCCATCGCTGGCGATCAGGGCCTTGTTCGCCGTGACCACGGACTTGCCGGAATCAAGTGCGGCTTGCAGCAAGGACCTGGCCGGCTCGATCCCGCCGATGAGCTCGACCACGATGTCCACGTCGTCCCTGGTCACCAGGCCGACGGAGTCGCTGGTAAGCAGCGACCTGTGGACGCCGGGTGAGCGGTGAAGACCGGGATCGCGAACAGCGACGCCGACCAGTTCGAGCGGCCCGCCCGCCCGTGCCGACAGCCCGGCCGCTTGTTCCATCAGCAGCCTGGCCACCTGCGACCCGACGACACCACATCCGAGCAGCGCGATCCGCAGTGGCTCGCGCGGACTGCTGAGGACCGGCACGAGACTCTCCTTAGCTTCCCACCGTGGCACCCAAGGCTAGCAATGCTTCGCCGCTGCCCTGGATAGCCGGTCGTTGACGGCAAGCCAGTCGTCGTCGGCGGGCGGGGCCAGCGCCACGATGGTACTGACCTTGGCGTCGTCCAGCCGATGCAGGGCCGCGTAGAGGTCGGCGGCGTATTCCCTCGGATCAGCCGACAGCAGCTCAACCCGACCGGCCAGGTTGACCTGCATCGGGTCCTCGTGGGTGAGGATGCCGATCGGCCGGCGCAGTCCTTCCAGGCTTTGCTCGGTGATCGACTCGACGATCACCAGTGGCGCCGCGGGCGCGTAGTGCCGGGCGCCGGTGCCCGGTGACCGCACTCCGGCCGGGGCGCCAATCGGGGCGTCGGGCAGGTCAACCCGGCCGACGACATCGCGGATGGATCTGAGCCCGAGCGCTCCGGGCCGGAGAAGCGTGACGCGGCCAGCGGTCACATCGACCACAGTCGACTCGATCCCGAAGTCGCAGGGACCCCCGTCAAGCACGAGCGGCACTTCAGGCAGGCTGCGGATGACATGCTCGGCACGGGTCGGGGAAATGCTCTCCGAGCGGTTCGCACTCGGCGCCGCCAGTGGCAGCTCACACGCCTCGAGCAAGTCACGCGCCACCGGATGGGCGGGCACCCGGATCGCGATCGTGGCCGTGTCCGCGCCACCGCTCGCGGGGAGATGACCGGCCCGCTCGACCACAAGAGTCAACGGTCCTGGCCAGTACCTCTCGGCCAGCGCGGCCGCGGCGTCCGGCCAGACGCGGGCGAGCGCCTCAGCGTGCGTCGCTGAATAGACATGTACGATTAGAGGGTTCCAAACCGGGCGATTCTTGAGCCGGTAAATCTCGGCCACCGCCCGGGCCGAGAATGCGTCCGCGCCAAGGCCGTAGACGGTCTCGGTCGGAAAAGCGCAGACTGACCCGCTGCGCAGAAGCTCCGTCGCCCGCCGCAGGCCGTCAGCATCGGGCGCGACGATCCGCCCATTCGCCCGGCGGTCGCTCTGGTGAATCACTGGATGATCTCCCCCGTTCAGCAGCCTAGCCAACAATGGGCGCGGCTTAGACGAAACGGATACGCTATGCGCCATGAATGAGTGGCCGGGCACTGGCGGGCAGGGGCAACCAGCAGATCAGCCGTTCGGCTACATCGATCCCGGACAGCAGCCAGGCTGGCCCGGCGGTTTCCAGCAGCCCGGTCCCCTGCAGCCGGGTCCCCTGCAGCCGGTACAGCCTGCCGGTACGCCGGTCACCGCGGGTGAGCCGGTCCTGGTCGTGATCGGTGACATCTCGGTTACCTCGACGACTGTGTACACGCCGAGTGGATCGCGTCCGCTCGCCGAAGTGTCGTGGACCTTCACCGACATGTCGGTGACGAGCCAGAACATCCCGACTTGGGCCATCGTCTGCGCGATCGTCTTCTTCCTCGCCTGCTTCCTCGGCCTGCTGTTCCTCCTGGCCAAGGAGAACACCACGACCGGCTCGGTGCAGGTGACCGTGCACGGACCTGGTTTCCTGCACACGACCACGATTCCGGTCTCAAGCCCGCAGCAGGTCGCCGACATCAACGCCAGAGTCAATTACGCGCGAACCCTGACCGCTTCGTATCCAGGTCAGCAAGCACAGATCCAGCAGGCACAGATCCAGCAGTGGCCCCAGGGCCAGCAGCCAAGCCAGCCTGGCCAGCAGTGGCCGCAGGGCCAGCAGCCAGGCCAGCCTGGTCAGCAGCCCGGCCAGCCCTGGTAACCGGCGTCCGCTCCCGGCCCCCCGGCAGGCCCCTCGAAGTGGCGTTGATGGTGTTAGGGCGCCATCAAAAGGACTTTGATGGGGCTGGAGACGCTCGTGGCGGCGCCTCTCGCGCGGGTTAGCTCAGCGCGAAACTCCGTCAGGAACAAACTGGTGCGCGATTGCGCTGAGCATCGCTGTAATCAAGTAATCACCACGCAGGAGACTTCACATGAGCGAAACTCTCACCCTGCCTGTGTTGCCACTCGATGACGATGTTGTGCTGCCCACCATGGTTGTGCCGCTTGACACCTCGGACTCCGAGGCTCGCTCCTGCATCGAGGCCGCCAGGGCTGCCGCGGAAGGCGACACCAGGCCGCGTTTGCTGCTTGTGCCCAGAATAGGCGGCCGGTACGCGCCGGTCGGCACCCTGGGCGTAGTCGAGCAGGAAGGCAGGCTGCCGAACGGCCAGCCGGGCGCCGTCATCCGGGGCATGGCCAGGGTCAAGATCGGTGCCGGCACCGTCGGCCCGGGTGCCGCCCTCTGGGTGCTCGGCACCATTGCCGACGAGCCGCCGGCCAGCCAGCGCGCGCTTGAGCTGGCCAAGGAATACCGCGGCCTGGCTGCCGCGATCCTGAGCAAGCGCGGCGCCTGGCAGGTGGTTGATGCTCTTTCCCGGATAACTGACCCATCGGCACTGGCCGACAGCGCCGGGTACGCGAGCTACCTGTCAGTCGGGCAGCGCGCCCAGCTGCTTGAGACACTCGACGCCGAACGCCGCCTTGAGCAGCTTGTCGGCTGGGCTCGTGATCACATCGCCGAGCTCGACGTGGCCGAGACGATCGGCGAGGACGTCCGCGCGGGCATGGAGAAGCAGCAGCGCGAGTTCCTGCTGCGCCAGCAACTGGCGGCCATCCGCAAGGAGCTGGCCGCTCTTGATGGCACTCCAGCTACCGAGCAGGACGACTACCGGGCCAGGATCGAGTCAGCTGACCTGCCAGAAAAGGTGCGCGAGGCCGCGCTGCGCGAGGCCGCCAAGCTTGAGCGCGGTTCGGACGGCTCCCCCGAGGCTGGCTGGATCAGGACCTGGCTCGACACCGTGCTCGACGTACCGTGGAACACCCGCACCGATGACGCTTTCGACATCGCGGGCGCCCGGGCCATACTCGACGCCGACCACGCCGGGCTTGACGAGGTGAAGGAACGCATCATCGAGTACCTGGCCGTCCGCAAGCGGCTGGCCGACAAGGGCCTGTCGCTGACAGGCGGCCGCAGGAGCGGCGCCGTGCTTGCCCTAGCTGGGCCGCCAGGAGTCGGCAAGACCTCGCTCGGCGAGTCAGTTGCCCGGGCCATGGGCCGCAAGTTCGCCCGGGTCGCCCTGGGCGGCGTCCGCGACGAAGCCGAGATCCGCGGCCACCGCCGCACCTACGTCGGCGCGTTGCCTGGCCGGATCGTCCGCGCCATACGCGAAGCGGGCTCGATGAACCCGGTCATCCTGCTCGATGAGGTGGACAAGGTCGGCGCCGACTACCGCGGCGACCCTACGGCCGCCCTGCTCGAAGTGCTCGACCCGGCCCAGAACCACACCTTCCGCGATCATTACCTGGAAGTCGAGCTGGACCTCTCTGACGTCCTGTTCATCGCCACCGCCAACGTCGCCGAGGCTATCCCCGAGCCGCTGCTTGACCGGATGGACCTTATCCGCCTGGACGGCTACACCGAGGACGAGAAGCTCGTCATCGCCCGCGACCATCTGCTTCCCCGCCAGCTGACCCGGGCGGGCCTGGACAGCGGAGAGGTCACGTTCACCGACGAGGCCTACCGGCGGCTGGCGACTGAGTACACCAGGGAAGCCGGCGTGCGCTCGCTAGAGCGCTCGATGGCACGGGTCCTGCGCAAGATCGCGGCCCGGCTGGCTGTCACGCAGCCAGAGGCCGGTGCGGCTGTCCTCAAGCTGCCGCTGGCCGTGGATAGCGCGGACCTGAACGAGTACCTGGGGTATCCACGGCACACCCCTGAGTCGGCCGAGCGCACGGCTGTGCCTGGGGTCGCGGCGGGGCTGGCGGTGACCGGGGCTGGCGGTGACTTGCTGTTCATTGAGGCGTCGCTGGCCGATGCGTCGAGCGGCAGCACTGGTGTCACGCTGACCGGTCAGCTTGGCGACGTCATGAAGGAGTCAGCGCAGATCGCGCTGTCTTACCTGCGATCAAACGGGCCTGCGCTGGGACTGCCGGTGGCCGAGCTGGCCGAGCGCGGCGTCCACCTGCACGTGCCGGCCGGCGCGGTGCCGAAGGACGGTCCGAGCGCCGGCATCACGATGACGACCGCGCTGGCGTCGCTGCTCTCCGGGCGGCTGGTCAGGGCCGACGTCGCGATGACCGGCGAGGTCTCGCTGACCGGCCGGGTGCTGCCGATCGGCGGGCTGAAGCAGAAGCTGCTGGCCGCCCACCGGGCCGGCATCGCCACCGTGCTTATCCCGTCCCGCAACGCCCCTGACCTGGACGACGTGCCGGAGAAGGTGCGCGAGGCACTGGACATCCACCTGGTAGCCGACGTCCGCGAGGTGCTTGACCTGGCACTTGAGCAGGCGTCGGCGCTGGCGTCAGAGCCGGGCGGGCCAACGGTTCTCGCAGCCTGAGCTCCGCAGCCTTTGCAGTTCCCGCAGGTCGAGATACCCGTGACCAGCCAGGGATTCCAATGACCAAGTCAGCGATTCCCTGGCTGGCACTGGCGCTGAGCCGGGCCGATTCAGCTCGCGCAGTGCCTGCGCCCGCTTGAGGTCGATCGGCAATTGCTCAAGGTGGCGGCGCCATGCTTGCCGGTCCCTGGTCCAGGCCGTGAGGTAGTCCTCGCACAGGGCGGGGGTGATGAGCGCAAGACGACCCAGCGAGGCCTTGAGTGCCTCGGCCCGGCGCGCCTTCTCAGCTTCCGGCAAACTGTCCTTCGCCACCATCGCTAGCACATCATTGATGAATAGCCGACGTTGCTCAAGGAATTCGGTCCAGTGAGCCTTATCTGCGTCTTGGATCGGTCGGCCTTGATCAAGCAGCCAGTAGACGCCTTCAGCGAGTACATCACCGAATTCCTCGGCGCGGGCCCGCTCAATCCTGAAAGGGTCGTAAGGATGCTGGATGACACGTCCTGTGGTGGTCGTGGGCAGCAGGCTCTTGTCGCCATCCAGCAGGAAGAACCAGTCCTCGTTATAGATATCGGGAAAGAATGAGTTATAGCTGTTAGTTGCCTTGACTTCGACTACCAGCGCACCGCCGCCAACGAAAGACTGTTGCGGACCGCCCGCTTGCCGGTACGCATGGCAGACAACCGAGTTGTCAGGAAAGCCGCCAATACGCAAGCCGACCGCGTTATATGGGCCAAGGAGGCCGCTGGCCCGGCGCACGTCGCGCGGATTCAGGCCGGTGATGTCGTCGTCAAGGAAGAGCAGCCGCTCCCAGCCCAGCATGTGACTGAGCACCAGGCCCAGATTGCGCTTGGCGCTAAGGTCGGTGCGCCGGGCAAAGACAGTGCCCGCGAGCAGGGCTGACGTCTCCCATGCGGGCAGCCGCAGCCGTCCAGGCTCTTTGACGTCGATCGCGATCAGGTCGATTTCCGGCGGCATGCGCTGAGCCAGCATGCTGGCCGTCGTCCACTTGCCGCTGTGCAGCGTCACCAGCGCGCAGCCCAGCGCCTGGGCCAGAACCGATGCCTCCGCCAGGTAGGCGGGACGGCGAGCGGTCGGCACGACGATCGCGTCGATGCCTGGCCCAGCGAAAGCCTGGTCGTCAGGCGGCGCCAGCAAGTCCTGATGCGAGCCATGGTGATATGGCGTCTGCGTCTCTGGCACTGTCGTTTACCTGGACCATTCGAAGAGAATGGTGTCACCGATTGTCCAGTCCGGCGTCAAGGTCACTCCGTGGATGATCTGTACCCGGCTAAGAAGGCAGTACGTATCGTTCTCACCGAACCGAGCCTGCAGATACTCAGCATTGCGGTCGCGAAAGTTAAGGTCCGTCAGCGCGCGGACGACACCGTAGGTGCCGCGCCCGTACATGCCACTGCAGATAGTAACAGTCCGCTCCTGGTTGAACGGGCTTACCGCGCGAGCGAAGAGTGCCACATCTTCTTGGAGCACCTGCTGCCCGTCCACTGTCTGCAGCACCGGCCTGTGCTGAGCAGCGAGCCCCTCGTCCTTAACCTCGAAATACTGTGCTCCCTCCGTACCCCAGTCAGCGACCTGCCGAACTGGCAACTGCAGTTTTTCAAGCGTTGTACTCGTAATCATATTCCAATCGACCCCGCCAAGTACGGCCAAATGTGAGTGCAGGTCATCGGGCTCGAGTTTGGATGCGACGCGCCGGTATACATGCTTGGTCGGGTTAGCCGCACGAATGTGGCCATGAAGTTCAAAGAGCGAGTCAAGCTCTGAATATGTGAGCAGCTCAATGTAGTCCGGGTCGTCAACGTTGGTATAGGGAATCAGATCCCGCATGTCCTGCGGCAGCTGGGCGCATACGATCGTGATGGTTTCCCCTGCGGTGAAGCGCCAGGGCCCGGCGCCGAGCGACTCTGCGATCGGCCTGGCGGGCTCTGGTTCAGCGACGCCCGCCCGAAGCGCGCCGCTGCGGAGCTGCCTTAGCTCGCGCCTAAGCTCGTTCATGGCCTGGACTTCCTCACCGGTCAGGTCCGCGGAGCTGAGCGGTTCAGGCGCGTTCTGATCGAACGAGCGTGGCGTGGCGAAGAGGCGCGCGTAGGCGTCAAGCCGCGGCAGCGGTGGCGTCCTGGGCGACGTCTGCGACTCCCAGGACGAGATGAGCGGAACGCTGACTCCGCCCAGCGCCCGCGCGAGTTCCTGCTGAGTAATCCGCCGCCCTGGCCAACGCTCCTCCCTGAGCGCACGCAATCGCCGAGCGAGAAGCTGTCGCGGGTCCTGATCTTCCACGCTTCACCCCTGTTCACATGAAGTTCAGGATCCA
>Ga0070761_10002881_pt1 | contig 10456 bp, 14 predicted proteins | sample HubBroMetageREF1_FD_66724 | JGI IMG/M metagenome (GOLD analysis project Ga0070761, IMG submission 66724) | Reference soil microbial communities from the Hubbard Brook experimental Forest, New Hampshire, USA - Hubbard Brook CCASE Soil... | ecosystem: Environmental > Terrestrial > Soil >...
AAGTCGCTCTATGTCGCGCCGCATTTCGGCAACGTGCCGGGATTCATGACTAAGCGCAGCTTCGAATTTCAGTTGAGTCATCGCGGCGCCAGCGCGTTCAGCTTTGATTTCAAGCCGCACGAAGCGACCTGGAAGCAGCTGGTCGAAGACTCACGCATGGTAATCGGCGGCAGTCCCGATACCGTGGCCGCGCAAATCGAAGAGGCGGTGCGCAATATCCGCGTCGGCCATCTCATGGTCATTTTGCAGATCCAGTCGATGGAGCCCGAGCTGACCGCGTATAGCACCGGACTGTTCGCGGAAAAAGTGCTGCCGAAGATCAAAGGCATCTGGGACAAGGAAGGCTACGCCGATCGATGGTGGCCGCAAGGCGCGACGCGCAATCAACCGCAACTCGCGCGGCTTGCGGCTAAAGTCAGTAACGGCGAGGCGAAGGTCCAGGCATGAACATCGAGACAGCGCGAAATATCGAACTGCCGGGCGGCTTCGCGGCCAACCCAGTGATCATCAAGGGCGAAGGCGCGCCGGTGGTCTATTTTCACGGTCCCTTCGGCCAGGAGTGGGACGGATTCCTCGACGACCTTGCGGCCTATCGCCGTGTCTACGCGCCTGCTCATGCGGGTGCGGAACAGACCGAAGATCTCGATCAGCTCGATGGCCTTTCGGATCTGGTGCTCTACTACGACGATCTGTTTGACCGTCTAGGGCTCGAGCAGGTTGATCTGATCGGGCATTCGTTCGGTGGAATGGTCGCGGCGGAGTATGCGGCGACGTTCCGGGATCGCGTGCGGCAGTTGGTGTTGATCGACGCGATGGGACTGTGGCGCGACGACGCGCCCATCGCGGACCATCTGCTGGTTTCACCGCAGGCGCTGGTGAAGCTGCTGTTTCATGATCCCTCGAAACCGGAAGTCGCCGCCAAACTTGCGATGCCGTCGGAGCGCGAGGCGATGAACGCCGCGATTGTGAATCGCTTCGGCGCACTGGCGAGCACCTCGCATTTCATTCATCCCATCCCCGAGCGCGGCCTCAAGCGGCGGCTCCGGCGAATCAAGGCGGAGACGCTCGTGCTGTGGGGCGCGCAGGACGCGCTGGTGCCGCCGTCGTATGCCGCGGAATTTGCTGAGCTGATTCCGAATGCGCGCGTCGAGATGATTCAAGGAGCGGGTCACGTGCCGCAAATCGAGCAGCGCCAGCTCGTTTCCGAACGTCTGGCGAAATTCCTCACGGACCGACCGCACCCGAAATAACGCGGAACCAGGTCCAGTCGGCTGAGGCGTCCGAGATTCTGATCACGAGCCGGGGTCAGAATTGTGGGCTTCGTGGTTGCGGGGGAAGGATTTGAACCTTCGACCTCCGGGTTATGAGCCCGGCGAGCTACCAGACTGCTCCACCCCGCTTCGGCAGTGTATCTGCCGGTTGGTCAGCCGGTCAACATCGAAGGCGTAAAATGCGCGCGGGCGTGGTGAAGCGACGATCTCAAGCGGATTTGAAATCGCGCTGCGAATCTGAAAACTAGCCGGCGAGAATCCGGATGTTGCAGTTGCGATGCACTCTGCCGAACTCGATGATCTCTTTTTCGAGCGGGGTCGCGTCCGGCTTCGCGTCGGTCAGCATCAGCTGCTTGGCGACGGGGTTGTCGATTCCGTCGGCTTCGACGTCAAGGTTGTGGTCGTCACAGATGATAAATGCCATTTGGTTAAAAGCACCTCGAACGAACCAAGTTATAAGATTTTTTCACTGAATTGAACTGCGCGGCGGCGGGCTCGCGAGACGCAATTTGTGGTAGTCGTGATCCAGATGCGCGAAACGAAAACGCGGGAGTCGATCCGATGAGTCTCAAAGGCAAAGCCGCGGCGATTGGAATTGGCGAACTCAAACCGGTCAAGGAACCCGGCGACCTGACCGCGCTCGGGCTGATGGCGCGGGTCGCGGCCGAGGCTATCACGGACGCGGGCCTCGAGAAAAAAGATATCGACGGCTTCCTGGTCGGCGTGCCGTTCTCTGATCCGGGGATGATTTATCCGGCCAGCGCGGCCGAGGTGCTGGGGCTCAACCTGCGGATGCTGAACCAGGTCGATATCGGCGGCGCAAGTCCGGCCGGGATGATCTGGCGCGCGGCCGCTGCGATCGACGCGGGAATGTGCAGCGCGGTGCTGTGCGTCGTCGCGGATTTGAACAAGGCCGGCGACCAGCGGCCACCGGTGGTGTCGGTGCAGCGCGAGTTCGAGGCCCCGTACGGAAATATCGGCGCGAACTGCGGCTATGCGATGATCGCGCATCGCCATATGCATGAGTACGGCACCACGGCGCGGCAGATGGCGAAGGTCGCCGTCGACCAGCGGACCAACGCGCTCAAGAATCCGCTGGCGACCTTCAACGACAAGGCGCTCACAATCGACGACGTGCTGAACTCGCGCATGATCGTGGATCCGCTTCATCTATATGAAATCGTGAGCCCGGTGAGCGGCGGCGCGGCGATAATTGTCGCGTCACCCGAGGTGGCGAAGCGTGCGAAGAATCCGCCGATATGGTTGCTGGGAGCGGGCGAGGCCGCCAACCATTCGACGATTACCTACGCGCCATCGATCACGACGTCACCGATCAAGCCGGCCGCCGAGAACGCGTTCAAGATGGCGGGCCTGCAGCCGATGGACATGGACATTGTGTGCCCGTACGACTGCTACACGATAACCGTGATCGTCACGCTCGAGGACGCCGGCTTCTGCATGAAAGGGCACGGCGGCCCGTTCGTCGCGGAGCACGACCTGACGTACGCGGGTGACTTTCCGTGCAACACGCATGGCGGGCAGTTGTCGTTCGGACAGCCGGGGCTGGCGGGCGGAATGAGTCACGTGACGGAAGCGATTCGCCAGTTGATGGGGCGCGGCGGCGAACGTCAAGTCAAAAATGCGGCGCTCGGCTACGTCAACGGCAACGGCGGAATCATGAGCGAGCAGGCGAGTCTGATACTGGAGCGCAGATCATGAGCGAATACTACAAACCGCTTCCGAAGCCATCGCCAACCAGCCGTCCATTCTGGGAGGCGGCGCGGCGCCACGAATTGACGATTCAGCAATGCGGCGCTTGCCGCGAGTACGTTTACTATCCGCGCGATCGATGCCCGAAATGTTTCTCGGACAAGCTTAGGTGGGAGCGCGTGAGCGGTCGCGGCAAAGTCTACAGCTATACGGTCGTGCGGCGAGCGTCGAGCCGCGCGTTCGCCGACGCGCCGTACGTGCTCGCGATTGTCGAGCTGGCTGAAGGACCGCGCCTGACAACCAACATCGTCGCGCCGCCGGAGAGTGTGCGCGTCGATATGCCGGTGCAGGTCTTCTTCGACGACGTGGCGCCCGACCACACGCTGGTGAAGTTCAAGCCCGCGTGATGCGTCGCGCGTAGCGCGCAAGTCTCGCGTCGAACGTGATGAGCGGGCACCCAAGTCGGCGCGCGGTTTGCAGATAGGCTGCGTCATAAATCGTCAGATTGGTCTCGAGCGCCAATTCGAGCAATTCCACCGGCTCTATAGGAACCAACTGAACTCCAAGTGAAAGCGCGTCGCGCATCCGAGACGCGATATCGAACCGTCCCGACGGCAAGTCCCGAGTCTTCTTCAGAGCCACACTGGCTAGTTCGTATGGAAATATTTCCGGCGCGAAGAGCGTTGCGTTACGAAGTAAATCGCGGGCTTCCTCTGCCCGTGATTCCAGAAACGCCAGCGCCGCCATCACCGAGGCATCGACAACCCTATCGGGCATCTCGATCTTCGCGAATCATTTTCGTACTGTCCCCGCGACCAGCGGGTCCGAGCCGCCTGACTTTCTGCCAAAGTTCATCAACCGTTAGACGGGTTGGCGAAGCTGCCTCTTCCAGAAGGGCCAGCAACTCGCCCTGGAGCGAACGTTTATGAATCGCCGCCTTGCGTCTGAGCCGTTTGACCAGCTTGTCAGGGACTTTCTTTATCGAGAGAGTTACAGTCATAGTTCGAGCCCTCCGGCAGTGGTTCCATTCCGGAACCATTGTAGCTCGACACTATATCAATGGACAAGATCGGAGTGCGTTCGGTCGCTTACGCCAGCAGGACGGCGACGATTCCTGTCAGGAAAATTCCGTCGAAGGTGCCGGCGCCGCCAATCGATGCGACCGGGGCACCCAGGTCGCGCAAGTTGCGCAGGTTGAGCAAGTCGGCGCCGACGAGTGTCCCGATCACGCCGCTGATGAATGCGACGGCGTCGCGATGGTGCTCCGAGGAGCCAAGAAAGTAGCCGCATGCGGCGGCGACTATCGGCGGAATCAGCATCGGCGTCGCGATACCCATCCCGGGCACCGGGATCGCGAAGCGATGGACGATAGCGGTGACGATCGCGATTCCAATCAGCGCGGGCACGATTATCGTCGGCATCTGCATCAGCAGGTACACCGAGATCAGGACGGGAACGACTGCGCCGCCGACATTCACCGCGACGATAGTCGAGTCGGTGACGTAACGCGTCGGCACCCGGTAGCGAATACCGAAACTGCGCACTACCTCGCCGGGATGCGGCTGGCCGCTGGCGACGCGCGTGATGGGAATATTGATGTAGCTGCCGACCAAGCTTACGAGCAGGGCCGTGAAAGCGTATTCAGGCGGGAGACCGAGGGCCACGAATGCATAATTGATGACGTGAATTTCGAGCAGGATGAAAAAGAACGCAAGGACGAAGAAGAAGGCGATCGCGTAGAAGATGAGGAAGGGTGCGAAGAACACCCCGCCATCTTAGCTATGGCGCAGGCCCGGGAAAAACCGGCGGCGTGAGCCGAGTGCGTCGGCATAGCGTCCGCCCATCGCGCGTTCTTCGGCGGGAATTCTCACGGCGAGAATCAGCGCGTTGCCGATCGAGAATGCGATCGCCGTGAAGAGCGCGCCGCCGATCATCGGCACCGCTGCGATTTCGATCACGACCGCCAGATAGTTGGGATGACGCATGAAGCGGTACGGGCCGTCGGTCACCGGTGCGCGGTCGGGGCTCACGATTATCCGCGTGTTCCATCGATCGCCGAGCGTCGCGACCGCCCAGTAACGAAGCGCTTGCGCGACGATTTCAGCGCATAGCGCAATCCATGCGACGACGGGTGTTAGTGCGCGCGGGAACATTATGGCTTCGACTGCGCATGAGACGATGAAGAGCGTGTGAAACGCCACCATCACGCGGTAGTGCGCCTGCCCGACTTCGACCGCGCCATGCTGGAACGCGCGGCGCGCATTGCGGCGCGCGCGATCGAGTTCGAAGATGCGCTCGACGATTAGCAACGCGAGGATGATCAGATAAGTGCGGAGCGAGATCACGACTTCAGCGGGATCACCACTTCAGCAGGACCAGCTCGACCGAGAACCCGGGACCCATCCCGATGATCAGGCCGTAGTCGCCGGGTGCAGCCTCGTTGTCTTCGAGCAGCTCGTCCAGGATGAACATAATCGATGCGGACGAGAGATTTCCGACCGACTTCAGAGAGCGCCACGAACGCGCCAGCGCGGCCTCGGGCAGCGCGAGCGCGCCTTCGAGGGTCTCAAGCACCTTGGGACCGCCGGCGTGCGCGATCCAGTGGCGGATGTCCGAGCGCTCGATCTTTTGTGTCGCCAGGAACGAATCGACTTCGTCGAGGATGTTGGCTTGAACGAGTTCGGTGAGTTTCGACGACAGCACGATCTTGAAACCGCTATCGACGATCTCCCAGCCGAGAATTTCTTCGGTGTTCGGAAATACCAGCGAGCGCGTCGCTTGTACCTGCGGCCCGGCCTCCGCATTGGCATTGCCGCCGATCAGCATCGCGGCAGCGCCGTCGCCGAACAGACCCGAGGCGATGATGTTCGCGATCGATAGATCCTCGCGCTGCAGCGTCAGCGAGCACAACTCGACCGACAGCAGCATCGCGACCTCCGACGGGTACGCGCGGATATAGTCGGCGGCGCGCGCCGTGCCGGCCGCTCCCGCAACGCATCCCAGCCCGAAGATCGGCGTGCGCTTGATTTCCTTGCGCATACCGAGCGCGCTGATGACGCGAGTATCGATGCTCGGAACGGCGATGCCGGTGACGGTGACGAAGAACAAATGATCGACGTCGCGAGGCTTCAGGCCGGCCCGTTTGAGCGCGATTTCAGCGGCTGCGGTGCCGACCTCGGGCGCGACGCGCATCCACGCGTCGTTGGTCTTGGCGAAGGTATCGAGTGGGATGTATTGCTCGATCGGCAGGGCGAGGTGACGCCCGGTGATTCCGAGCGCGCTCTGAAGTTTGTCGAAGCGGCGCAGATCTGACCATCGCTTCTCCCATAGCTCCCGGAGGCGCGAGGTCAGTTGTTCCTGATCGACGTAGTTGGCTGGTAAAGCAGTGCCGGTTCCGATCACACGGGGTGAATCGTTGCTAATCACTTATTATCGCGTGGCGCCCCGAGTCACCGGACTCATGACGACATCGCTCTTACTCCTTTTGGCGCCCGCCGGGCCGTAACGCGCGGTCCATTGTTCCTTTCGGGCACCTTTGACGCTATCACCAGCGCGATCCATATTATATCGCTCTTGTGCTCCGCGCTGCATCAGTTTAGATCACCTTTCAACAATGAAATCCGAAGAACGCCGCGAACTGCTGTCGATGCTCGCACGGGAGTCGTATTTCGAGCGTCAGCTCAAGCTCTCGTCGGGGCGCGCATCCAATTACTACGTGGACTGCAAACGCACGTTGTATCTGCCACGTGGCGCGTACCTTGCCGGAGAACTCGTGCTCGAACTCGTGCAGGCGGCCGGCGTCGAGCAGCTCGGCGGCATGGCGGCCGGGGCGCTTCCGGTCACTGATGCGGTGATTGCAGCGGCGCATCGCAATGACGTCGACATTCGCGGATTCTTCGTGCGTAAGGAAACCAAGCAGCACGGCCTGCAACAAATGGTCGAAGGCGCGCTCAAGCCGGGCCTGAAGACCGCGGTGATCGACGACGCGATCACGACCGGCGGGTCGAGTCTGCAGGCGGTCGCCGCGATGCGCGAGGCGGGCGCGAACGTAATCGCGGCAATCGCGCTGGTGGAACGCGGCGAGGGCGCGGTCGAGGCGTTCGCGCGCGCGGGTCTGAAGTACAGCTGGGTATTCACCGCGGAAGAGGTGCGTGCCGAGCGCGCCGCTCATCCCGTCGCCGGCTGACTTCGCTTGCCAGTCACCAGCGACACCGCGGTCGCAGCGATCTTCGGCGATCCAATCGAACATTCCAAATCGCCCGCGATGCACAACGCGGCCTACGCGGCGCTCGGCATGAACCGAACCTACACGGCGTTTCGCGTGACGGCCGCCAATCTGGCGCCGGCCCTCCGCGCGATTCATCCGCTCGGAATCATCGGCGTGAATCTGACGGTGCCGCACAAGCAGGCCGCGGCCCGCTTGATCAAGGATCTGAGCGGGGAGGCGCGCATGCTGGGCGCGGTCAATTGCGTCCTCAATCGCCGCGGCGTGCTCCGCGGCGACAATACCGATGCGCGCGGGCTCGAGCGCGACCTGCGCGATCTCGGATGCGAGCTGCGCGGAAAGCTCGCGATCGTGATTGGCGCGGGCGGCGGCGCGGCATCATCGATCCTCGCGTGCATGCGGTTGGGCGCGAGCCGCGTCGTGATCGTGAATCGCACGCCTGCTCGCGCAGTGGCGCTCGCGCGCCGCCTTTGGGCAAGGGGCCGGGTGCGCGCATTCGGTGAGCCGCGCGGCCTGGACGCGCTGATGGACTCCGAGTTGCTGGCCGGCGCGCGCTTGATCGTCAACGCAACCTCGATGGGCCTGACGACCGGACGCTTCGCGCGTCTCGACTACAGCGCAACCGCCGCCGATTGCCTGTTCTACGATCTGATTTATGCGCGCGAGCCGACCGCGTTCATCAAGCCCGCACTCGAGGCTGGCCGGCGCGCGGCCGACGGCGCCGGGATGCTGGTGATCCAGGGCGAGCTCGCGTTCAAGCTGTTCAATCGTGTGGCGCCGCCGGTCGGCGTGATGCGCGCGGCTTTGTTCAACGCGCTGGGCCGAGTACAAAGTTAGTACCAAGTCAGTGAGAGAGAGGCTTCACTATGCGCGCAGGAGTCGACCATATCATCGTCAACGTGAACGACTATGCGGCGGCGAAAAAGTTCTACGCATGGCTGATGCCGCATATCGGCTACCCCAAGGCGATGTCCTACGATCAGGCACAGACCGACGTGACCACCGGCTATTTCGGCGACCATGGATCGCTATGGATTCGCCCGTCCGATCCGGAATTTCGCGCCGACAAGTTCCATCGTCATCGCGTGGGACTGTGCGAAATCGCGTTTGCCGCGGAGAGCCGCCAACAGATCGACGACCTGGCAGGAAGAATTTCGGCCAACGGCGGCAAGGTCACCGATCCGCCGAAAGAGTACGACTACCTGCCGGGATACTACGCGGTGTTTTTTACTGATCCCGACGGACTGAAGCTGGAGCTGGTGCACGTCCCGCGTTGAGTCGCGCGACCTGCGGCGGCTGGTACGCTAGACCAGAAACGAAATCGCGCGCTTGGCTATTCCGCCACCCGCGATCGCGACGATTGGCGCGATTAGTTCGGGCTGGAAGATCACGACGCCGACTACGACCGCCGCCGCGACGAGAAGGCCGGCCGCGATCAGTACGTGGTGCTTGCGCGCGCGAAAAGTCCATCGCTCGCAATCGTCGCAATAGCTCGCGCTGAATGACTCGCCTGGATCGCATGAATTGCACGCCATATTCAAACTCCTCCGGCGTAACTCCACACCTTGCGCGTTAGCCGAACATCTCTTTGAGCTTGTCCACGAAGCCCTTGGAGAGCGGATGGTTGACGGCCTTGCCGTCGAGCTTGGCGAATTCCTCGAGTAGTTCGCGCTGGCGCGCGGTCAGGCTGCGCGGCGTTTCTACGATCACCTTGATCAGCTGATCGCCGCGTCCGTAGCCGTGAAGATCGACGATGCCTTTGCCTTTGAGGCGCAGGATTTTTCCCGATTGCGTGCCCGAGGGAATCTTGAGCTTCACTTTGCCTTCGAGCGTGGGCACTTCAATCTCGGTGCCCACCGCCGCTTGCGGGAAGCTGATCGGCGCTTCGATTATCACGTCGTTGTCCTGGCGCACGAACATCTCGTGCTCCTTGACGTGGATGACGACGTAGAGATCGCCTTGCGGTCCGCCGCCGTAGCCGGCCTCGCCCTCATTGCGCAGCTTAAGCCGCGAGCCGTTGTCGACGCCCGGCGGAATCTTCACGGCGAGCGATTCGGCTTTGCGGATTCGTCCCTGTCCCTGGCATTTGGGGCAAGGGTCGGAAATTATCATGCCCTCGCCGCGGCATTGCCCGCAGGTGGTCGAGATCGAAAAGAACCCCTGCTGCGTGCGCACTTGGCCGCTGCCTCGGCAGTTGGGGCATTGGCGTGCTCCACTGGAGCCGCCGCGAGCGCGCGTGCCGTTGCAGGCTTCGCACTGAGTGAGGCGCTGAAACTTTATGACTCGCTCGATCCCGCGCGCCGCCTCTTCGAATTCGATTTCGAGATCGTAGCGCAGGTCGTCGCCACGCCGCGTACGTGAACGCGAGCGTCCGCGGCCGGTGCCGAAAAAATCGCCAAAGATATCGGAGAAAACTTCCTCGAAGCCCTGGCTGAAGTCGAAGCCGCCGAATCCGCCCGGGCCGCCCTGCGGTCCCTGGAACGCGGCGTGACCGAAGCGATCATACTGCGCGCGCCGCTCGGGGTCGGAGAGCACCTGGTACGCTTCGTTGAGTTCCTTGAAGCGCTCCTCGGCGTCCTTGTTGCCGGGATTGCGATCGGGATGAAACTGGATGGCGAGACTGCGGTAGGCCTTCTTCAGCTCGACTTCACCGGCGCCGCGATTGACGCCGAGGACTTCGTAATAGTCTCGTTTTTGTGCTGAAGGCATCGCGCAAGAATTCTATGCGAACACCATTGCGGACGCCATTGCAGGATGCAAACGAATGGGGCCGCATGCGCGGCCCCATCTATCGCTATTGATCTTTGACTTCTTTGTAGTCCGCATCGACTACGTCTTCTTTCGCGCCGCTTTCGCCATTCCCGCTCGCGGAGCCACTCTGGGCGCCGGCGCCGTCCTGGGGCGCTGCGCCCGCTTGCGGTCCCGCACCCGCTTTGGTCTTGCTGTACATCGCCTCGGCCAGCTTGTGCGACGCGTTCTGCAGCGCCTCGGCCGCGCGATTGATCTCATCGGCGTCCTTGGATTCGAGCTTGGTCCGCGCCTCCGCGAGCGCGTCCTCGACCTGCTTGCGTCCCGCCTCGTCGACTTCGGCGCCGTGATCCTTGAGCGTCTTCTCGGTCGTATAGATCAGGTTGTCGAGCTTGTTGCGCGCCTCGGCCTGTTGGCGGCGAGCATGGTCATCGGCCGCATGCGCCTCGGCCTCGCGCACCATCTTCTTGATCTCTTCCTCGTTGAGTCCCGACGACGCCGT